>OOCM01001522.1_pt1 | contig 17922 bp, 12 predicted proteins | sample 1671111 | NCBI WGS metagenome assembly OOCM01 (sample SAMN06348123, study PRJEB24527) | human gut metagenome | biome: human gut; feature: ankylosing spondylitis patient; material: feces | host: Homo sapiens | place: China | collected 2015-10 | reverse complement strand
AGCACAAGCTTGAAAACAACACGTTTGGCATTCAACCTTTGGAACGGCACGGTTTATGACTCAGATCCCCCCGAAACGTATATCGACAAGAACGGAGAGAAAAAATATGTGCCAAGCAAATACTATGCGCCCGACACTATTTTCAACTGCACCTATGCACCGTACTACTTCGAGTCAATCAAAATCAGGTTCGAGATTTTCATGTGAGAAGATTTTAATAAAGGAGTGATATGACAATGGCTGAATTAAAGTGCAAAAAATGCGGTGCTATTCTTAATGATGATAATTGTGACGAATTGTATGATTTGCACGAGAAAAATATAGCCGTTGATGATACAACCGAGCTGATGTGCAACGATTGTGCTTTTAGAGAAGATGCAAGAAAACACGTTCAGGAGTTTATATGTGATGATGAAAGTCTTGAACTTGATGAGCGTATGTTTATTTCATTCAAGCGTGTTATGGAAAAATATAAGATAGAGGAGAAATGGCGAGACTATCTTAATGAAGTTTTTTCGAGTGGCGAAGATCCGTTAGATTATATCTGTCACCACGAGGGGTTTGAAAGTGTTGAAGATTTTATTTATAACTGTGACAAAGCAGGCGATGCAGACGATAAGCTTGATTACCTTGCGGACTACTATTATGGTGATAATTGGGAACTTGGAGCGCAATTTCAAGATTGGTATTATACATACTTTGGCAGTTATTGGGTTACGGGCTTTGAAGATGATTATGTTTAACATAAAAAGAAAGGCATAGGGAGCAATTATGGCAAACAAAAGGGTTGATATAATGACTAAAGAAAGAATGATTCGCATTGCGTATTATTATATAAATTACCACTTTAAGAGTTTAGAAAATTCGCTTGATGAATGGGAAAAGAGCAAACTTCACTATGACATTATTTTACACCGAATTGATAGCTTAGAAACAACAATCTTTGCATATAACTTTATAAAGCTTATTCCCAAAACTGATGTTTCTAAATTTCAGTCACGCTGTAATATGCTACGCAACAAACTTGATGAACTGTATGAGAAAACGGATTTTTCGACAGATCGTAATATATAAAGGATATCATCAATGCGATAAACGCTCAAAATTAAACAGCAATATTTGACATCACAAATCAATTGTGATATAATCTAGTTTGGAAAAGGTAAACTTAAACGGTAGGCGGTGTCCTCCCACACGGAATGGTCTGAATATTGTCAGCCGAAAGGCTCAGGCAAAATAGGATATTCGGGAGGTGATAGAATGGACTTAGCTTTCTTTGTCTTGACTATCGTGCTGATTGTCGCTCTCAACGAGCTGATAAAAAGCATAAAAAAATAACCGCCCCTCTGCAAAAGTAGCGGTTATTTTTTAATAACAATTACATATGAGGTCAACCGTCTATACGGTTTACCTTTTCTATATATAAGTATACACCACTTTAAGATATATGTCAAGTCTAAAAAAGGAGGACCCCACAATGAAAAAAACAAATATAACAAGAACAGTAACTTCCCTGCTCGTTGCAGCCGCTATGCTCGGTGTGACAAGCTGCGGACAGTCTGACAATACATCATCAGCCGCTCCAAAAGCGACAACCACTGCTGCTAGTGAAACTACAGAAATGGGAACAGTGACAAGCCTTTCGGCAACAACTACATCACATTCAAGCATAAGTGTATCTTCAAGCAGCTCTGTGACCTCCTCCGCACAGGGCAGCTCAGCTGCATCTGCCACAAGCAAAAGCAGCACTACAACTAAGACAAGCAGCGGTAAGACAGGCGGTCAGCCTGCAAGCAACGGCGGAACAGTAAACAACGGCGGTCAGAGCAACAGCGGAAACACCAGCAACAACGGCTCAGGCAACAACAGCTACAGCAATGACAATAACAATAACAACAGCTATCAGCCACAGCAGACCGAACGTCAGACAGAAAGACAAACCGAAAGACAGACCGAACGTCAGACCACCACAACGGCAAAGAAAACACAAGCACCAAAGCCAAAGCCAACTACAACTACAACGGCAAAGCCAAAGTTTGAGCTGACACAGAATGATATAGACAGAGTGGTTAAGGAACTTCAACAATATAGTAATGAAACTTGTGACTTTGACGCTATCTTCTATACCGAGCAGGAAATGTGGGACAACATAGCCACAAGAAATCTTGACAACAGCTCATGGGGAACACCTGACACTGTTTCGCCTGATACTTATTCGTCTTATGATGAACTTTATCGCAAAGTAAAAGGACACATTGATGTTCTATATGACAGAATAGGCAAAGACCAAGCACATATAGTTGTGTATCAGCAATGGCATGGTGACGGCTCAGCTATTAACAGTGACGGCAAGCCTGCATGGGAAATATACCTCCTTTACTGATATATAAATAAAACTGAATAGAGTTTAAAAGCAATTCGATTTTCTTTCGGATTGCTTTTTTTATTGCGGAAATTCAAGTCCTATGGGCTTTTTAGATATATAAAAAATTTTTAGGAGGAAAACAAATGAAAAAGAAAAGTCTTTTCAAACGTCTGAGCAGTGTTGCACTTGCATTAGGCAGAACTATATAAACAGCCTCAACCTCATATGTATAGACCTCTTTCAACACTGTTATAGTGAACTCATCGCCCTCCGCAAGCTTATCAAGGTCGCTGAAAAGCTTTGCCGACGGCAGACCTCTATGTGCTGAAATGACCGAATGAGTGTCCGCTCCGCCAACAGGTAGGCTCGAACCCTGCAGATGTCCCACAGCGACATTTAACACGCCGTCACTTGTGCCATGATAAATAGGCAACTCCACCCTTATAGTCGGAATGGAAATATAGCCCATAACACCCGTCCCCGTGATATCCAGGATATCCTCATAACCCTTGACCTGATCATAATCCACAAAAGGTCGGGCAAGCTTTGCTATCTCTTCATTATATTTTCTGGCACGGCTGAGTATCTCTTCATTCTCCTTGTCAGAAAGGTCATTTGCCGCTTTCTGATAAGTCGCCACCGCACGGCTTTGCGTTTTTGAATTCCACCAATCGCTTATTGTTGGATATAACATCACGGAGAGCCCCACAAGCAATAACAAGACCAATAAAATTGTAGTTGATTTACCGCTTTTCTTCCTCATGGAGTCCTCCCTGATGCCTGCCGACCGAGATCGGCAGGACAAAGGTAAAAATAAATTCAAAAATTAGTCGTTCTTAGCTCTCTTCTTAGCAATGAGAAGCACACCTGCGCCCAGTACGATAGCTCCGCCTACACCGTAGAAGATCTGAGTACCGATACCACCGGTTGTTGGAAGTGAGCCGCCCTTCTGGTTTATGATCTTAACTGTTGAACCGCTTGTGCCTGAATCAGTGCCGTCGAGCATACGAATGGACTGAAGCGTATTAGCAGGATCATATGTTGTGTCAAACTTGAACTCATATGGATCAGCTCTGTTATACTGAGCAGGAGCTTCTATCTCAACAAGCTTGTAAGTTGTCATATCATCAATGCCCTTAATAGTAAACTTACCTGTTGCGTCTGTTATGATAGTGTCGATAGAACCTGCCTCACTGCCGATCTCAAGTCTGTAAACATTGTCAGCTATCTTGACAAGTCTGATAGCATCGCCATGAACATTTCTAAGCTGGAACTTAGCACCTGCAAGAGGCGCGCCCTTTTCGTCTACCTTGTTACCAACAAGTGAGAATGTCCAGTCATAAACTGTGACCTTAGGTGTTTCACCGTTCTCCTTACCTGTTTTGTCCTGAGGGTTATTTGAATATGTCAGGTAAGCTGTGTTAGGGTTATTGTTCACGCTGTCAGGAGCAGTAACTGCTACCTTAGCTTTTTCATTGAGCTTAGCAGAATAATAAGTTTCGATCTTAGCAACTGTAGGATAGTTCTTTACAAGTTCCTTGATATCGAAAGTAACATAGAAAGACTCCTTATAGTCGGTCGTACTGCTGTCGTCGCCAACTGTTGTGTTAGGACCTACTGTAACAGAAGTGATCTCCTGACCGTCAGCGTCATAGTACTTGTATGTAAGATTATCATTGAATGTAAGACCCTCGCTGAGCTGGTCACGAACAGTATAAGTATACTTGTCATAAGCTGATACATCTTTTGGTATAGTTGTTGTGATCTTGAACTCTACATCGTCACCAATTGCGTTGTCGCCAACATCGCCCCATGAGTCATTCTCATTATGCTTGATCTGCTTTGTAAGTGTTGGCTTTGTCCTCTTTGGAGTAACGTCTGTTGTGCCTGAAACGTTAAGGATAAGAGCTGAGTTAGCCTTATCAACACCATTATTTTCTGTTGCATCGACAACGAGATAATAGCCAGCACTTGGAACATTGATAGTGTACTCACCGTTAGCTTCATGAGCGGTTACAGACTTATTGTCGATGATGCAGCTAGAAGCGGCTTTTGCAAACTTGGCAGTATCTTCCTTTGTCCAATGATCTGCGTCTGAGATTATCTTTGCAACGTCTACCGCACTCTCGGCACTGTCAAACTGAGACATATAAGTGCTAAGACCAGGAGTTTTCAGGCTGGTAAGCAAAGCATCGCCATTAATGCCTTCGCCCCACTTGATAGTATTTGTTGCAGATGCCTGGTCAAAGATCTGATAAGCCTTATATACTCTGTTTGTATCAGAATCCTTGATAACAATGTTATTAACGCCAGCATCAGTAGTAGCAAATACTCCGAATGCTGATGTTGCAGCAATAGCTGAAACTGACATAACTGTTGCGGCAGCAAGAGCTGCGAATTTCTTCATCTTCATAATTAATTATCCTTTCATATTTGTGTATTTACAGCGTTTTTTTGCGACGCTTTGTAACTAAAAGTAATGTTGCAGCAACAGTGACTGTTCCGCCTGCTGCCACGAATGGGATAACACCCATGCCGCCTGTTTCAGGCAGCTCTCCTAAGGTTTCCTCAGAGTTGTTATAGACCTGAACATACTGATCGCCGTTCTTTGTCATATCAATACAATTCTCATTTTCTGAGCCATTGTATCTGTAGTAAGCCTTGTATGATGATGTGCTTATCGGCTGACCGTTCACGTCTATCTCCTCAAACCAATAATAATACTTGTTTCCTTTGACATTATTTTCTTCAAGAGAAACGGCATTTGACCAGTTGTTATCAGCCGTGAGCGTTATCTGCTTCCACAAGAATACTTCACCGCTAGGTATCGCATCTTTATTAGGAACAGGTGTAACGTTCGTCTTCTCAGGTGTGCCAAGATCATTAGCTGTTACTGCGTATGAACAGCCACTATCGCCCTTAAGTGTAAGTTCAACAGTAATATCTGAAGTGATATTATTCAGATTTAGAACAAACTGACTCTTGTCCCAAGACGGTGTAACGTAATCACTAACGCTGACATACTTGCTATCACCGCTCCATATAGGTATAGCCTTGCCGTCCACCCAATTTTCACCTGACTTATAGATGTCAGCCAGAACAGCTCCTAAACTGTCAAGAACTCTAACACGTCCCTCAGTTTCACCGTTATTTATCCATGACTTTGTCATATCAAAACTGAACTTAGCCGAGCCATACATGGTATACTCAGAGGCAAAGCTTCCGTTCTGAGCCATTTCTGCGCCGTTGCTTGTAAGGATCTTGAATTTAACATTCTGTCCCTTATCCATTGTACCTGTAAACTTGTTATATTTTTCAGGCACGTCAGCCTTATTTGTTGACCTATAGATATTAAATGTTACCTTATCATTGGTATGGGTATTGCTATCGCCGTCAGACCATGCCTTTTGCAGGCGAACATCCATATTTTCTACCTTCTGAGGGGTCTTGGTATTGACGATCGTATCAAAGCCCGTGGCACTGCCGTTATTTGAATAAGTATATGTAACGCCAAAGCCGTCAGGTATATTCTTTTCAAGAACATAGTAATACTTGTCCTTGTCAAGACCGTCAAGAGTTACCGTCCAATTCTTAGACTTTTCCAGAGAAACAGTTTTTATAAGTTTGCAATCTGTTGGTATTCCGTTATCTCCATTCACTCTTGAGGTTGAATTTGGTGCAACAGAGGACTCATAAACATCTGCCTCGATCTTGTCGATACCAGCAGGAAGCTCACTGTCAGCAAGCTTGTTTCCAAGCTCATCACGCCATTCCTTCGTAATGTTAAGTCCCTTGACGTTCGTAACTGTAACATCAGTGTTTTTGCTCATTGCCGTTGCACTGTATACAGCCTCATATCCTGTTGCAAGATCGATCTCTTTGATATAATAGTAAAGCTGCTTGTAATCATTGCCGACCTTTGTATATCCAGGAAGCTTTGTCCACTCATGTTTCCAATTGTTAGCTTCGTTAAGAGTTACCTCATCACTGCCCCACTGAATATCATCTGGAACACCGCTTAAAACCTTAGTTGTAGACGAGCCAAGAAGGAACTTTACGCTCTCTGCCGAATGATTGCCGTTTCCATCGCTCCAAACCTTACTTGCAGTTATCTTAAATTCTTTCAGCAGATTTGTTACTCTGAACATATCTCCGTTCTTCACGAACTGATATCCGTCCTCACCGACTTCACTTGGAACTACAGCCGGACGCACTTTAAAAGCAAAATATATAGGAGTTTCGTCAAGAAGATAACCCTCCGGACTTTGCTTTTCTATAAGCTTATAAAGATGACCCTCAGTATCTCCGGTGCCTGCGGCAGGTTCAAGATCAAGGTTGTATGACCCGTCAGAATTTACATTGAATGTCTGCGCCTTATCCTGTGCCGAATTTCCCCAAATAACTGATCTTCTGTCCTTCGCAGCATTTTCTTTGAAATCTACTGCCGGGAGCCAATCGTATGTGCCATTTTCCAGCTTAGTGTATCTGTAGATTTCAAAAGAAGCCTTAAGCATAATACTATAGTCTCCGCTGTCTACCTTCATAAGCTTAAATGGCTCAACAGTTGTTGATGACGCCTTTGACTGATTTATCAACTCAAACTCGGAATCATTATCTTCACTGTCATTTACAGCTGAACCGTTTGTGTCAAATGAGATATTATTGAACACATGAACTTTATAGCCATCGTTCTCAGCGTCCTCATCATTTGCAGGACTTCCTGTATAAACGTAAACTAATTTCAGGTGACGCTGATCCGGAACGTTTATTTCAAGTTTCTTTACAAAATCTCGTGTCTTCGCTGTCAGTGCGGAACACTTTACAGCCGAAAGCATTTTTTCATTGCTGACTTCAGTGTTTGAAAAGCCGCTGCTATCCCTGTATTCATATTCGACTCTGAAAACACCGCCCGCCTTCTCAGAAGAAACCTCTTCCACAGGAACGGATATGCTTTTGCCAAAATCTGACCACTCGCCGCTCTTATTGGCAAAAGCCTTTACTTCCTTGAAACTGTTGCCGTCCATATAGCCATAAGCCACATAGTATCTCTTTATATTTCCGTTTTCGTAGCCCTCAGGCAAAGTCAGATCAATAGTACCCTTAGCGCCAACAATACTTTCATTTGGAATAAAGTTAGCGATAAACTTGCCCTTTTCGTTGGTAATAACGTCTGCACTGCAGGAAACTGTGCTGTCAACTACCTCCGGGTCAGAAATAACATAGCTGAACTCCTTTGTAGAAAGCTCTGCACCCGTATCTGCGTCAAATACCTTGATAGACTTCAGATCCATATCAACAGCGGAATTGCCATTTATGCTTACCGTTTTTGTCTGAATGTTACCCTGAGCGTCCTTTGTCTTAACTACAGCCGTGCCTCCGCACTTGATAACATCGTTGAGAGTTATCATTCCGCTTGTAGAACATTTGAGCTTTTTAGGGTTAACATCAATGGTATAAGTTATCTCACAGCCGGTGGACTTCGGAGAAGAAGTTTTCTTCAAGTTCTTTTCCTTAACTGTCTGCGTCTGGCTTCTCTCCGGATATTTTCCAGCTTTATCCTGAACCGTGTTTTTGAACGCTGCAGTACCATTCTTGTAAACACCATTCTTAACATCATCGACCTTTACAAGTGTACTGTAGTAAGCTGTCCAAGCGTCCTGCTGATTCCATGCAGTCTTGAAAGTTACTGTATTGGCTGTCTTATCATAGAAGTATTCAAACTGAGTTGTTTGTGCAAAATCATACTTATCAGAACTATTTCCAAATGAATACTTGAGATAATCCTTGTTCTCGTAGAATATCATTCCCGCCGGAAGCGTGTCCACAATCTCGACATTATCGTTACGCTTATAAGTGCCGTCCTTGTTGATATCAAGCCGCCAATCAAACCTGTAATACTCAACACCATTTACAGTAACAACAGGCAGGCTGCTAAGATCATGCAATGTGTCGCCTGCTACACTGCTTGCAGCGTCATACTTTTCATAAGGTGCTTTGGAGCTGTCGCCTATAGTAAACTTAGTCTTATCTGCACTAGGCTCGAATGTTTCACCTTTATAAGTAGCCTTGTTATTTACATTTATAATAGTACCTGCATCAAGACCTGTTACATCTACGGTACTGCTATACTGTATCTGCACAAGGTTTATATTGTCAAATTCTTCACTATCATTGAACTTTATCTCAAACGAAGTGTTGTCGGCATTAGATACTACAGTGTAATTTGAACTGTTAAGAGTTTCATAGCTTCCTTTTCCATTTCTCTGAACATACATAATAATGGAATCAGGGTCAAGAACGCTCTTTATTGACTTGCCGTCATTTGACGCAGCGTTCATTACATCGCTTATAGTCTTTCCCCTAAAGGAACCGTTTGTCTGCTTGACCTCCACCTGCCACTTATATGTAACCTTGCTCCCGTTCTGAGAAATGTCAAGAACTTTTTTTGACTTTTCATTTACAGGCTTATAATAGACCGTCTTGTCAGAATGGAAGCCGTCAATACCTGCAGTATTTTTCACTGAATAATATCCTCTGCTGTCAGGGTCGCCAAGATCATAGTCAGCGACCTTTGTTTCATAGGAAATAACTACCTCGTTATTGTCACCTATGCTGTCAGGCAAAACAAGCTCACCGTCACTTGCAACTGTTGCATCAATAGTATCATTTCCAACCTTTATGCTGACCTTCTGTCCTGCTTTAAGCATATTGTCAGTTATTGTCTTACCTTTAAGAGTGGAGTTTTTATCATTACATTTAACAGTTACTTCCCATTTGATTATACCTAATGTTTTATTATCTATCCAGCCACTTTTTGATATCTGATACTTATTATAAACAGTTTCACTTGATGTGATATCAGACCATGGATTGCTTTTATCAGGTCTTTGCATTTTAACTGTATTTGTAGTTTCCGCCTTGTCAGGATCGATAGCTGTCACATACTCAATGGTGATTTGGGACGCTGTTATTTTATCGTCAAACGTAAGCGTGTTTCCGTCAAGTGTGTACTTTACATCTGAGCCATCGTCAGCTTTAAGTGTAAAGCTTCCAGGCTTTGCATCAGGAAATGCTTCATCATAAAGGTGATAGCCCTTTAGGTCTGCACCGCTAGGGTTGCTTACAACAATTTCCCATGTGACTTCGTTATTGTCGTAGTCAACATTCTTGCCTGTTTTTGAGATCTTATCCTTCTTTGACTCAGAATAAATAATTTTATCTGCTTTTACTCCATTTCCGTCCTTATCATATGTGGTGGATTTGTTTTCCACCTTACCTGACATAACGAAATTCGGGTCGCTTGTAGGATATGGGGTCGTGTAGCTTATGGTAACATTTTCTTCACTGAATCCATCGCTGAAAACAAACTTTCCGCTTGCAGCGTCATAGCTTCCCGCACCCTCAGGTGAAACAACAAAACTGCCGTCTACAGCGTCCTTAAAAAGCTTGTCCTCGATCCTGTCAAGAGGCTTCTTTGCAGGATTGTTCACTGTGATAGTCCACTTAACTCCGTCTGCAGTTTCGCTTGCGTCCTTTACGGCAGACATAGTGAGCGGAGTGAAACCGCCTATTTCAACCGTCTGACCGCCTATCTCAACAGTGGTCTTATCGCCTGTATCTGTATCCTTACGCTTTACATTGCCCTCAAAACTTGCCTTACCGCTTATAGCGTCCTTCTCATTTTTCTGTTGATATCGCTCGTCAAACTCAATAAAAAGATACTTCTTTCCATCTATCTCGTCGACTCTGTACTTACCTGAAATTCCATGTCCTTCATCGAAGTGAGTATCCTCGACATCGCCCCAGGTTCCGTCTGACGGTATACCGCCATCGGGCAGGCTAACATTATCATCGATAGGGAAATAAATATACCTATTGGTCATTTCGCCCTTATCAAAATCAAATTCCACATTGAATTCGATCTTTTTAGATTGGTCTTTTCCTGAACCGACCGCATCATAGGATTTTATCGTGACGCTATTCGCGTCCTTATAAGAATAGCTTCCGCCGTTATAGGAAACATCTCCACCTGCCACGGAAGTACCCTCAGTGGCACTTATTGCAGGCATAACAAGACTTGCCAGCACTGACACTGTCATAACAACAGACAGCACCACACCGAACAAGCGGCTGCGTTTTTTCCTTTCATTTTCTTTTAGATATTGCCGAACTTTACCGTTAAAATTCTGCAAAACGGATCACTCCCTCCGAAATTATACACCATTTATAATAAACGCTAGTCCACTGTGCCTATCCTTTTAAAAGGATATATCCTCAGTGAGACCTTTCCAAGCACTGCTTCCTCAGCAATACAGCCTATCCTCTTTGTACGGCTGTCAACAGACGTAGATCTGTGGTCGCCCATAACGAATATTCTCTCGTCAGGCACCTGATAAGGCAGCTCGATATCACATTCTCCCAGAGCTTTGCCGTCAACATACGGCTCATTCAAGGTTTTTCCGTTGACGATAACAGTACCGTCCTCCTTGATATCCACCACATCTCCTGCTGTAGCGATAACACGTTTCAACAGTATCTTATTATTATAATAAAACGCAACTATATCGCCCTTCTGAAAGCTTCCACGCTTTCTGCACACCACCAGCTCGTCGTCATGCAAGGTCGGCGTCATACTTGTACCCGTTACTCTCAAAACAGGCAAAAATAACATTGATATGATCACTGCTACCGCTGCCACAACAAGAAGCGACGCCACGGTGCTGCGGAGTATCCTCAGATATTCCCGCCTTTCATGATGCTTTTTCACCACACGCTCAAGTGTCTGGACATCAGGAAGCTCAGGCTTTTTCAACACTTCATTCTTGCTATCTGCCGCCATGATCTTCCTCCGCTACCGGCTGCTCAACAACCAGCTTGTGACCTGTCAGTGCAGCTACCTGCCGCTCCAGCCTGTCAAGTCGGTCAGTGATACTTTTTTTATCTTCGAGCTTTTGAAGAAGCTTTTCATTCTCTGCGTTAAGCTTATCATATTCTTTTCGCAGATAAAGCATTAGCTCGAGCAGCTCATTTTTCGACAATTTTTCAAGCGCCTTATCCTTCAAAAGCCTCACCTCCGACGCAATATGTCTATATAATTACAAGTATTATATCACTTGATTTTCCATTTGTCAATCCCACAATATATCATATTTGTATTTTATTGCATATAAATATACTGATAGTTCGCACAATATTGATTTATCATTTTCACAGTGCCGGCAGATGATAAAACGGCATATTTATTAGCCTTGAACATGAAACAATACGAAACCTGCGTTTTTACGCTAATTGCATCTTTCCCCAAAAAAATCTTTCCTATTTTGATTATAGCAGCCTGCATAGTCAATATTTCAACATTGTATACTAATACTGTATTTATTAATATTTTGTAAACTTTGATAAATAACTTTCTATCATTCGCCAAATATTAATTTAGCCCCAGATCGGTCCTTATTTAACGACAAATGTTCACCGCAAAGCAAATAAGCTTTACATATCCGTGCTGACAAGCTCTCGGACTTTATACGTTCAACAAGGCAAGAAAAAATCGGCAAATTTCATGTATTCACCGATCTATCATCAATTTTGCTTTCTCACAACAGCATATTCATCATCAAGCCTGTAATAAGGACAGCTATATTCGCTGTCGCTCATTGATCTGTATGCTTCGTCCTCGTCAAGATTGACCATGCAGCAGTAACATTCACAATCCTCATCAAAAACGTAATTCACACAGCTTTCGCAACGGCTGACTATTTTCTTCGCCTTTGTCATAACAGCCTCCTATTTAAGCACCTTTTTAAGTATACTATTTATAAATACAAGTGCGTCCTTCATTTTTTTCATATCACTATCTGAAACACTGGAAAATTTACCGAGTATATCATCAAGTATCTCGTTTTTCATCTTTTCCATAAAGCGCATAGCTTCGTCAGTGAGCCTGATGTTGATAACTCTGCGATTATCGGGGTTTTGCATTCTGATAACAAAGCCCTTGTCAACAAGCTGTGCCACAGCCCTTGTTGCCTGCTCATTAGAAGTGTTTATCTTGCTTGCAAGCTGTGACATTGTGAGCGTTCCCTCAATACATAGTGACAGCATTATTATCTGCTGAGTTCTTGTTATATCATACTTTTTCTTATCAAACGTATCAAATACCAATTTTCTGCTGAGAGGGTATATCTCATACATTGACATGATACATTCACGACGTACATTGTCTACCATTTTTACTTCCTCCACATAAAGCTAATTACAACGTATTTTCATTGATTTTTCCACACACAGTAATTATAACATACGCTTCTCATTTGTCAATAGCAGAATTATATCAATATTTGATTTTGTTAAGTTATTCTTTTAGGGGTTTTGTTTATGAAGATAGATTATATGCGCATGACAAGTTTTAGAATTTTACCAATTTACAAAAAGTTCAGTCGAAATTTCTGTAAATTATAGCTGCCAGCTTAACACAAGACGGTAAGAATGTGGTATAATAGTTAATGAAGTAAAAATAGATTATGGAGGTTTAAAGTATATGTTGTGTACTGAGTGTAAAAAAGAGCAAGAAAAACGTATTCCTAACGAGAAAAAAGAAAATGCACAGCCCGCCGAGAAAGTGTGCAGCGACGTACATACAACACTGAAATCAAAGCGTTCAGCCGCTTTGATACTTGTGACTGGTGCTACGCTTATGCTTATAATTGTGTTCATTCTTTTTTGGCTTATCATGTTGCCAAATCTGCCACAAGACAACAGCGTCCTTGCGAATAACTGTGCAAATATATGCCAGACCGCTAAGGAATATATCGGGATCTGATCTTCAAGACGACCTGCTCCTGCCTTCGGGCGGGAGTTTTTTTTGTTTTATGGCGATTTTACAAGGTTTTTACGGCACCTGCATTGACATCATATTCGTTTGGCGGTATAATAATACAGTATGATATAAGATGCCTTTCTTACGATAGGAGTTAGGAGAAATAAGAATATGAATAACAAGGTCTACGATAACAGAGAGTTATCATGGCTTAAATTTAATGAGAGAGTTCTTGAAGAAGCTCAGGACAGTGCTACACCGCTTCTTGAAAGATTGCTTTTTCAGTCGATATTTGCAAGCAATCTTGACGAGTTTTTTAGGGTGCGTGTGGGTTCGCTTTATGATTCCTCGCTTGTAGACGACGATCATAAAGACAACAAGTCCAAAATGCGTCCATCTGAACAGCTTTCAGCAATATTTGAGCGTGTTCATGAGCTTATACCAATAAAAGATAAAACATATAAAGCTATCTGCGAGGAACTGGAGCTTAAAAATATAGTACATAAAAACATAAAGGCTCTCACTGAACAGGATAAGAAATTTCTTGAAGCTTATTATGCCTATGAGGTCAAGCCGTTTCTTAACGCCTTTATTATCGATAAAAGACACCCTTTCCCGTTTCTTGCAAATCAAAGTATTTATGCGGTCGCCAAACTCGCTTCAAAATCCGCCGTCACAGTTGGTATCGTTAGCTGTAACGAGAAATTCCAGCGTGTGATCTTTCTTCCTGATGACGAGGGGTGTATAAGCTATATCCTTGTGGAGGAGCTTATTCTCCATTATGCCGACAAGGCATTTGAGGGCTATAAAATAGAAGAAAAGGCTCTTATGAGAGTGACACGAAACGCCGATATCGACGTTGACGAGGGCTTTGACTCGGAACTTGATTTCAGACAAAATATGTCTGAGCTTATCAACAAGCGTAAACGCCTTTGTCCGGTTAGATTACAGCTTTCAAAGCAATTATCCGACACTGTGCTAAACGAACTGCTTTCAAGGTTGGAGCTTTCAGAAAAGCAAGTCTTTGTGGAAAAAACTCCCCTTGATATGTCCTATGTGTTCGCTGTGTTTGACAAGGCGGCAGACAGAAAAGAGCTTTTTTTCCCGAAGCAGGAGCCACAGCCCTCTGCTATGATAGACCCGTCAAGGTCAATGATAGAGCAGATAGACGAAAAGGATCTTTTTCTGCACTATCCTTATGAGTCCATAAAGCCTTTTATCAGGCTTCTTGACGAGGCGGCTAAGGACGAAAGCGTTACATCTATCAAGATGACTTTGTATCGTGTGGCGAAAAATTCAAAGGTGATAAAAGCTTTGTGCAACGCCGCAGAAAATGGTAAAGACGTGCTTGTGCTTGTGGAACTGAGGGCACGTTTTGATGAGGAAAACAATATAGGTTGGTCAAAGCTTCTCGAGGAGTCAGGCTGTCATGTAATGTATGGTCCGCAGGGGCTTAAAGTTCATTCAAAGCTTTGTCTTATTACAAGAAAAGTTGGCGACAGCGTAAAGTACACTGTTCAGGTGGGTACAGGAAACTACAACGAAAAGACCGCAGGGCTTTACACAGACCTTTGCCTTATGACGTCAAACAATGACATTGCTCAGGATGCTTGCGAGGTGTTCAGAACGCTTTCAATGGGCGAGCTTGTGGAAAGCTCAAAGGCGCTCATGGTCGCTCCCCACTGTCTGCAAAATAAGGTAGTGGAGCTTATGGATAATGAGATAAGCATTGCAAGAGCAGGCGGTGAGGGATATATTGCCGCAAAGCTCAATTCTCTTACTGATAAGGTGCTTATGGACAAGATAATAGAATGTTCTCAGGCAGGCGTGAAGGTAGAGCTTGTCATAAGAGGTATATCCTGCCTTGTGGCAGGCGTGGAGGGTGTTACTGACAATGTTCAGATACGCTCAATAGTTGGCAGATATCTTGAACACGCAAGGATATATATTTTCGGCACAGGTGTTCGCAAAAAGGTATACATATCCAGCGCAGACTATATGACAAGAAACACCACAAGGCGAGTTGAGGTCGCCGCACCTATCCTCAGTGAAGAAGTAAAAAAACGTGTCCTCGATATTTTTGACACCCAGATGCAGGACAACGTAAAAGCAAGGATAATGCAGCCTGACGGAAAATATGTCCGTGCAGAGCGTGGAGACATCGCCATTGACGCACAAAGCAGATTTTACGCTGAAGCATACGCCAATGCACCAAAGCCTGCTCCTGTAAATGATTCAAAGGCTCTTGAGCCTGAAAAGGAGAAAAAGGGCTTTTTAGGCTGGCTCAAAAGGCTTTTCAGAAGAAAAAAGAAATAATATACAATGCGGTCATATTCTATATGGCTGCATTTTTTTTACAAAAAAAGGGACAGACTTTCGCCTGTCCCTTAAATTTTTATTCATTACTTCTTATCTGCAAAAGCGTTGTTGATAGCTGAAACAAGACCCTTGATAGAAGATACGATGATATCTGAGTGTCTGCCGACGCCCCAATACATCTTATCACCGCAGGAAATTCCAACATACGAAACAGCCTCAGATGTTGACTTTCTTTCAAGAGCGTGTTCTGTATATGTTTCAACAGTAAAATCAAAGTTCAAAGCCTGCTTGATAGCATTTGCCACAGCGTCAAGACGTCCGTTGCCCTCTGCTGTGTGATCGTCTGTTACGCCGTTTACTGAAGCTGTGATAGCGGCACAGATAGTGCCGTTCTGCTTTTGAACATAGTGTGCTTCAGGAATGTCAACAGGTGCACACTTGTTGAGGTACTCATCCTTGAATATCATGTAGACCTCATCAGGCATAAGCTCCTTGTGCTTGTGGTCTGAAACAGCCTTTACCTTGTAGCCAAAGTCCTCTCTCATCTTCTTTGGAAGATCATAGCCGAACTGATTTTGGAGGATAAAGCCGATTCCGCCCTTGCCTGACTGCGAGTTTATTCTGATAACGTCACCGTCATACTCTCTGCCAACGTCATGCGGATCGATAGGAAGATAAGGAACTGTCCACTTGTCACAGCTCTTCTCTTTTCTCCAGTTCATGCCCTTTGCGATAGCGTCCTGATGTGAGCCTGAGAATGCAGCGAATACAAGTGCGCCTGAATATGGGCTTCTGTCATAAACCTTCATTCTTGTAACTCTCTCGTAAAGCTCTACCAACGCAGGCATATCTGAGAAGTCCAGCTTAGGGTCAACTCCGTGAGTGTACATATTAAGTGCGATAGTAACAATATCGGCATTGCCTGTTCTCTCACCATTGCCGAAGCAAGTACCCTCTATTCTGTCAGCACCTGCAAGCAGACCCATTTCGCAGTCTGCCACTGCACAACCTCTGTCATTATGTGGGTGAAGTGAAACTATAACGTTCTCTCTGTTGTGAAGAGTGTCGCACATATACTCTACCTGCTGAGCATAAACATGAGGCATTGACATTTCAACTGTTACAGGCAGGTTGATGATGACCTTGTTATCAGGTGTAGGCTGCCAGATGTCGATAACAGCGTTGCAGATATCTCTTGCAAACTCAGGCTCTGTGCCGGTGAAACTCTCAGGAGAATACTCGAACACGATATTGCCCTTTGCGTGCTTCTTATACTCGTTACAGAGCTTTGCACCGTCTGTAGCTATCTTGATTATCTCTTCCTTAGACTTTCGGAAAACCTGCTCTCTCTGTGCAACAGATGTTGAGTTGTAAAGGTGTACTACAGCGTTCTTTGCGCCGTCGATAGCTTCAAATGTTTTCTTTATGATATGCTCTCTTGACTGTGTGAGCACCTGAATAGTAACATCATCAGGTATCATGTTCTTCTCAATAAGTGTGCGGCAGAACTCATACTCTGTTTCAGAGGCGGCTGGGAAACCTATCTCTATCTCCTTAAAGCCTATCTCAACGAGCTTTGTGAAAAATTCCAGCTTTTCTTCAAGGCTCATAGGAATGATAAGAGCCTGATTTCCGTCTCTCAGGTCAACAGAACACCATGCAGGTGCATGGTCAACATACTCTTTTTCAGCCCACTTCATGCACTTTACAGGAGGCATATAATAGCCTCTCTCATACTTTTCTACGTTTTTCATGTCAGATCCTCCTTATAAATATAAAGCCGATAATTATTTTGATAGTGATGTGGAAAAGGGCATAAAAAAAATCGCCGCTCCTACCAAAAAGGAGAGACGAGCTTTGCCGTGTTACCACTCTCATTCATATACGGCTCACACCGCATATCTCAGCCGCATCTATCAATGCGTATCTCTATAACGGGAGAACCCGTGAGCGGCTAATAAGATTTCACCGTTCAAGCTCGAGGACGAGTTATCACAAATTCCGCATACCGTCTTGCACCCACCGACGGCTCTCTGTAATGTCAGAACTTTGCTTTTGTTCCTGTCAACGCCTTTGTCATATTGTTTTTATTATACCCATACTTCCCGCTTTTGTCAATAGGACAATTGCCAATTTAACAATTTGTTAATATTTAATGCTAGATCGTTTTTCCTGACGTTAAATGTAGGGGCTGGCGTCCCCTGCAAAATAATCTTAAAATATTCTTATTACGCTTTTCAAATGCTTTACTGGTGCGGTATCCGTGAGGGCGAGCTGTTAGCCTTAACAGCAGGTGACTTTAATTTTAAAAACAAGACGGTAACAATCAACAAGTCCTATCAAAGACTGCACGGTGAGGATGTTATCACTCCGCCAAAGACAGCAAAAAGCAACAGAACCATTAAAATGCCGAACTTCTTGT
>OOCM01001513.1_pt1 | contig 18005 bp, 23 predicted proteins | sample 1671111 | NCBI WGS metagenome assembly OOCM01 (sample SAMN06348123, study PRJEB24527) | human gut metagenome | biome: human gut; feature: ankylosing spondylitis patient; material: feces | host: Homo sapiens | place: China | collected 2015-10 | reverse complement strand
AAGAGAAATAATGATGTCCGCACCAAGCTGTACCCTCAGCCGCGCGGCGATTTTTTTGGCTTCACTGCCGCTGACGAGACCCTGCTCCCGCAGGCTGCGAAGCATGGTGACGATGCCGAGATAATCTGCGTTTGGATTCATTCGGATTCCTCCTTTTTTGATTTGATTTGAATGATAATGAAAACTCCCAAGCCCACTTTTACAAATGGGTTTGGGAGTTTTCGTTATGGTGTCCTTACGGGATGATCTCGATGCTGAAAACATCCGCGATGGGAATACACTGCCGGTCCGTCATCTGGATCACGCCATTGACCGCGTCAATCCGCTTGACCTCTCCGGTGACAGTTTGGTAGCTGCCGCCGTTCTTCCGTTCGTCTGGCACAAAGTAGGTGATGGACGCCGTGGGCCTGCCGGGAAGCAGCTCCTGGAGGCGCTGCAATTCCGCGTCCACACGTGCCATTTCGTACTCATCCAGTTCCATGCGCTGGTCCGTCAGCCGCCCGGTTTCCGCAATGGCGGCGCTGTGGCCGGTCAGGGCGGCAAAGGGAGAGAACTGCGCCGCACGGTCATAGAGGGACATCCGCGGATGTTTTGGCGAATCCGGATGGGGCAGACGAATGATGTCATCGTATTGTCCGCTCATGCCTTATGCCCTTCGATTTCCCGGATTCGCCTTTCCGGTGATCTGTTCCACGGTGATGCGCCAGACCGCTGTCTTTCCCCGGCACTCCGAAAAATCGCCATGGCTTCTGGGATGCTCCGGCGCCAGCCTCATACACAGCTGCCGCAGCGCCTTCACCTTGCCTGCCTCATCCGTCAGTTCCTCCGCTCTGCCAAGCATGACTGCGGAGGCATAGCGCGTGGTCAGGGCCGGCTGGTCCACCCATGCGCCGCCCTCCACACAGGTGACACACACCTGCGGCTGGTGGTTCAGACAGTCCGTCTTTTCACCGGCCTGCGCGCAGTGAATATACAGGCAGTTCCCCTCCCGTGCAAAATTCACCGGCACGGCATAGGGCGTTCCGTCCGGCTTTGTCATAGCCAGTACGCCATAGGAGCAGCGCTCCACAATTTCCCACGCCTGATCAGCGCTGACTTCACGATCCTTTCTTCTCATAACTCTCACATTTTCCTTTCTTTCATATCCGCTGTCATATCATATGCTTTGATGTGTTCTGCGCTGTCAAATCCATGCAGAACCTGTACATCTTCATCTCGAATCAAAAGATTCTTCGTTAATTGTCCGCTCATGCCTTATGCCCTCCGATCTGCTTATTCCGCTCTTTGGCGGTAGCGCCTTCCAGATAGCTTCCGCCATTCAAAATGGCGTTTTTGCCGAACTTCTTTTTAATGTCGAGCATGGCTTCCTGAATTTTACGCTCCCGCTCCAACTGAGCCGTTTCCTCCCGCAGCCGTTGCTCCTGTACCTCGATATTATCGAACAGGTTGAACTGTACCGGGGCTTCCGACTCCTGCTGTACCGTATCTTCGCCCACCAGCCGATTGGCGGTGATAGTAAGTCTCCGAATAGACAGCTTCGGATTGACCTTTGTATCATAAACGCCAAGAACGGCGTCCGTGATGCTCCGGGCCGAAGATGTTTTTCTCGGCAGATTTGCTGTTCCGTGGGTGTGCTTGGGGATCTTCCTGCCATAGCGGTCTGTCACGGTCTCGCCGTGGTAGCTGCCGCCTGCGGTGTTTTCAATGTCGTATCCCACTGTCAGGGTCAGCTGATCCGTTACCAGTTTCTTTTCCAACAGATCCAGCGCGACGGCCTCCGCCATCTCCCGTACAACCAACCGTGCTTTCTCAAAGGAATACGGGCATTGGAGAACCTGTCCAGAGCAGACGCTGTTCGTTTCCGGCCGGTATGCCTTGATATCCTGCATACGGCACGGCTCCCAGCCCCATGCGTGGTCGATGAGGAGCTCAGCGTTGATGCCGAACATCCGATAGAGCAGTTCTTCATTATAGTATTCGTTCGGCTTGCCGATGGAGCATCTTGCAACATCGCCCATGGTGTAGATGCCGATGGCTTCCAGCTTCTTTGCATAACCGCGCCCAACACGCCAGAAATCTGTCAGCGGGCGGTGCGCCCAAAGCTGCTCACGGTAGCTCATTTCGTCAAGCTCCGCAATGCGGACGCCATCTTTGTCCGGCTGGACGTGCTTCGCCATAATGTCCATAGCGACCTTGCAGAGATAGAGGTTGCTGCCGATGCCCGCCGTGGCCGTGATGCCTGTGGTGTGCAGGACGTCCGAGATCATAACCTTTGCCAACTCACGGGCGGTCATGTGGTAAGTTTGCAGATAGTTCGTCACATCCATCATCACCTCGTCGATGGAATAGACATGGATGTCCTCCGGGGCGATGTATTTCAGGTATACGTTGTAGACCTGAGTGCTGACCTGGATGTATTTTGCCATCCGAGGAGGGGCAATGAGATAATCTACCTCTCTGGATGGGTCAGCCGCCAGTTCATTGGCGTTGAAGCTCTTTTCGGAAAGGCAGCCAGCTTTGCGCCGCCGTTCCGCGTTGACTTGCTTGACACGCTCCACCACTTCAAAAAGCCTCGCTCTGCCGGAGATGCCGTGTGCCTTTAGGGACGGGGACACGGCAAGGCAGATGGTTTTCTCCGTCCGGCTGGCGTCAGCCACCACCAGATTGGTGGTCAGAGGATCGAGCCCACGCTCCATGCATTCGACGGACGCGTAATACGATTTCAGGTCAATGGCAATATATGTCCGCTGCATGGCGCACCTCCTCGCTCTTAGTGTCTACCAGTATAGCATAACGCTATAAATCGAACAACTGTTTGTATAAAACTTTTGCGAGGAATCTTGTGGAAACAGTCAGTTTCAAAAGTGCGTACGTCATGCTACAATGGAATGCGTTTGTGATTGGAGGAGGAAGAATGTTTTATACGACAGAGGAGGCCGCAATCGTGTGTGGCTTTTTGGATTTGTACCTAAACCGCGACAGCGTTGATCGCGCCGTGCGGGAGCAGAACCGGGGATTTCAGCGCAGCGCCGCGAGGGGTGACCTTCGGCGCGAGGATTACCGGTGGGCGGAAAAGGCGCTGGACTTTCTCCAGCCCTGTTGGTGGCAGTCGCATGAGGATCATAGAGCGCTGCAAAACGCATTGCTGAAAACACACCTACTGGCAGAAATGAAATAAGTTCAGAATACGGCGGTCAGGTATCCTGACCGCCGTATTTTCATTTGAATGCATGGGTCGCTCTGCTGTCTGTTGGCAGCATCTTACATTGCCCTGAATGGCAGAGCGGCCCTCGCTGTTTCTGAAATTTGTCTTTGCTCAGTCCTATTCGACACTACTTCCCGGACTGTCGGGCGGTTAAACGAATCGGCGCCTGGCAGCACCCATCGGGAATCTCACCCCTCCGAGGATCTCTCCGAGCTGCCCCCATTGCTTGAGACTGTGGCTGGACAGGATGTACCATTATAGGCTGACGGGATCATTGCAAAACAGGCTGCCACGCCTGCTTTTGGCTGGGTGAGTTTCGCTTGGCACCTTAAAAGGCCGTTCATTGACATCGGAAGTTTGTCCGATGCAGGTGGTCTTGGCGCACCCGCCGCATCGCTGTTCCCCTTCGTCAGGGGACCGTCAGCTGACGTTATTCGTCACCGGATATAGCCGCTGTTGTATCGGCATTTTTCAAAGGACAAAACCTGCCGCTTCGTCCGGCAGGGAGAAGAGTATTTGATCCCTTCACTTAAGTACCCGCCACAGACGCATTTCTACAAAAAGAATTTTCAATTTTTCAGAAGTTTTTTTAATTTCCTCAGAATACACCGCTCCTGATAGCTGACGCTCTGCTGCGTTACGCCAAGGTGTCGGGCGATTTCCGCCTGGCTGAAATCGCACCAGTACCGCAAATGAAGGAGAAGCCTCTCATCGTTTGGCAGTTGTTCTACCGCGCAGCACAGATTTTCCAACTCGATTTCATGAAGCAAGGTCTCCTCCGGAGAAGGCTCCTGTTGAGCAAATTGGTGCTCCTCTAAGAGGTGTTCGTAGGAAAGCTCTCTCTGCGGCCAGATCACGGTTTCCATTGTCCTTTTGTTCGTTCGAGTGCGATTTACCTTCAAATCGTACTCCAGATACTCCTGCTTTCGGTCGCATTGTTTCAGGAACTTCAAAATGTCCGGGCGCTCCTTCAGGCAGGGATACATGGTCAAGTAGTCGGGATGGTATGCATCTCGCTTCTTCATATTTGAACCCTCCGTATTCTGAAAATTTTGAAAATTGGCAAAATTTCAGAAACGGTGGTCCGCGGCAGCGACGGTTGCTTTGCAACCGTTGCCAAATAAGAAAAAGGCAAGCGTACAGCTGCGGCTGTACGCTTGCCTTTTTATCAATAAAATGATGAATCGCCGTGCAGGCGGAATATACTTCGCAAGAATAGAACTTTACTTCTAATTCTTCTTCGTATTTGTCCCCTTTACCCGGCGCATCCTTCCAGACTGAAAAGCCATATAGGACTCCGAACGCCGGGTCCTTTTTTTACGGAACCTCCCGAGGTTTTCCTTTGTCCATAATAATACCTCGCTATTTCTACGAGTGATTAGAACCACAATTCTAATATCTTGAAGCTAAACAGCATTCATCAGAAGTGTGGTTCCAATTAGAATGAAAACAATAGGAAGGGTGAAGGTATGCACGATATTTGCAATCTTTTTGGAGTTGCCCTGAACAGGGCACGGCATGAGCTTGGTCTGACACAAGTTGAACTGGCCGAAAAGCTCGGGACGACGGATCGCAGCATTTCTGACTTGGAGCGTGGGAAAACCAATCCGAAGCTGGACACGGTTGCGCATTTTGCACGCTCCTTGGAGATCAGTGTAGATGCTTTGATCGGAGTAGTGCCAAAGGGGGATGTTCCATCCTGCGTCAAGGCGTTCTTTGCAGGGATGAGCGCCGAGGAGGCGGCCAAATACATACGGCTCTGTAAGGATGCCGACGAGCTCTCAAAGGAATAATAGCGGCATAAATTAGGCGGCGGTAAGCAATCGTGCTTATCGCCGCCTTTGATACTACAGAGACGGCATACGGTCGTTACTTGTGGTATCGGTTTTTAACTTAATTTTCAAAAATGACGGAAGATGAGTCTTCCTCTCCATATGAATATGCACCAACATCTAAGCCGTCTGACAACTCGTCAGGAACAAATGAAGCATTTACAATGAATTTTAGCTCTCCGTCGATGTTCCCTACAAAGTAATAGACACGGGTATATTCTTCTGGTGCAAAATCCGTCTTAATAAGGACATTATACTCATAGAGTTTATCGTTGATTTTCGTCGAAGATTCGATTTCGTAGCTAATTAACCGCATATTTGATTGCTCGTGAGCAAGTCTAAGATCATCATTAGGAAAGTAAGCATATTCAGAACTCTTTTGCGGACTTTCCTTTGCCGCCTCGAGATACAATTCCAACTGTTGCTGATAATCCTCTCCTTCATTTGCTTTACCTGTATTTTTGATAAATATTATAAAAATGAGGAGGAGTGCAAGTACGAGGAATAATATAATTGTTCCCGTGCGTTTTGAGTTTTCTTTCTTCATGTTACAGTTATCCTTTCTGTTGAGATTTATAGTTCGAACAGCCATGGCCTTAACGCCTCACTGTGCTTATCGCCGCCTTTGATACTGCAGAGATGGCGTGCCGATGATTAGAGGTAAATTGGTAACTATTGCCAAATAGTTATCCGCTCATATTTTCTATGTAATCCTGCTTTTCAAAAATGCATGCGATACCAGTACCATTTCCCGAGGATCTTTTCCGTGTACTCGAAGTTATCTCCATCGGATTCATGCCAGCTCCAACCGCCGCCGTCAGATTGAAAGCTCATGCTTGTCCCCTAGAACCCGAACGGAACATCCTCATCGGAGTAGTAAAAGCCTTCATAGACGGTTTCTGAACCGAATCCGCTGCTGAATGTGGAAAACTCAATCATCCCGCATTCAGGATAATAACGAACATCTCTCCTCTTGTATCGGTCATCAGGGATAGCCCCTGTCTGAATAACTTCTGCAGCGAATTCTTCAAGATGCGTATAGTTGCATCGGACATACAGGTAGGTTCCAAGTTTGGAGGCCTTTCCCGATATGATCAGCATTGCAAAAATAAGGCAAAGACACAGAAGGATGATTTTTCCTCTTTGAGCTTTCACGTAGTATCTCCTCTCTGTAGCTTTTTCGCGTGTAACTGCTTTAATACCTCATACCCCTTATATACGACATACACCACCGTTTGACATATAAACAGCCACATCGAAGCAAATGCTAAAATCGAAGAAATTATCATTATCTGTGACACATTGACCTGCCACAGAAGTTCTCCAACTCCCCATAGGATCAGCGAAAGCAGCATCATTCTGCGGTAACGCCACTTGTCCTTTTTCTCCGTACACAGCCGCCACGCAGAAAACGCAAGCAGCAGGATGATCGTTCCCCAAAAGATGGGGACGATCCATCGTTCATCTGACTGCAATGAAAAAAGCACAGAAAAGGTTTTGAATATCACAGGATACTTCATGTTCGTTCCTCCTAACTTATTGTAACGCTGCGAACTGAAAAGGCTTACTGGAACCGATATGGCAAGAACTTCGTTTAATATTCGCTTACTCGTTCGGCGGGATCACGGTCTGACCGGTTGCATAGATATGGGAGATAATGAGGTCTTGCTGTGCAATAAGAGACTGATAGGCTTCTGCCAGCATAGGATCTGATTCGCTATATTCGACATCACTCGGTGTTCTGAGCAGATAGGTATAGTTTTCCGTTTGCGCGACGACAACGCTGTGCCCTGCAATGACCGGCGGGTTGTCCTCGCTCCATTCGCCGGGGTAGCAGTCAATAAAGAAAAGAATGCCGCCCTCGCCGTTATCATGGGTTGGCTTGTGATAAAAGGTGATACAATTTCCCCCGTTTTGGTGGTGAAGGCCATATTCTTCTTCAACTTCAACTTGCCCCATCCAATTCAGCGGCATCTCCATAGAAAAACCCAGCTGATGATTCACATAGAGAATTGAGGATGGTTCCTCAGCCGATGCAGACTGATTTGGGATGGTATCCGCTCCGCTTGTTTGATCCTGTACTTCGTTTTTTTCTGAACATCCACTCAAACACAATGTGAGTACCAGAAGCATGACGATCCCTACAGAAAAGAGCAGAGAATTCTTTTGCTTCAATGCTTTTAGGTAATGTTTCATTTGCAATCTCCATATAATCACTGCTTTCAAAATAGCATGAGCTAAAGGGCTTACTGGAACCGGTAGCCTTGCGTGGTCAGCGCACTGAGGTAGGCCAGATATATTTCGCGCTGATCAAAATAGATAAGCTCACTATTATCCACCTCATGAAATGAGACTATTTTCTCCGCCTCATCTATCCACACCAAATACTCCTTCATATGTCCCTCCCGATCTTGTTATGGCATTTCGCTTCAAGACACTTTTACAGCGCAGCTTCCGTAAAACATCGATGCCTTCTTACGCAGGTGTCATCGTCAGCGTATAGTTTGCGGTGCGGATCACAATCTGCGTTACGATGCTTTTCGCCGTGTCGACGCTGAGCTCGGCGGTGTAGCCTGTGAAGCTGTCCTCCGCATAGGAGACATGCAGCATCCAGGTCTCCGCACTGCCCACAGCGGCGGTGCGCTTGAAATCCGTGATGTGTTTGCTGCGCGCACCTGTGAACTGGCAGTCAAGGAAGCATTTGCCGATGTAGCTATTCTCCGCCCATACAGCCACCTCGGCATAAATCGGATAGCCAACATCACCTAGTTCCGGGCTGTTGCCGGAGATGCTAATCTGTTCATCGCTTGCAAAACCGCCCTTGACAGCATAGTAATTTGCAAAATAACTGACACCGTTATCAAAGAACGGAAACGGCTCGGCAGTAAATTTCACGGTGGTGACATCCGGTGTGCTGCTGACGTCGAGCGTGGCGTCGAAACCCGTCTTCTTGCCGCCGCCTTCAAGCATGCCGTGGTATTTGCCGCCCGTGGCGTATTTGCTGTTGAGGATCGTGAGTGCCTTGTCGAGCGCGGCGTCGCCAGTTCCCGGTTCAACTGGAGCAGGGGCCGGTGCTGAGCTGGTATCGATACGTAATCCATTCACAGCATCCCACTGATAGCTCCAGCCGAAAGAGTCGACCGCATAAGCCCATGTGAGCGGGAAATAGGTGATTCCGTTGTAATTGAAAATGGGATACTTTTCTTCCTTGTTATTGATCTGTGCGCCGTTAACGCTGATCTTATAGCTGGGAAGCGTAACAGAAACGCTGCCGCTTTGCTTTTTTCCTGTCTCAGCAGCATAAGCTGTGCGTGCGCCGCCTGCCGTGATATCCAATGTCTTGCTTCCATTGTTCCAGTCAGCGCTTACACCCATGAATCGGCTGAGATGATATGTCATGGGAAAGTAAGTGATGTTGCTGTAAATCAGAAGCGGATACTTGGCCGTTTTATTATCAATGACCTGACCGTTGAGCGTTACCTTACCAGTAACAACACTTGCGCGCATTGCCGCCTCGGCGGTAGGGATGGCACTCAAGGCCACCGTAACGCAGCACGCTATTGCAAGTAGAGACTGAATGATCCTCTTTTTCATGATTAAACCTCCTCGTTTTGTATAACTACTTTTTGATAATTCTTCGTTTTGCAGTATTTCCTGTAGTACTGCTTGTAACTTGCATCTTAGTACTTAACAAGTTTTCAATCGTTGTTGGACCTTGATTTTTACTTTTACAAAACACCCCCTTTCGTCGTTCGTCGAATTGATTTTGCTGCTTTATAAATGCATCAGGCGGTCGATTTCTTACATAATTTTTGCTTTTTGACATTTCAGCTAATTAGAACATCGCCTCTTTGTGCAAAGTTTCAACTTGAGTTCTGGGACTTGTTTTATCTGCCAAACGATGCTTATAATCATTTCGCGGGGTATTTCACCTCGTGAGGAGGTTGTCCATGCTATCGTACTTACTTGCTGCGCTGGAAAGCGAAGAAGACAAGCGCAGATTTACAGAATTATATGAAGAAAATCATGTGCGCGCCGAGCAGACGGCGCTCCGTATTTTGAGAGATCCTCACGATGCCGAAGATGCCGTGCAGAACGCTTTTTTGCAGGTGATCCATCATTTTGATGAGATTTCAGAAATTCCTTGTAAGAAATTAGGCTTCTGGCTCATCTCTATAGCAAAGAATGAAGCACTTATGATTCTGAGACATAAGCGGAGGGAGATTCCTCAGGAAGACTGGGATACTTTTTCGGCAGATGTCAGCGATCCGATAGACTATAACGAGCTTGTCCAGCTGTTCTCTCAGCTTCCCCCGACCTACCGTTCGGCGCTGGAAATGCGGCTGATCAACGGCTACTCCGGCAAGGAAATTGCACAGCATCTTGGGATCTCAGAGTCCGCGGTCAATACGCGCATTTCTCGTGGTCGCACGCTGCTTCGTGAAATTGCAGTCAAGGAGGGATTTCACATATGACAGAGCAGGAACTTGACCTTTTCATGCGTAATGTGCTGTTGGACGCCATTGCACTGGATGAAGAAACGAACACAGAGACGATCCCGTATACGCCGTCGCTGCATCATCAAAAGCAGATCAAGGCAATGCTCAAGGACCCTCTGCGCTGGGCACGTGATCGAAAGCGACCTGTTTGGAAAAGAGCCTTAAAGCGGGTCGCTGTCATACTACTGGTGATCTCGCTTGCATTCGGCAGTTTGATGGTCGTTAGTCCAACTGCTCGCGCGACATTTATCTGCTGGGTCACAGAATGGTATGAGACGCATGTAGTGTTTCGCTATGCTGGCGATGATGTTCAGGGCAAGATGCCACAGTATGAAATCGGAGAATTGCCGGACGGTTTTTCAGAGAATCCCCAAAAAGGCTTTTGTACTGCGGGTATGTCCGTCCATTATTATGAGGACAAAGACGGCGAAGCGATTGTGCTTAGATATATTTATATGCAGCAAGGTTCTATGAGCGGAGTTGACACAGAGAATTCAGATATTATTTCAGTTTCTGTAAATGGGTGCGATGGATACCTAATCATTCCAAGAGAAGCGGGGTGCAATAATACAATTACATGGTCTGACGCAGAGAGTAATCTGCATTTTACTATTGATGCACCTCTTGGACGAGAGGATATTTTACACATAGCAGAAAGTGTACATTTAGTCGAAACGACAAAATAGAAATGTTTTCTAAATAAGAAGAACTATGTAAAAAATCTGCAGCTTCTACAGTTGCTTTGAAAATCGGTCAGATCAAATTACAGGCGGGAACATCCTTGCAAGATGTTCCCGCCCTCTTGTACCCATTTCCGCTGCACGACATTACACCTCAATTTTACAGTCGTGCTGACTGACATCCATTCGCTGCAGCCGACATTGACAGGATTTCTTTCAAGATTGGTCGGCTGCATTAAGCCTTGCGGGCACGGGAGGGAAAGATTATTTAATTATTTGGCAAATAGAAATCAGTTTCCTCTACACCGTCCCACTCGCCGAGAAGTTGCATATCTGCCTGATTCGGCGTGGTAAAGGCATCAAAACGCCAGCCTGCGTCAGTATAGATCAGAGTGACCGGATAGGTGCGCGTGTACTCATAGCTTGTTTCCAGCCGCTTGTCGCGCTCATCATCGGTTTCGTCCCAGCGTGGATAGGGATAAGAGTAGTGCGCCGTCACCGTGAAGTCGATACGATCATCCGTCCGTGAGGTCAGAGTATATTCATCTGGAATGTTGCTGTTGTAATATTGGTCGCCGTAGGCGCAGTCGAGGATAAAAAGCCGACCGTCGTGCTCAATGTAGATCGGTGCGTTGCCGTCGTCATTGCAGTCAGACCAGAACGTATCGGTGAACAGCGCGTGGACTACTCGGTCAAAGTCAGCCCAGGACTGCCAACGGCTGTGGGAGCTGATGTAGGTATAGTCGGAGCCATCCGGCGTGTACTCGTCGTACTCGGTTTGGCCGCCTGCGGCGGGGAAGGCGTCGTCGATGCCGGTCGTTTCACCGTCAAACATCGCGCTATAGAGCGCAAACGCCTGCCTGTAAAGTGTTTGCTGTTCCGCCGTCAGGAAATCCGGCGCGGCGCGAAGCCGCGCAGCATCATCCAGCGGAAGGTCGGTATCGGTCAAATAATAATCTGTAGGCTTTGATTGATCGGATGTATCCGGCTTTGCTGTACAGCCTGCAAGCAGCAGGAGCAATACTGCAAGCGCGGTGGGAAATAGACGTTTCATCATGGTGCTTGTCCTCTTGATGTTAGATTTGAGCATGGCCCTTGCACTTTTTATTCGGGAATATATACTTCCGCAGGACGTCCGTGCCATGGATTCTCCCAGCCGGAGGTCCCGTCCTGATAATACATGGTGACATTTTCGGTGGAATCAAATACATAATTGGCTTGCTGCGGTGCATCGCCCTTGAAGTAGACCGCACGCAAGTTTGGACAGTCGCAAAAAGCACAGTTGCGCAGGAGTGTAACGCTGGAAGGGATCGTCACAGTCTCCAACGAAGTGCAGCCGTAAAAGGCGTTATCTTGAATTTCTGTCACACCATCCGGAATCACTACAGCGGTTATGCTCGCGCAGCCTTCAAACGCTCCCGTCGTACCCATGACGTTTCCAATCGCGGAAACAGTTTTTCCGCCGATCTGTGAGGGAATCACAATATCTGTTTCAGTACCGATATACCGGCTAATGGTAACTGTACCATCCTCGTTTTCCGCTATTTCAAAGTTTGCGGTGTCGGTGACAGATCCCTGCGGAGATTCACCGCTGGCATTGTTGCTCTCCGGTACATCAGATATCTGCCCTGAAGTTACTGTTTCTCTATTTTCTATTGGAGTGGACGGCTGGTCATCGGCTTCCAGCGTGCTCTGTGTGCCGCTGCATGAACTTAGTGTTATAAGGAGAGCAGCACTTACAGCGATGACCGAAAGTCTCGAAATTTGGCGCATGATAAAAGGCCTCCTGCATATTCTGAAATGAAAAATTAAGGTGATGGAATGTAGAGAGATCCCGGCAGCACTATCGGAGTGAGCTTTGAAAGATCGAAGCTGTCAGCCAGTTCTTCAAGCAGCTCCCGTGTCAAGCCGTCGGTACTTCCCGCCAAAATAGTGATGGTCACAAAGCTGTCCGGCAAATCAGCCAGAATTAGTGCTCTGCCAGGGCCGAGCGCCAATGTGGCCGATATGCCGCGTGATGTTTGATACCGCCATTCCTGATAACTCATTGCATCGATAACATTGAGTGTAAGGATTTGCTCATTGCACGCAATGTAAGCGGACTATGAGATTTTGACCTGTTCTGCGACGGAGACAAGCTCGTCCGGCGAGAGCTTGAAGCTCCGAAAGTTGATGAGCCAACCGTTTTCTTCATCAATCTGAAAGATGTAGGCCTCTGTACCGGTTTCTCCCGCGCATTCCTGGTCCTCACCCCAGTAAAGCGTAGCATCCTTACCGTAAAGCGTGATGGACTTTGACTCTGCATCGTCAGCAATTTCAAAGCCTCCTACTAAGCCGTCTCTAATGGCCACGACGGTGATTGAAATGATCTCACCGTTGTTGCCGAAAAATGTAGCGCCACTGGCAAAATCGACCCGGTAGCAGCCTTCCGGATCAAGACGATAGGTCTCTTCCAGCGCCGAGTAGTCGATTTTACCGGCGATATAGGATCCGGCTGGCTCCTCTCCCTCGACACAGAACGTGGCGTGGTCGGAGAAGATTTCAACCAGGACATTCAGCGTGTTCTCACGAAGCGATGGCGAGAACGCCAGCGCCGACGTGAACAAAAGCACGGAGATGAGGGCCGCGACGAGGACGATCCGCAGTACGCAGGAAGGCTTGCGCTTTTTGGACCGTTCATAGGTCAGCGCCTCTTCGATGAACTCATCGTCGATCCCATTCATTGCGCTGGAGAATTTCTGAGCCAATGTCAACAAGCCAAAACACCCCTTTCTGCAAGATGCGTTTGTAATTGCTTACGGATTCGGGAAAGCCGGACAGAGACATTCTTTTCCGTCAGGCCGGTTCGAGCCGCAATTTCTGCATAGCTGTCGGAGAACCAGTAGCGCCGCAGGAAGATCACGCGGTTTTCCTGTGACAAGTCCCTGAGAAAGTCTTCAATGATCGCAATCAACTCTTTTTCCTCGAGAGAGTCTTCAACCGAGACTGAGGAAGAAAGGCAGTTTTCCAATTCCTCCATTGTCGAGTCGTAATTGCTGTTTCGCTTGAGAGCTGTATTGGCCCGATAACGCATGATAGAAATATTCCGAACGATCTTGCAGACAAAGACGGACAGCGGATTGGGCCTGTGCGGAGGGATCGCATTCCAAACACCGAGATAAGCATCATTCACGCATTCCTCTGCGTCCTGCTGATCCTTCAAAATGCTGCGGGAAAGATTATGGCAAATCGCCCCATATTTGCCGTCCAGCGCTTCGATTGCAAGCTCAGAACGTGCAAAGAACAAATCAATGATCTTAATATCATCCACAAGGAATCACACCCTTCTATTTATTACCTTGCAAATTGGGGTGAAATACTACATCAAAGCAAGAATTTTTATCGGGAATTTTGGAAGATTCCCTGTTCTCCGCTGTCGTATTGCTACCCCAACATAAAAAGCAATACGACCAGCAAGATTTCATTTCTTCACCCAGACCGGTTTTCGTTCCATTCTATAACAGATGTGCGGGGATATCAAACCCTTGAAGGATTTCGAAATATCTATAGTGTACGTGTATGGTTTGGCACGGAAAACAACCTATAATTTACATTGATGTACCACTTGAAGAACATTTTGCACATAGCTGAAAATATTTATTTGGCTAACTTGTCGAAAAATGAATGGCGCGTTATTCCTTGTAAGGATGTGTTCTCTTTTTACATCTATATATCAGATGTTAAAAGAATTATTGACTTATCCCATCAGCTCCTTTAGTATGGCTATTGATAAAACAAAATGATTTTGCAGTGGAGGCATGCTCATGGAAAGAAACGGAATAGACAAACTCAAAAAAGCCTGCATAATACTCCCGTTGGTCGTTGCGGTCATATTCAATTCCAGTGTTGCGGCTATTGATCGTGAGAACAATTCTAAACTGAGCTGCGGAATAGATTCCTATTATGTGAAAGATATGATAGCTCAAGACGATCATATATGGCTTCTTTTGCATGATAGCTCGATAGGCAAAGATGCAGTAGCCTGTATAAATGAAAAGACGCTTGAATTGCAGGCATGCTATCGAAGCGGCGAAGATTTAGAAGATGAGATGATCATTCAGAATATGTCTGTCCAACCAAATGGTTCAGTTTGGCTTGACCTATTCTATCCGAAGAATCCAAAGGGTTTGCAATACAGCCTTTTTATTCTTCAAGACAATGTTAATGTGGCTGCGGCCAGTAATGTTGTCCTCTGCGAAAATGTTGCCTTATGGGAAAATGGAAGTTCGCTGTGTTACTGGGATAGCGATGAGATCGTCAAATCTGTGGACATTCCTGCTGGCACAGAGCCTTATGCGATTTCGGCATTGAATGGCAGGCCATGTTTTGTAGATGCCTATACTGGCAAGGTATTCCTTTTGAATGAACACGGAAAATGGATCAATCAGTACAGTATCCCAGTTAGCGATAATAAGGTTTTGCCCCAAGAATTTGTGAACTTTTACGCTTCCATGACAAGCTGCGGTAACGAGGTGTACTTGTCGTATCTTGTCGGCCCGGAAAAGAGCAATAGTCTGAACAGAGGCGGCCTTGTGAGGCTCAGCGACGGAAAAAGGCTGGGAGACACTGCCGGTTTGATCGTTCATGCCAAGAAGCAAAATGATGATTCTGTGCAGCTTTATATGACCAACGGTTTCTCCGACAATTCCAAGCTGAAAGAGTACCAACAGCTGTCTATTAAATCAGACACAATCACCGAAGCAAGGGCTTTCCAACAAGACGGCGACAATACGGCTATATATTTGCCGGCAGAGTGGCAGTATAGGGATAACCTCGGCCGTCTATGGGGATGGTCAGAGACAATTCGGAATAGTATTACCTGTATTGATACGGATAGCCTTACAGATTCCGACACTAAATTCAGCACATCTACCGACTATTATGGCTTCCTGGACGCGGATGAGTCAGCATGGTATGGAAGTCAGCAACAGGGCGTTATAAAGTCAGTTGTCCAGTTGGGCATTATGAACGGATATACTGACGGTACATTTCACCCTATAGGCAATATCACACTGAGCGAAGCAATTAAAATGGCTGCTGTTGTCCATGCCACATGTAATAACCAGACAATCTCTTTTTCAGCATCAGATGGTGGTGAATGGTATGATGCCTATCTGAACTATTGTGTAAAAAATCGAATTGTCTCGAGCGACGAATATTCCAGCCTCGATGCTTACGCAACACGAGCGCAGATAGCACATATTTTCGCGAAAGCAACATCTGATTTTGCCGTTGTCAACGACATTGACTATGATTATATTCCTGACGTAAGCGAACGAAGTGAATACGCTGATGAGATACTTGCTCTTTACAGAGCAGGCATCTTGACCGGAGATGAAAGAACCAGAGCATTCAGACCATCTGACACCATTACACGTGCTGAAGCAGCTGCAATAATCTCGAGAGTAGCTTTGCCTACGACGCGAATCAAAATCGTTTAAAATGGGAAATGAAAAATTCTGTACCCTATGCAGAGGCACTGCAATGGAGCATGATCTGGAAAAGTTAGCGGTTACGGCATTGCATATCTCTGCAAGTCCTATAATGAGGCACGATTTCTGCATAGAATCTTGGAAACATTGTGAGCAAGTGAAATCCGAATTGTTTGCGTTTATGGTTTAAACCATAAATGCCTCGAAGTAAGTTGGGATTCTATCTGTTATTGACACGTATTTTAGAGTCAGTTTGCTATCCTCATCAAATCTTCCATATACCGATACGTCATCGGAGCGCATTCTTGCAGCAACGATATGGCATTGGCATTTTCCGCATACTTCACCCAGTAGGCAAAGCAGTCTGCGAAGTATTCTCTGGCATTGGTTTTGGCATAGTTCCGCAGCGGCGCGGCGGTAGCTTCTGCACGAAAGAGCTGTTCATGCTCTGCGGGGAATCCCCGCGTCCAATCGAGAAAATGTCCGAATTCGTGGAGCGTCGCGCTGGCCTCTGAGATGTAGATGGTTTTCTGGCTGTAGTTGGTGGCTCCAATGCAGCTCATGTTCAGCTGCTTGCTGAGTTCGCTGATGTAGTCGAAGTCGATACGGTATGTCCAGCCAGCCACCTTAAAGGCGGCAAGCATCGGCTCCGGCACCTGCCGCAGCGCCACCAGGTAGTCATTGATGTTGACGCCTGCCGCGTTTACCAGAGCCACCGGCGCGGGCGGAGCCTCCACGGTGAAGGCGCGGGTCAGAATGGCGTGAAGGAGCATGGCAGCGTCCCTGCGGGTAACGATCTCATTTGCAGTGTTCGCCTCGCCGCAGAGCTGAAGCTCCTTCCCGATGCGGATGCAGTTTTCATAATCGGGCAGCGACACGCCGCCCGCATAGAGTACGCTGTCGTAAACGAGGATCTTGGCTGCGGCAAAGGCGCTTTTGAGCAGCGCTCCCCGGCATAGCTGGATATTGGGAGCGGAGAGTGCGGTTTCGTTCAGCCAGCCCTTCCGGTAGGATTGCTCCACAGCGCTTTGGCTCAGATCACTCCATGAGTTGCCCTCGACCTTCACATCATAGGCCCGGCAGAGCATCATCGCCCACTGCCGCACCGACACCGGCGCATCCGGGGAGAAGTATCCGTTCCCCGTGCCTTGCGTGATCTCATGCTCCGCAAGATACATCACGCTTTCATAGCAGTCCGCAGACTCCGGTACGTCATCAAAGCCTGTGCAGGCAGCGGAAGCAGCTGTGGGCAGGATCACTGCCAGGACAAGGGTGCAGACAGCCAACGCTGTTCTTCTAACGATCATCTTCATAAGTTCCTCCATATTCTTGTTCTTTCTCTGTCCTGTATCCTCCGATAGAGTAGGCTCTTCTGGATGCGCCATGGTGACGCTACCCTATGGACAGAATTTTGAAAGGGAAAACGTCACAGTCCCCCCTTGGCGGGAGGCTGTGACGTTTTGTGCTTTGTCAGCCGATATAAATTGCTCGTGAGACTGCCGTTGGCGCGGCGGCGGTTTCGCTTCTCGATGAGCTGCCTGCGCTCAAGATCTGCCAAGGCTCGCTGGACTGTCCGCGGCGAAAGTTCCAATTCACGGGCGATGGTCTTGATCCCCGGCCAGCAGACGCCGGAGGCATCCGCCCGGTCCCGAAGATAGATATAGACCGCCTTCTCCCGGTGGCTCAGATGCTCCTCAGCGTAAATAAAATTAAAATCGCTCATCTTTTATCACCCCGCATTGCATTGTAGGGTGTCTTCTCCGCAGCGTATTGTTTGCGAATGTTCGCTATCAGTTCCTTGCAGCCCGCATAGGCAACTCTGCGGACGACCGGCTTCGGCGTCGGACAGTCTTTTTCAAAGGTAATCCCCCAGTCAAGAAACAATCGTAGGCGTGTACGCATTGGGTGCGCGCCCGTCTTCATCACAACAAATTCTCCCTTGGGAACGGACTTGAGCTCGTCCGGCGTCATAAGAGGGCGCTCTATCATCTGAAGCGACTGGCTGCTCTCCTTGCCCTGACTGACGGAGCCGGACAGCACTGTCCGGCTGCCCAGCGCCGAGGAGAGCGCCTCCGCTGTCTTGCTCTGCGGTGCAAAGCCGCCAAAGATAGTGTCCTGGCAGTTGTCACACACGATTTCCGCGCCCTCTTTTCCGTAGTTCTTTTCCAGTTGGGCAAGGCTCTGGATGATGGGCACTAGCGTCAGACCTCGGGAACGTCCGGCGGAAAACAACGACAGCACGTCAAAGGGCGGCATGGTTCCCAGTTCATCGCAAAACAGCACCACGCGGTTTTTGAGCCTGCCGCCGGTTTCATCCG
>OOCM01001508.1_pt1 | contig 18048 bp, 12 predicted proteins | sample 1671111 | NCBI WGS metagenome assembly OOCM01 (sample SAMN06348123, study PRJEB24527) | human gut metagenome | biome: human gut; feature: ankylosing spondylitis patient; material: feces | host: Homo sapiens | place: China | collected 2015-10 | reverse complement strand
GAGCCTTACAGGCGCATAAGAGGAACCACCGGCTATGCCGGTGGGGCCCCATTTTCGGAACATTGCAATACTTTGTCACGAAAAAGGGACGGAAAAATTATGGCGAAAACGGAAGGACTGTGCCACAGGTAGAAAAAAGCGCGCAGAGATACGGAGACCTTTCCGGTAAAGGCGCTTCTCTGCATGACGATGCTGCATCCCGGCCTGTTGCCGGATAATCATACGAGGTGACTATGCATCTTTTGAAGTTCTGCGCCGGTATGGCGCTGGCGATCTGTCTGTCTCTGGGCGGAACGGGCACAGCCCGGGCCGTTTCCGACATACAGACGTTTCGTCTGGAAAACGGCCTGACCGTGCTGGTCAAGGAAGACAGCCGCTTTCCTCTGGTTTCGGTGCGTCTTTTCGTGAAGGCCGGTTCTGCTTGGGAAAAGCCGGAAGAAGCGGGTATGAGCCATCTTCTTGAGCATATGGTGTTCAAGGGATCGAAGACCAGCGGGGCGGGCGTGGACAAGCGCGTGGAGAACGCCGGCGGTTCCATGAACGCCTATACTTCCTACGACATGACCACCTATCTGACCGACCTTCCGGCCGCGAAGTGGAAGGATGCCATGACCGCCGTGCGTGATCTGGCCTTTGATCCGCTGCTCCGTCAGGAAGATCTGGACGCGGAAAGGGAAGTGGTCATCGCGGAAAAGAAGCAACGCGGCGACAGCCCCATGACGAAGCTTTTCCAGACGGCGCTGGCTCATACGCTGAAGGGAACCCCCTATGAAAGCCCCGTCATCGGCAATGAAGAGGCGCTGCGCGGCGTGACGCCCGACATGATGCGCGACTATATCCGGCGGCGCTATGATCCCCGCGACATGGTACTTTCCGTGGCGGGCGATGTGAAGGCTTCCGACATTCTGGCCGAAGCCAGGGAGCTTTTCGGCGGCTATCAGAACCACAACGTGCTTACCGTGGAGCCTTCCATTGATCCTGCCACCCTTGCGCAGGGACTGATCGTGGACGTGGAGGCCGGCCCGTGGGAGAAGGCGCTCGTGTCCCTTTCCTTCCCTCTGCCGGGCATGAAGGATGAACTTCTGCCTGCGGCCGACGTGCTGGCGCATCTGCTTGCCGGTGACGATACGGCGCTTCTGCCTGTGAAGTTCCGTCTGGATCAGCCGGTTGTGGACAGCATAAGTGCGTCCGCCATGAGCTTCGAGCGGGCCGGAGTCTTCATGATTCTGGCGCAGCTTGATTCCGGAAAGACGGCGAAGTTCCTTGAGGATCTGGGAAAGCAGCTGGCCGGTCTGAAGGCTTCGGATTTTACCGATGCGCAGATTGCCCGGGCGCGCCTGAATCTTGAGGACAACTATCTCCGCGGTCTTGAGAATATCGCCGACATTGCGGAGACCATGGGCTCCGAATATTTCTATGATCCTTCCAGCGTGGGCGGAGAACGTTATCTGGCGGCCGTACGCGGCGTGAACCGCGAACAGATTCAGCAGGTCATCGACCGCTGGCTCAGACCCGATGCACTGACGGTTTCCTCGCTGGTTCCTCAGGGCGCAGACGGCGCCGCCGCCGATCTCGACAACGATTCCGCCCGGGCCGCCATGCTTCGCGGATGGCCCGAAACGGGCAGCGCCGTGAAGAAGGCCGAAGCCGACAAGAGCGGCGGAGCAAAGCTGGATTCCGAAGTCATCAGCCTCGGCGAAGGCCGTACGCTGGTGCTGCTGCCGGATCGCTCCCTGCCGTATGTTTCCGCCTCGCTGAGCTTCTCGGGCGGCGAGCTTCTTGCTGCCGACACCGAGGAAGGTCTGGCTTCCCTGACGGCTGCGGCGCTGACCACGGGAACGAAGAACCGCACGCTGAACGATATCAACGTGTATCTTTCCGACAGGGCTTCCGGACTGTCTGCGGGCAGCGGCCTGCGGTCGTTCAGCGTTCAGATGGACGCGCCCTCGCGTTTTGCGCCTGAGGTGTTTGCCCTCATGAAGGAAGTGGTGGAATCTCCCGCCTTCCGTGAAGAGGATGTGGATCGGGCGAAGCGCGAGCAGATAGCCTCCATCATGAGCGTGGAGCAGAATGCGATGGGCCTGCTCAGCCGCAATCTTCGTCATGTGCTGTTTGAGAAGGGCTCCTACGCGCACCGCAGCGGCGGCGATCCCGCCGTGGTGACCCGGTACGGGCGCAGCGACGTGGAAGGCTTCTGGAACCGGCAGAAGGTTCGTCCGTGGGTTTTGTCCGTTGCCGGAGATTTTGACAGAAAACAGGTGGAAGCCTTTGCCCGTTCGCTGCCCGCTCCTTCGGAAAAGGCGCTTGAGAGCAGCGCCCCCGCCTGGAATAAGGAACACGTCTGGAGCATGACGCTGCCCGGACGCAATCAGGCCGTGTATCTCATGCTTTTCCCCACCGTCGGGGCAGACTCCTCCGACCGTGCGGCGCTGCGTCTGCTTTCGGAATGCCTGAACGGTTTCACCGGAAAGCTGTATCAGGAACTTCGGGAAAAGCAGAGTCTCGGTTACTCGGTCTTTCCTGTGGACTGGGCCGCCCGGGACGCCGGATTCCTGGCCTTCGGCATCATTGCCTCGCCGGAGAATCTGGACAAGGCGAAGGCTTCCTTTGAAGCCATCGTCCGGGATCTGCAGAAGAACCTGCTGCCAGAGGAAACGCTGGAGCGCGCCAAGGCCGTGGCCGAGGCCGACTTCTACCGGGCCAGACAGAGCCGCGCCATGCGCGCGGGAGAGGGTGCGGCCAACATTCTGAACGGTTATGATCTTGATTACGGGCGGCAGCGCCTCGAGGCCATGAAGGCCGTGGATGCGAAGACGCTGCGGGAAGCGGCCCGTAAATATCTTGATCTGAACGCTTCCTATGACCTTCGCGTGACGCCGTAGCGGCGGCATGAAAAAACAGACGGGGCACGACATCGTGCCCCGTCTGTTTTTAAGGACGGTCGTCCGGTTGTTTTTTGTTTTCAGTGCGTCCAGTCGATGACGGGAACAGAGTCGCCCAGCTTCTTTTCCATGGCGGCCTTCATGGCCTCATGGTTGGGGCAGGGCATGCCGATGGGGCTTCCCTTGCGGATGCAGGAAGCAAGAAAGACGGCCTCGGCTCCGCGGTCGACCAGCATTTTCGCCCGTGCCACGGCCCGCTTGCCCGGACAGCCGCCGCAGCTCACGAAGCCGATGACTTCGCAGGGGCCGTAGGGTTCAAATGCAAAGGTTCCGGCGCAGGCGCATTTGAAGTCCGTGGTGCCGGGGCACATATCTTCCGTCTGCTGACAGCGGATGATGCCTACTTTCTTCATGAATTCCTCCTTGCCGCCTCATGCGGCGCGATGCAGCTTCAGAGCATCTTATGCCGGAATCCCTGCCGGGAGCAAGAGCGCAGAGATCCTTGCAAAACCTTTCATGCAGGGCAAGAGTTTGAAACGTGACTTTCCCGGCCGTTCTGCTAGAAGAAAATCATCAAAGGTTGTCAATCCCCCTGCATAACCAGAGATTCTCATACTCTTCTCCTCATCCCTTTCCTCACCGGCCGGCTCGACAGGTTTCGAACCGGCCGGTTCCTTTTTGCCGCCCGGAACGGCATGGTCTTTCCTGGAGCATGGCATCGGAAGAACGGCGCTGGAAGAAACTCCGCCCTTTTGACCGGAAGACCGGAAGGCGGCGCTGTACGCTGTACTGCAAAAGGGGCCGGAACGTCTGTCGTTCCGGCCCCTGCTTTTTTACAGTCGCTGAATCAGGATTCGTTATTTCTGTTCGGAGGATTCTGCTTCGGGCAGCTTTTCCACCAGCAGCTTGTCGATCATGTTGCCGTCCATGTCCACAACCTCGAAGCGCCAGCCGTGCCAGGTGATGGAATCGCCTTCATGGGGAATCCTGCCGGTCAGGTACATGAACATGCCGCTCAGGATGGTGTAGTAGCCCTTGTCTTCGGCAGGAAGCGAGGAAAGGCCGAGCCGGTCCTTGAGTTCGGGCACGGGAATGCTGCCGTCCATGAGCCAGCTGCCGTCTTCCCTCTGCACGGCCCAGGCATCCTCGTGAGGCGTGCCTATCTGACCGGCCAGTACCTTGAGAATGTCTCTCGGTGTGACGATGCCCTGCAGCGTTCCGTATTCATCCACGATGAAGGCAAGATGGGTTCTCTGTTCCTCGAAGATCTTGAGCAGTTCCAGACTGGTGAGCGTTTCCGGTACGAACACGGGCGGACGACTGCTTTTTTCCAGCTTCTGGGCAAAGTCCTCATCTTCGCCAGAGGCGCCGGAGCAGAGCAGCAGCGCCTGATTGATGCGTATGATGCCCGTAAGGTTCTTGAGTCCTCCGTGGCAGACCGGAAGCCATGAATGTTCAAACGAGCTCAGAATGTCGAGATTTTCCTGAAGGGAAAGCTGAGTGTCCAGATAGCTGATGTCGGCTCGGGGTACCATGATGGAGCTTACGGGTCTGTCGTCGAGCCGGAAGATGTTGCGGAGCATGTCGCGCTGGCGGGCTTCGATGGCGCCGGCTTCCGAGCCTTCGTCGATCATGGCCTGTATTTCTTCTTCCGTGACGGTCTGCGTTTCATCGGGCTTTGCGCCGAGCAGGCGCAGCAGCAGACCGGTGGAGGAGGAGAGCAGGGCAACGAAGGGCGCGCTTATGGTGGCAAGGGCCGTCATGGGACGGGCTACGAGGCAGGCCATCTTTTCCGGGGCAAGCTGTCCGAGGCGCTTGGGCACCAGTTCGCCGATGACGATGGACAGATAGGTGACGGCGATGACGATGACGATGGTGGCTATCGTACCTGCCGACGAGGCGGGGATGCCGAGCGTTTTCTGCATCCATGCGGAAAGCGGAGCCGCCAGGGCCGCTTCGCCGAAAATACCGCTCAGAAGACCGATGGAGGTGATGCCGATCTGTATGGCGGAAAGAAAACGGGTGGGATTCTCTCCCAGACGGATGGCAGCCTGAGCGGACTTGTCGCCCGCGGCGGCTTTGGGGGAAAGTCGCGCCTTTCTGGCGGTGACGAGCGCGATTTCGGACATGGCAAAAATGCCGTTCAGAACAATGAGCACTATAAGTATGAATATTTCCATGTATCCATTGTCATGATTATATTCTTTCTGTCAACATGCCGATAAAAAAGGGAAAATAAGAGACGTATCCTATTTTTTCACAGGCGTGACCATGCTGAATATGACGATGGGGTTTTATGTGATTCTGCATGGGCAATACGCTTGTATCGTTCTTTCAGATTTTTTTCAGGAGCGGAGGCGAGAAGAAAGTTGCGGAAGCGGGAATCTGGTCTGCACATATATTGGTGAAGGAAGGAATGCATGATGCGGGCGTTGCGGAGCCGTGAAGGCTTTGCAGGGAAGAGAAAGGGAATCCGCTTCATAAGTTGCGGAACTGGTTACGCATGGCTCATATGGTCGTTCTGTGCCGGAGAGGGCGGTTTTCCCGAGATCGTTTTGACAGCCTGCTGGAAATGTCGGATCATGGAGTTTTCAGAGAGGCCCCTGCCGGGGCGCAAGACGCGAATGGCCGATCGCCGGAGATGCCGGCAGGCGCAGGAGGAGAGCATATGAGAGTCTGCCTGGTACAGATGCAGGTGGTCAGGGGAGACAGAGAAGCCAATCGGGCAGCCGTGCGGAGGCTGACGGAAAAGGCCGTGCAGACGGATCTTCCCCCGGATGTTCTTGTTCTGCCGGAGCTCTGGTCTACGGGATACGCTCTGGAGCGTGCCGGTGAGCTGGCTTCTTCCTGCGGCGAGGATGACGCCGCCTTTCTCGGCGAGCTGGCGGTAAGGCACAATGTGTCCTTTGTGGGCGGTTCCGTACTGGCGGAAGTGGACGGTCGCATCCGAAACCGCGCTCAGGTCATTGATCGAAGCGGGCGTCTGACGGCCTTCTACGACAAGATTCATCTGTTCCGTCTGATGGAGGAAGACCGGTACCTGAGCAGGGGAAACGAGATATGCCTGTTCGAGCTTGAGGGAATGCGCTGCGCTCTTGTGATCTGTTACGATATCCGGTTCTGTGAGCTTGTGCGCAGACTGGCCGTGGAGGGCGCGGAAGCCCTGTTTGTGAGCGCCGAGTGGCCGATGCCCCGCCGGGAGCACTGGGAAACGCTTCTGCGGGCCCGGGCCGTGGAAAATCAGATGTATGTCGCGGCCTGCAATGTCTGCGGCGTAACGGGGCAGGAAAGATTTGCGGGCAGCTCCATGATCGTGGCACCCGACGGCACGGTGCCGGCCAGAGCCGGAGAAGAGGAATGTCTGGTGTATGCCGACATGAACATGGATGCGGTACGGAGTATGAGAAAGGCCATTCCGGTCTTTGAGGACAGGGTGCCTTCGCTTTACTGAGAGAGCCTGTCTGCCGTCAAAAAAAGCGTCTTCAGCAGCTGAAGACGCTTTTTTTGACGCGGAACTATTTTCCGCAGAAGGCGTGCCTGATCCCTGCGGGAGCCTCCGCAGGGATCGAGAGGTCAGATCTTGATGATGCCGAGCGTGGCGCCCACGGAGGAGAGCAGCACGACGAGCAGAAGCACCGGAGCCAGCCAGGAAATGCAGATGCGGAAGACCTTTTCTCCGTGGAAGGCCGAGGACAGCTTGATTTCGGAAATGAGGTTGTCGATGCCCACGATGCGGCCGATGAGCAGGCAGGTGAGCATGGCGGCCAGCGGGCAGAGAATGAGGCTGGCGAGGAAGTCCATCATGTCGAGGATGCTGAGACCGGCGATGGAGATGAAGTCCCACACGCCGAAGCCGAGGGAGCAGGGCACGCCGAGCGCGATGGCTTCAAAGGTCATGAAGATGGCGCTCTTTTTGCGGGACCAGTGCAGTTCGTCGGTAAGGGTGGAAACGCAGGTTTCCATGATGGAGATGCTGGAGGTGAGGGCGGCGAAGAAGACCATGAGGAAGAAGACCGCGCCGATGACGCCGCCGAAGCCCATGCTTTCGAAGATCTTGGGAATGGTGATGAACATGAGCGAAGGACCGGCGTTCAGCGCTTCGGCGGTACCGCCGGAGAAGGCGAACACGGCCGGAATGATCATGAAGCCGGCGAGCGTGGCGACCAGGGTGTCCATGAGACCGATGCTGTAGGTGGCCTGTTCGACGTTGACTTCCTTCTTCATGTAGGAGCCGTAGGTGATGAGAATGCCCATGCCAATGGACAGGGAGAAGAAGAGCTGACCGCAGGCGGCGACCACCGTCATGATGGAGAACTTGGAGAAGTCCGGCACGAGGTAGTAGTAGATGCCCGCACCTGCGCCGGGACGGGTCATGGAGTAGATGGCCACGATGACCGCCAGAATGAGCAGCAGAGGCATCATGACGCGGGAAGCGCGTTCCACGCCGCCTTCCACGCCTTTAAGAATGATGCCGAGGGTGCAGCCGAGGAAGAGCAGATGCCAGAAGACCGGTTCCCAGGTGGATGAGATGAAGCCGCCGAAATAGCCGTCTGCGGCCACGGTGCCTACCTGTCCGATGAGGTACTCGAACAGGAATTTGAGGATCCAGCCGCCGATGAGGCAGTAGTAGGGGAGAATAAGCATGGGGACGACGGCGTTGACCCATCCGCCGAAGACGAGGAAGGGATTGCGCTTCATCTGTCCGAAGGATCTGTAGGCGCCCACGGGGCTGAGTCTGGTTTTTCTGCCGAGGCTGGTTTCGGCCACGATGAGGGCATAGCCGAAGGTCAGCATGAGCAGGATGTACACCAGCAGGAAGATACCTCCTCCGTACTTGGCGGCGAGATAGGGGAAGCGCCAGATGTTGCCAAGACCTACGGCGGAGCCCGCCACGGCGAGAATGAAACCTATGTGCCCGGAAAAGAGGCCGCGGGCCGCGCCTTTGCCTGGATCGGACGATGCCTGCTGAGACATACATGACTCCTGAAAGAAAAAGTGTTCGCAACAGGATACAGGAAGGAAGAAAAAATGACAAGCCGGAAACGGGTTTTTCTTTCATTTCGTTGCGAGAGAGGCGGGCAGAGGCGTTTTTTGCAGAAAAGTGCATCGTGAAGAATATGCGTGTGCCGCAATAATATCTTCATGGAATGTTCATGGTGGCGAGATATTTTTTCCGTGCCCGCGTGCTAGGATCCCCGTGATTTTCGAGCGGGACAGCCCCGCACAAGGAGACGGCATGAACATTCGCCTGAAAGGGATAAGAAAAAGTTTCGGCAGCGTTCCGGTTCTGCGGAACATTGATCTGGAGCTGGGATCCGGTCGTTTCACCACGCTGCTCGGCCCTTCCGGCTGCGGCAAGACCACGCTTCTGCGGATTGTGGCGGGTCTGGAGAGACCGGACGGCGGAGAAGTGTATTTCGACGATGAATGCGTCTTTTCCGACAGCCGCGGCGTGTGCGTGCCGACAGAGAAAAGAGGCCTCGGCTTCGTGTTTCAGGATTTTGCGCTCTGGCCGCATCTGACGGTCTTTGAGAACGTGGCATTCGGTCTGCGTTCTGCCGGGCGTACGGAGGAGCTGGCCGAAAAGGTGTTGACCGCGCTTCATGCCGTCCGGCTGGACGGTTTCGACCGTCGCTGGCCTCACGAACTTTCCGGCGGTCAGCAGCAGCGCGTGGCGCTGGCCCGTGCGCTGGCGGTGTCTCCTCGCTGCATTCTTTTTGACGAACCCTTCAGCGCTCTGGACGCCGGTCTGCGGGAAGAGATGCGCATGGAACTGCGTGAACTGGTTTCCACGCGCGGCATCACATCGGTGTTCGTGACCCACGATCAGGAAGAAGCCATGAGTCTTTCCGACGACATGGTGATCATGTCCGGGGGAAGGGTGCTCCAGAAGGACAGTCCCGAGCAGGTGTACCGGCATCCGGCCGATCCCGTGGTGGCGGGATTCGTGGGGCAGGCCAACTGGATGGGAAAATTGCGCATGGTGCGTCCGGAGCATCTTTTTCTTGATCCGGGAAAGGGCCGTACACAGGTGCCCGTGCGGGTGATGTCTTCCCGCTTTCTCGGCAAGGACTACGCCGTGACCGTCAGCGGCGATGCCGGAAGCTGGGTGCTGTATGCCCCGTCGCGGCATGATCCGGACGAGAGGCTGAATGTTTTCGTGGATACGGATCAGATCATTCAATTCAAGGAGTCAGTATAATGATGAAGGGCATTGTTTCTCTGCTTGCTGCGGCAACGATTCTTGTTCCCGGCCTGGTTCAGGCGGAAGAACTTTCCGGCAAGGTGGTGGTGTACTGCCCCTCGCCGGCGAAGATGGCCGACAAGCTGGCGGAAGGCTTTACGAAGAAGACCGGCGTGAAGGTGGAGATGTTCCAGGGAACGACGGGTGAGATCATGGCCAGACTGGAGGCCGAGCGGGCCAATCCCGTGGCGGACGTGGTCATCATGGCTTCGTGGCCGGATGGTCTTGCCATGAAGAAGAAGGGACTTCTGGCCAGCTATGCGCCTGCGCTTTCCGATCGCATGGTCAGCGGCTGGAAGGATGAGGACAACATGCTCTTCGGCACCAGCGCCTCGGCCGTGGGCGTTTTGTACAACACCCGCCTCGTGCCCGAGCTTTCCGCAGACTGGAACGAACTGGCCCGTCCGGAATTCAAGGACATGCTGGCGCTGCCCGATCCTGTGAAGTCCGGCTCCTGCAAGGATTTTCTTTCCGGCTTCATGTATGCCTTCGGCGAGGACAAGGGCTGGAAGGTCTGGGAGGATCTTGCCGCGCAGGGCATGACCATTCCCGGAGCCAACAAGGCCGCGCTGGAGGCGGTGATTACGGGTGAGAAGGCCGTGCTCATTGCCGGCGTGGACTACAACGCCTTTTCCTCAGCCGCCAAGGGCGAACCGCTGGCCATTTATTACCCCAAGTCCGGCACGGTGGTGAATCCGCGTCCTGCCATGATTTTGAAGAGCAGCCGCAACATGGAAAACGCCAAGGCCTACATGGACTACCTTCTGAGCGACGAAGCTCAGCAGATGGTGTGCGACGCCTATCTGCTGCCGGGCCGTGCGGACGTGAAGAACACCAACCGCACTGCGCTTTCCGACATCCGTCAGCTCGAGGTGAACTGGGACTGGATGATGGAACACTCCACCGACATCGCAACCAGAATGGTCAAGATGCTCAGGAAGTAGTCCTTCATGAGGAAAACGTCGTTTTTTCTTCTTTTCCTGCCGCTTTTTCTGCTTCTCGCGGTTCTTGTGCTCTGCCCGCTGATCATGGTGCTGGCGGAGACCGCGGGAAGCGGGGACGGTTCAGCACTTTCACGCATCTGGCAGACGCTGGCGCAGCCGGAGAATCTGCGCACCATAGGCAATTCCCTGCAGCTCGGCACGGCGGTCGTGGCGGTGTCCACCGTCATTGCGGCGCCTCTGGCCTGGCTTCTGGCCCGTACGGAAATGTCCCGCTGCCGCTGGCTGGAGCTTGCGTTCATGATCCCCTTCATGACGCCGCCCTACATCAGCTCCATGGGCTGGATACTGTTCATGCAGCGTAACGGACTCTGCCAGCAGATGTTTCCCTGGCTCGGCCGCTGGAGCGAGGGGTTCTTTTCCTTCTGGGGACTGGCGATCGTCATGGGGCTGCATGTCTTTCCCTTCATGCTGCTCATGCTCCGAAACGCCATGCTCTGCATAGGGCAGGGGCTGGAGGATGCCGGGGCCGTGTTCGGCGCGGGCTTTGCCGGGCGCATACGCCGCATTTTTGTTCCGCTGCTTCTGGGCAACTATGCCGTAGGCGCGCTGCTTGTCTTTGTAAAGACGCTTTCGGAATACGGTACGCCCGCCACGCTCGGACAACGCATCGGCTTTTTCGTGTTCACCACCGACATTCACCGTTACAGCACCACGGCGCCTGTCGATTTCGGGCGTGCCGCCACGCTTTCCACGGCCCTCACCCTGATATGCCTTGTCATGTGGCTTGCTCAGAGCGCCATTTCCCGCCGCCACTCCTACCGTCTTGTGGGCGGAAAGGGCGTGAAGATGAGCTCGGCGCCGCTGCGGCCCGCCGTCAGAGCCTGTGCCTGGGGCGGCGTGTGGCTGGTACTGCTTCTTGCCGTCGGCATTCCGTTCTTTTCCGTCATCAGTACGTCACTCATCAAACTGCGCGGCTATGGGCTTGCGCTGGACAACCTGACCTTTGCCCACTACGTGGAGCTCTTCACGGACAATCCCAAGGCGGTTCAGGCCATACTGGTCAGCGCCGGAACGGCCTTTGCCGCAGCCACGATATCGGCCGTGCTCGGCACCGTTGTCGCCTTTGTGGTGAACAGAAGCAGAAACGGCATGGGGCGCGTGCTTGAAGGCGTGAGTCTGCTGCCGGAAATGCTGCCCGGCATCGTCATGGTCATAGGTCTCATGCTGTTCTGGAATCTCATCTACGACGCGGTTCCTCTCTACAACAGCCCCGGCATGCTGGTCGTGGCCTTTGTCGCCCTGTTTCTGCCGTTCACCGTGCAGTATGTGGGATCCTCCCTTGCAGGCGTGAGCGAAAGTCTCGTGGCGGCAGCCCGGGTTTTCGGCGCCTCGCCCTGGCAGATATTCCGTCGCGTTCTGGTGCCGCTGGTGTTCCGGGGCATTGCCGCAGGCTGGGCCATGACCTTCATCATCGCCTTCCGTGAGCTGGTGGCGCCTTCCATGATGGCTCCTCCCGGAGTCCTCTCCATATCCACGTTCATCGTGCGTGAGTTCGAGCAGGGAAGCGTATCCACGGGCATGGCGATGGCTGTCATCTGCGTGCTGCTTACTACGGGAGCGCTCGCTCTGATGAATGTTTTCGGGAGAAAGCGGTGATTGCGTTCCGCCATGGGGGCGAAGCGGAGGGCCCCGGTATGATAATGTTTCCGCCTCGGCGGCTGTATCATCGTTTTTTCCCGTTTCCCTTGTTAATATAGGTCTGAAAGAATGGAGACCGACGTCAGGGGGCATCCGGTTTTCCGACAGATCGTATGAGCGCATGGTGCCCCCGAACACGTCATCCCGGAGGTACATATGGTCGCTGCCGTACAGGAAAGACTGAATGCGGAGATGGAAGAAGAGCAGGAAAGGCTGCGCAGCCTGAAGGAACTTTTTCAGGGGGCTTCCATGCCCGATGTGCTCGATAACGCCATGCACATGGAATCCGTGCGTTTTGCCGGAGCCCTGGCGGATCGAAGCGCCAGAAGGCTGAGCATGCTGCGCAGGATTTCGTTCGAGGGAAGCAATTTTGAGCGCTGCTGCGAGGACTGCGGCGAACCCATTCCGCTTTCCCGCCTTCTGGCCGCGCCGGAATCCGTATGCTGCCGGAACTGCCAGGCGATACGCGACGGAGAACGCCTTCCGGCGGGAGAATCGGAAGACTGATTTCCATTCTTCGTCGTTCTGTAATACTAATGTCACATGGCTCTGATACTGTGCTCCGAAATTCAAAAAGACAGCTGACAACCGGAGTATGAGTATGTCCTTCTTCACAGCCATGCAGCTTCTCGGCGGCGTGGGCATTTTTTTGTTTGCCATTAAACTCATCAGCGAATCCCTGCAGATGGTGGCCGGTGAACGCCTGCGCAATATTATCGGAATGTTTACGAAAACGCCCGTTATGGGCGTTTTTTTGGGTACGGCGGTCACCATGGTCATCCAAAGCAGCAGTGCTACTACTGTTATGACCGTAAGCTTCGTGGATGCCGGACTCATGACGCTCACGCAGGCCATAGGCGTCATCATGGGTGCCAACATCGGCACCACGGTGACCGGTCAGATTCTGGCCTTCCGCGTCAAGGATCTGGCGTATCTCTTCGTCATACTCGGTGTGCTGCTCATTTTTGTGTGCTCCTCGAAGAAGCTCAAGCATGTCGGCGAAGGCCTGCTCGGCTTCGGCCTGCTCTTCATCGGCATGCAGACCATGGAAACGTCCATGTCCTTCCTGCGTGACAGGCAGGACATCTTCCTCGCCTTCAGCAACAATCCGCTTCTCGGCCTTGCCGCAGGCACGCTTCTTACGCTTCTCGTGCAGTCCAGTTCCGCCACCGTGGGTCTGACCATCGCTCTGGGCACGCAGGGACTTCTGCCTCTGGAAGCGGCCATTCCCATCATCTTCGGCGACAACATCGGAACGACCATCACGGCCGTGCTGGCGGCGCTCGGCACCGGCAAGGCTGCGCGTCAGGCCTGTGCCGCCCACGTGCTCTTCAACGTGATAGGCGTGTGCATCTGGATGCCGCTCATGCCGCTGTGGATCGGCTTCATCGAAGCTTCCTCCTCCGCCATCGGCCATCAGATCGCCAATGCTCATACGATGTTCAACATCTGCAACACCATACTCTTCCTGCCCTTCGTCAAACCTTTTGCCGCGCTTATCCGCCGCATCATTCCCGACAGCGAGCCGATCGACAGACGCGAGGCCGTTTATCTCGATCCTCACCTCATCCAGCGCACGCCCGTGGTGGCCGTGAGTGCCGTGCGGCATGAATGCCGTCACATGGGCGAACTCGTGATAGAGCTCCTGGAACACACGGAAAAGGTGTTCTTCGAGCAGAAGGATGAAGAAAAGGAACGCGTCATGGAGCTTGAGGACAAGCTCGACCGGCTGGAAACGTCCATACGCAGTTATGCTTCGGATATCATGCAGACCGGTCTTGACGGCAAGGATGCCGCCATTCTGGAAGCCTGCGTGGTCAGCGCCGGCGATCTTGAGCGCATCGGCGACAAGGGCAAGAGACTCATCGACTTCTATGAATACCGCAAAAAAAGAGGCGACGACTTTTCTTCCGAGGCCATGAAGGAAGTGCGTTCGCTGTATCTTGAAACCCGCAGGGCCGTTTCTCTGGCGCTGAACGTTTTCGGTCCGGAAGACTTTTCTTCCGAGGACAAGGCCGCTCTGGATGCCCGGGCGGATCGTATCCGTGAACTTGAATCCTCGCTGCGCGCGAGTCACGCCACGAGACTGGGCGCCGGACACTGCTCGCCCGAGTCCGGCCTCGTGTTCATCGACGTGCTGGGCGCCATAGAACAGATAGCCTACCGTGCAAGAAAGATTGCCGATCACATGGCCGGTCGGCAGAACCTGGAGGCATAGTCGTGGCCGACAAAAAGACGAAGGCTTCCGCTGTAAAGCAGGGAGCGGAGTCGAAAAAGACGGATCTGGCTGCACAGGAGTATTATCTGAACAGGGAGCTGAGCTGGCTGGACTTCAATGCCCGCGTGCTGGAAACGGCGCTCGATGATCGGCTTCCTCTTCTGGAGCAGACCAAGTTCCTCTCCATTTTCTACAATAACCTTGACGAATTCTTCATGGTGCGCGTGGCCGATGTGCTGCGTCGGTACCGGGAAGGCGCGGCCAGCTCCGAAGCCGACCGCATGACGCCGGCCCGGCAGCTTGCCGAGATCCGCCGCAAGGCCTCGGCGCTCCTGTCCAGGGCCAGCGATCACTGGCAGAAGAAGCTCGTGCCGCTCCTGCGGGAAAGGGACGTGCATCTTGTGCACTACAACGAGCTTACGGAAAAGCAGCGGCGCTTTCTGCTGGCCTATTTCCGTGACGAGATCTATCCCGTGCTCACGCCGCAGGCCATAGATCCGGGGCATCCCTTCCCCACCATTTCCAACCTCAGCCTGAACTTCATCATCCGGCTGCAGGGAAGGGACGGCATCGCCCGTTTTGCCCGACTCCGCTGTCCGAGCAACGTGTCGCGCTTCATCTTCATTCCGCGCAACAAGGAAGCCAAGACCTATGCTTCGCTCGGTCTGAAGGCCAACGTGCGCGACGCCGACATTCTGCTGCTTGAGGAACTCATCGAGGAGCATCTCGGACTTCTGTTCCCCGGCTATGAGGTGATGGATTCCGGTCTGTTCCGCATCACCCGCAATACCGACGTGGACATCGACGAGGATGAGAGCACCGATCTGCTTGAAGCCGTGCAGGACATGGTGGAGCAGCGTCGTTTCGGCGGCGTGGTCCGGCTGGAAACGGCGCGGGGCATGTCCACGGAGCTTTCGGAATTCCTCATCAAGCGGCTGGGGCTCAAGCCTTTCCAGGTCTACCGGGTGAAGGGACCTCTGGCGTTTGCGCAGTTCATGTCCCTGTACGGCCTGGACCGTCCGGGACTCAAGATTCCCGGACACAGCCCTGTCGTGCCGCCGATTCTGCAGACGGACAGCCTTTTCCGCATCATCCGCAAGCAGGATGTGTTTCTGCACCATCCCTATGACAGCTTCTCTCCGGTGTTGGATTTCGTGCAGAAGGCCGCCGAGGATCCCAGCGTCATTTCCATCAAGCAGACGCTCTACCGCGTGGGCAACGATTCGCCCATCGTGCGCTCGCTCATCGAGGCGCGGCGGCGCGGCAAGCAGGTGACGGCCGTGGTGGAACTGAAGGCCCGTTTCGACGAGGAACGCAACATTACCTGGGCGGAGGAGCTTGAGCGCGAAGGCGTGAATGTGGTGTACGGCTTCGTGGGCATGAAGATCCATGCCAAGCTCTGCCTTGTGGTGCGACGCGAGGCGGAAGGCGTGATGAGCTATGCCCACATAGGTACGGGCAACTACAACGCCTCCACCGCAAGAATGTATACCGACATGGGCATTCTGACCTGCCATCCCGACATCTGCGCCGACATGGCGGACCTTTTCAATGTGATGACGGGCTACGCGGTGAAGGATAACTATCGGGAGCTTCTTGTTTCTCCCGATTCCATGCGCCGCCGCCTCATCGAGCATATTCAGAATGAGATCGACGTCTGCGCCCGGGGCGGCGAGGGCGAGATCATCATGAAGTGCAACCAGCTGGTGGACAGAAAGATCATCCGGGCGCTGTACATGGCTTCCATCGCCGGCGTGAAGGTGCGTCTTCTGATCCGCGGCATCTGCTGCCTGCGCCCCGGCATTCCCGGCGTGAGCGAGAACATCACGGTGAAGTCCATTGTGGGGCGCTTTCTGGAACACGCCCGCGTGTACTGGTTCCGCAATGCGGGCAATGCCTGCATGTTCATGGGCAGCGCGGACATGATGAGCCGCAATCTGGATCGCCGTATAGAAGTGCTTACCCCCGTGCTGGATGAGAACATCCGCAAGACGCTTCTTGATGTTCTCAAGCTTCAGCTGGCCGACAACGTTCAGGCCTGGGAGCTGAGCGGCAACGGAGAATATGTGCGCCTTCGTCCGGCAGCGGACGAAAACGGCGTGAATTCGCAGGAAATATTGTTGAAGCGCTGAATCTCGGCGCATTGAGGGAGGCTTTCATGAGCAGAACGTCGGGCAGAAACGGAAGAGTGCGTCGTTCCGGCGGCAGAGCCGCTCCGGCGGATACCCCGGTGCAGGATCTGGAAATCAGGGAGAGCGTTCCTGCCGCTTTCGAAGAAGGGGATACCGGCGTTGACGGCGAAGTGTCGCCGGAGGAACAGTCGGTTTCCGCCATTATGGAAGACGATGCTCTTGCAGCAAAGGCGGACTCCTGTGACGCAGAGAAGAGCGATGTGACGGTTGAAGCGCAGGCCGTGCCGGAGAATTCGACTTCCTGTGCCGAGGTCTGCTCCTCAGCGGCGGAAGACGGCACGGCAGATGCTCCGGTTCCCGGAGACCTTGATCTGCTGCGCGGGGAACTCATGGCCGAGGAACTGGAGCAGAGCGCCGTGGAGCAGATGTTCCGCTGGGCGAAAAAGGATCGTGCCGCCGAAGAGCAGACTGAAGAGGTCGCGGAAGAGGAGCTGTCCGGTCAGGCGCTGCTTGAGGCGGTGCATCACGGCCGCCATGTGGCAACGCTTGCCGTGGATCTTTTCGAGTCTCTTGCCGGCCTGTTCCCGCTGGATGAACGCTGGGCAAGAATTCTGGCGCAGGCCGCGCTGTGGCATGATCTCGGTTTTGCCGTGTCGGGCAGACGTCGCCATCACAAGGTCGGCATGGAGATCGTGGAGCAGAATTCGGAACTGTCGCTTTCCTTCGGACTGGAGGAGGCGGGCCGTCCTCTGGTGGCGCTTCTGGTCCGCTATCATCGCAGAGCCTGGCCGAGCATGAAGCATCGCCGTTTTGCTGCGCTCTGTCGCGAGGACCGCAGATCTCTTGCCGGTGCTGCCGCGCTTCTGCGCATGGCGGACGGCCTGGACTACCGGCATAGGGGCGCCGTGGAGGAAATCCGCGTGAAGTTGCGCCGCCGTGCGGTCGGCATTGTGTGTTTCGGATCCGGCTCCTGCAGGAAGGAATGCCGCCGTGCTCTCAAGAAGGGCGATCTTTTTGAGAAGATCTGCGGAAGAGCGCTTGAGATTTCGCAGGGAAAGGAAGACGACAGGCATGTCTGCTGAACAGGTCGCAGGAAAAGGGCGCACCGTCGCCATCATGGATCTGGGTTCGAACTCTCTGCGCATGATGATCGTGCGCATCGGTGAGAACCGTGTGACCAGCGTCCTCAATCAGGTCAAGCAGATGGTGAGGCTCGGTGAGGGAGCCTTCGAGGAACGCAGGCTGCAGGTCGAGCCCATGCGCAGAACCATTGCGGCTCTGCGCGGCTTTGCGGGCATGTGTCGTTCCTACGGTGTGGACGAGGTTGTGGCGCTTGCGACGGCCGCCGTGCGCGACGCGGCCAACGGTCAGGAGTTCATGGATGAAATACGCCGTGAAACCGGCATCGACTTCACCGTGATTTCCGGCAGGGAAGAGGCACGCCTCATCTGCCGCGGCGTGTCCGTGGCGCTCGAGCCTTTTTCCGGAAAGAGAATGTTCATAGATATCGGCGGCGGCAGCACGGAGCTTTCCGTGGCCCGCGGCACCGATATTCTTGAGCTGGAGTCGCTCAAGCTCGGCGCCGTCCGCCTGGCAGGGCTTTTTCCCTGTTCTGGCACGGTGAGCCCTCTGCGCTATGCGGAAATGCAGAAATATGTGCGCGATCATGCGGTTCTGCCGCTGCAGCGCATGGAAGTGCAGGGCCCGGGGGAGCTGGTGGGCAGCTCCGGCACCATACAGAGCCTTGCGGAAATGGCCGTTGCCATGTCGAGGGAAAGCGGCAAAAAGACGGGCGACTTCGCCAACACCCTCTATACCATCCGATATTTCCAGTTCGAGGGGGAAGGCACGCTGAAAATGGACAACGGAATCACGTTCCTGCCCAATGACCGCTACCTGCTCGAAAACGAGAAGTTCCGGCTGTACTACA
>OOCM01001505.1_pt1 | contig 18062 bp, 17 predicted proteins | sample 1671111 | NCBI WGS metagenome assembly OOCM01 (sample SAMN06348123, study PRJEB24527) | human gut metagenome | biome: human gut; feature: ankylosing spondylitis patient; material: feces | host: Homo sapiens | place: China | collected 2015-10 | reverse complement strand
CCCCCTTTCCCTCTTCCGCCATGCTCTAACCTGCCCGGAATACGGAAAAAGTCCCCCCGCCCCTTGACAGTGTACGCAGGTACATTAAAAATACAGTGAAAATCTCAGGGCGGGGTGCAAGTCCCCACCGGCGGTGAACCCTTCGGGGCAGCCCGCGGGCGCGTTTTCAAGGGAAAAGCGCAGATCCGGTGCAAATCCGGGGCCGACGGTAACAGTCCGGAAGAAAGAGAACGGATCTTTCGCCTCAGTCCACTGAAGCACTCTCCTCTCTCCTAGCGCCTTTTGCGGCCCTGATGTGGACATCTCCAGGGAGTTTGTCATGCGTCAGCTATCTTCTCTTTGCTCCATCGAACAGGCCGTCGACGACATCAGACACGGCCGCATGATCATAGTCGTGGACGACGATGACCGCGAATGCAGCGGACATCTCGTCATGGCCGCCGAACACGTCGACGCCGAAGCCGTCAACTTCATGGCGCGTCACGCCTGCGGTCTGGTCTGCCTCGCGCTCTCGCCGGACATGGCCGACAAACTGCATCTGCCGCTCATGCCTTCCAGCGGTCAGACGCACGGCCCGGCCTTCACGGTATCCATTGAGGCGCGTGAAGGCGTCACTACCGGCATCTCCGCCGCCGACCGCGCCACCACCATTCATGCCGCCACCGCCGAAAACGCCGGTCCCGACGACATCGTCACGCCCGGTCACGTCTTTCCCCTGCGCGCCAGAAAGGGCGGCGTGCTCACCCGCGTGGGCATCGCCGAAGCCGGTACCGATCTCGCCACCTTCGCCGGTCTGCGTCCCGCGGCGGCCATCTGCGAAATCCTGAAGGAAGACGGTTCCGTGGCCCGCATGGACGACATCGAAGCCTTTGCCGAGGCACACGGACTGCACATTGCCGCCATCCGCGACATCATCCGCTACCACATCCGCTACGGCAGGCTGGCCGTGCGGCGCGTGTCCGAGGCAAAAATGCCCACCAAGTACGGTACGTTCCGCATCATCGCCTACGAAAGCGACGCCTCTTCCGACACCCACATCGCGCTGGTGAAGGGCGACGTGGATGAACGCATCGATCCCTCCCCCGTGCTCGTGCGCGTGCACAGCGAATGCCTCACCGGCGACGCCTTCGGCTCCCTGCGCTGCGACTGCGGCAATCAGCTCGCCGCCGCCCTCATGCAGATCGAAAAGGAAGGTCGCGGAGCCCTGCTCTACATGCGTCAGGAAGGCCGCGGCATAGGCCTCGCCAACAAGATCCGCGCCTACGCCCTGCAGGAACAGGGCTACGACACCGTGGAAGCCAACATCAAGCTCGGCTTCGCCCCCGATCTGCGCGACTACGGCGCGGGCGCGCAGATTCTGCGCGATCTGGGCATCAGCCGTCTGCGTCTCATGACCAACAATCCGCGCAAGATCGTGGGTCTGGAAGGATACGGCATCGAAATCACGGAGCGCGTTCCTCTGGAAATAGGACTTTGCGCCACCAACGAACATTACATGCGCACCAAACAGGAAAAAATGGGGCACATTCTTCACTTCGGCAGGAAAAAGCAGGACGCCTGATGATCAAAAAGGCATGACGCCCCCGGTCTGCAGCGCCAGGTTTCGCTGAAGGCCGCGGGCTCACGACCGCCGGCAGCACGGCTCGACGCCGTACGATCTGCGGTCTCTTTCCTGCCCAGTAAACTCATCGAAGGAGAGCTGAAGCTATGGATATCATCGCCCGGAACAATAAAAACTGGGAAGAAAAGGTCCGGCAGAAGCACCCGTGGACCGTTCCCGTGGACGAGGAAGTCATCGACAACGCCCGTCACGGCAACTGGTGCATCGTGCTCACCGCACAGAAGCCCGTGCCCGCCGCGTGGTTCCCGCCGATCAAGGGCAAGCGCGTGCTGTGTCTCGCTTCCGGCGGCGGTCAGCAGGGCCCCGTTCTGGCCGCGGCCGGCGCCGAAGTCACCGTGCTCGACCTCGCCGAAGCCCAGCTTGAACAGGATCGCTCCGTGGCCCGGCGCGAAAACCTTGAGCTGCGTACCGTGCGCGCCAGCATGACCGATCTTTCCATGTTCGCATCCGAAAGCTTCGACATCATCGTGCACCCGGTTTCCAACGTGTTCATTCCCCACGTGCAGCCGGTGTGGAACGAGGCCTTCCGCGTGCTCGCCAAAGGCGGCGTGCTCCTGAGCGGCTTCATGAATCCGGTGTTCTACATGTTCGATGAGGAACTGGAAAAGCAGGGCGTGCTGCAGGTGAAATATCCCCTGCCCTACTCCGACCTCGATTATCTGAGCGAAGAAGAACTGGAAAGCAAGAACGGCGCCGTGGAATTCGGTCACTCTCTGGAAGAACAGATTCAGGGTCAGATCGCCGCGGGCTTCGTGATCACCGGCTTCTACGAGGACACCTTCGGCGGCGAGCGTCTGCTCGACCGCTTCTGCCCCTCGTTCATCGCCACGAGAGCCGTCAAGCCGTAACGGTTGCATAAACGCAAAGCAGGAAGGCCGTCCTTTTCGGGGCGGCCTTTTTCTGTTTAAGCGCCCCGGCCGGACTCCGGATCGGAGGGGGGCACGCAGGGGCAGGGGGAGACACGGTGTGTGGTAGGGGGAAAATGGGCGGCGGTGAGGGCAAAGGTGAGGGGGTGGCGGTGAAGCAAGTGGGGAAGAAAAACGCATAGCCATGCGTATGGCATGCCAATTCTTTTTATCTGCCCGGCGGGAGCGGGGCGGGCCGCCTTTCCTCCCGACAGGCAGAAAAGCATAACGGCTCCTGAACATCCTGTTCTCAGGAGCCGGAAACCAACGCCTGCAAGAGGTACTTTCCCGTAACAATCGGGCTGAGAGGCGGAGCGTCGGACTGCTTGCCTTCTGCACACGACTGGCTGCCGATCTTTGCCCTTCCTTCCGCCGTCTTCCCCGGAGGGGGAGCATGGTACCGGGGGAGGGGCGAGATGAGCGGATGGCAGGATGGAGACCCGCGCGTTCCGCCTTTTGTCCGTCCTTGGCCCACCGCTTGCCGCCTTGCCTGCCGTTTCCTCACCGCGTTCCTCGCCCTTTCCCCGCCGCTTTTCCGCGCGAAAACGGGAGCCGTACGCAGCTCTCACCTCTGAAGGCCTTCATGTTCCCTGCCCCATTGCGGGGACGGGCTGACGATCGAACGCCCCCGACATTTCAGGCGGGCCTTGCGCCGGAGGAAGACAGCGTACAGTGCTTCACGCGGTCGCGCTCTTCGGCGCGCTTGGCATTGTTGAAGCGATCGGTACTGCCCACCAGATAACCGGTGATGCGCCGGATGCGTTCAAAACGCACGCCCTCCCCTGTGATTTCCCGTTCTTTGTTCATGTCCGCTCCTTCGCCCCTCGGCGGGGCCTCTGTCGTGCCGCCGCGTCTCAGCGGCTCTCCTCAATGCTCTTTTCCAGCGAATCCACACGGCGCAGCCAGCCGCGCAGAAAGGCGCGAAGCTCCGGTCTGCCCTCCGCCAGCTCGTGATAGCGGGCGCGGCGCAGATGACAGACGGCCAGCGCCGTTTTTCTGTCGTCGCATACGCGCAGGGCCGACCATGTCACCGGGCCCCATACGCCGTCCTGACGCAGTCCGAGCGCCTTCTGCGCCAGTTTGCGCGCACAGGTCGGGCCCATGTTCACCGCAGTGTCGTACAGCGCCGCGGCACAGTGCGGGCCGAGTTCATCCAGCTTCAGCGGATCCCAGAACTCGCGACGCATGAAACGCGCCACCGCTTCCGGCGTCAGGGCGCGCACATCGTCGGCATCCATGTCGCCGTCGCCGTCCACATCGCCGTCGGGCTGTCCGCGCAGAAAGCGCAGACTGACGCCATACTTCGTCACGCCGCCCGGATCAGCGGGATGCTCCGCCAGTCCGCCTTCCCAGCGGGCGGTGAAGGCATGGGCCTTTTCAAAATTTCCCATAAAAAAACGCTCCTTTTTTTCAGGAGCGTAAAGGAGCGGCCTACTGCGGCACAGGTTCAACGAACTTTGCCTGTTCCCCTCCCCGCCTCGGGAAGTCTTCAACCTTAAAAACAAGGAGCGGGCGATCAGAAAATCGCCCGCTCCTCTTCATAACGGTTGGAAATAGCCGGCAGAATGATCGTTCCTTCTGCCCGGCGCCGCCGAACAGAAGGAATCATTCATCAGAACGAGTAACGCAGGCCTACCGTGCCGCGCCATTCCTCGTCGATCTGCGCGCCTTCCGTGCGCTCCAGATCCGCCCACACCGACGCGCTTTCCGTCAGGCGCAGGTTCGTGCCGATGCCGTATTCAAACCAGGTGTCTTCTCCGTCGATCTCATACACATTCATCGCGCTGCCGTTCCAGCCGGAAATCTTCGCGTCGCCGAGGAACTGCTGAACCACCGACGCACGGGCATACACGTCGCCACGATCGCCGAACTTCCAGCCCGCGGAAATGCCCGCACGACCGATCAGGCTGTCCGTGCCGTCCACGTCGTAACGCGCGGAGCCGAGGCTGAACTTGTCGCCGTCAACATAGGTGTAGGCCAGTTCCACCTGCGGTTCCACATAGAACTGATCGTAAATGTCGAAGCGCCAGCCGAACTCGCCGGAAAGCGACGCCACCACGCTGTCGATGCTGCCCTTGTAGCCGGCAAGTCTGACGTCCGTGTCAAAGCTGCCCACGCGGGCGATCACGTCGGCAAACATGCCGTTGTCCGCCATCCACACGCCGTAGCCGGCCACCGCCACGCCTTCCATTTCGGAAGAGCCGCGGCTATGATCGCCGTCGCCGTAGGTGAAGCTCGCCGCAAGACCCACGCGCACGTTGTCCCACGCAGTCAGCGTATCCGCGCCGACCTGCACCGTGTTGAAGTCGTTGGTCAGTCCGCTGTCGCCCTTGAGACGGCCGCCATCCCAGCGCATCCATACGCCGCTCTCGCCGCTGACGGAACGCAGGTCGCCCATGCGCTTGCGGATGTCGTTGTTCAGAATGCGGTCAAGCGACACCGACGTGATCGAGGCAACCTCCAGCGCCGATTCCATCACATGGTTCTTCCCCATGCTCACGGTGCCGTCCGTGCCGATGTTCATTGCGCCGTTCACAAGACCTTCCGCCACGCTGCCGGTCAGGTCCATCTCGCCGCTGGTAGCGCTCACGTTGCTCATGAGATCCCTGGCCTGCGCCGCCGTGATGTCATCCGAGGTCACGCCCGTCAGGTTCACGTTGAGCGCGGCATCCGTGGCCGTTGCCACCGTAAACGTGCCCGCGTTCTCGCCCTCCTTCAGGTTCGCCGCAAGGTTCACCGTGCCGGAACCGGTCATCTTATCCACCTGCACGTCCACATCGGGATTCAGGTTGATCACGCCGTTATCAAGAGCAAGGTTCGCAAGCGGAGCATACTGCGTTGAGCCCGTCTCCGTAGCGGCGACAGGCGTCCAGGATGCGCCGTCAGACAGCTTCAGATGCATTTTGGTCACTTCAAGGAAAGTATCGGAAGGCTTGTCGTTCCAGCTCGTTACCGTATTACCTATCCAGTAGGAATCCTTACCATTCAAGGCAATATTGGTATACGCATCGACTGGCGTACCGGAAGTCTTGCCGTCATAATCAAATTCAATATTGCCGATGATCTGCACGGGAGCGCCGGACTGCCCTATATTGATGGTGGCTCCGCCTCTCGTCGTAATGGCATCGCCGAGCTGCGACCCGTCAATCGTAGTGGCTTCCACATACAGCGGGCCTTCAATATTGACAATGGCTCCGGAATGCGCCGCTATGGCCTCAGCCTGCGTCGCATTCTGCGCTCTGGCAATAATGGTCGTCCCCTCAGTGGACTTTATATTGATAGTGTTATTATTCTCATTGTGCAGCGTTACGTCACTTCCAGCGTACACGGCATTCGTCCAGGCACCGGCAGCATCGTTGATGGACGAAATGTAAATCGTCTTGCCGGTGAGATTGATGACACCTTTGTCGTCAGTCTGAGGACTGCAGTCATCGAAAAGTGAAACACTCGTACCGGTAGTACGGATATCTATGACGGAGCTCTCAGAGCCGAGACTGATGGTTCCCTCCGTCTTTCCGGTCTGCTGAGCGAACTCGACTGCCGTTCCTGCCACATCAAGATACACATCTCCCGTATGGATAATATCGGTACCATCAAATTCGATGATGCTTTTTCCCGGATTATCCGCCGTACCGAAATCAACAGCTTCCGCGGAAGCCGCGCCGCCCGCCACCAGCATGGCGGCCACGGCCAGAGAGCCGAACGTATTGATGAGACGGCATTTGTGAAGCACCGCTCTGTAACGATTGACAAGATTGCCGAACGCACCTTGAGTAAGCATGACAAGAACTCCTTGCTTGCGACAGCTCCGCTGCCGTATGTTGGAAACACGAAGCCAGGTGCGGCAGAGCCTTCCGCCCCTGCCGGGGCATTGCCTCTTCATACTCGGAGCCTTTTCCCCTTTCCTGCAAAGGCAACGGCATGATCTGAAGAAGCCGGCCCGCGCGAAAATGTCCAAAAAGTGTACATTTTCGACATATTACCGCAACAACTGCTTCTGTCAGTCAGACTATCAGTGAATGGTGAACTTTTCCAGTTAAAAAAATCATGCATCTCACGAAAAATATCTGTGTCGAAAATGTACACTTTGCTGCCGGATTCCCTTTTTATCCACACATAAAGAGCAAAAGACCGAGCCGTTTCTCTTCATGCGGAAACATCGTCAGGTCACTGCAGGGAAGGTTCTGTCCGTTCGCTGGCAGAAGCATAATGGGAAGCGCACGGAAAAAGAGGAAAAGGCAGGCGTTCTGACCTTCAGGAGGCAGCCTCTTCCGCCGAAAACGCTTCAACAGCGCAAAAGCCCGGCACGACGCTTTCAGAAAAAACGCAGACGACACCGAAGACCGCCCGACGGAATACGCGGCGGCAACGTACTGGAATATCCTGAAAAAACAAATGATCAGCGTCTGCTGCTCTGGGAAAGGAACAGGCCTGCCAGCGTGAGCACCGTACCGACGGTGGAGAGAAGCGTAAGCGGCTCCTTGAGCACGACGACGGATACGACCACGGTGATCACCGGCACAAGATAGATGTAAAGACTGGCGCGCACGGTACCGAGCCTGCGGACGGCCATATTCCATGTGGTGAAGCACAGCGCCGAGGCCACAAGTCCGAGGAAGAGAAGATTGACGAAGTTGACGGGCCTGAGCAGCTCTTCGGCGTGCAGGCTGAAGCCGAAAAGCGGCAGGAACGGCAGCATGAACAGCAGGCCCCAGCCGAAGGTGGCACGGGTGATCTGCAGGGAGGAGCAGCCCCAGTGCCCCATGATGCTGGTGAAGCAGGCATAGAAGGCCCAGACCAGCCCGGCGGTTACGGCAAGAAGGTCGCCAGCGGGGTTCAGGGAAAGGCGGCTGCCGTTGAAGCTGATGAGGCAGATGCCCGCAATGGCCACAAGGAATCCGAGGAAAAAGTGCAGGCCGAGCTTCTCGCTGCTTTTGAAAACGAGCCGCGCCACGATGGCGGTAAAGAGCGGCGTGGCCGCAAGAATCACCGCCACATTGGAAGCCAGCGTATGATCGAGGGCGATGTTCTCCAGCAGATAATACAGACAGATGCCTGTCAGTCCCGCGCCCGCCACGATGAGACGGCGCTGCGGCGTCATGTTGGGAAGACGTCCCGGAGCGGCGATCCGAAGCACGACGTAGGCCATGACGAAGCGCAGAAAGAGAATCTCCACCGGGGAGAAATCCACAAGAAGCACCTTGGTACACACAAAGGTGATGCCCCAGACGGTAACGGTGAAAAGCGCTACGGCGTGGCCGACGGCGGAGGAAGGCAGAGTCATGGCGGAATCCGGAACATCCGGAGCCTGAAGCGCTCCGGCATAAACAAAAAACACGCGCTCTGGCCGGACGGCCTTTCCGGCCGAAGGCTGGAACGCAGACAGAACGCGGACAGGCCCTGCGACAGGCCTGTCCGGCATCCGTTCAGAAAGAGGGCTAGCGGATGAAGTTGGTATGCACGCGCTGTTCCATTTCGGGCAGCGGCACGCCTGCGGCGCGTCCGGCCTCGAAGCAGCGGAGCATCCAGGCCATGTTGCGGGCCAGATGACGCATGGTCTGCATGCCTTCCAGATCCTGCCGCACTTCATCGGGCGTGTTGCCGTGCACCTGGTTCCAGTAGGTGGAACCGACCACAGGCATGCGGGTGATGCCGAAGTACTTGTTGATCTGATCGAACGCGGCAGAAGCGCCGCCGCGACGGCAGCTCACCACGGCCGCGCCGGGCTTGTTGACGAAGAAACGTCCGCCGCTGAAGAAAAGCCGGTCGAGAAAGCTCTCAAGCTGTCCGGACGCCGAAGCATAGTACACGGGCGAACCGAAAACGAAGCCGTCGAACTGAGGCGCAAGCTCGAGCGCCTCGTTCACCACGTCGTCGCGGAAGCAGCGGCCGGTTCTGGAGCAGGAACCGCAGGCAATGCAGCCGGCCACGGGCTGCGTGCCCAGCTGAAAGATACGGGTTCCGATGCCCTGACGTTCCAGTTCCGCGGCCACTTCGGAAAGGGCCGTCCAGGTGCAGCCCTTGGGATGGGGACTGCCGTTGACAAGAAGTACCTGCATAATATCCTCCTGAAGTAAAACATTCCGCCGAGTCCGGCGACGGAAAAACCAAAAAACGAAACGATGTTCCGGATTCCGCATCGACAGCGATCAGACGGGCGCCGAAAAAAAACTTCAACCTTTGCTTTAACTTTTCCCTGTCTGGAAGCCCTTTCCGCAATCACGACTGTCCGGAGAAGGTCGGACAGGAGTCGGTCACCGAGGATGGCGGATGCAGAACCGGACAGGCCTTCACCGCGTTGGACCAGCCCTCTCCCCTGCTCTCCCGAAAACTCTGGAAAATCGACTCGTTACTCCCTCTGATGCCGCAAAGCAGAAGCGGCGCTCGGTCACGGCAGGTGGCTCCGAAAGGACACTCCTGCACTGACGAGTCAGTCCGGGCAGCCACGCTTCCGGCTCCGGCGCTACTTTCGTCCGAGCCCGTCACGCCGGCGTTTCCGCCTTCCTGACGCCATACAGCGAGTCTTCCCCGGCTCCCGCACTCCCTTCTGCATTGCCCATCGAGGGGATTCGGGAGGCTTGTTCCGACCTGTCGGGGAATCATTCCCCCCCTACCGGCAGGGTCAGGGAGCGCCCCTGTGCTTCAGATTCAGCCTGTGCTCCCGCCTGTCCCTTCCTCTCAAAGTCCAGCATCCCCGCTTCCGGGGACTTCCTGCGCCCAGAATCTTCCCTCTCCCGGCCTTTCCCCGGCCGGGGAATGATCAGCACCCGCTTTTCGCCTTCTCCTTCCTCCTTTTCCTACAAAAAACGGAGCGCCAAAAAGAGCGCTCCGTTTCTCAGAAACAGGGGCGGCAGGCGCTAGCGGGCGACGATGACGCGGGCGGGGCGCAGCAGGTGATCGTTGAGCCGGTAGCCCTTCTGCATGACGCGCACGATGCAGCCGGATTCGACGCCTTCGGCCTCTTCCTGGCCCACGGCTTCGTGGTCGTTGGGATCGAAGACCTGACCGGCCTCGCCCACGGGAATGAGACCGTGCTTTTTCAGCACGTCGAGCAGCATGGAGCGGGTCATTTCCACGCCCACCATCATATTACGGCTTTCTTCAGACTGACCTCCGTACTGGAGGGCGAGATCGAGGTTATCCAGCGTAGGCAGCAGGTCGGCGAGCACCTTTTCGGCGGCGTAGCGGGCCTGTTCATCCTTTTCACGCTGAACGCGCTTCTTGAAGTTATCCATTTCGGCCAGCGCGCGGAGTCTGACGGCATTGGCCTCGGCAGCCACGTTGCAGGCGGCGCAGAGTCTGGCGCGGCACTCCTCGAGCTGTTCTTCTTCGGTTTTTTCCTGAACGGGGGCTTCGGTGTCGGGGGTCTGTTCCCGGCTTTCGAGTTCCGCCTCTTCGTTCACGGCATCCTTATGTTCAAATTCCTGACTCATGAAAAGACCTCCAATAGCGGTACAGGGAAAGTAGGAACGATGCGCCGCTCTGTCAAGGCTCGTCAGGCCGGACGTCTGCCCGCTCTGCGTATCGTGCGGTACAGGCCCGAAGCCATGGCGTCGAGAGCCAGAAGCGGATTGACCTGCGAGAGAAGCGCCTCCTGACATTCCACGAACAGCTCGGAAAGTTCCAGCAGGGATTTCTCAGGCAGAGGGCGCATGAGCTCGGCCAGAGGGCCGGAAGCACGACCGGCAAGGCAGTCGGCCAGCGCCTTCTGTCCTATCAGGGTGATCTGCTGGGCCGAAGCGGCGTCGAGGGAATTCCGCAGCGAGGAAAGATCGAACCAGCCCCGCCCTTCCACGGCAAAGCGCGCCAGCGCCTTTTCCCAGACCTGAAGGGTCTCGGGCAGAGGGCGTCCGGCGGGGGGCCACGGCAGCGTGATCACCCATCCGCGGGAAACGAGCGTGGGCAGAAGTCTTTCCCGCTGGGGCGCGGTGAACACGAAGCAGGTATCGGGCGAGGGATCCTCCAGCACCTTGAGCAGGGAGTTGGCGGCTTCCACGCCCAGCGACTGGGCCTCGGCCAGAACGATGACGCGGCGACGGCCGAAGTGGGGCTTTTCCCCCAGCACGGGCCGCAGCGCGCGCACTTCGTCGATCTTTATGGATGCGGAACGCCCGTCGAGCAGGAACAGGTCGGGATGCATGTCGGCGCCCAGCCTGAGACATGACGGGCAGGCCAGACAGGGATCGTCGCCCTCGTGCTCGCAGTTGAGCAGCGCCGCCCACCACAGAGCCAGCGCCACGCGCGATGAAACCTCGCCGCCTTCCAGATGCAGAAGCTGCGGAGGTTCATGGCGCATGGCGCGCAGAAAGGAACGCGGCCTTTCAAGGTCGGGAGCGAGCGCGGGAGCAAAGGCCGCTCTGGCCTCGTCCACGCCCGGCAGCTTTTCCTCGGACGCGGCTGCCTTGCGGGCGCTCGCCTTTCCTTCCTTCTTAGGCGCGGCCATATCAGCGACGGAAGGTCTGATTTCTGTCGGGTCCGACGGAAATGTATCCGGCCTTCACGCCCAGCAGTTCCTCGATGCGCTCGATGTAGCGACGGCAGTTTCTGGGCAGGGAATCCCAGTCCGTGCAGCCGGAAAGATCCTCATCCCAGCCGGGCAGGACTTCATAAACGGGCTTGGAGTTGTCGAGACCGCGGGGGGTCTGGGGCGGATACTTCATCACCTTGCCTTCGTACTCGTAGGCCACGCAGAGCTTGATTTCCTTGAGGCCGGAGAGCACGTCCACCTTGGTGAGGGCCATGGTGGTGGGATCGCACAGGCGGATCATTTCACGCAGCACCACGAGGTCGAGCCAGCCGCAGCGGCGGGGTCTGCCGGTGGTGGCGCCGTATTCGCCGCCCTGACGACGCAGAAATTCGCCCATGTCGTCGAAGAGTTCCGTGGGGAAGGGACCGGAACCGACGCGGGTGGTGTAGGCCTTCACGATGGCGATGCGCTGGTCGATCATGCCGGCATGCACGCCGGAGCCGATGGACGCGTTGTCGCAGACCACGTTGGAGGAGGTCACGAAGGGATAGGTGCCGTGGTCGATGTCGAGCATGACGCCCTGCGCGCCTTCAAACATGATGCTCTTGCCGGCGGCGTCGGCCTCCATGATGAGGGAGGAGGCGTCGGCAAGATAGGGCACGAGACGCGGGGCGATGGCCATGAGGTCGTCGAACACGGTCTGGGGATCCAGCGCGGGCATGCCGTAGAGCTGGGTGAAGAGCACGTTCTTTTCCTCAAGGGCGCGCTCGATCTTGGCGCGGAGCACTTCGGGATCGGTGAGATCGCCGGCTCTCACGCCCACGCGGGACTTCTTGTCTTCGTAGCAGGGGCCGATGCCGCGACCGGTGGTGCCGATCTTGGCCTTGGCCTTGCCTTCGCGCGCGCCGTCGATGGCGCGGTGATAGGGCAGAATGAGGTGCGTCTTGTAGCTGATCTTCAGGCGTTCGGGACTGACATCCAGTCCGAGGCTCTGCAGAGCGTCGATCTCTTCCAGAAAACTTTCGGGATCAAGCACGACGCCGTTGCCGATGATGCACATCTTCCCGGGATGAAGGATGCCCGAAGGCACAACGTGCAGGACGTACTTGGTACCGTCCACGATAACGGTATGTCCGGCATTGTTGCCACCCTGAAAACGGACCACCATGTCCACTTCGGAAGTGAGCAGATCGACGATTTTACCCTTGCCCTCGTCGCCCCACTGCGCACCAACGATCGTCATGTTCGACATATATTTCTCCTTAGACGCACCTTGGAAAATAGGAAGGCCGAACGGCCTTTCTGAAAACGCGCCAAAGCCATTTTTATAGAGCCCTTTGACAGCGGCGTCAACAAATAATGGCGGCCCCGCCCCGGATGCGGAACGGATGCAGTCGGACTGCAGAGAAAAGACAGACAAGGCTCCGGAGATACGGCGGAGGCGCGGGCGAGGGAGTGGGGACCGGAGGGCGGAGGCGCGGGGCATACGCCGGAGGGGAGCACGGCGGGAGAGCTGCGGAGGTGCGGGCGAAGGGCGACAAAGCCGCCGGGCGAAGGGCGACGACCTGAAGCGCGGGCCGCTGACAGAATGCGGACGAGGAGACACGAAGGCCATAGGCGAAGGGACACGACAGGCCGCCGAACGGACGACGGATGAAGGCCGGGGATGCGGATGACGAAGGAGCGGGTATCAGGGAAAAGCGCAGAGGCGCTTTGCGTCGAGACGGAAGGCGAACACCGAAGTCGCCCGGGGATGATGCCCCTGCGTGCCGGAGTGGCGGAAAACGCGGGGAAAGAAGCAGGCGACGCCATGCCGAAGAAAAAGACGCGGGAACACGGCGGGAGAGCTGCGCGAAAACACGGAAAAGGCAGCCCGGAGCCCTTCGCCGGCAGACGCAACAAAGGACGGAATCAGCCCGAACGACTCACGAAAGACGGCCGAAGCGGCATTCCTCAACGGCATCCCCTTCTGCCGCGCCCTCTCCGGCGCCCCGCCCTTCCCTACTCCGCATCGGGCGCGGAAAAGCAGTCGGGAAATTCCTCCACGTCGCGTGCCAGCTCCTCGCGCATCCAGTCGAAAAAGGCCCGGACGCGGGGAGAATCGGCCGTTTCCTCCGGACAGGCGGCGGTATAGCGACGGGGTACGGCAAGCGAGGGGGAGCGCAGCGCGGCGAGCCTTCCGGCCCGCAGATCTTCCGTAACGAGCAGCGCGCTGGAAAGTGCCGTTCCGCGGCCTTCCGCCGCAGCGGCAAGCGCCATGTAGGTGAACTGGAAAATCGGCCCGAAGCGCAGCGCCGAAGGCAGGCCCGCGGCCCGGAACCAGGCCATCCACGCCTCGCGACCGCTCTGAGGCGAGCGCAGGAGCCGGTCGTTCTGCCAGTCGTTCCGGCGGTCATGAAGATAGCCGGGGCCGAACACCGGAAAAAGACGCTCTTCCGGCAGAGCAAGCAGAAACAGTCCCGGCGTGGGCGGCATGTCGCGCCGCACGATGATGTCCACATCCGGCCCGAGGGCGGGATGCTCCGGATGCGGCGCAATGCGGATGTCGATGTCCGGATACCGTTCGCAGAACCGGCTCAGTCGGGGAGCCAGCCAGCGGTTGGCAAAACTGGCTTCCGCCACCACGGAAAGCGGCCCCGCGCCGCGGCGCAGGCGCAGACGCGCGCTCTCCCTGCGCAGCGTGTCGAGCGCGCCGGAAACGGCCAGATAATAGCGCTCGCCGTCGGGCGTGAGCCGCACCCCGGGCGAACGACGGATGAACAGCGGCACGCCGAGATACTCCTCAAGATGGCGTATGTGCTGGCTTACGGCCGCCTGCGTGACGCACATCTCCTCTCCGGCCCGCGTGAAACTGCCGAGTCTTGCCGCCGCCTCAAAGGCCGCCAGCGCATTCAGCGGTGGATTCTCCATCATAAGAAAAACTTATCCCTGCCCACAAAAAATCTCGTTTGCACGACATGCACGTTTGCCGCATTCTTCAAGACCTGCACCTCACCGGCCGGGAGGCGCATCGTTCAACCGGCGCACGCAAGCGCCCGTCGAACCTCAACAATCATGAACCGGATCCCGCGCCATGCGCCCGGAACCGGTCCTTCAACGATAGTATGCGCAAAAGCGCTCCGTCCTCAGACGGAGTCGCCCGGAGACCTGTCATGTGGAATGTATTCCTGCTGCTCATGCCGGTGTTCGTGCTGATATTTCTCGGCATGCTGGCAGAACGTTTTCAACTCGTGCCGCCCTTCGGCTCCACCACGCTCAATCAGTTTCTCGTCAACCTCGGCCTGCCCTCGCTGATCTTTCTCTCCATTGCCGAGTGCCGTCCTGAAGATCTCGATCACGAGGCCTTTCTCGCCGGATTCGCCCTGAGCCTCTTCATCACGTTCGCTCTGCTCATCGTCGTGTTCCGCCGTCTCGAGGCCGGTTCAGGCTACAGAGAGGACGTCATGCTGTCAATGCTGGCCAGCTTCCCCAACGTGGTGCTCGTGGGACTGCCCGTGCTCATGGCGCTCTATCCCGGCAAGCCCGTGGTCGTGCTCGCCAGCACCCTGACCAACATCCTCGAAATCCCCATGGTGCTCATCACCCTGTTCATTCTGGTCAACACCGGCGCAAAAGGAAAGCATCCCATCCGCACCATCGCGCTTGCCCTCGTCACCAATCCCGTGGTGCTCGCCACACTGGGCGGCGCCGTGTTCTATCTGTCGAGAACCGCCGTGCCCGCGGTCATCGAATCGCCCTGCCGCGCCCTCGGCAACTCGGTCATGCCCTGCGCGCTGGTCTCGCTCGGCATCGTCATCAGCGCCCGCCTGCGTCATCACGAAAACGGCGTGTTCCGCCTGCGCCGGCAGATCGTCATCCTGATCGGCAAGCAGATCCTGCAGCCCGTCATCGCCCTGATCGCCCTCACCGCCCTCGACGCGGAACCTATGTGGCGCTCCATGGGCGTGCTGCTCGCCGCCATGCCCGTGGGCACGCTCGCCTACGCCATGAGCGATTCCTACAAGGTCGCTGAAGACGACGCCTCCGCCTCCGTCATTCTGAGCACGCTGGTTTCGCTGGCCATCATTCCCGTGCTCGCCATGTTCCTGCGGTAGCCGGAAGGCAAGCTGCCGGGGACTGCCGGAGAATTTTGCGGGAGGAGGCGATGACGGAGGGAGGGACGGAGCGGACGGACCATCCGGCAGCCTGTGCGTCGAGCCTTCCGGGCAGCGCTCCGGTCACGAAAAAAACGACCCGCCTGCCCGCCGGGGGCTGCCTTGCCCACGTCCGGCCCGGCCTTCCGACGAATTCCTACTGCCCTCCGCCGGAAGACCGCAGGCGCAGCACGGGAAGCCCACACCCGCCCCTTCCACGCCTGAACGCTCCGCCCGACTCTGGAAGGGCCGCCTCGCCGCCCTCCTTCCCGCCGGATACGGAAAAGGCCGGACGCCTCATGCGCCCGGCCTCTTTTCTTCTGAAAAACCTTTCACTCGCCCTTTGCCGCGGCACGCTTCCCCGTCCTGCGCGGCGAAGCGCTTCCGCCTTCCGTTCGGGTCGTCTTGCGGGCGGTCTTTTTCTTCGTTGCGCTCTTCCGGGACGATGCTGCGCCGGATGCGCTCTTCCGGGACGAGGCGGACTTCCGCGTCTTCTCCTGCGGGGCCGCGGCAGCCGGACTCTCCGCCTCCGCCGCTCCGGCACTCTCCGCACCGGTCGACGCCTTCTCCGCGGCAGCCTGCTCCGCAGCTCGAAAAGCTTCCCTGTCCGCCGCGGCGGCCTGCTTCAAAAGCTCCAGAGACGACGCCGCACGGGGCGCTCCCCGCCGCCAGAGCACGTCCAGCCCGGCAAAGCGCCGCTTCATCACCCGAACGGCCTCAATGTTGCTGTCCACCAGCAGGGCGCTGCGTCCCAGAACCGCCGCCGATTCCCCCAGCGTGCCGCTTCCCGCAAAAAAATCGCAGAGCACATCGCCCGGACGGGAATGTACCTTCACAATGCGGTCGATGATCGCACGCGGCTTCTGCGTGGCATAGCCCGTCTTCTCCCGGCTGTTCGGACAAACGATGGTATGCCACCACACGTCGGTGGGCGTTTTGCCGAGCGCCGCCTTGCGCGGTCCCACAAGCCCCGGCGCCATGTAGGGAATGCGGTCCATGGCATCAAAATTGAACGTGAACGATTCCGGATTCTTGGCGTACCAGAGAATGTTGTCGTGCTTGGCGGGCCAGCGCGTTTTCGACCGGGCCCCGTAGTCGTAGGCCCAGATGATCTCATTGATGAAGGATGCGCGGCCGAAAATGCCGTCGAGCATGACCTTGCAGTAATGAATTTCCCGATAGTCCAGATGAAAAAACAGCGATCCTTCCGGCGAAAGAATGCGATAGGCCTCTTCCATGCGCGGCTGAAGAAAGCCCAGAAAATCGTCGAACCTGTCGTCGTAGCCGCTGGTCTCGCCCCGTATGGTGCGGTACAGCTGCCCCTTGAAACCTATTCTGTCGCCGTTGTCGTCGCGCACCGTGGCCACGTGCGTGCGCCGCTGCACCCTGCCCGTGTTGAACGGCGGGTCAATATAAATGAGATCCACGCAGGCGTCGGGCAGCGCGCGCAGAACCGCAAGATTGTCGGCATGAAAAACGGCAAGTCTGGGCATGAACATCCTCTGTCCGCACTGCGGGCGGACTGAGAAACTTTAATCGTTTCAGAGCCTCATGGCAAGGCTGCGGACATGAGAGAGGTGCTGCCCTCACGTCGGAACCGCCGCGAAGACAGAAAAACGCCGCATTCTCCCGTGCGGCAATGAAACCGACCCCGGCAAAGCGCCGCTGCGGACACGGAAGAGTCTCCGGTCGGCCGGAACCTGAACACAAGAGCCTCCGTACCGCCCAGACATCAAAAAAAACGACGCCCCCCTATCCGCCGCTCCGGCGCAACTGCGGCAAAAAAAAGCGCGTCCATGCCCGCCCCGGATCTGTCGTGCTGCAGAGGCCTGCCCCAGATGCCGTCCTTGCGCCAGTGCTGCCCACGCCCCAGTGCCGACCACGCGCCCCGATCCCGGAGCTCATGTACCTTCCCGGAAATGCCTCCCGGCTTCCGCTCCGCAAGAGAACCGCGCCTCCCGTGCTGCTGACAACCCGGAATGCGCCAAGCCGTTGCGTCAAGACATCTTTTTCCGAAATTCGCTTGACATATCGAACGTTTTTTCCCTTAGTTCAGTAAACGGATCGAGGTGTTCCCATGTCTTTTGTGTCTCTTGTCTGGATGGCCTTCGCCTGGATGCTCGGCGGCTTCATACACGGCGTTACCTCCATCGGCTGCTCCATGGTGGCCATGCCGCTCATCTCCTTCGTGGTTGATGCCAGAGAATCCATCATCATCGCCTGCCTGGCCGGCGGATTCGTGCCTCTCATGCTTTCCGTCATCTACCGCAGGCATCTTCTACTGCGCGAAACCCTGTGGTTCGGTCTCGGATGTCTGCCCGGCATCCCCGCAGGAACCGCTCTGCTCGCCGCCCTTCCCGGACGCGCGCTCTTCTTCGGCATAAGCGTCATGCTGCTTTTCTTCGTGGCCTGGCAGATGCTCTCCCATCGCGTCCGTCCCACACTGCCTTTCCATCCGGCCATAGCCTTCGTCATAGGCCTCGCCTGCTCCTTCCTCGCCGCATGCACCAGTCTGGGCGGCCCCGTGCTCGCCGTGTACGCCGCCTTCCGCGGATGGCAGAAGGAAGCCGCACTCGCCACCACCAGCATGGACTTCAACATCCTCAATGCGGGGCTTGTGCTGTGCCAGTGGCAGGCCGGACTCTATACCCCCGAAGTCATCGACGCCGTGCTCGTTTCCCTGCCCGCTTCCATGCTCGGCGTTTTCATAAGCATCCCCGTGGTGCGCCGCATTCCTCAGGAACTCTTCCGCAAGCTCCTGCTCCTCATGGTGCTTGGTTCCGGACTCATCCTGCTCGGTCGCGCCGTGCTGTAAAATTATCTCTTCTTTCGTTATTATACGTTTTTATTTTCAATAAGCACAAGTATTCATAGGCTTTTATATCATAAAGACACGCTATGGACATTGACAATAAAATATTTATAAAATAAAAAAA
>OOCM01001497.1_pt1 | contig 18139 bp, 14 predicted proteins | sample 1671111 | NCBI WGS metagenome assembly OOCM01 (sample SAMN06348123, study PRJEB24527) | human gut metagenome | biome: human gut; feature: ankylosing spondylitis patient; material: feces | host: Homo sapiens | place: China | collected 2015-10 | reverse complement strand
CGAGGCCCACCGGACCACGGGTGTTGCGCTAAAAAATGAAAAAGCAGCCCGAAGGCTGCTCAACTCAATTAAGAATTAACGGCAGCGATTGTCGCGCTTCTGTTCGATTTCAGAAACGAAGAAGTTGCCTTCGCGGTCGATGCCGCCCTCAACCTTAACGCAGGAACCGACGCCGATCTTCTGATCGCGGCCGTGATCGATATTAGTGCGCTGGTCAGCCTTAAATGTCTTACCGCCGATAACCCAATCACCGTTTCCGGTTGCAGGCATCTGTTCAACCTTGCCGTAGAAGCCGTCGTAGTCGCGGGCAGAAGCTGTGCCCATGATCAGAGCGGCTGCTGCAAGGGGAAGTAAAACCTTAACGAATTTCATTTAAAACTCCTAGATCAAATTCTTTCCTGGTGACTTTGATTCTAAGGGGTTAGCCCTAATACACCTAGTTAAAGCTGTCCAAATTGAGCGGGGAGAAATGGAATGAAACAACTGAAATACTTTGTTTACTAAAGCCAAGGAAATCAGAAGGTTAAGTAGCAGAAAACTTGGTTTCAGACAGAAAAAAATCGGGCCGAAGCGGCCCGATTTGTAAGCCAGTTAGAAGTTAAGCAAGCTGCTTTTTAACATCTTCAAGCTTGTGCTGAACTTTGTCGAAAGTTTCGATCATAGTGGCAGAAGGCTTGTTCGGGTCAAGCAGGCTGACGACGATGATGGCAATGAAGGAGAGCACGAAACCGGGGATGATTTCGTACATGCCCCACCATGCGCCCTGGTGCCAAATCAGGACAGTTAATGCGCCGACGATAATTCCGACTAAAGCACCGTTGCGGGTGACGCCTTTCCACAGAAGAGAAAGGATAATGATCGGGCCGAAAGAAGCTCCGAAACCGCCCCAGGCATAGCTGACTAAGGAGAGAACCAGGTTGTTCGGGTCCGTAGCGATCAAGATCGCGACGACGCTGACGGCAACTACGGTAAGACGGCCGATCCAAACGAGTTCTCTCTGAGCAGCATGCGGACGGATGAACACCCGGTAGAAGTCTTCTGTCAGAACGGAAGAGCAAACCAGCAGCTGGCAGGAAAGGGTACTCATCACTGCAGCGAGGATGGCAGAGAGCAGAATGCCGCCGATCCAAGGATTAAACAGGGTGGTTGACAGGATCATGAAAACACGTTCATGGTTTTCTGCAACGGCTTTGCCGAGATCAGGATGGGCAGAGAAGAAAGCCGATCCGAAGAAGCCTGCAGCAACGGCGCCGGACAAGGAGAAGATGAGCCAAATCATGCTGATCTTGCAGGCGCGCGGCATCACAGAAGCATTCTTGGCAGCCATGAAGCGAACCAGAATATGAGGCTGACCGAAATAACCAAGGCCCCAAGCCAGCGTGGAGACAATTGTCAGCGGCCCATATGGCACCGCCGCATTCGAAGCAGCGTCATAACTGGCGTTCATGGCGAGGTAGCCCGGCAGCGTCTGGGCATTCTGCACCACTGCGTCCAGCCCGCCAGCCACGTTCACGCCGAAGCACAGCACCACTACCAACGCAATTGTCATTACGCAGCTTTGGATCAGGTCGGTGGTGCTGGCTGCCAGGAATCCGCCCAGGGCGGTGTAGCCCACAATGACCACAGCGGACAGAATCATGGCCGCCATGTAATCCACGCCAAACAGGCTGTTGAACAGCTTGCCGCAGGCGGCAAAGCCGGAAGCGGTGTACGGGATGAAGAACACGATGATAATGACCGCGCCCAGCGCGTTGAGCAGGTTGCGCTGGTCATGGAACCGCAGGGAAAGGAACTGCGGCACCGTGATGGCATCCAGATTGGCCGAGTAGCGGCGCAGGCGGCGGGCCACGATGAGCCAGTTGAGCCATGTGCCCACAGCAAGGCCGATGGCCGTCCAGCCCGGCGACGCGATGCCGGTGAGATATGCAAGGCCCGGCATACCCATCAGCAGCCAGCTGGACATATCGCTGGCTTCGGCGCTCATAGCCGTGACCAGCGGGCCCATCGTGCGGCCGCCGAGGTAGAAATCGCTGCTGTCCTCGTTGGATTTGCTGTAGACAAAGCCAACCAGCAGCATTCCCACCAGATAGATCACAATGGTGGCAATGATGCAGATATTGATCATTTGATTACCCCTCTCTTTCTTCCCCTCAACGGGAACATATCTTAAATATTACCACAAAAACCTGCATTCCTGCAAGCTTTTCGGGCAATTCAAGAGCACAAACTGCTGTTTTTCCGGGTTTTGAACAGAAAAAGCAGCATTTCTGGTGCAAAATCCATCAGAAACACTGCCGTCGTAAATTGATATCCGCAGCCCGGCGTAAAGCCGTATCCGTATTGAACCAAAAAAGCACCCCCCTGCCATGGCCTTGTAAGGGTCAGCAGCGGGTGCTCTTTTTGGTTTATGTCTGTACAAAGAAATCCGGGAACCGTTCCAATATCTTCTGGAAATTCTCGCGGTACATGCCAAGGTGATGCTCAAACAGGGCTTCTACGTCCACGTCCAGCGGCAGGCCGTCCCGCAGATAGCCAAAGATCTGCTCGTGCTCTTTCTGCACCGAGGCAATATTTCCCCGGCAAAGGGCCGAGTCCAGATACCGCACACGGTCCATATGGGAAGTAACGTTGTGCATGGCCTCCCAGATGCGGTCGTAGCCGGAATCGTGGTACAAAAGCCTGTGGAAGTCGTTATCCAGCGAGATGAAGAAGTCATCTGCTGCATCCTGATCCAGATAAAGGTCTTCGTTCTGCCGGTTCAGCAGTTCCTGAAATTCGTTCAGCTGTTCCCTTGTCAGCTTTCCGGCCAGCCCGCGCAGCAGCGCCGGTTCCAGAATGCGGCGCATGGCAAAGCCTTCGTTCAGGTATGGAACGCTGATCTTGGACACAATGCTGCCGCGCTGCGGCAGAACATCCACAAGCCATTCGCTTTTCAGCATCATCAGCGCTTCGTGTACCGGTGTGCGGCTCATGGCCAGCTGTTCGCACAGTTCGGCCTCGCTCAGCTGACAGCCCGGCTGCAGCTGCAAGGTCATAATATTTTTACGCAGCATACGGTAGGCGTAAGCCCGGTTATTTTCGTCCATTCTGCGCACGTCCAGCAGCAGCGGCAATGCGCTGGCCTTTTCTTCTCTCATAGCAGTTCCCTTTTTTGCTTGCCGTAATTTTACCGCAGGGCGCACCGCCCCGCAGACATCTGAAATCATTCTTATTATAAAGCATCCCGCGGCACATGTCAAAAAGAAAAAGCACCAAGCATTGCTGCTTCGTGCTTTTTTGTGGTGCGCCTCGCGCACTCCTATCCGAACGGTCTTACAAACATCCCCCATGCAGGGGCAGGATGTGCTCATCGTCATTGGCGAAGGGCTGGACAGGGCGGCCATTGAAGCATGCCTGAAGCTCTGAACACGGAAATCGATTAAAAGATTTCCATGACCCTGAAACCGCTACAAACAAGAATGGGCTGCTGCAAAATGGCTCTCTGAAAAAATCATGCACAAAACCCGGACCCTTTTCAGAGCCAAAACGGCTCAAAAAAGGGTCCGGGTTTCTGTTTTTTTTTACACGATTTCTTTGTACAAGCTGCTATCGCATTTTTATTTTGCAACAGCCCCTTTGTGTTTTCTTTCCGGAGGAAAAACGGTTACTTCTTCCGTTTGTTCGTCTGATACATCGCCCCGATCACCTGAAGCCGGTTCACCCGGACATCTGCGCCAAGGGTGGACTCCGTTTCCGGGGTGACCAATTCATTTTCTACCGCCCAGCACACGGCTTTCAGAACCTCTTCATCCTGTACATCAGTGTATGTCTGCTGAGAGGCCGGTTCCGGCTTGCCAGCCATGTTCCACAGCACTACAGCCAGCTCCTGCCGGGTCTCAGGAACCGCAAAGCCTTCGGGCAGGTTATTTTGAATGTAGCTGTGCGCCAGCAGAATGCCGCCGCCCACAACGGCCGTGCCAACGGCCAACGCAGCGATCACAGCACCTGCGCCGCCATCTTCAGAACCAGCACCGGGCTGTTCCGGGTCAGGCTCCGGCTTATCCAAAATCGCATCGCCGCCGATCGTTCCGCCATTGTTCGTGATCGTGCAATCCATGAAATTGCCGGCCGTAACGGATGCGCCCTCTTCATTGACCAGTGTTCCGGTGAATTTAGTGACCGGCGTGCCGGTTGCCTGGATCGTTCCCTTGTTGGTCACTTCGCTGGTCACTGTGCCGCCATTTGCATTCAGGACGCCGTCATTTTCAATGGGGATGCTGAGGGCGCCGTCGGTGCCGCCGTCGATCAGCGTCAGGGTGCCATGATTGATGATCTTGAAATCGCTTTCCTCTGCAGAGAGCGTTTTGCCCGCCAGATCCACCGTGACTGTGACCCCCTCCGGGATCGTCAAGGAGTTTTCCATTACCGGTGGTAAATAGCTCGAAACCTTGAGGGTGATGCTTTCACCGGCTTCGCTCGGGATCTTTGCCGTCGGCCAGCTGCGGCCGAGCAGATAAACATACTCGTCACACGGCGAGTCTGTAATTGTTCCTTTATAAGGGGAGCGATGCTCGATTCTGTGGATCGTGCATCCTGTAATTCCAGCTACCGCAGACCCCGAATTTTCTACCGTACCGGTAAACTTGGCGCTTCCCTTACCTGTGATCTTGCCCATGTTCAACACAGTTCCGCCGACCTGAGTGTTGTTCACCGTCAGTGTGGCACTACTGCCAATATAGATATCATAACGTTCGCTGCGCGTGACAGAGCCTCCGCGCATCTCAGCAGATCCGGCATCCACCCGTACACCATACCCACCGTTGTCTTCGATGGTACCGCCGTCCATGGTGAATTTAGATATACCGTTACCTCTTGCAAAGATCGAGACACCATCCGTATTGCAGTTTTTGATCTCGCCAGAACCCTTCATGCTGAAGCTGGCTGTTTCTCCGCTGGAGGCATACACTTTAACGCCTGCGCCTTCATGTGCTGTGCAATTTTCAATCGAGCCGTCGGACATATCAAAGGAGCCGCTGGACACATGTACGCCGCCGCCCGCGTTGGTCGCATTGCAAGCGGAAATTGTTCCGCCGGACATCTCAAAGGAGCCGCCGAACACATATACGCCGCCGCCGTCGGTTGCACGGCAGTCCTGGATCGCCCCACCGGTCATACGGAATGTGCCATTGCCCATAGACACACCTGCGCCGTTGGTTGCAGTAAAGCCGCAGATCGTGCCGCCGGTCAACGTCAGTGCATTGTTGCTGTCACTGCCGTTCATCAAGATGGCACCGCCGTAGCCGTCCACGGTCCCGCTGCCCTGAATGACACCCCCTCCGATGTTGTCCTCGATCGTCAGCGCACCGTTCTGGATAAAGAACGCTCTGCTGTTTTCCGGTGCCGTAAGCGTATGGTCGTTCAGATCAATGGTCAAACGGTTTCCATTGTTAACTGTAACTGCCCCGGTCATCACAATGTTTTCCGTCAGCCGGACCTTGCACTCGTTGTTTGTATAGATCAGCTGATTCAACGAAGAGACCTCTAAATAGTCCTCACTGCTGTTTTGCCGGTCGATCTCCTGCCCGATCACAGTTTCAGGTTGCTGCCCCCCCCGGACGCAAAAGCAGGGGCAGGCATGATGCTGACTGCCATACTGACCGCCAGAACCATGCTGATCAAACGTTTTCTCATTTGCAAAGTCCTCCTTGAAAGTAAAATTTTTCCTGTCTGTTACAGACAAATCATTGTTTTTATTCTAACGCTTTTGAACGATCATTGCAATAAGCTGCAGCGATCCAATGCAATGTATTTTCACACAAGACCAGTTTCTCTGTTTTCTATTTTTGTACAATCTTGCTCTTGTGCATCGCAGCGGAATCGATTACAATAAAGTCTGACAAATGCAGTGTGGCCCCGGCGGGCTGCACTGCCTTTTCTTTTTTATATCGAGAACCCGAATCTTCTGGCAACCAAGATCATTGTGCCGCATAAGCTCATCCAACGGGAGAGCTGCTGCCCGCCGCCGGAGATCTGATGTGCAAAAAACGAGGCCGTTCCCTTTCTTTTCCAGAGAGGCAGAACGGCCTTGTTTTTCTTATTTTTTCCGGTACTCCCGGGGTGTCATGCCGAAGTGCGCCTTGAACGCCCGGTTAAAATAGGAGAGGTTCTCAAACCCGCACCGGGAAGCGATGGTCAGAACCGTCTCATCCGTGGCCTGCAGCGCTTCGGCGGCGGCGTTGAGCCGGTACTCGTTCAGAAAGGCCACAAAGCTCTGCCCGGTCATCTGCCGGAACCACCGCATGAAGTGGCTGGCACTGAAGGAGCAGACCCCGGCGGCATCGGCGACCCGGAGTTCCTCGGTATAATGGGCCGAGAGCCATTGCAGGAGCGTTTTCAGCCGCTGGGTGTCGGCTGTCTCGGCGGCAAGCCGCTGCCGGCCCTGTGCAAGGAGCAGGGCAAGAAACCGCAGCAATGCCCCCTTGACCTGCAGCTCGTAGCCGGGGAGCTTGGCGCGGTTGGCATCCTCCACCTCCCGCAGGCAGGCGGCGGCCTGCAGATAGCACAAATCGTTCGGGGTCAGCCGCGCAGGCAGCGACAAGCGCCCGCTTTGCAGCGGAAGCAGATATTTCTCGGCACAAAGGTCCTCTGCGCCGCCCAGAAGCTCCAGCTCAAAAATGATATTTTCGTATTCCATGCACTGCCCTTCGGCCTGCCGCAGGGCATGGAGGGTGCCGGGCGTAAAAATAAAGATGTCCCCCATGCGGGCCGGGCAGCTCTCAGCGCCCACCTGCACCAGTCCTGTGCCCCGCTTGACAAAGACCAGCTCCATGCTCTCCTGCCAGTGGAGCGCCACCTGCGGAAAGTCCCCCGGAATGGTGCAGGGATACAGATTGAAGGGAAACCGCACGGCACCATGCTGCTTGGTCTCCTGCAAAGATGCCTGATTTTGCATTGTTTCACCTCCCGATGATAGGATTGTACCACAGTCTGCGCTTTTTAGGCAAGATTTTGATTGTTTTATGTGGTATATCTGGAGGTACAGATGTCAAACCTGTTTTCCGCAAGGTGTATTTGAAAACAAAGAAAATGACGAATATTTCGCAAGCACAAGCGGGATCCAAGGCTGTTTCACGCAAGATCCGGCTGTGCTTGTAGAAATAGACTAAATTTTCAACTTTTCAGATACACCCTAACAAAGGAGGATGCATTTATGAGCTTTACCGAAACGTTACAGGGTCTCACGGGCAAGCCGCTGGCAGACTGCACGAATCAGGAGCTGTATCTCGCGCTGCTGGAACTCGTCCGGCAGAAGAGCGCCGACCGTGTGCAGCCGGTCACCGGCCGCAAGCTGTACTATATCAGCGCCGAATTTCTCATCGGCAAGCTGCTGTCCAACAACCTCATCAATCTGGGTTTGTACGACGAAGCCCGCGATGCATTGGCTGCTGCCGGGAAAAGCCTTGCTGAAATTGAAGAAGTGGAGCCGGAGCCGTCCCTCGGCAACGGCGGTCTGGGCCGTCTGGCCGCCTGCTTCCTTGACTCGCTGGCAACGCTGAACCTGCCCGGCGACGGCGTGGGCCTGCGGTATCACTTCGGCCTGTTCCACCAGTCCTTTGAGGACGGCGTGCAGAACGAAAAGCCCGACCCGTGGCTCACCGCCCACAGCTGGGCCGAAAAGACGGATATCACCTATCCGGTGGAACTGGCTGGCAAGGAGTACACCGCCCGGCTGTACAAGCTGGCGGTCACCGGCTACGAGGGCCGCACCAACACCCTGAACCTGTTCGACCTCGACACCATCGACGAGAGCATCGTCCACGACGGCATCGCCTTCGACAAAACTGCCATCGACAAGAACCTGACCCTCTTCCTCTACCCGGACGATTCCGACGAGGCAGGCCGCCGTCTGCGGGTGTACCAGCAGTACCTGATGGTCTCTGCCGGTGCCCAGCTCATTCTGGCCGAGTGCGCCGCCCGGGGCTGCAACTACCATGACCTTTCCGACTATGCCGCCATCCAGATCAACGACACGCACCCCAGCATGGTCATCCCGGAGCTGATCCGTCTGCTGGGTGAAAAAGGCATTGACTTTGACGAAGCCGTGGAGATCGTTACCAAGACCTGCGCCTACACCAACCACACCATTTTGGCCGAGGCGCTGGAAAAGTGGCCCCGCGCCTATCTGGATGCTGTGGTGCCGCAGCTGATGCCCATTATTGAAAAGCTGGATGCGCTGGCCCGCACCCGTACCGAGGACGAAGGTCTTGCCATCATCGACAAGGATGACCGGGTGCACATGGCACACATGGATATCCACTTCACCCACTCCACCAACGGTGTGGCTGCCCTGCACACCGAGATTTTGAAAAACTCCGAGCTGCACGGTTTTTACGAGCTGTACCCGGAAAAATTCAACAACAAGACCAACGGCATCACCTTCCGCCGCTGGCTGCTGGAATGCGACCCGGCCCTGACCGCAGAGCTGGAACAGCACATCGGCTCCGGCTTCCGCAAGGACGCCGCCGAGCTGGAAAAGCTGCTGGCCTTTGTCGATGACGAGACGGTGCTCAGCGAGCTGACCGCCGTGAAAAAGGCCAACAAGGAAGCGCTGGCAGACTGGCTGCTGCACACCCAGAAAGTGAGCGTGAACACCGATGCCGTGTTCGATATCCAGTCCAAGCGCCTGCATGAGTATAAGCGCCAGCAGCTCAACCTGTTGTACCTCATCCACCAGTACTACGAGATCAAGGCAGGACACCTGCCCGCTGTGCCGCTGGTGAGCATCTTCGGCGCAAAAGCCGCTCCCGCCTACACCATTGCAAAAGACATCATCCATGCGCTGCTGACCCTCTCCAAGGTCATTGCCGCAGACCCGGAGGTGTCCAAGTGGCTGCAGGTGGTGTTTGTGGAAAACTACAACGTCACCGCCGCCGAAAAGCTGATCCCGGCCTGCGACCTGTCCGAGCAGATCAGCCTTGCCTCCAAGGAGGCTTCCGGCACCGGCAACATGAAGTTTATGTTGAACGGTGCGCTGACCCTCGGCACCATGGACGGTGCCAATGTGGAGATCAGCCAGCAGGTTGGCGATGAGAACATCTATATCTTCGGCCAGACTTCCGATCAGGTCATCCACCGCTATGCCGCCGGGGATTACTGCGCGGCCCAGTGGTACGAGGGCGATGCCAACATCCGCCGCGCCATCGACTTCCTCACCGGGTCGGAGATGCTGGCCGCAGGCCATGCCGAGAACCTGACCCGCCTGCACGACGAGCTGATCCACAAAGACTGGTTCCAGACACTGCCGGACTTCAACGCCTATGTGGTGCGCAAGGGTCAGGCCCTGAGTGATTACGCCTGCGACCCGCTGGGCTGGCGCAAGAAGTGCCTTGTGAACATCGCCAAGGCAGGCTTCTTCTCCAGCGACCGCACCATTGCCGAGTATGACCGCGACATCTGGCATCTGGGCGTCAAGTAAATCATTTCACGTTTTTCAATCATTTTTCCTTTTCTCCACAGCCAGAATGAGGTTTTCTCTCTGGCTGTGGAGTTTTTTGTCACAGGCACTATACTTTTCACCAGCGCTACCCACCGACTTGCCCATTTATCCGCTTTTTTGCAATTTGGAGCAGAGACACTTTGGTCAAATTGCTGTGTTTTTTTCCGGATTCTCCGACAGAACGCAGAAAATGCGGAAACCGCTTGAATCAGTCCGGTTTCCATATTAGAATGGAAACCAGAAAAATGAATTCAGTTTCCGAAGGAGGTGCTCGGATGCAGGACGATCTCAGCACGCTGGTGTGTGCACAGGCGATGCTGCTGTTCCGGGAGCAGGGGCTGCGGTTTACCATGCAGCAAGTGGCCCAGCAGCTGCACATCAGCAAAAAAACGATCTATACCGTCTATCCTTCCAAAGAAAAGCTTTTGATGGATATGGTGGACCGCGCATTTGAAAAGATCCACCGTTGCAAGCAGGAAATTCTGGAAGGCGGCGGCACGCTGCAGGAAAAGCTCCGTGCCGTCATCATTGCGATGCCGGAGGAATACGCTGCGCTGGACCTGCAGCAGATGGAAGAACTGGACGAAAAATATCCGGCCGTCGCGGCCCGGGTGCGTTTTCAGCTGGAGACCGGCTGGGAGCCGACCATGGCTCTGTTGGAGCAGGCCATGCGGGAAGGCGTCATCCGGCCCGTATCCCTGCCGGTGCTGCGGCAGATGATCACTGCTTCGATGGAAAGCTTTCTGGCTGACCGCAGCCTTGCGGACAGCGGTGTGCAGTACACTGCCGTGCTGGAAGAAATGATCTCGATTTTACTGGAAGGAGTGCTGCCGCGATGATCGGACACAGTTTTTGCGACAACTGGGAATTTACAAGACACTGGACCGAAGCCTTCGGCAAGGGGCTTCCCGTCCCAAAGCAGCAGACCGTGCGCCTGCCGCACAACTGCCGGGAGCTGCCGCTCCATTATGCCGACCCCGCGGATTATGAGATGGTCTGCGGTTACCGCAAGCAGTTCCGGGTGCCGCCGGTACAGGCAGCGCCGCGGCTTTTTTTGCGGTTTGACGGAGCAGCCCATCAGGCAAGCGTCTTTGTCAACGGCAAACCTGCGGGGGCCCACGCGGGCGGCTACACCGGGTTTGAGCTTGAGATCACTGACCTTGTGGACCGGGACAGTGAAAACCTGCTGACGGTGAAGCTGGACACCCGGGAAGACCCCTCCATCCCGCCCTTCGGATTTGTCATCGACTACCTGACCTACGGCGGGCTGTACCGGGAGGTCTGGCTGGAAGCCTCAGCACCCAGCCGCCTGACCGACCTGTTCGTGTACACGCCGAACCTGAAAGAGGCCGCCGTGCAGTGGACGGCGGAACGTCTGGACGGCATTGCAACGGTCCGTATCCGGCTGGAGGATGCAGCCGGCAGACCGCTGGCAGAGCAGACCGCCGATGCCGCACCGAACGGTGCCCTGACCCTTCCTGCGCTGGAAGCACGGCCATGGAGCCCGGAAGACCCGCAGCTTTGCCGGTGCACGGCAGAACTGCTGGATGCAGCCGGTCATGTCATGGACCGCAAACAGGTCTCCTTCGGGTTCCGCACGGCGGTGTTCCGGGCGGACGGCTTTTATCTGAACGGCAAAAAGACCTTTCTGCGCGGGCTGAACCGCCACCAAAGCTACCCGTACATCGGCTATGCGGCACCGGAAAGCCTGCAGCGGGAGGACGCCCGCATCCTGCAGGAAGAACTGCACTGCAACGCAGTGCGCACCAGCCATTATCCCCAGAGCCCCTATTTTCTGGATGAGTGCGACCGCCGGGGTCTGCTGGTGTTCACCGAGCTGCCGGGCTGGCAGCATATCGGCGATGACGCATGGAAGGATGCCGCCTGCGGGATGCTGCGGGAGATGATCCTGCAAAACCGCAGCCACCCCAGCATCATCCTGTGGGGCGTGCGCATCAACGAAAGTGTGGACGATGACGCCTTCTACACCCGCACCAATCAGATCGCCCATCAGTTGGACCCCAGCCGCGCCACCTCCGGCGTGCGCTATCTGGAAAAGAGCCATCTGCTGGAAGATGTCTATGCCTACAACGATTTTTCCCACAACGGTGTGACCCCCGGTGCCAAACCCAAAAAAGACGTGACCCCGGATATGAATAAAGCCCTGCTCATCTCGGAATGCAACGGCCATATGTACCCGACCAAGGCTTTCGATGACGGCCCGCACCGGCAGGAGCAGGCTCTGCGGCACATCCGGGTGCAGAACGCCGCCTGTGCCGACGGCGGCCACGCCGGGTGTTTCGGGTGGTGTATGTTCGACTATCAGACCCACCGGGACTTCGGCTCCGGCGACCGTATCTGCTACCACGGCGTCATGGACATGTTCCGCAACCCAAAGCTGGCCGCAGCGGCCTATGCCAGTCAGGGAGAAGCCGAACCGGTGCTGGAGATCAGCTCGTCCATGGACATCGGCGACAGCCCCGCCGGGCAGCTGGGACAGGTGTATACCTTCAGCAATGCGCAGCAGGTGAAGCTGTACAAGAATGACGTCTTTGTCACCGACCTTGCCCGCAGCGAGTGGGACAGCCTGCCGCATCCGCCCTTTGTGGTGGACGATACCATCGGCGAACTGCTGGAAACCCAGGAGCATTTTGCGCCCGCAAAGGCGGCTCTGCTGCGGGACTGCCTGTTGGCTGCCGGGAAATACGGCCTGCCGGGGCTGCCGCTCTCCTATAAGCTGAAACTCGGCTGGTGTATGCTGCGCTATAAAATGACCTTTGCCGATGGCGTGGCGCTCTACGGCAAATATGTGGGAAACTGGGGCGGAGCCGCTACCCGCTGGCGGTTCGACGCCGTGCAGGACGGCAAAGTGGTCCGCAGCGTGACGCTGTGCCCCGGGACAAAGCTCCATCTGGAAGTCCGCACCAGCCGCACGACCCTGCGGGAAGCAGACACCTATGATATGGCGGCCGTCCGGGTGCGTGTTCTGGACGAGAACGGCAACCCTGCCGCATATGCACAGCTGCCGGTACACTTTGCCGTGGAGGGCGACGCCGCACTGGTCGGCCCGGAAACAGCCGTGGCCGAGGGCGGTATGACCGGCACCTATCTGCGCACGGCAGGCAAAGCCGGTACCGCCGTGCTGACCGTGTCCGCACCGCAGACGGAACCTGTAACCGTAAGCTTTACGCTGGAAAAGGAGGAACCTGTATGGAACTGACATTGAAGCAGAAATCCGCATTCGGCATTGGTGCCGTGGGTAAGGACATGGTCTATGCCCTGTCGGCCTCTTATGTCATGTACTATTATCAGGATGTGCTGGGGCTTTCGGCCAGTTTTGTAGGGCTTGTGCTGATGGCCGCCCGGCTGTTTGACGCCTTCAACGACCCCTTCATGGGCATTCTGGTGGCAAAGACCCGCACCCGCTGGGGCAGGTTCCGGCCGTGGATCGTTTCCGGCTCGGTGCTCAATGCACTGGTGCTCTATGCCCTGTTTGCCGCCCCTGTCATGGGGCAGGCCGCGCTGATGGTCTACTTCAGCGTGGTGTACATCCTGTGGGGCGTCACCTACACCATGATGGATATTCCCTACTGGTCCATGATCCCGGCGGTCACCCAGACTCCCGCAGACCGTGAGAATCTTTCCATGGTGGGGCGCACCTGCGCCGGTGTCGGCTCGGCGGTCATCGCCATGTTCACCATGCTGCTGGTAGGCGCGCTTGGCGGCGACAGCGAAAGAGCCGGTTTCCGCTGGGTGGCTCTCATCGTGGCCGTGCTGTTCGTGGCGGCAGAACTGCTGTGCTGCGCTTCCATGAAGGAAACGACTCCTTCCGAAATGAAGACAGCCACAGTAAAGGAGATGTTCTCGGCGCTTTTCCGCAACGATCAGGCCATGGTCGTGGTGGGCAGCATCGTGCTCATCAACTCGGCATTGTACCTGACCTCCAACTTTATCATCTATTTCTTCAAATACGACTTCGGCGGTGAGGGCTGGAAAGCCACCTACACCCTGTTTTCCACCGTGGGCGGTGCGGCCCAGATTCTTGGCATGATGGTGCTCTACCCGCTGCTGCGCAAAAAATTCAGCAGCACGCAGGTGTTCCGGCTGAGCCTTGTGCTGGCGCTGTGCGGCTACGGCACACTGCTGGTGTTCTGCCTGACCGGGCTGGCCCACAGTCTGGCGCTGCTGTGCATCCCGGGCGTAGTGGTGTTTGCCTGCAACGGTATGCTCAGCGTGCTGACCACTCTGTTCCTGTCCAACAGCGTGGACTACGGGCAGCTGCGGACCGGACGCCGGGAGGAAAGCGTCATCTTTTCCATGCAGACCTTCGTGGTCAAGGCAGCTTCCGGTGTGGCGGTGTTCCTCACCGGCATCGGGCTGGATCTGATCGGCCTTGTGGGCAACACGGACGAGACTGGCCCGGTCGCCGCCCAGCGTGCGGGCACCCTGCTGGGTCTGCGCCTGATGATGACCATCCTGCCCATGCTGGTGCTGGCGGGCGTTCTGGTGCTCTTCCAGCGCAAGTTCGTGCTGACCGACGAGCGTGCGGCCGAGATCAGCGCACAGCTGCATGGGGAGGCGGTAAAGCATGAGTGAGACGCTTCACTGGTACGCACAGACCACCGGCGGCAAGCAGCAGGGCAGCGTGACCGTATCCGGTCGGGACGGTGCCTTACATCTGGCGGCAGACCTGCCTGCCGGAACATTGAAGTCCGTCCGTGCCGAACTGTCATGGAAGATGGATGCAGCCGATCGGCTGTTCATGAACGGCTACCAGACATGGACTTACAGCCCGGAGCTGGACCGGAAGGGCAAGCTTCGCGGTGTGGATCACATTCCCGGGTTTCTGCTGAAAAAATACTTTTTTGACCGCTACGGCGACTACCACTTTGTGCCCTACGGCCAGCACAATGGGCAGAGCCACGGGTTCTCCTACTGCTATTTCCGCAGCGGAAACCGGTTCCGGCTGGCGGCTTCGCTGGACGAGCGGCCGGGCTACACCATCTTCCGGTACGACAGCGCCAAAAGCCTGCTGACGCTGGAGCGGGACTGCGCCGGGGTGGAGCACCCCGGCGGAACCTTCCCGTTATTTGACCTCTTTTTTACCGAGGGCAGTGAGGACGAAGTGTTTGACGGGTGGTTCCGTACCATGGGCATCCGGCCGCGTACCCGGGAAAAGCTAATGGGATATTCCAGCTGGTACAACCGCTATGAGGATATTACGGAAGCAAGCATCCGGGAGGATCTTGCAGGCTGTGAGACCCTGCTCGCGCCCGGCGACCTGTTTCAGGTGGATGACGGCTGGGAGCCAAAGGTGGGCGACTGGCTGGAAGCAGACCCCGCCAAATTCCCGCAGGGTATGAAGCAGATGGCGGATGCCATCCACGCAAGCGGGTTCCGTGCCGGGTTATGGCTGGCCCCCTTCGTGTGCGAAAAGGATTCGGCGGTCTACCGGCAGCATCCGGACTGGCTGCTGCAAGTAAAGGGCAAACCGTGGTGCTGCGGCGGCAACTGGAGCAGCTTCTATGCGCTGGACATTGATAATCCGGACGTGCTGGACTATCTGCACCGGGTGTTCGACCGTGTGCTGAACGAGTGGGGCTTTGATCTGGTCAAGCTGGATTTTCTCTACGGTGCAGCACCTTTCGGCAATGCGCGGGAGAGCCGCGCCGCCCGGATGTACCGCGCCATGGAACTGCTGCGGGGCTGGTGCGGCGAGAAGCAGATCCTTGGCTGCGGTGTGCCGGTGATGACCGCCTTCGGGCTGGCGGACTACTGCCGGGTGGGCTGCGATGTCAGCCTGGACTGGGACGATGTGTGGTATATGCGGCTGTTCCACCGGGAGCGTGTTTCCACAAGACAGGCGCTGAACAACACGGTCTTGCGGCGGCAGCTCAACGGCCGCGCCTACGGCAGCGACCCGGATGTCTTTTTTCTCCGGGAAGAAAACTGCCGCCTGACCACAGAGCAGAAAAAGATACTTGCCACCGTGAATGCGCTGCTGGGGCAGGTGTTCCTTACGTCGGACATGCCCGTCCGCTACACAGAGCAGCAGCGGGCAGAGTACCGCCGCCTGCGGACGCTGGCTGAACAGGCAGAGCAAGTACAGGTGGAGACAGCAGAGAACGGTGCCTTCTGCATCCGGTACCGGATGGATGGAAAAACAGAGCAGCTCCGGTTCAGGCTGTGAAAGCGCAAAAACCTTGCAGGCAATTGCCCGCAAGGTTTTTTGCGCTTCACTTTTTGTTTTTCCTCCTTACAGCAGCGTCCTTCCCTCCTTCTTTTCCAAGTGTCTCACCCGATCTTCCAGCCTTCCGCCTTTTCACGGATGCGGACAACGCATCTGAGATCGATGCTGTTATCTTAGGAGCAATAAGCAGCACTACTGTCACAAGAAAATATACACCATACAGTAACCAAGTAATTGTATTACTCCAAGGGAAACTCTTTTCTGGATGATTCAATGCAAACATTATAAATACAATAGCTATAATCAACATTGTCAAACCGATAATCCTTGATATACTCTTTTTCATGTAAAGTCCCTCCTTATCAAACTTGAATCTGTCAGATACTGTTGTAAAACTCCTGCAATAGCGACGCTAATTTTTCTGGAGACTCCAAATTTACTTCATGACCTGTTTCTGGAATTTCTTTGAATTTGGAATATTTCAGACTATGTGCAAGTTCGATTGACGCTTTTTTGTTTGCTTTGTCTTTTTCTCCACAAATGACCAATACCGGACAAGAAACTTGGTTTAAGGAATCACTAAAATCCAGTTTCATCATAGTGTTGCACAGCCTTATAAAATCATGTTTTTCAAAGCCGGTTTGTTGAAACATTGACTGCGGTATAAAGCGAAACAGTGCATTTTGCAGTTTTAATAATCTCACCGGCATCTTATACTGTGCTGCAATCAAAACTAATGCCTTTACTTTTTGTGGATGGTCTATCGCATAGTTAAGAGCCAATACACCGCCCAAAGAGAGTCCACACAAAGTGATGCCTTCATTTTCTGAATCACACATTTCTGAAAAAGTAGAGTAGAGTGTGGAATATGTTACTTTTTTGCCTTTGACCATTTTTGCCAAATCCACGCATACACTATTATCCAACTCTTCTGCTGCTCTTGTCACCTGATTCCAACTATCAGCATTTTGCCCCAATCCATGCAAGTATAAGTATTTCATCCTTTTCTCCTCCAACCTCCGATTTATCGTCACAAGTATAGCATACTGCCACCTGCAAGAAAAGGCACAGACGCAAAAAGCCCCTGCGGGCAATTGCTCGCAGGGGCTTGGGTTATGCGCCGGTGTTCCTCACACCGGCACAATTTTTATTCGATTTCGATGAGGTTGGGGTTCACAGGCAAAGCCTTCTGCTGCTGGGGTGCAGGCAGCTGGATGTGCAGGATGCCATCCTCGAACTTTGCGTGGATATCCTCTTTCTTCACGGCATCGCCCACATAGAAGCTGCGGGCGCAGATGCCGGAGAAGGTCTCGCGGCGGATGTAGCGGCCGTTGTTGTCTTTCTCGTCATTGCTGTGGTTACGCACGGCCTGAATGGTCAGGTAACCGTCGTTCAGTTCCATCTGAACGTCCTCTTTCTTGCAGCCCGGCAGGTCCACGGCCACATCGTAGCCGCTGGCGGTCTGCTTCACATCGGTCTTCATCATGTTTGCACCGCGCTTGCCGAAAGTCTCACGCTCTTCACGGTTCATCGCACGCTCCAGCGCACCATCGTTCCAGAACGGATCAAAGAGATCATCGAACAGGTTTTCATGGAAAACAGCAGGCATAAACATAAATCATTCCTCCAATCCCGGCGTTCGGGTCGGGTAAAAAATCTTTATGTTGTTCACTCGGAAGGACCTTCCTGAGGGTCACTCGATCATCTTGCGGCTCTCTCTTTTGCCCTTCCTCCTGAGCACGCCTTAGTTATAGCACCGTTTGCTAGCAGTGTCAAGCGCAGAGTGCTAAAATTCACAGAAAGATAATTTTTCGATAAACTTTCATGCAATTCTTCCATCAAATACACGATACACCATATTTTATTCTTCGCGGTATACTTCAATTGCTCTCTGTGCAAACTCGGCAGTTCCGGGCCCGCCCGCCGCATTGATGTTCTCAGTAAAAGCTCCGCCTGCACCGTACATCTGCCCAAGCCGGTTCAGGATGACCTTGGAACAGGTGTAGTAGTGTTCCGTGATGAAGTCCTGCAATTTCTTCACCTGCAACTGCACTTCCGGGTCTGTCGGGTCTTTCGTCTGCAATGCGCCAAACTCCGCCACAATGTCCATCAACTGATTGCCCATGGCTTTGACTTCCGACATCGTTTTGCCGGCATTCTTTTTCTCAAACTCCTTATATTCTGACGTTGCGCCCCACTCCTTTTTTGCCTGCTCTTCATACTCCTGAATCTTCCGGGTATCAAATGCAGTAAATTCCATACAATTTCCTCCTGTCGTTTTTATCTTTCTTGCAAGGGAAATCAGATCTTCCAGATGCTGCTTTTTCATCGTCAGAAGTGTGATCTGCCGTTCCAGTGCCATGATTCGGTCAAAGGATGGGCTTTGCAGGATTTTTCGGATGTCCTTGAGCGGAAACTCCAGCTCCCGAAACAGCAAAATCTGCTGCAAACGTTCCAGCGCTGCATCGTCATAC
>OOCM01001487.1_pt1 | contig 18250 bp, 14 predicted proteins | sample 1671111 | NCBI WGS metagenome assembly OOCM01 (sample SAMN06348123, study PRJEB24527) | human gut metagenome | biome: human gut; feature: ankylosing spondylitis patient; material: feces | host: Homo sapiens | place: China | collected 2015-10 | reverse complement strand
GAATGAGTCCGCCTTCATCGAAGATCTGGGCGCTGACAGCCTTGACACCGTTGAACTCGTGATGGCCCTTGAAGATGCCTTCGGCATCGAGATCCCGGACAGCGAACAGGAAAAGCTGCGCACCGTCCAGCAGGCGATCGATTACATCAAGGAACATCAGAAGGCCTGATGTCCGCTGGCTTTTCGCTTTTCGCTTTCTGTCGGGAACCCCGGCTGAAAGACTATCCGGAGAAGCGGCTGGCCTGAGGAATGGGAAGCCGGGAACGAGCCTGGTTTCCCTTTTTTTTGCGTTGAATTTTTGGAGTTTGTCGTTATGCGTCGTGTGGTCGTGACGGGGCTTGGCATTGTGTGCCCCCTTGGTAACAGCGTTGAAGAAGCCTGGAAGAACGCGCTTGCCGGTAAGTCCGGTGTCCGGAAGATTCAGAGTTTTGATGCTTCTGAGTACTCCTGCCAGATCGCGGGTGAAATCCGTGATTTCGATTCGAGCGCCTATGTTCCCGCGAAGGAAGCCCGCCGCTTCGATAAGTTCGTGCTGTACGGCGCTGTGGCCGGTTCCCAGGCGCTCGAGGACAGCGGTCTCGTGGTGACGGAAGAAAACGCTCACCGTATCGGTGTCGCGATCGGTTCCGGCATCGGCGGCCTCGTGACGATCTGCGAAAACGCGAACACCCTGAAGGAAAAGGGACCGCGCCGCGTGTCTCCGTTCCTGATCCCGGGCTGCATCATCAACATGGCGTCCGGCGAATTCTCGATCCTGAAGGGTCTGAAGGGCCCGAACGTCGCTTACGCCACTGCCTGCTCCACCGGTCTTCACGCGATCGGCGAGGCGGCCTGCATCATTGCCCGCGGTGACGCGGACGCGATGGTGGCGGGCGGCGCTGAAGCCCCGATCTGCCCGGTCGGCATTTCCGGTTTCGATAACATGCACGCCCTGTCCCGCCGCAACGACGAGCCCGAGAAGGCCTCCCGTCCGTTCGACAAGGACCGCAACGGTTTTGTGATGGGCGAAGGCAGCGGCATCGTGGTGCTTGAGGAGTACGAGCACGCGAAGGCCCGCGGTGCCCACATCTACTGTGAAGTGAAGGGTTACGGCCTTTCCGGCGACGCCTACAACATCACGACCCCGTCCGTTGACGGTCCGACCCGCTGCATGCAGATGGCGCTCGACCACGCCGGTCTCAAGCCCTCTGACATTCAGTACCTGAATGCCCACGGCACGTCGACCTCGATCGGCGACGCGAACGAAAGCAAGGCTGTGATGCAGGTGTTCGGTGACGACGTGAAGAACCTCGTCATGAGCTCCACGAAGTCGATGACAGGCCACCTCCTCGGCGGTGCCGGTGGCATCGAGTCCGTCTTCACGATCCTCGCGCTCCGCGATCAGATTGTTCCCCCGACGATCAACGTCGAGAACCAGGATCCGGCCTGCCCGGTTGACTGCTGCCCGAACACCGCGCGCAAGATGCCGGTGAAGAACGCGATGAAGAATTCGTTTGGCTTCGGCGGCACGAATTCCACGATCATTTACGGTCTCGTGGACTGATTCGCGTAACGACGGAAGGGCGCCCGCGGAGTTTTCTCAGGGAGGCCCTTTCCGCGAGCAATAAAGGCGCCTCTCGCGGCGCCTTTATTTTTCAGGGCCTTGCGCCCCTCATGTTAGAATCACGCATTCACCCTACACGAGCGGCAGGGGGGCCTCTGAGACCCGGATCCGGGTCCGCTGCCGCGCGGCCGGATGAAGCCGGATGCGGCTTCCCGACCCTTGAGGGCGGTTTACGATACACACATGCAGAATATCCGTAATTTTTCCATTATTGCCCATATCGACCACGGCAAATCGACGCTGGCCGACCGTCTGATCGAACGCTGCGGCGGCCTCTCGAACCGTGAGATGGAGAGCCAGGTGCTCGACTCGATGGATCTCGAGCGTGAGCGCGGCATCACGATCAAAGCCCAGACGGCGTCGCTGCGCTACAAGGCGCAGGACGGACAGGTCTATGAACTGAACCTGATCGATACCCCCGGGCACGTCGACTTTTCGTATGAAGTTTCGCGTTCGCTTTCCGCCTGCGAAGGGGCGCTGCTCGTCGTTGACGCGACGCAGGGCGTTGAGGCGCAGACCGTCGCGAACTGCTACACCGCGATTGACCTCGGGGTCACCGTGGTGCCGGTGCTGAATAAGATGGACCTGCCGTCCGCGCAGCCGGATGCCGCGCGTGAGGAAATCGAGGACGTGATCGGTATTGAGGCCGATGACGCGGTCCTCTGCTCCGCGAAGACCGGCATGGGCGTGGATAACCTGCTCGAGATGCTCACACTGACCGCCGAGGTTGAGGAGCTGAAGGCCAACCCCAACCGCGCCGCGCAGGGCACCGTCATCGAGGCGCGTCTGGACAAGGGCCGCGGCCCCGTGGCGACGCTGCTCGTCCAGAACGGCACGCTCCATCAGGGCGACATCATCATCGCCGGCACGGCCGTCGGCCGCGTGCGCGCGATGATGAGCGACAAGGGCCAGAAGCTCACCACCGCGGGCCCCAGCGTGCCTGTGGAGATTACGGGCCTTGGCGAAGTGCCTGAGGCCGGCGCACACTTCAACGCCGTCGCCGACGAGCGCCTTGCCCGCGAGCTCGTGGAGCAGCGCAAGGAAGAGGAAAAGCGCAAGGCCAACGCCCCCATCACGAAGGTCTCGCTCGAGGACCTGTTCAGCCAGATCCAGGCGGGCGAAATGAAGAACCTCAACATCATTGTCAAGGCGGACGTCATGGGCTCGGTCGAGGCTGTCAAGGCGTCGCTTGAGAAGATCTCCAACGACGAGGTCCGCGTGCGCGTCATCCACGGCGCGGTCGGCGCGATCAACGAGAGCGACGTCATGCTCGCGGCCACGTCCAACGCTATCATCGTCGGCTTCAACGTTCGTCCGGACGCCGCGGCGCGCGACAGCGCGGCCCGCAACCATGTCGACATGCGCATGTACCGCGTCATTTACGACGCCATCGACGAGATCGAGGCCGCTATGAAGGGTATGCTCGCGCCGAAGTTCCGCGAGGCCATCATCGGCCACGCCGAAATTCGCCAGACCTACAAAGTCTCGTCCGTCGGCACCGTCGCGGGCTGCTATGTCACCGACGGCAAGATCCAGCGTGCGTGCGACGTGCGTATCGTGCGCGACGGCATCGTCGTCCACGAGGGTCACCTCGCCTCGCTCCAGCGCTTCAAGGACTCCGTCAAGGAAGTCGCGCAGGGCTACGAGTGCGGTCTGAGCTTCGAAAAGTACAACGACATCAAGGTCGGCGATATCGTTGAAGCGTACGTTATGGAACAGATCGAGCAGTAAGACTTCAAAAATCCGCGAAGCGAATTTTTGAGTAGGATTCAGGCTGCGGCAGCGCACTCGCTGCGCTCGCACGTTTGCAGCCTGTAAAGTGTATTTCTGACGCACAGGTCGTCAGAAATACAGATCAAGATTTTTGCGCCGTGCGCGGCGCAATGTTTAGAAGCCTTAAGGTAGGGGCGGGCGTTCGCCCGCCCCTGCTTTTTTCAAAGGAGGAATAAAAATGGCAAGCAATCGCATTGGACGCATCAATGAAGAGATCCAGCGCGAGCTCAGCTCGCTCTTCCGCACGCTCAAGGACCCGCGCGTCCAGAGCGGCATGGTGACCATTACCCATGTGGACACGACGAGCGACCTGCGCTATTCGCGCATTTACGTGAGTGTTCTCGAAAAGTCGCTCGAAAAGGACGTCATTCGCGGTCTCAAGAGCGCGGCGGGCTATCTCCGGCGCGAGCTGGGCGCGAACATGTCGCTGCGCTACACGCCGGAGCTGCAGTTCATCGCGGACGACTCCATCGAATACGGCGCGCACATCTTAGAGATGCTGCGCGACGTACGCGTGGTGAAGCCCGCGAACCCCAAAAACGAAACACTGAACACGGAGGATGAGCAGGAATGACCGTTTCCGAAGTCGCGGCATACCTCCGCGCGCACGACAAGTACCTCATTCTCACCCATCGCCGTCCGGACGGCGACACGCTCGGCTGCGCTGCGGCGCTGTGCGCCATGCTGCGCCAGATGGGCAAAACCGCGGGCATCCTCTATAACCGCGAGACGACCGAGCACTTCGAGCAGTACGTCGAGCAGTATTGGGTCGCGGACGATTTTGACTATGAGACGGTCGTCTCCGTCGACCTCGCCGCGCTGAGCCTGTTCCCCGACAATGCCGAGATGTTCAAAACGCGCGTTGACCTCGCCATCGACCATCACCCGAGCTACGAGGGCTTCGGCAAAGAGAGCTGCGTGCACCCCGAATGCGCCGCCTGCGGCGAGATCCTCTGCGAGCTCGCGCAGGAGCTCGGCCAGCTGACGCCTGCTGTTGCGCTGCCGCTCTATGTCGCCGTGTCGACCGACACGGGCTGCTTTGTCTACTCCAACGTCACGGCGAACACGCACCGCGTGGCCGCGGCGCTGATGGAGACGGGCATCGACTATAAAACCGCCAACAAGCTGCACTTCCGCACAAAGAGCAAAAAGCGCCTGGCGCTTGAGGGAGAGCTGCTGCGCACGATGGAATTCTACGACGAGGACCGCGTCGTCATCGTCGCCGTGCCGCAGTCCTTACAAAAGAGCATGGCGCTTTCCGAGGCCGACATGGAAGACCTTGCGTCCCTCGGCGGCTTGGTCGAGGGCACGGACTGCGCTGTGACGATGAAGGAAACGAAGGACGGCGCGTGGAAGGTCAGCGTGCGCACAGGCGCGCGTGTCAACGCGACGCGCGCCTGCTCGTTCCTCGGCGGCGGCGGACACCGCGCGGCGTCCGGCTGCCTCATTGAGCACGCGGACTATGAGACCGCGCGCGCCATGATCCTGAACGCCATCGCCGAAGCGGTGGCGGAAGAGGCATGAGCACGATCCGCAAGGCAGCGCGCGCCGATTTGGACGCGGTGTGCCGCATTTACGACCAGATCCACACGGCAGAGGAGCGCGGCGAGGCCGCGATCGGCTGGCAGCGCGGCGTGTATCCCGAGCGTGAGACAGCGGAGGCCGCGCTCACGCGCGGCGACCTTTTCGTGCAGGAGCAGAACGGTGAGATCGTCGGCACGGCCATTCTCAACCAAACGCAGGTCGATTCCTACGCGGGGGCGAACTGGCGCTATGACGCGCCGGACAGCGAGGTCATGGTGCTGCACACGCTCGTCATCGACCCCGAGGCCAAATCGCGCGGCCTTGGCCGCGAGTTTGCGGCATTTTACGAGGGCTATGCCCTCGCGCACGGCTGCCGGTACCTTCGCATCGACACGAACGCGCGCAATGCGCGCGCCCGCCGCTTCTATCAAAAGCTCGGCTACGCCGAGATCGGCGTCGTGCCGTGCACGTTTAACGGTATCGCCGGTGTGCAGCTCGTGCTGCTTGAAAAGCGGCTGCCGCCGCTGCGACAAATCACGGCGGACGAAGCGCCGCGCCTGCGCGCGTGTGTGCAGGCCTTGTCCGAGCACCACAACCGCGTGTCCGTGAATTTCAAGGGCAGCTATCCGAGCCGGCCCTATGATAAAACGTTGTCGCTTTTTGCACAGGCGCTGGAAGAAAACGTCTCGCGCATCGCGGTCATCGAAGAGGTCAGCGGGATCGTCGGCTTCTGCAAGGTCGACCTGCACGGAGACGGCATGGGCAAGCTCGACTACCTCGTCGTTCTGCCGCAGTGCCGCGGCAGGAAATACGGCAAGGCCCTGATGGACTGGGCGATGGCGGTATTTTCGGGCAGCGGCGTCCGGAAAATCGAAGTCAAGGTGGTCGACGGCAACGACGCCGTCCACCTCTACGAGAAATACGGCTTTCGCATGAACGCGCATATCTTGGTGCGCGGAGAGTAGAAAGAGAACTGCGTTTTGCCTGCCGGCAAAACGCTTGTACGGCGCAAAAGCGCCGAAGGCTTGGCGCAAAGGAGGCCATTTATGCCCAACGGCATTGTAATTATTGATAAGCCCCAGGGCTGGACGAGTATGGATGTGTGCGCCAAGCTGCGCGGCATTTTGCATGAAAAGCGCGTCGGCCACGCGGGGACGCTCGACCCCATGGCGACGGGTGTTCTGCCCGTGTTCGTCGGGCAGGCGACCAAGGCCGTCTCCTTTGCCGAGGGCGAGCAAAAGGTCTACGAGGCCGTTTTACAGCTCGGCCTTGTGACCGACACGCAGGATACGACCGGCGAAACGCTCGAAGAGCGCGCCGTGACCGTCACGGAGGACGAGGTGCGCGCGGCGCTGCCGCGCTTTCTCGGCGAGATCGAGCAGATCCCGCCGATGTACTCGGCCATCAAAGTAAACGGCCAGAAGCTCTACGACCTCGCCCGTCAGGGTCGTGAGGTCGCGCGCAAGCCGCGCAAGATCACGATCTTCGACCTTGCGCTCACACAGAATTTGGGAAACGGACAGTACGCCCTGCGCATCGTGTGCTCGAAGGGCACCTACATCCGCACGCTGTGCCACGATCTCGGTCAGGTGCTCGGCTGCGGCGGCTGCATGGCGGCGCTGCGCCGCACGGAGGCGTCAAACTTCCGCATTGACGAGGCCGTGACGCTTGAGGACGTGCAGCGCGAGGGCGAAGCACTGCTCCGCCCCACGGACAGCCTGTTCCGGCAGTATCCGGCCTACACCATCCCGAGCACTGAACAGGAGCGCAAGTGCCTCTGCGGCAATTCCCTGCGCGCAAAGCTCCCCGACGGGCTGTACCGCGTCTACGGGCGCGACGGGGCGTTCCTTGCCCTGTCGGAGGCGAAGGACGGCACGCTCACCTCGAAACGAAATTTTTTCAGCGTGTGACGCTGACGCAAAAAGGAAACCGAAACTATGAATGAATCCACAGTCATCGCCCTGGGCTTTTTCGACGGGGTGCATATCGGGCACGGCGAACTGCTCAAAATGGCGGTGCGCCGCGCACAGGAGCGCGGCTGCCGCTCCGCGGCGTTCACGTTCGACCGCTCGCCGCGTGAATTCGTCACGGGAAAGCCCGTGCCGCTGCTGACAACACCGTCTGAGCGCGCAAACATCATCCGCACACAATACGGCGTGCAGGAGGTCTTTGTCGAGCCGTTCGACCGGAACATGATGACCATGCCGTGGGAGGACTTTATCTCTGAGCTTCTCGTCAAGAAGTATCACGCGGTGCACCTTGTCGCGGGACATGACTTCCGCTTCGGCCACAAAAATGAGGGCGATGTGGAAAAGCTCAGAAGTTACTGCGCCGCCCACGGCCTCGGCTGCGACATCATCCCGCGCGTCGAAAAAGACGGTGTGACCGTCTCTTCAACTTATATCCGCTCGCTTCTGGAAGCGGGCGAGGTCAGGCGCGCCGCGGAATTTCTCGGCCATTATTTTTCCGTGGAGGGCACGGTGCGCCACGGCGAGGGCATCGGGAAAAAATCCCTTTTCCCGACGGCAAACCTCATCCCTGAGGAACACATCATTGCCCTCAAGCGCGGCGTGTACGCCACGCGCGCGCATCTGCCGAACGGCGAGACGTGTGTGGGCGTAACGAACGTCGGTGTGCGGCCGACGGTGAGCGACAAGAACACCGTGACGATCGAGACATATCTTGTCGGCTTCGATGGCGACCTGTACGGGCAGAAATTACAGCTCGACTTTTTCGACTACCTGCGCGAGGAGAAGAAGTTCTCCTCCACGCAGGAGCTGCACGACATGATCGCGCAAAACGCCCGCGAGGCAGAAATGATCGTCAAATAAGCATCAACGTAAACGAGAGAACCGGCAGTTTTCAAAACTGCCGGTTCTTTTTTTTGCGCGTGTATTTCCCGACAAGCTTTTTCTTTCCGCTCGTTTACAATAATCCCCGACACAATAAATCGACGCACAGGGAGGGGACAGGCTGTGAAGGTGATCGAGCTGCTCAAAAGCAAGGAATGGTCCGGAAAGGTCATCGACTGCGTGCTGCGCTTTGCGCTCTCGTTCGCGCTGGCGGGTGCGCAGGTGTTCGGCGGCTACGCGCCGCTCGCGCTCGGCATGATCGGCGCATCGGGCGCAGGATTGCGGGGGGTGAGCGCGCTGATCGGCGCGTCGGCGGGCGCTGTGCTGTTTCTGCCGTTTTCGCACGCGCTTAGGACCTTCGCCGCGGGCGTTCTGATCTTCACGGCGAACAACGCGTTTTTCGATCTGAAACTCTACAAAAAGCGGGCGTTTCTGCCGCTGCTGTGCGCGGGGATGATGTTCTCCGTCGAGTTTGTCTACGTCTTACGCGACGGCGTGGGCGAGGCGGCAAACTGCCTGATGGCGCTGCTGCTGTGCGCGCTCGGCGCGATGAGCGGCCGCGCGCTTTTGTCGACCGGCGGCAAGGAAAAGGAGGACCACCCCTACGCGCCGCTTTTCATCCTGCTCGGCGTGCTGATGGCCGCGTCCTCGTTCGAAACGGCGGACGGCTTTGCGCCGGGTCGCATCCTCTCGATGCTGGCGGTGCTGCTGTTCGCCTTTGAGCGCGGCAGCGCGTTCGCCATTCCGGCGGCGCTGTGCATCGGGCTGGGGATGGACCTCGGCGCGGGGGGCGGCAGCTTTGTCCACGCGGCGTCATATGCGTTTTCCGCGGTGCTGGTGAACGTCACAGCGCGGGGCAACCGCGTGCTCTCGGCGCTGTGGTTTGCGCTGAGCATTCTGTGCTTTGCCCTGCCGATGAACGCGCACGCGGGGCTTGTGCTGCTCTACGAGGGGCTGGCGGCGACGCTGTTATTCCTGCTGATCCCGTCGCGGTTCCTGCGCGGCAAGCGCCTTTGCAGCGACGAGGCCGCGCAGGAGGACGCCGCCGTGCGCAGAAAGATCGCGGCCTCTGCCGCGGCGCTGCGCGAGCTTTACGACAGCATCGCCCGTCCGCGCACGCTGACGGAGGAAAATCCCGCCGCCATCTTCGACCGCGCGGCGGAAAAGGTCTGCCGCGGCTGTGCGCTGTGCAGCTACTGCTGGGAAAAGGAGTATCAGCGCACCTATACCGCGCTCAACGACGCGACGGCGGCGCTGCTGCGCCGCGGGCAGGGCAGGGGCGAGGATTTCCCCTCGTACTTTTCCGAGCGGTGCATCCATTTTTCATCATTTCTCTCCGCCGTGAACGGCGAGCTGCGCGCCTATCTTCTGCGGCGGCAGTACCGGCGGCTGCTGGAGGACGACCGCGCGAAGGCCGCGTCGCAGTACGCCCAGCTCTCCGAGCTCATGCAGAGCGCGGCGGACGGCGCGCTGCGCCCCGTATCGACGCAGCCGGTGCATTCTTATGAGATCGGTCTTTCGCTGCGCCCCAAGCGCGGCGAGCGTGTGAGCGGCGACAGCGCCGCCCACTTTGAGACCGAGGCCGGCACGCTCTGCCTGCTGCTCTCCGACGGCATGGGCTGCGGCGAGGCCGCGCAGCGCGAATCGTCGATGGCCGCGCGGCTGTTGGAGCGCTTTCTAAGCGCGGGCATCGACGCGCCGCCCGCGCTCAAGACGCTCAACAGCGCGCTCTCTCTTCGCGCCGAGTCGACCGACAGCTTTACGACAGTCGACCTGCTGACGCTTTCGCTCCAGACGCTCGAGGGCGAGCTCTACAAGTACGGCGCGGCGCCGAGCTATCTAAAGCGCGGAGGCACGGTGCGCCGCGTGACCTGCTCGTGCCTGCCCGCGGGCTTGCAGGAGGGCTCGCCACCGCCGGAGGCGACGCATATCAAGCTCTCGCCGGGGTGCTTTTTCGTAATGCTCTCCGACGGCGTGGCCGACTCGCTTGACGACGAATGGCTGCAAAACCTGCTTGCAGGCTGGGAGGGGCATGATCCCCAGCAGCTCGTCGCGGCGATCTTGGCCGACAGTATGGAAAAGCGCGGCGGCACGGACGACGCGGGTGTTCTGGCGCTCTACATTCCCGAGGATTCGGGCGGCGCGCAGGCGGTCTGAACGCAGCAAAAATTTTCGCTCTTCCCGTATAGCGCCCGCCGCGGCGGGCATACTGGAGGCAGAATGTTTTTCCATCGGGAGGTGCTGCTTTCAATATGGTCAAGGGAACATCGCGGAGAGTGATCGTGGTCGACTCGCCGGATACGGAGCTTTTTGAACAGGCCATTTTCATCGTGCGCAACGACGCCATGAACCGAAACGGCGTCACGGCGCAGCGATTGGTAGACGAAGCCTGCCGCGTGGCGCGCACCTGCGGCCGCACGGCGACATGCAGCAAGCGCAGCTTTTTTAGGCGCGGCTCGCCCGCGCTGTGGGGCTGCATCGGCGCGGGCGGCATCGCGCTGGCATGGTTACTCAGCGTACTCATTTAGTCCATTGTTTTTTCTCCTCCGTTTTGGGGCGCGGCGAAATTGCCGCGCCCGATTTTTTTTGCGCAAAACGGCAAATCAGCGCAAATTTTTAATTTACAAGCGGTTATCAATAGACTATACTATAACCTACCGTATTTTATTTGACGAGGTTATTGCCATGAATGCTGACTTTTCCCGCACCCTTGCCCTGCTGCGGCAGGAAAAGGGGATCTCCCAGCGCAAGGCCGCGAAAGAGCTCGGCATTTCGCAGGCGCTTTTGTCCCACTATGAAAACGGCATCCGCGAGCCGGGGCTCGCGTTCGTCAAAAAGGCGTGCAACTACTACCACGTCTCGGCGGACTATCTGCTCGGGCGCACGCTCGATCGCGACGGCGGCATGATCGACGCCGAATCGCTCTACGATTCGAGCGATGAAAAGGGCACGCTGCGCGGCAGCATCGCCGCGACGCTGCAAAAGAAGATGCTCGTCAACACCGCGGGCGTCCTCTTCGAGCTGCTGGGCAAGACGAACGACCGCACGCTCATCACGTCGGCGGGCAGCTACCTTGGCGGCGCGTTCTACCAGCTCTACCGCGCGCTGCACCGCGCAAGCGGCGGGAAAGAGGGGTACTTCGGCTTAGATGCCACGGCCTACCAGTCCGGCGCGGTGGACGCGCAGATGCGCGCGGACTACATCGCCTACGCCTCCTCGCTCGCGCAGCTTTCCGAAAAGGACGGCGCGTTCGCCTCTATGGAGGATGAAGCGCTCGCGTCCCTCTACCCCGGCCTCATGCAGAGCGTGACGCAGGTACTCCACAGCACCGAAGAAAAGACGAATTCCCTGCTCGGCAGGAAATAAGAATTTCCCCTGCGGCAAAACGCTTGGACGCGCCATTTGGCGCGCGGCGCCGCCTTGCCGACAACAAACAGGAGCAACAGCTATGAACGAAAAGAACATCCGAAATTTTTCCATCATCGCGCACATCGACCACGGCAAGTCGACGCTGGCGGATCGGCTTCTTGAAAAGTGCAACGCCGTTTCTGCGCGCGAGATGGAGGACCAGATCCTTGACAACATGGACTTGGAGCGCGAGCGCGGTATCACGATCAAGGCCCGCGCCGTCACGTTTGACTATACCGCCGCCGACGGGCAGGTCTACACGCTCAATTTGATCGACACGCCGGGCCACGTCGACTTCAACTACGAGGTCTCGCGCTCGCTCGCGGCGTGTGAGGGCGCGCTGCTCGTCGTCGACGCCTCGCAGGGCATCGAGGCACAGACGCTCGCAAACACGTATCTCGCGATGGAGCACGACCTTGAAATTCGCCCCGTGCTCAACAAGATCGACCTGCCCGCCGCCGACCCCAAGCGCGTCAAGCAGGAGATCGAGGACATTTTAGCCATCCCCGCCGAGGATGCGCCCGAAATCTCCGCCAAGCAGGGCATCAACATCGACGCGGTGCTCGAGGACATCGTGCAGAATCTTCCCTGCCCGCAGGGCGACCCGAACGCGCCGCTTCAGGCGCTGATCTTCGACAGCTATTACGACGCCTACCGCGGCGTCATCGTCTACATGCGCTTGAAGCAGGGCACGATCAAGCCCGGCATGGAGGTCAAGATGATGGCCACGGGCGCAACATTCAAGGTGCTCGAATGCGGCTTGATGCGCCCGCTGGGTCTGGAGCCTGCGAAGCAGTTAGAGGCCGGTCAGGTCGGCTACTTCACCGCGAGCATCAAGGACGTGCATGAGACGCAGATCGGCGACACGGTCACAGGCGTCGAGCATCCCGCGAGCGAACCGCTGCCGGGCTACCGCAAGGTGCGCTCGATGGTCTACTGCGGCATTTACACCGAGGACGGCAGCAAATACCCGGATCTTCGCGACGCGCTGGAAAAATTGCAGCTCAACGACGCGAGCTTAACGTTCGAGCCGGAATCCTCTGTCGCGCTGGGCTTCGGCTTCCGCTGCGGCTTCCTCGGCATGCTGCACATGGAGGTCATTCAGGAGCGCTTGGAGCGCGAATTTGACCTCGACCTTGTCACCACGCTCCCGAGCGTCATCTACGAGGTATACAAGACTGACGGCACGATGGTGCGCGTCGACAACCCGCACAACTACCCCAACCCCGCGCACATCGAGCACGCCGAGGAGCCCTACGTCAAGGTGACGATCGTCACGCCGCCCGATTACGTCGGCAATATCATGCCGATGTGTCAGGACCGCCGCGGCGAGTTCAAGGACATGCAGTACCTCGACACCTACCTTGTCGAGATGCATTACGAAATGCCGCTCAACGAGATCATCTACGACTTTTTCGACACGCTCAAGGCCAACACCAAGGGTTACGCCTCGCTCGACTACGAGCTCTCCGGCTACCGCCCGAGCGAGCTCGTCAAGGTCGATATCCTGCTCAACGGCGATCAGGTGGACGCGCTGTCGTTCATCGCGCACCGCGACAAGGCCTACGCCCGCGCGAGAAAGCTGTGCGAAAAGCTCAAGGACAACATTCCCCGTCAGCTCTTTGAAATTCCTATTCAGGCGGCCATCGGCGGGCGCATCATCGCGCGCGAGACCGTCAAGGCCATGCGCAAGGACGTTTTGGCCAAGTGCTACGGCGGCGATATCAGCCGAAAGAAGAAACTGCTCGAAAAGCAGAAGGAGGGCAAAAAGAAAATGCGCTCGCTCGGCACCGTGCAGGTGCCGACAGAGGCGTTCCTCGCTGTCCTCAAGCTGGATGAATAAGAAAACCACGATCAGAAAGACAGTAAAGGAGTGCGATCAGATATGCTTTTGGATCATTATGTCAGTGCCATGGACAGCTGGAAAGGGCGCATCGACAGCGAGACCGATTACGACGCGTTTCGCTGGCACCAGTGGGTGCAGCCCATCGACCTGAACGACGGCAGCGCGCCGTTCACCGGCAAGCTCGGCTTTGCTTTCATCGGCTTTTGCAGCGACAAGGGCGTCGCGCGCAACAAGGGCCGCACGGGCACGGCGCTCGCGCCGGACTTTGTGCGCGGCCAGATGTCGGGCCTTCCGTGCACGTTCTCGCAGGAGGTCAAGCTCTACGACGCGGGCGATATCATCTGCGATGAAATTTCGCTCGAAGAGGGCCAGCGCGAGCTGGGCTGCGCCGTGGAGGAAATTCTGCGCCGGAACCTGTTCCCCATCGTGCTCGGCGGCGGCCACGAGACGACGTTCGGCCACTTCCAGGGCCAGCACAATTTCTTAAAGGACAAGGGCAAGACGCCGGAGCTTGGCATCGTCAACTTTGACGCGCACTTTGATCTGCGCCCGTACGACATGGGCAACTCGTCCGGCACGATGTTCCGCCAGATGGCGGACGTCTGCAAGGCCGAGGGCACGCCGTACCACTATTTCCCCATCGGCATCCAGCAGCACAGCAACACCGTGAGCCTCTTCAAAAAGGCCGAGGAGCTCGGCGTCGACTATGTGCTCGCCAAGGATTTACAGGCCTCGAACTTGGAGTCCATCCTTGAGCGCATGGACCAGTTTCTCTATCAGTGCGACGACACGTACATCACCGTCTGCTCGGACGTCTTCTCGTCCGCGTTTGCCCCGGGCGTCAGCGCGCCGCAGTCGCTCGGCCTCGACCCCGAGATCGTGCTGCCGCTCATCAAGCATGTGCTGCGCACGCGCAAGGTCCGCGGGTTCGATATCTGCGAGATCTCCCCGCGGTTCGACCAGGATAATACGACCGCCAACCTCGGCGCGGTCATTATTTTTGCGGTGGTCAATACATTGTGCAGGCTCAATGGTTTGAGCATCTGAAATTTCAGCGCGCCAGCGCTGCTCCTTATTCCCCTGCGCCGCGCAGGGGAGCGGACAAAGGGGGATACTCTCTTTCACAAAAGAGAGTATCCCCCTTTTGATCCCCCGAGAGAAAGGTTTTAATTGGCAGTCTCAATCTCGAATGACCTTTATGCCTCCGGAATGGGAATGCTTGCGCGCGGCGATACGATTTGCCTCTGCTTCTATCATCCGCTGCCGCTCTGCCCATCTTGTAGCAGTGCGCAGTAATCATCGTCTACCGCCAGTCCCAACAATGAGGCGAGCGCCAGCAATGCCGCATTCGGCAGGCAGTCTGCTGCCAGATGAACGTCACTCGCGCCTCACGATAGTAAGGCGCGGTTGAGAGTGGTGACGAAAAGTAGGGGTTCATGGCGAAGCCATGTACACTGCACCCGATTCCGCAGGCTGAGCAGTTTTTCAAGATCGAGACTGCCAATGTCGGGGGTCGAGGGGGACTCCCCTCGCGTTCTCTTGGGGGTTCAAGGGGGCCATTCTCTCACGTGAGAGAATGGCCCCCTTGCCTTGTGCAGCGCCTTTGGCGCTGCAATCCCCGCGGCCGAAGTGCCGCATAGCGCTTTGCACCCGCGCGAAAAGGAATCGCAACTTCTTTACAATCTCTTAACACTCTGCCCATTCCATTTTCAAATGACCTGCGGTATATTGAAAATAGCAAACTGCATAGGAGTGAGCTTCTTGAAGCACATTTTTATCATCAACCCCGCAGCGGGGAAAAAGGACAGCCGCCAGCGCGTCTATACGATGGCCGAGGCGCTGAAAAGAAATCACAATTTGGACGTTGAGTGCATGCTCACCAAATCGCGCGGGCATGCGACGGCTTTGACGCGCGCGATCGCGGAGACGGGCGACTATGTCCGCTTTTACGCCTGCGGCGGCGACGGCACGGTCAACGAGATCGCCAACGGCATCGCGGGCTTTCCCAACGCCGCGATGACCTGCATCCCCATCGGCACGGGCAACGATTTCCTTAAAAACTTCGGTAAGGACGCCGAGCCGCTGTTTCTTGACGCGGAAAACCTGTGGAACGGTGACGTGACACCGCTCGACCTCATCGACTGCAACGGCAAATACTGCCTGACGATCGCCTGCACGGGCATCGACGCGCGCATCGCCGAGAGCGTACACGAGTTCGGCGCGTCGCCGATGCTCTCGGGCCGCGGAAGCTATTTAGCCAGCGTCGCGGTCAACTTCCTCTTCCACAAGATCGGGCGCAGATGGCGCGTCACGCTCGACGACGAGGTGATCGAGGACACGTTCGCGCTCGTCTCGATGTGCAATGGCCGCTACTACGGCGGCGGCTCTACCCCCGTGCCGGAGGCCCGCATGACCGACGGCGTCTTACATACGGTGCTCGTCAGGAACGTCAGCAAGGCACGCTTTGCGACGCTTTTCGGCGGCTACAGCGCGGGCGACTACAAAAAGCTGCCGCAGGACATCATCCGCGTCTCGACAGCGAAGGTCGTGCGCATCGAGGCGCTTGAGGGCGACCTCACGACCTGTCTTGACGGCGAGAGCATGCACTCCCAGTGCGTGACGCTCAAACTCGCGGACAAGAAGGTCAATTTCTTCGCGCCCAAGGGCTGCGATCCGGACGCGACGGCGCGGTAACGCGGCAGCTCAATAACGAAATAAATGACAAAAGAGGTCGAATGCTGCGGCATTCGACCTCTTTCGCCTCTCCGGTGGAAAAGCGGACGCAAGCGGGCGGAGGAGATTTTGAATAAGCTGTGAATTTTTGAAAAAATCCCCAAATACCCCTTGCAAATGCCTTGACGGTGCGCTATGATAGCACCGTTGGTTAGCACTCATCAAGTTTGAGTGCTAACCCGCCTGAAACCGTTAAAATTTTTAAAATATACAAGGAGGCACCAAGCCATGAAACTCACACCGCTTGCTGACCGCGTCATCCTCAAGATGGTCGAGGTCGAAGAGACCACCAAGGGCGGCATCATCCTGACCGCCAGCGCCAAGGAGAAGCCCTCCGTTGCCGAAGTCATTTCCGTCGGCCCCGGCGGCATGGTGGACGGTCACGATGTCGTGATGACCGTCAAGCCCGGCGACAAGGTCATCACCAGCAAGTATGCCGGCACCGAGGTCAAGCTCGATGACGAAGAGTACGTCGTCGTCCGCCAGAGCGACATCCTGGCCATCGTCGAGTAAGACTCGCAAAGAGGGAGCAGGCTCCCCCTTTGGATTCCCCACCGCCAGTCTGCGGACTGGCGACGCCGCCCAAGGCGGCTGGGTCAAAGTATTTTTGCCACGCGCATGTCGCGGCAAAAATGATTTAAATTATTTTCGCGTTCCGCGAAATTTCTAATGGAGGTACACTCTTATGTCTAAGCTGATTAAATCCGGCGAAGAAGCGCGCAAGGCGCTTGAGGCCGGTGTTAACATTCTTGCTGATACCGTCAAGGTCACCCTCGGCCCCAAGGGCCGCAACGTCGTGCTCGACAAGAAGTTCGGCGCTCCGCTGATCACCAACGACGGCGTGACCATCGCCAAGGAGATCGAGCTCGACGATCCGTTCGAGAACATGGGCGCGCAGCTCGTGCGCGAAGTTTCCACCAAGACGAACGACGTCGCGGGCGACGGCACCACGACCGCAACGCTGCTGGCGCAGGCCATGGTGCGTGAGGGCTTGAAGAACCTCGCCGCCGGTGCAAACCCCGTCGTGATGAAGAAGGGCATGGCCAAAGCCGTTGAGACTGCTGTCTCCGCCATCAAGGCCAACTCCCAGAAGGTCAACGGCACGGACGACATTGCCCGCGTCGGTACCGTCTCCAGCGGTGACGAATTCATCGGCAAGCTGATCGCCGAGGCCATGGAGAAGGTCAGCGCCGACGGCGTCATCACCATCGAGGAGTCCAAGACCGCCGAGACCTACAGCGAGGTCGTCGAGGGCATGATGTTCGACCGCGGCTACATCACCCCGTACATGGTCACCGATACTGAGAAGATGGAAGCTGTCATCGACGACGCTTACCTGCTGATCACCGATAAGAAGATCTCCGTCATCTCCGACATTCTCCCGATCCTCGAGCAGCTCGTTCAGAGCGGCAAGAAGCTCGTCATCATCGCCGAGGACGTCGAGGGTGAGGCTCTCTCCACCCTGATCGTCAACCGCCTGCGCGGCACGCTGAACGTTGTGTGCGTCAAGGCGCCCGGCTTCGGCGATCGCCGTAAGGAAATGCTGCAGGATATCGCCATCCTGACCGGCGGCCAGGTCATCTCCGAAGAGCTTGGCTACGAGCTCAAGAACACCACGATCGACATGCTCGGCCGTGCCCGCCAGATCAAGGTCACCAAGGAGAACACCACCATCGTCGACGGTGCCGGCGACAAGCAGGCCATCGCTGACCGCGTGGCGCAGATCCGCGCCCAGATCGGCGTGACCACCAGCGAATACGACAAGGAGAAGCTGCAGGAGCGCCTTGCCAAGCTCGCCGGCGGCGTGGCTGTCATCAAGGTCGGCGCTGCGACCGAGACCGAGATGAAGGAAAAGAAGCTGCGCATCGAGGACGCGCTGAACGCGACCCGCGCGGCTGTGGAAGAGGGCATCGTCGCCGGCGGCGGCACTGCCTATGTCAACGCCGTTCCCGCTGTGGAAAAGCTCATCAGCGAGGTCGAGGGCGATGAGAAGACCGGTGTCCAGATCATCGTCAAGGCCCTGCAGGAGCCCATCCGTCAGATCGCGGCCAACGCCGGTATCGACGGCAGCGTCGTTCTTGAGAAGATCAAGACCAGCGGCAAGGTCGGCTACGGTTTCGACGCTTACAAGGAAGTCTACTGCGACATGATCTCCGCCGGTATCGTCGACCCCGCAAAGGTCACGCGCTCCGCGCTGGAGAACGCTGCGTCTGTCAGCTCCATGGTGCTGACCACCGAGGCGCTCGTCGCCGACAAGCCCGAGCCCCCCGCACCGGCCGCTCCCGGCGCCGGCATGGGTGACATGGGCGGCATGTACTAAGAGACGCCGCTTTTTCCAAAAGGTGATAAGAAAGACCCGCCTGCGTTTGCAGGCGGGCCTTTTGTTCCCTGCACGGTGCAGGGAGCGCGGCGTTGCCGCGTTTGAAGCTGCTATACGATTTGCCTCTGTTCCTATCATCCGCTGTTGCGCAGCCGTTGGCGGCTCTGCTGCCTTACGGATGCGGCACACCC
>OOCM01001467.1_pt1 | contig 18506 bp, 19 predicted proteins | sample 1671111 | NCBI WGS metagenome assembly OOCM01 (sample SAMN06348123, study PRJEB24527) | human gut metagenome | biome: human gut; feature: ankylosing spondylitis patient; material: feces | host: Homo sapiens | place: China | collected 2015-10 | reverse complement strand
AAAATAACAAAATAAAAACTCATTACAGGTTCTTGGAATTTATTTTTTTTTAAATCGATAACTAATGTTATTTTAAAGACAACATGGGAGGGATTACATGCTCAATGCGAAGTGAAATGCTTGTATTGCTTTCTATTCAGGCTTCAGCAACTTTTATTTTTCGAAAACGCTCGGGGGATGGGCGCCCGAAGGGCGTTCATGTGTTCTCTGCCCCATGTCGCAAGCTGCATCCATAAAAGATCTTCTGCGCCTCCCTGCCCGCAGGGCCTGGTACTCGTCTTTTCAGGAGAGCGGAGACTTTTTCTGCGCCTTTGATGTGCTTCAGGAGAATGCGTATACTACAGGAGTCCGCTCTGTACCGCTTCGTCGATCCCGCCTGAGAGGAGAGAGTGGTATCTTCAGGCATGCCTTTCGGGCATGAGTGGTATACATTATAGGTATTTGCTCTTTTGGTGCGGATGGCTATACCTGTGATTGAGAATAATCAGGAGATTATCAGGTATGGATACCATAGAGAACAAGACTTTTGATGAGGAAAGAGCACTGTACGGACTTCGCCATGTCCACGTAAGAGATTGCTCCTTTACCGGTCCTGAGGACGGGGAGAGCGCACTCAAGGAATGCGAAGACATTACTGTCGAGCGCTGTTTTTTCAATCTTCGATATCCTCTCTGGCATGTGCACGGACTGCGTGTTCGCAACTGCGACATCACGGAAAACGGCCGGGCCGCCCTGTGGTATTCAGATCATATCGACATTGCCGATTCCCGTCTGCACGGCATCAAGGCTCTGCGGGAATGCCATGATGTGACTGTAACGGCATGTGATATCGTTTCCGGTGAGTTCGGATGGTTTTCCCACGATGTCGCCATGACGGCATGCACGGTGAAAAGCGATTACTGCATGCTGCACGCAAGAAATCTGACCTTGTCGGATATTCGTCTTACGGGAAAGTATGCCCTGCAGTATCTGCATGACTGCACGTTTGAGAATTGCGACATCACCAGTCGTGACGCGTTCTGGCACGCACGTAACGTGACTGTGAAGAACTGCTCGCTGAAGGGAGAGTTTCTCGGCTGGTACTCCGATCATCTGACGCTTGAAAACTGCCGCATCATCAGCTCCCAGCCGCTCTGCTACTGTGAGCATCTGAAACTTGTCGACTGCGAAGTCATCGACTCCGATCTCTGCTTTGAAAAATCCGATGTGGAGGCAGTAATAACAACGCCTGTGGACAGCATCAAGAATCCTCGTTCAGGCAGAATAGAGCTTCCTTATGTGGATGAGCTTATTCAGAACGGTGACTCTCACGCTGAAACCGTCATTACGGGCAGGGCTGACTGAAGTCTGCAGTATGTTGCCGGCACGGCGGGTTTCGTTTTTTCCAGAAAGAGTCTCACACTCGATCCTTGGATTTTTCTGCTTAGGGTATGCCGGAGATGGGCGGGTGTTTTTGGGACTATATGCTTCGGGAGCGGTGCACAGCATTATTTGCAGGGGACAGCTGATTTCTGGACAGACCATCTTCTGCGCGGAAGATGGGGTTGTTCGTCGCTCAGGATAAGATTCCGGGAGAGCTGGGGAAATTCCTCCGGTATGTGTGGCTGGAAAGAACGGAGTTTTTTGCTCCGGGGATAATTTCGACCCAGCCCGGATGACATTCGGTCGGACAAATGTCAGCAGTTTTCCGACAGGGCGTTTCGCGCATCTTTTTTATATTTTTTTTGCCGTGTGCATGGCTGCAGAAGTCGGCCTCCAGGGGGGAGGAAGAGACTGACCTCTCTGCTGCGCGGGCACAAAAAAGGCCGGAGGTATTTTCCCCCCGGCCCTGTGAAGTCTATCCGTGCTCAGATAGCTATTTCACTCTTATATTGCCTTCCCATACGAGACCCGCTTCAGGCAGCACGGGAAGGTAAGCGAGCCATTTGTGGCTCTTCATGTACTCCGGATCCTGCTGCAGTTTACGGCTGAACTCCAGAATAGGCGGAACGATATCCTTGATGTCTCCTGCAAGGTTCGCGGCAATCTGAGCGTTGGTGGCCTCGATGCACAGGTCTATGGCCTTCTGACTGTACTGCATGGAACTCATGAGCGTGTCGAGCGCCTTGGCGGGGTTGTGGAAGCCTACGCTGTTCTCAGCGGAAATGAGATCCCAGAAGAACTGACCCTTGCGTACATTTTCGCGCGCCGAGGCCATGAGTGTTTCGTATTCCGGGTTTTTCTCACCGGTAAACTCGTTGGCCAGGCGTACGGCTTCATGAGCCTTTACACTGGTTTCCTGCGCCTTGAGAAGCTGCCGGAAGGTTTTTTCCTGAATATCGTGTACGCGGGCGCGCAGAAATTCCGGAGTCTTGTCGGAATGACAGGTGCGACAGGCCGTAAGTTCGGGATCCTTGAGCGGCGAAGTCCACCAGTGGCTGGAGTACTTCTTTCCGTCCTGCTTTTCATAGGGCATGTGGCAGTCGGCACAGGAGACTCCGGTCGCGCCGTGGGGACCGTCCTGCCAGGTTTCATATTCGGGATGCTGTGCCTTGATGATGTTTACGCCCGAAACAGCATGCACGAAGTCCGTGAACGGGCCGTTGTTCGCGCCGTGGGTGTTGTAGTATTCATATATTTCTTCGGGGTCGAAACCGTTGTCCCACGGAAAGACGGGCTTGCCTGCAGGTCCGTTGTCCTTATGGGTGAAGTAGTATTCCACATGGCACTGGCCGCAGACAAGGCTGCGCTTTTCGTTGCGCGAGAGCGTGGCCCAGTCTTTGCCGCTTCTGTCCAGCCAGTCCTTGAGCGGAATGGAATAGAGCTGCAGATCCATGTTGGTGGTATCGTGACAGGTGGCGCAGCTGATGCTTTCATTCATAACGTCCACCTTCGTGCGGTACTCGTTGAAGTCGCGGCTCCACACGTCGTCTCCTTCGTCGGCCACCCACTGCGAAATATTGGGAACCTTGCAGTTCCAGCAGGTGGTGGGCATGTTGCCCTTGCCGTCCGGGGCATAGCGGTTGATGCGGTCGATGTCGAGAATATCCTTCACGGCATAGGTATGTCCGCGGGCTTCGTTGTATTCATACATGAAGGGATAGCCCAGCCACAGATTCTTCAGATAGGGCTGGGCCGCCCTGAAGCCCTGGGGAAGGGGATTGACGTTGTCGTTTTTTCGGAAATTCACCGAGCCTTTGTATTCCGTCATCACGGAGCTTTCGTCGTTTTTCCGGTATGAGGCATACTGAAGAGGAAAAGCCTTTTCAAATTTCGAGGCGTCCAGCGTATTTGCGGGAAGCCCGCTCTGGTAGAGGGGCGTTTTCACTTCATAGCTTTCGTCCTGGCAGCCCGCACTGATGAGGGAACAGGCAAGAACCGCACCTGTCATGATCATATTCATCTTATTCATCTGCCGCCTCCCTGAAACTGATGGGGGTTTTCTTTTGATGAGCCATGGCACGGTGGCAGTCCACACAGTAGGGTTTCGCCGTCATGACGCTTTCATTGGTGACTCTGTGACAGGACCGGCAGTTGGCATTGACCACGTCCCTGGTTTCGGAACGCGCGAGCAGCGGAGCTTCCTTACCCTGAAGGTTGGCCACGAAGTCGCGCAGTCCTTCCTGAGCCTTGAACGGAAGTTTTGCCAGCAGGTTGTGGGGGGCATGGCACTCGTTGCAGGCCAGATCGGCATGCGGAGACTGACTGTGCGTGAGCGCGGCCTCCCGCATGACGTGACAGGTGGAACAGAAAGGTCTCGAGTCGGAGTACTGCATTCCGGCGGCCGCCAGAAGCGTCAGTGCCGCTCCCAGTATCGTGCCCGCAAGCAGCATTTTCCACGGACCGTGTCTGGATGCTTTCATCACTCTCCTCCCTGGGTTATGAAAAGAAACACGGCCCTTTTGCTATATCAGCTGAGGAGAAAAAGAACTGTGATTTTAATCACAAAAAATAAGGGGGATGATAAAAAATTACAGAAAAACGAGCTTTTTCCCGCTGAATATGACGAAAGTCACAGTCAAACGTCGATAGTGCTCCTATCTTTGTACTGTGCGTTGCAGAGTTGAGCGCATGTTGTTTAAAGTTCGGAAGAATCGGAGTTTCAGATAGCGAGAAAGCTTCGTTCAGGTCTGTTGTGCCCCTGCCAGAACTGTTTTTTCAGCGAAGAGCAGGGAGACGCGGCAGGATGTCGGGCAGTGGTGATTGCCGTAAAGAAATCCGACTGGAAACGTTCTGCATTGTTGAGGGATAGACGATGGATCGGCGTTTCGGGAGCAGGGGAGGCAGGCGCTATTTTTCTCGGGCTGTGGAAATGCTTCTGCCAAAATCCACGCGTAGTTTTTGAGGCGACGCATCCACGGACATGACGGCAGAGACAGAATCTGCGGAACGCCAGGGGCGGAGCTGCCCGCGTTGGGCAGGCGGATAGAGAACGGCCGAGGCGTGCACGCGGAACTCCTGATGAGAGTCGGGGGAGAATGCTCCTGACGAATGTTGCGCCATAGAGAGTCTGGAGGGCTCTCCCTTAACCTGCTTTGAGATGGAGGATGATAATCATGACGCAGAGCGGCATGAGCAGAGAATATGGAGCGTGGGGCTGGACTGTACCCGCAGTCGTTGCTGCAGCGTTCATTCTTGGAGCTGCGCACCTGTGGCGTGCGGGAGGCATGGGCGGTGCGCTTGTGTGTCTGATGTGGAGTGCGGCGTGTTTTTCACGCCGGGCATGGATGAGGCCCCTGTCTGCCGCTGCACTGGTTTTTCTGGCCGGAGAGTGGGCGTTTACCACGCAGATGCTTGTTCACATCCGGCTTGCCGCCGGGGCACCGTGGATGCGTCTTGCGGCCATTCTGCTCGGCGTATCGGGCTTTACTGTGATCGCGGCGTTTCTTGCGTGGACCGGGCCGGGGCGTGCGTGGTTTGCACGGGGCAGAGACATGGCCGTCATGCAGGCCTCAAGCTTTGTTCTTGCCTCCGTACCGCTTTTCTTCATGGCGCATCTTGCCCCGCATCTTTTACTTCTGGAAAGAATTCTTCCCGGATTCGGCATGGTGCAGGGGCTGGCTGCCGGATTCTGGGGGGCGTGGGTCTGTGGACGCCTTGCCGGGAAAAACGCTGCGAATCGTATGAGATTGCAGATATGGCGACTGTTTTCCGTGGTATTCTTCGGACAGTTTGTTCTGGCTGCGGCGGGCTGGTCGATCTTTGCCATGACCGGAGCCTTGCACATTCCCGTGCCCGGAGTCATTGTTGCCGGAATGCTGTATCGGGGGACGGCGGGATTCATGCCTGTTCTTTTCATGGTTTCCGTACTGCTTGCCGGATCCGCGTGGTGCAGTCATTTGTGTTACTTCGGTTCCTGGGATGCATGGGCCGCCACATCGGCACGACCTTCGCCTCATCCCGGACCGATACGCTGGCGTGTCGTTTCTCTGGCCGCGGTGTGCGGAGTCACGATGCTGCTTTTGCTCATGCATGCGCCTCTTGCGGCGGCAGTGAGCAGCGGTGTAATGCTCGGTTTTCTCATGGTTCCCGCGGCCCTTTTCGTCAGTCGTAAAAGGGGCTGGGCCTGCTACTGCACCATGATTTGTCCGCTCGGTCTGCTTGCCTGCCTTCTCGGTCGTCTTTCCTTCTGGCGCATACATCGAACCTCCCGATGCACCTCGTGTGGAGCTTGTATCCGAGTTTGCCGTTACGGGGCGCTCGACAAAAAGCGTCTTGAGACCGGAAGTCCCGGACTTTCCTGTACGCTGTGTCGGGACTGCGTGAATTCCTGCAGACATGGAGGCCTGTGCATGACATGGTTGGGGATGGGATCTTCAGGCATGGCGGAGCGTTGTTTTATTGCCCTTATGGCGGGCATGCATTCGTTGTTCCTGTTTTCAGCCATGGTATGAGGCGTCTTCGCATCGGAAAGAATATGCCGGGGCGCATCAAGTCTGTTTCATTCTGCCATGCCCGCGTGCTTCCGATCGTGAAGCCCCAGGCAATGACGGGCCGTTCTTCATGCTTTTTTATGACTCCTTCGCGGAGAAACAAGAAAAAGAGACGCCGGAAGCAGACTTCCGGCGTCTCTGAACGTGTGATTCCCTGTATCGATTCCGATGCGGGGAACGATGGTTACATATTCTTGTTGCGGTACACGAACTGATGCGGGTCTATACCGTATTTCTTCACCTTGTAGTTGACGATACGGTAGCTGGACTTGAGATCGCGAGCCGCTTTCAGCATGTTGCCGCCGGCCTTGATCAGCGCGTCGACAAGCAGTTCCTTTTCAAAGCGGGTCACGGCGTCTCCCAGAGAAAGCCCCGCTTCCGTGGCCGTGCTTTCTGCCGTTTGCAGGGAGGGAGGAAGGTCTCCGGCACGGATGACGTGATCCTCGCAGTACTGAGCGGCGCGCTGCAGGCAGCTGTTCAGTTCGGAGATGTTGCCCGGCCAGAAGTAGCGGGTGAGCAGCTCCAGCGCAGGATAGGAAATGCGCTTGATTTTTTCCGTGTGGTAATTGGCGCTGCGGAGGAGAAGATGTTCCACGAGGGGGACGATATCTTCCCTGCGCTCTCGCAGCGGAGGTATGTGCAGGGCGCAGACATTGAGACGGGCGTACAGCTCGCCGGAAAAGCGGCCCTGTTCCACGAGCGCGTCGAGCTGGGCGCTGGTGGCGGCAATGACCCGCACATCCACGGGAACGGGATCTCCGCCCCCCTGACGCACGACCGTATGCTCCTTGAGCAGGCGCAGCAGGCTTTCCTGAGCCGTGGGCGTAAGCGCTTCTATGGCGTCAAGGAAAATGGTGCCGGTATTGGCCTGTTCGAAAAGACCTTTCTGCGTTTGCATGGCTCCGAGAAAAGCGCCTTTCTGATAGCCGCAGAGTTCTATCTGAAGACGTTCCGGAGGCAGGGCGGCACAGTGGCATACCACCAGCGGTATGTCGCTGCGCGGACTGAAGGCATGGATGCGCGCAGCAAGGCGTTCCTTGCCTACGCCGGGTTCGCCGCAGAGCAGTACGGGAGCTCGTCCCTGGGCGATGTGCGCAGCCTGCTCCAGAATATTGCGCATGACTTTTGACTGCGCAATGAAGGCGGAGTCGGACCGGGCGTCCTCGTCTTCGGCGATGCTCTGAGCCATCTGACCGGGAAGTCTGCGCTGACGGCTGAGGGCTTCCTGCATATAGGCGGCTTCATTGGCGATGAGGGCCGCGGCGACTTCCATGAAGACACGACGTTTTTCCAGATCTTCACGCGACACGAATTCCGTATCGGCGTTCAGGGTTCCGATGACTTCGCGGGCCGAGAGCGTACCGTCGCCTGCAGGGGCCAGAATGGGAACGGAAATGAAGGAGAGTCGTTCCATTTCCTCATCGGAACGTTCGAAGAGCAGGCTCAGAAAGAGGGAATCGCCCTTGAGTTTTTCCACAATGACGGAGCGTCCCGTGGCAAAAACCTGTCCGGTAACGCCCACGCCGGGGGCATAGCTTGCGTGGTTTGCTTTGGGCTGCGTATCGGCCAGACTGAGGCGGAGCATACCGGTCTCGGGATCAAAAAGCACGATATGAGGACGCAGAAAGCTGTGACGCTCGGAAAGCTTGCGCAAAAGGGACGTGAGACTGGTTTGGAAAGGGCGTTTCGGCCCCATTTCGCTGGCGATGAGGCGCAGCGTTTCCAGCCATGGGCTGACATCCTGATTGGCGGCGTTGTTTGAATGCTGCAACATGAAAGCGCTCCAGAAGTACGAACGACGTTATTTCTTGAGAGCGGCGATGCGGGAACGGAAGAAGGCGGCGGATTCCTTGTCGGTGGGAGGCAGGGAAGCTACGGCGGCCTCGTAGGCGGCGATGGCACCGGCCTTGTCGCCGGCGGCGACGGCGGCTTCGGCAACCTGCTGATGGATCACGGGAACGACTTCGGCGGGAGTATCGGCCACAAGAGCCTTGAATTCGTCGCGGGCGGCGGCAAAGTCACCCTTGTGCATGAGCACCTGGGCGTGGTTCAGACGGGCCGTGTAGCCGAGAGGAGAGTCGCCTTCGTTTTCGGCCACGCTGGCATAGGAAGCGGCGGCCTTGTCCCAGTTCTTGCTTTCCACGGCGGCAGCGGCAAGTTCAAGATGGGCGGAGGTGGTCACTGCGGCGGGGGCATCCTTCAGGAAACCTTCCAGAGCGGCGGTTCGGCGTACGGGATCCTGAATGGAAATGATGCGTCCGAGAGCAAGACGGGCGTCGGCGATCTGTTCTTCACGGTACCACTGCCATCCGGCGATGGAGAGAATGGCCACGACCAGAACCACCACGCCGGCGGCGATCTTGCGGGCGTGATTGAGCACGAAGTTCCACAGGGGAGCGGCTTCGGGGCTGACTTCGGCCTGCATTTCCGCGCTGAAGTTGGGAATGTTCACACCGCCCATGACGGGATCGGCCCCTTTGCGGAAAGCGGGTTCGGACAGGGGCGTGGGCTTCTGAATGGTGGGACGCTGTGCCATGTATGACTCCTTCAAAATGGAGAAAAGGACAAAAGGAAAGGCCGGAAAAGTTCCGGCGTATGGAAGCACGCTAGTAAAGACTGACATAAATGTCAAAAGAAAAACCGCTTTTAAGGGATACTCTGCGTGGAAAACGGCCGTTTCAGCAAAAAAGAAGACAAAAAAAGCACGTCTGTTTTTACGGCGGGAGAGGAAGATATTTCACGGGGAGGGATAATGGACAGGGAATTTCTGCTGACGAAGGACGGGTGCTTTACGGAAACGAAGTTCGGAGAAGCCATGCTTTTTCCGTAATGTAAAAGGAAAACGCTTGCATGGCGGCTTTCCGATCCGTATGCTGACTCCATGTTTTTTCAAGGAGACAGATTTATGGAAGATATGACGATCGGCGCAACGGTCCGTCTTGCCGGAAAAAAGGCCAGAGAGGCTTCCCGTCTGATGGCGGCGGCCAGTCCCGAAGCCAAGACCCGTGCGCTGCTGCGACTGGCTTCCCTGCTGGAAGAAAGAGAAGGCGAACTTCTCGAAGCCAACGGCAGAGATCTTGAAGCGGCCCGTCTTGCCGGACTGGACGGCCCCCGTATGGACAGACTCCGTCTTACCCCGGCCATTCTGGCCGACATGGCCGGAGCCTGTCGTCATGTGGCAGCGCTGCCTGATCCCGTGGGAGCCATGGATTCTCAGTGGCAGCGTCCCAACGGTCTGCTCGTGGGACGCATGCGCGTTCCTCTCGGCGTGGTGGCGATGGTGTACGAGGCGCGTCCCAACGTAACCGTGGATGCTTCCATTCTCTGCCTCAAGGCGGGCAATGCCGTGATCCTGCGCGGCGGTTCCGAGGCTCTCCGTTCCAATGTGGCGCTGGCCGCGCTTCTGCATGAAGCGCTGAGCGAAGCGGGACTGCCGGGCGATGCCGTGCAGTTCATCGACATTACGTCTCATGAAGCTGTTTCCGAGCTTTGCCGTCTGGATGAATTCGTGGATGTGCTCATTCCCCGCGGCGGAGAATCGCTGGTGCGCGCGGTGACCAGTCAGGCGACCATGCCCGTGCTCAAGCATTATAAGGGCGTGTGTCACGCCTTCATCGACGAGAGCGCCGATCTGGAGCAGACTGTGGATATCGTATACAACGGCAAGGTGCAGAGGCCGGGCGTGTGCAATGCGCTGGAATGCCTGCTCGTGCACAAAGCCGTGGCCGACGCGTTTCTTCCCCGCGTGGCGGAAAAACTCGGCGCTGCCGGAGTGGAGTTCCGCGCGGATGAAGCGTCGCTGCCGCTGCTCGGATCTTCTGCCGTGCCTGCTTCCGCCGAAGATTTCGGTCAGGAATTTCATGATCTCATTCTTGCCGTGCGCGTGGTGGACGACATGGACGACGCGCTTGCGCACATCGCCCGGTACGGCTCGAATCATACGGAAATCATCTGCACGACCAATCATCTGAATGCCATGCGCTTCCTGCGTGAGGCGGATGCCTCCATGGTTGCGGTCAATGCCTCGAGCCGCTTCAATGACGGCGGACAGCTCGGACTCGGTGCGGAAATCGGCATCAGCACGTCCAAGCTGCATGCCTACGGTCCCATGGGCGTGCAGGAGCTGACCACCACCAAGTTCGTGGTCTTCGGGCAGGGCCAGGTGAGGAAGTAGGCGATCATGGCAGGTACGGGCATACTCGGCGGCACCTTCAATCCCGTGCACAACGGGCATGTGCGTCATGCCGTGGAGGTGGCGGAGGCTCTGGGGCTTGACCGCGTCGTGCTCATGCCCTGCGGAACGCCGCCTCATAAGGAAAGCGCGGGGCTTCTGCCGTTTTCTCTGCGGGTGGAACTTCTGCGCGCCGCCGTGCGCGGCATTTCCTTTCTCGGCGTGGAAACGCTGGAAGGGGAGCTGGAAGGGCCTTCCTACACATGGCGTACGCTTGTGGAGTGGGGAAGGCGTCACCCCGGGGAGCCTCTGCCGTATTTCATGATGGGCGCGGAATCCTTTGCAGCGCTGGATACCTGGAAACACGGCCTTGAGCTTCCGAAGTTCGCGCACCTTGTGATGGTTCCCAGAAACGGCGACGACGGAAGCGTGTTTCATGAGAGCATACGTTCCTTCTGGCCGGGGAGTCTGTCGCCGGCTATGGACGTTCCTCTGGGGCGCGAGACCGTGAGTCTGGCTGGCGGCGGAGAGTGCACCTTCCTGCCTGTGCCGAGGCTGGACATCAGCTCCACGTTCATCAGGGCGAGGTGGAGAGCCGGAAGAAGTCTTGCAGGACTTCTGCCGGAAGCGGAACTTGACGTGCTTGTCGCCCATGCCGAAGAGGTTTCGGTCTGCTGGGCAACGGCGAGGGTGCGCTAGGCTCGCCGACGAGTTCCTTTTTACGCGTGATCCGAAAGAGTGATGCCGCTTCTCGGAAGAGAGGCGGCATTTTTTCATGGGGGGGCGTCGTCCGCACTGGAAAGAAGGGCGCAGGCGGCGCGTCGGGATTTTTGCGGCGGGATGTCCCCGGTGAAGGCGGGCGTATCGCCTGAATGAGGATGGTGTGTTTGGGCCGCACCGGAAAGAGCGGCGGCCTTATTCTGAAACGCGCCGTGTGTTCAGCAGAAGCGGGGGAGCTCGTCCGGTACCGTGAGGTGCCCTTTCGGCAGTCTGTGCCAGGGAAACGCGCTTTCGCTGCGCAGTCTTTCGGCCAGCGCCGCGGGCGTAATGGGAGCGCCGCTTTCCTGAAGTCCCGCCAGACGGGCCAGAAAACCGACGATTTCCTCGGGGCGGTATCCCCTGTCCCGAAGCGCTGCCAGACTGAGACTCTGATGGCGTTTGGCCAGGCGTTCGCCTTCCCTGTCGTGCAGCAGCGGAATGTGGGCAAAGTCGGGCGGCGTGCCTCCGAGCAGCCGGTAGAGCAGAAGCTGGCGGGGCGTGGAAAGAAGGATGTCTTCTCCTCGGACCACCTGCGTGACGCCCATGCGCATGTCGTCCACCACTACGGCGAGCTGATAGGCCCATACGCCGTCGGAGCGACGCAGGGCAAAGTCGCCGCCGCAGCTTTGCAGCGTGATGCGCTGCGGGCCGAGCACCAGATCATGGAAGGTTTCTTCCGCATCGTCCGGACAGAGCAGGCGCAGGGCAGGGCGCCTTCCTTCGGCCTCTTTTTTCGCGCGTTCCTCTGCCGAGAGATGACGGCAGGTACCGGGATAGGCCGCTCCCGCGTCGCCGAGACCGTCGGCCGCACCGTGGGGAGCACCGGCGAGCATGCGCAGCTCCTTGCGCGTGCAGTAGCAGGGATAGATGCGTCCCTGTGTCTTCAGTTCTTCGAGCGCCTTTTCATACAGGGGCGAGCAGAGGCTCTGCCGGTAGGGCGCATGTGGCCCTGTCTCCGAGCCTTCATCCCAGGTGAGTCCCAGCCAGAGAAGATCGCGCTCGATGGCGTCCATCCACTCCTGCCGGGAGCGGGCGGGGTCGATGTCTTCGTGGCGGAGAATGATGCGTCCGCCCTCCGCCCGGGCGGCAAGCCATGCCAGCAGAAAGGACCAGGCATTGCCGAGGTGAAGCAGACCTGTGGGACTCGGCGCAAAGCGTCCCGTGACGTGCGTGAAGCGTTGCATGGTCATGCCGTGGCCCCCGGCGCGGTCGGAATGGTTTCAAAGCACTGCTCGATGACGGCATTGGAGATCATCATGCCCCGCCGTGTGAGTGCGAAGCGTTCGTGATTCAGAACGGCCATGCGCCGCCGTATCAGTTCTTCTATGAGCGTGGCGTTGTCGGCAGCAAAATCGCGTCCGGTAAGTGCGCGGTAGGCTTCAAGGTCCAGTCCTTCGGCCATGCGGAGCCGGAGCATGACGAATTCTTCGACTCGTTCGGTGAAGCCGAGCGTTTCCACGCATCCAGCCTCACGTCCTTCACGAACAGCATCCAGCCAGGTGTCCGTATGAGAAGGCTGGCTTATGCGGCGGCCTTTGAGACAACTGACGGCGGCCGGGCCCAGGCCGAGATAGTCCTCTCCGAGCCAGTAGCCGAGATTATGACGGCAGGCGCGGCCGGAGCGGGCGTAGTTGGAAATTTCGTATTGAAGGTATCCCGCCTTTTCCAGCAGGTCTCCGCCTTCTTCATACATGACGGAGGATTCCTCCTCGTCGGGCAGCTGAAGACGGGCCCGATCCCGGAAAAGGGGCGTTCCTTCCTCCAGCGTAAGGCCGTAGCAGGAGAGATGTTCCGGGGCGAGATCGACGGCCTCCTTCAGCTGTGCCTTCCATCCTGCCGCCGTTTCTCCGGGAAGCCCCCAGATGAGGTCCAGCCCTACGTTGTCGAATCCTGCGTTCCGCAGTGCCCGGAACGCGGCGAGCGCAGCGGCCTTGTCATGCACGCGCCCTGCGGCTCTGAGCAGCGTATCGTCCAGCGCCTGCACACCGAGGGATACCCTGTTCACGCCCGCCGCCCGGAAGCCTGCCGCCCGATCCCCGGACATGGATTCGGGATTGGCCTCCATGCTGATTTCCGCATGACGGTTCAGGGAAAAGCAGTCGGCCGCCGTATCGAGAATGCGTCCGAGTACGGAAGGCGGAACAAGGCTCGGCGTTCCGCCGCCGAAGAAGACCGTTTCCACGGCCGGGTGCTCCAGAGCCGCCGCACGCCGCCGCATGTCCGTAAGCAGCGCCTCGGACCACTGGCGGAGACGGTCGTCGTCGACCGGTTCGGAGTAGAAGGCGCAGTAACGGCACTTGCTGCGGCAGAAGGGAACGTGAATGTATAAAAGCATGGAAGGCAGCATGAAAAAAAGCCGCGTTCCCGTCAAGGAAAAACGGGCTGCCGGAAGAAGCGGCGGGAGGGCTTGTGCGTTGCGTGAAATGCGGCGATGTTTTTTGTCTTTCAGAGTGCCGGGCAGCGGAGAAGCGTTGACAAGGGGCGGCTCCTTTCGGATAAACGGCGTGAGGCCCGTGCGTTTTTCCGTAGAGGTTTCGGGTCGGGGCAGGTGGCGTCTTTTCCTGTCTTGTACCGACGGCTTCATGCCGCAGGGACAGACTTTCCGATGAGGAGCGTCCGGCGCTGCCTTGAGGCCGGGACGTTCTTAGCACCGTTAAAAACAGCGCCGGGTCATGTTCAGCCTCGGCTTCAGGGAGGAGTTATGGAACTTTCAGCCGTTCTTTTTGACCGCGACGGAACCTTGATTGTCGATCGCCACTATCTCGGCTCTCCCGAGGGCGTCGAGCTTATTCCCGGCACGGGCGAGGCGCTGGCTCTTCTCCGGACCAGGGGCGTGAAGAGCTTTGTGGTGAGCAATCAGTCGGGCATAGGACGGGGCTATTTTCCCGAGTCCGGGTGGCATGCCTGCGAAAAGCGTCTGGGAGAACTGCTGGAAGCGTTCGGGGCCGCCATCGACGACGAGCGCTTCTGCCCCCATGCGCCGGAGGAAAACTGCACCTGCCGCAAACCCGATACCGGCATGTGGGAGAGCCTGCGCGATGCCAACGCTCTTGATCCCTCCTGCTGCGCCATGGTGGGCGACAAGGTGGAGGATCTTCTTTTCGGAGCCAATGCCGGTCTTTGGGCGGCTGTTCTGGTGCTCACCGGCAAAGGCGAGAGCAGCGCTCTGAAACTGGGACTGGATGCGGAGCGTATCCGCCGGGAGGGATTCTGTTCTGTGGATGTTCCTCTGCCGGGCTCCCGCAGAAACGTCACGCGTCTTTTTGCCGCCGCAGATGTTCAGGCTGCCGTAAAAGGTCTTCTGGCCTGACGGAAGGGCAGAGTCTCCGGAGGGTGTCCTGCTTGACTTTCCCTTCCCCGTGGGGCAGAAAATTGACGTAAGGACGCGAAGGTCGCGTTCCTCATAACCATTTTTCAACGAGAGGCCGGTATGCTTTTCAGAAACACCTGACAGCGTTGTTCGCAGAGACAAGGTGTGTCTTGCCGGCTTCCCGTAGTGGCGTTTTCAACCGCTCCCTGCGATCTTGCGTCGTTTCTGAAAGGTGCCGCCTCGTAACAAGAGGTGAGCATGAATCGTATCTTTTCCGCTCTTGCGCTGGTGCTTCTCAGCGCGTCTCTGGCCGTGGCCGCTCCTCTTGACGCCTTCAAGGGACAGAAGGGCAACATCGACATCGCCGGCGGTACCGCGCATATCCCGGTGATGCAGAAGGCTGCTCAGGCCATCATGACCGCCAATAAGGATATCCGCATCACCGTGGCCGGCGGCGGCTCCGGCGTCGGCGTGCAGAAGGTGGGCGAAGGCCTGGTGCAGATCGGCAATACCGGTCGAGCCCTCAAGGACAGCGAAGTGTCCAAGTATGGTCTGGAAACCTTCCCCTTTGCCATCGACGGCGTGGCCATTGCCGTGAATCCCGCCAACAGCGTGACCTCCCTCTCCAAGGCCCAGGTCAAGGACGTGTTTGCCGGAAAGATTACCAACTGGAAGGAACTCGGCGGCAAGGATGCTCCCATTTCCCTCTATGTCCGTGAAGACGGCAGCGGCACCCGCGAAACCTTTGAAGAACGTGCGCTCGACAAGGGTACGTCCGTGCAGAGCGCCAACGTGGTCAACTCCAACGGCGCCATGAAGACCGCCATCGCTCAGGATCCCAACGCCATCGGCTATGTGGGCATCGGTCATCTTGACGACTCCATCCGCGGCGTCACCGTGGACGGCATGGTTCCCTCGCAGGAAAACGCCGCCGACGGCACCTACACCATCACCCGTCTGCTCTATATGAACACCAAGGGCAAGCCTCAGGGCCTGACCGCGCTGTTCATCGACTACATCTACTCCGAAGACGGCAAGGGCTTCATCAGCGCTTCCGGCTACATTCCGCTGGACAGAAAGTAGAGGTCCGGCATGGGAAGAGCAGGTGCAGATATCCGGCCTCAGCGCCGGAACGGGGACGCGGGCCTCGTGATCGTTCATGCTTCCGTGGCGCTTGCCGCGGCGGGCATGGCTCTGCTGTTTCTCATGGTCGTCGCCTTTGCCCTGCCCGCTTTTCTTCAGGGCGGGGGCGGCGGCCCCTTTTCCTGGTCATGGGCGCCGGGAAAGGGAGAATTCGGTATTCTGCCCATGATGGCGGGTTCTCTGCTCATGGCTTCTCTGGCCGTGGTTCCCGGCTGGATCATGGGATTGTGCCTCTGCTGCTGGCTGCTCGCCTCCTCCGGCCGGGGAAATGTGTGGCATACGCTGGTAGGAGGGCTGGTCCGCGTGATGACGGCCATTCCCACCGTGGTTTACGGTTTTGCCGCAGTTTTTCTTCTGGCTCCGTTCATCCGTACGGCATTCGGCGGATCGGGATTTTCCTGGCTGACGGCTGCGGTCATGCTCAGCCTGCTCATTCTGCCCACGGTGGTTCTCGTGCTTCAGGCCGGACTCGGTCCGAGGCTGGAAGCCGTGCGTCTTTCCGGGACGGCGCTGGGCTTGAGTCGACTGGAACTTCTCTGGTATCTGGTGCTGCCCGCATCCCGAGGCACGCTTCTTTCCGCCGCCGTGCTGGGCTTCGGTCGCGCCGTGGGAGATACCATGCTGCCGCTCATGCTGGCCGGAAACGCGCCCGTCATGCCGGAATCCATGCTTTCCAGCCTGCGCACGCTTACGGCGCACATGGCGCTCGTTACCTCCAACGAGGTGGGCGGAGCGGCCTATGATTCCCTGTTCATGGCTGGTCTGTTTCTTCTTTTCATTAATGCGGTGGTGAGTCTCGTTATCCGCCGTATGGGAGAACGGGCATGAGACATTCCGTTCCCTTCCTCTGCTTTCGTTTTCTGGCGGGCCTGTCCGCCGTGCTGGTTCCCCTCATGGTCTTCGTGCTTATGGGGTATCTGCTCATGCGGGGCGTTCCCGTCATGGGCCTGGAGCTTCTTTTCGGCAGTACGGCGCCGCTCGACGCCGTGCTCGGACGCGCGCCGGTATGGGACGGGCTGTGGCCTGCCTGTGTGGGTACGTTCTGGCTTGTGGTGCTGACCATGCTTCTTGCCGTTTTTCCGGGAACTGGCTGCGGCATTTTTCTGGCCGAAATGGCCACGCCTGCCCAGAAGCGCGTACTCGGCGCAGCGGTGGACATGCTGGCGGGCATGCCGTCCATCGTCATGGGGCTGTTCGGCTTCATGCTCATTCTTCTTCTGCGCCGCACTGTTCTGCCCGATGCCAATACCGGACTTCTGCTGGCGGCGGGCTGTCTGGCACTTCTTGTTCTGCCCGTGCTTGCCGCCTCCACACGGGAGGCTCTGAACGCCGTTCCCCGTTCGCTCCGCCTTGCTGCCGCGGCCAGCGGGTTTTCCCGCTCTCAGGCGCTGTTTCATCTTTTTCTGCCCGCCGCTGCCCGGGGGATTCTCGGCGGCGTGGTGCTCGCCGTCGGCCGTGCGGCGGAAGATACGGCCGTCATTCTGTTCACGGGCGTGGTGGCCAATGCCGGACTTCCGGCGGGTCTTTTCGGAAAGTTCGAGGCTCTTTCCTTCGACATCTACTATATTTCTTCACAGTATCAGAATCAGCAGGAGCTTATGCACGGCTTCGGTGCGGCTGCGCTGCTTCTGGGAATTTCCTGCCTGCTTCTGGCGGCGGCGCGGATGCTTGAAAACAGCTTTCGGCGCAAATGGCAGGGAAAGGCATGACGCTCATGGAAAAACTGCAGTCTTCCTGTCCGGTACTGAGCATACGCGGATTGTCCGTTTCCTTTTTTCAGCATCCCGTGATCCGGGATGTCTCGCTGGACGTGCCGAAGGGCGGCATCGCCGTTCTGGTGGGGCGGTCCGGCTCCGGAAAAACCACGCTCCTGCGCGCCGTGAATCGCCTCAATGAGGAGGTTTCCGGATGCCGCACCACGGGGCAGGTGGAACTTTTTCTCGAAAGCGGGCCTGCGTTCGTTTATCCCGGAGAGGAGGGCGGAGCGCTTCCGCTTACGGAACTTCGGCGGCGCGTGGGCATGGTATTTCAGACGCCGCAGGTCTTTCCCGTGAGCGTTTACCGCAACATTGCCATGCCGCTTTCCGTGGCGCAGGGCTGCCCGCGCTCCGAACTCGACGGCAGAGTGGAGCAGGCTCTTCGTCAGGCGGATCTGTGGAAGGAAGTGAGCGACAGACTGGACATGCCGGCCGACAGGCTGTCCGGCGGGCAGCAGCAGAGACTCTGTCTGGCCCGGGCGCTTGCCCTTGAGCCCGATATGCTTCTTCTGGACGAGCCGACGGCGTCTCTGGACGTGCGGGCCGCCCGCCATGTGGAAGATCTGCTTGAGGCGCTTTCGGAGCGACTGCCCGTTGTCATGGTATCGCACGGGCTTGCCCAGAGCCTGAGGCTGGCGTCTTTTCTTGCGGTCATGGAAGGCGGGGAGCTGATCCGGACGCTGGAGAGTGTGGACGGCATGGAAGAGAAGGACCTGGAGCGCCTGCTCGAGGAAGGGGAGAGCAGGGCTTATGAGGAACGGTAGAAGCCCCGCATACGAGAAGAACGTTTTGAGCGGGGCGGCAGGAAGGCTTGCGTGGCAGGGAGATACATAAGAAGCCGTATGCCGGTCACTGCCCGAAAAGGAAAAGTCCAGCTTTCGCCTTGCCGTTTGACTGTCGTCAGGCTATAAGAACACAAGCGCATCCGCGCATACGATGATGAGATCTGAAGGAGAGGCCGATGCCCAGCTATGAAGAAATCTTCACCCCGGAATGCCTGAACGAGGTATTTCCTCCCGAACGTACCGACCAGTTTTTTGATGCGCTGTTCGGAGATCCTGATGAGGGTGCCTATGACATCCGGATGTCGCTTCTTTCCGCTTCGGACAGAAAGCTGGATTTTCTGTTTGAACTGCATCAGCGCGGAGACGCCTGTCTTGCCTGCAATCTGACGCACGGTCTGCCGGCCGTGTTTCTCCGCCACCCGATCATCAATATCAAGGGAGTCACGGCGGAACTGGCCCGGCGTGCCGGATGGCCCGACGGTTCATGGGAGTGGAGTCTCGGGAGCACCGATGAAATTTCTAGGGCTCTGCACGTTATTCCCCTCACCCTGAAGCGTGTGGACTGAGTATATTTTTGCTTGACTCCGGTTCATGATAGAGCTATGTCTTTTCGACCGGAGGGGTCGTTAACTCAGTAGGTAGAGTATCTGCCTTTTAAGCAGAGAGTCG
>OOCM01001462.1_pt1 | contig 18538 bp, 17 predicted proteins | sample 1671111 | NCBI WGS metagenome assembly OOCM01 (sample SAMN06348123, study PRJEB24527) | human gut metagenome | biome: human gut; feature: ankylosing spondylitis patient; material: feces | host: Homo sapiens | place: China | collected 2015-10 | reverse complement strand
TGCCTGCTCCGGGCTGACCAGCTGATCCTTCCAGCGGCTCATCTGGTTGATGGCGCTCTTGATCGGGAAGAACTTGTCGTCGATGCTCAGTTCCTTATAGACTGCCTTCATCACGCGCTGGGAGTCATCGGTATCATAGATGGTAAAGCTGCGGGGGTAGCCGATGGATTCTGCCCAGCGGCGCAGGATGCGCACACAGGCCGAGTGGAAGGTGGAGGCAAACACCTCGTCCCCCTCTTCGCCGCCCAGCATATTGCGCAGGCGCTCTTTCAGCTCCCCTGCCGCCTTGTTGGTAAAGGTGATAGCCATCACGTTCCAACTGCGGACAGCGTTCTGCCGCAGCATCCCGTCCAGCCAGGCGGGCGCGTCGGTGCCGGTCATAATTGCCGTTTTCAGGGCCTTGACATCCTCCTCTGTCACCTCACGGGGGGTCCAGCTGGAACCGTGGGCCGAGCCAAACCGGATCAGGTTTGCAATGCGGTTGACCAGAACAGTGGTCTTGCCGCTGCCTGCACCGGCCAGAATGAGCAGCGGGCCGTCGGTGGTAAACACCGCCTGCCGCTGCATATCGTTCAGGCGGCCAAACTGCTTTTCAATATAGGTATCGCGCAGAGCGCAGAATTCCTGTTGGAGACTTGCTGCCATTGTTTCACCTGTTCTTCTATAAAATCACTTACTTTATAAGTATATCACAATTCAAGAGGGTTGTACATAAAAAACCGCCCTTCCTGTACAGCACAGGAGGGGCGGCAGTGTTCAGATAAAGCTTAGCCGAAGATGTTGATCAGGATACCGGCAGCAACAGCGGAGCCGATAACGCCAGCGACGTTGGGGCCCATGGCGTGCATCAGCAGGAAGTTGGAGGGGTTCTCGCTCTGGCCGACCTTCTGAGAAACACGGGCAGCCATAGGCACAGCAGAAACGCCTGCGGAACCGATCAGAGGGTTCACCTGACCGCCGCTCAGCACATACATCAGCTTGCCGAACAGCACACCTGCGGCAGTGCCGAAGGAGAATGCGATCAGGCCCAGCACGATGATGAACAGGGTGCGGGTGTTCAGGAAGGTGTTTGCAGAGGTGGTGCAGCCAACAGACAGAGCCAGGAAAATGGTGATGATGTTCATCAGTTCATTGCCGGCAGTCTTCTGGATACGATCCACAACGCCGGACTCCTTCATCAGGTTGCCCAGCATCAGCATACCGACCAGAACGGCAGCATCGGGAACGATCAGAGAAACAATGATGGTGACCATGATGGGGAAGATGATCCTCTCGGTCTTGGACACGGTGCGCAGCTGCTTCATTACGACGGTGCGCTCTTTCTTGGTGGTGAGCGCCTTCATAATGGGCGGCTGGATCACGGGCACCAGAGCCATGTAGCTGTACGCCGCAACGGCAATGCTGCCCAGCAGCTCCGGTGCCAGACGGGAGGTAACGAAGATGGCGGTGGGGCCGTCTGCACCGCCGATGATGGCGATTGCAGCGGACTGCTTCTGGGTGAAGTCCACAATGCCGGTAGCGGCCAGCAGACGAGCGCCCATATAAGTACCAAAAATACCGAACTGAGCGGCAGCGCCCAGCAGCAGGCTCTTGGGGTTGGAGATCAGGGGGGCAAAGTCGGTCATGGTACCGATGCCCAGGAAGATCAGCGGGGGGTAAATGCCCAGCTTGACACCCATGTAAAGCATATCGGCCAGACCACCGTTGTTCAGGATCTCGATCCACATCGGGTGCTCAAGACCATCACCAACGAAATACTGCATGTGGATAATGCCGCTGCCGGGCAGGTTGGCAAGGATCATGCCAAATGCCATGGGCAGCAGGATCAGGGGCTCAAATTCCTTCACGATGGCCAGGTACAGCAGGAAGCAGCCCACGCAGATCATGATCGCGTAGAGGTAGCCGCCCGGCTCACCGAACCGTGCAAAGCCGGAACTCTGGAAAATACCGACCAGAGTATCGATAAACTGTGTCATGTTTTTCCTCCTGTGTTAAAAAGGTGCGGTGGTGTCGTTGACACCAGCCTTGCTCCAGCCATTTGCAGCACGGCGCACGGCCTTCAGGGTGTACTTGCCATTGCCCATGGCATGGATGGCAGCCATAATTGCGGCAACCACATCGCCGGGAATGCCTTCCTCCACCACAGGGGCGGGAGCAGCCTGCTGTACGGGGGCAGCGGGCTTTGCGGCAGCCTTGGGAGCAGCAGGCTCCTTGGTTGCCTTCTTCTTGGCGGCCATACCGTCGAAGATCTTGCCTTCCAGCATGATGATGAGCATCAGCAGGACGAGGATGGCAAACACCAGCACGATACCGGTAATGGTGATAACCACATCAGAACCCAGATTCATGGTCTTCCTCCTAATAATAATTTACTCCGCACTCCGGAGCAGACCCCGGCGCGCAAAAAGCGATTTGAAAACATTATACAATATTTCCCGACCTGATTCAACAAGTATGAACAAAATTTTGTTGCAACTTTTCCAATTTCTTAACGAGCCGGGCCGGTACCCCATTTAACGGCGGCCCATGCGGGGGGTCGCATCCAGGAAGCCGGTCTCCAGCTTATCGTTCAGGCCCAGGCTCATGGCAGTGCCCAACGCCACGCAGTTCACGGGATCGGGCGAGACGGTCACATCCACCTTGAGCTCCTGGCTCAGGTATTCGGGCAGGCCGTGCAGCTGTGCGCCGCCGCCGGTCAGCACCACACCATTGCGGAAGATATCGCCTGCCAGCTCGGGCGGGGTCTTTTCCAGCACCTGATGGGCGGCAGTGCCGATCTGCTCACTCAGCATCATCACAGGCTCGTAGAGGTCGCTGGTGGAAACATTCACCTTGATGGGCAGGCCGGTCAGCAGGCTGCGGCCCTTGACCTCCATCGTCTCGTCAAAATCAGCCTTCTGGGGGCAGCAGGCGACATTCTTTTTCAGCTGCTCTGCGGTACGCTGGCCGATGGCAATGCTGAACTTGTTGCGGACATGCTTCAGGATCTCGTCATCATAGTGGTTGCCCGCCACACGGACACTGGTGGCCTTGACCTTGCCGCCCAGAGACAGGACAGCAATATCGGTGGTGCCGCCGCCGATATCAATGATCATCCGGCCATCGGGCTGGGTGATGTCGATGCCGGAACCCAGTGCAGCGGCAATGGGCTCATCGATCAGGTAGACCTGACGGGCACCGGCGGCCATCACGGCCTCCACCACGGCATCGCTCTCAATGCCGGTGATGGCAGCAGGCACGCAGACTGCCACCCGGGGCTTGACCATGTGGGAGCTGTACACCTGATTCACAAACCGGCAGATCAGCTCCCGGGTCATGGTGTGGTCGCTGATGACACCGTCCTTCAGCGGAAAAATGGCGGAAATATAGTTGGGGGTGCGGCCTACCATGGCCAGGGCCTTGTCGCCCACCTCCAGCACGGAGTTCTTGCGGGTATCCATTGCCACCACGCTGGGCTGGTTGAGCACGACCCCCTGCCCTGCCTGTGCAATGATAATGGTCGTTGTGCCCAGATCGATGCCGATGTCATTCTGTGCCATAATGAAACGTTCCTTTCTCTGCTCCCCTGTTTTCTATCGTAAATGCCCGTTCGGGCGGGAAATCAAATCAATTTATATTGTAGCATAAGCCAGTAAAAAAGTATAGACCAAACCTCTCCTAGTAGGAAAGGCAAGTCAGCAGCCTGGCTCCCCTATTAGGAGAGCTGGCGCAAAGCGCCTGAGAGGTTATTCTGCCGCCATCTGTTCCGGTGGCAGATTCTCTTTCAGCAATTCGCACAGGCCGCTGTACCGCAGGTTCTGCCGGATATTGGACATCATCCGGTTCACCACATCCCGCCGCCCGGCCACGATGCACAATTTGCGGGCGCGGGTCACGCCGGTGTAGAAGAGGTTGCGGTAGCAGAGCCTTGGCGGCACCTGTGCCACCGGCAGCACCACCGCCGGGAACTCGCTGCCCTGGCTCTTGTGCACCGTGATGGCGTAGGCGATCTCCAGCTCGTTCAGGTTTTCCGCCGGGTAGAGCAGGCGGCGGTCATCCATCCGCACCACCATGGAGCGGTCGCGCATGTTGATGGATTCCACAATGCCGATATCACCGTTATAGGCTCCCACGCCCTGCTCCCCGCCAATGCGGTTCCAGACGATCTCATAGTTGTTCCGCACCTGCATCACCTTGTCGCCCACCCGGAACACCCGGGAGGCGCTTTGGAGCTGGGGCTTGCCCTTCTGCTCCGGGTTGAGCAGGTTCTGCAGCTCCACATTCAGTGCCTGGGTACCGGTGGGTCCCAGCTTGGTGGGGCAGAGCACCTGAATGTCCCGGACAGGGTCAAAGCCATAGCTCCGGGGCAGACGGGTGGTGACCAGATCGCACACCAGTTTCTGTGCCGCATCGCCGTCCGATTCCAGAAAGAAGAAATCGTCTGTCTTGCCGCCCTTCTGCAGCGGCTCACTGCTGATGATGTGGTGGGCGTTCTCCACAATAAGGCTGCGTCTGGCCTGCCGGAAGATCTCGTTCAGGCAGACCGTGGGCACCAGCCCGGAGCGGATGACCTCGCCCAGAATGTTGCCGGGCCCCACGCTGGGCAGCTGGTCGGCATCGCCCACCATAATAATGCGGCAGCTGTACCGCAGGGCTGCAATGAGCGCCTGAAACAGCTTCACATCCACCATACTCATCTCATCCAGAATGACCACATCGCATTTGAGCAGGTTCTTGTCATTGTGGATGAAGCTGACCACGCCGCCGGAGTAGTCCACCTCCAGCAGGCGGTGGATGGTAGAGGCCTTGCGGCCGGTCAGTTCACTCAGCCGTTTGGCCGCACGGCCCGTGGGAGCACAAAGCGCCACCCGGTCTGCCTGATGCTCCAGCAGCTGCAGGATGGCGTTGACCGTGGTGGTCTTACCGGTGCCGGGGCCGCCGGTCAGCACAAGGCAGTTTTCGGTCATGGCCTTGCGGATGGCTTCCCGCTGCAGGGGCGCATAGGCAAAGCCCTGGGTCAGCTCCAGCACCTGAATGTTTTTATCAAGGTCCCGCACCTTCTGCTTCTCCCGCTTCGCCAGCAGGGCCAGCCGGTCGGCAATGGCCTGTTCTGCTTCCAGCAGGTCAGGCAGATAGATATACGGCACCGCCTCCAGCATCTTTACGCCCAGCTGCCCGGTCTCAATGCAGTGGTCCAGCGCGCGGGCCAACTTCTCGGGCGGCTGCTGGATGAAGTGGGATGCCGTGTCAAGCAGCTGCGCACGGGGCAGACAGGTGTGGCCGTTGCCCGCGTTGTGGCGCAGGGTGCGGAGAAGCGCTGCTTCCAGCCGCTGGGTGCAGTCCCCTTCCATGTGGTAATACTGTGCAATGCTGTCGGCGTGGCGGAAATCCAGCTGCAGGGGTTCCCCACAGAGCAGATAAGGGTTCTGGGAGATGGCCTGCATGGCACCGGGGCCAAAGACGCGGAATACCTCCATGGCGCGGCGGGGGCTGATCTCGAACTGAGCCAGATAGGCGATCAGCTCCCGCATTCCGAACATCCGCTTGAACTCCTGCTGGATGCGGTCGGCCTTGTCTGCCGAGATGCCGGGGATCAGGGTGAGCTGGGCGGGATCGTTGGCGATCACTTCCAGCGCCGCCGCGCCGAATTTATCGATGATCTTATTGGCCGTGCGTGCCCCGATGTAAGGCAGAGAACCGCTGGCAAGGAAGGCATACACTGCCTCCAGATCCTTCGGCATATCGGTCTCGCATTCCTGGGCGTGGAACTGGCGGCCATAGGTGGCGTGGTTCTCATATTTACCGCGGCAGACCACGCTCTCGCCCGCATGGAGCTCGCCCACGATCCCGCACACCACGGTCACCGTGCCGCCGCCGGAAATTTCAAACACCGTGTAGCCGTTATCCGGGTTCTCGTAGATAATGTCCTCCACCGTTCCCTCGATCTGTTCCAGCTCCATGCTCCTCACCCCCTTGTGACATAATTATTTATAGTATAATCGTTTTGGTGTTATTTGTAAAGGAATTGGGCAGGCCCTGCTCTATACAACCTCTCAGCTTTGGCGTTGCGTGAGGCTTTCCCTCTTCGCCAAGGCCTCCCCTGCTAGGCAGCAAAAGAGCCGCCCTTCTGCGGTTTCGCAAAAGAGCGGCTCAATTTTTACAAGTTTGCGTGCGGTCTTGCTTTTTCCTGTTTCAGCTTCCGGAACACAACGATATACGCCGGGATCAGGAAGAAGCAGGCAAAGAACCATGCCACCGGGTTTGCAATACAGGCGGCAAAATAGCCCCACAGCGGCACGAACAGGAAACCCACCAGAGCACGGGCGATCATCTCTGCCACACCGGCAAACATGGCCAGGCTGGAATAACCCAGACCCTGAATGGTGTAGCGGTAAATGATAAGGACCGCCAGCGGGATATAGAACACGCTGTTCCAGAAGATGAAGCTCTGGGCGTTGGCCATGATCTCGGTCTGGCTGCTCTCAAGGAACAGGCCGATCAAAGCCTTATCCAGCACGCGCAGGATCAGGAAGGATGCCACACTGTACACACAGCCGATGCCCAGGGCGGTGTTCACGCCCTTGTTCACACGGTTCAGGTCGTTGGCACCCATGTTCTGGCTGGCGTAGGTGGTCATGGCCGTGCCAATGCTCTCCAGCGGGACGGACAGGAACTGTGCCGCCTTGCCGCCTGCAGTCTGTGCTGCCACGATGTCACTGCCCAGACCATTGACCGCACCCTGCAGCACAACGGAACCGATGGCCGTGATGCTGCACTGCAGGCCCATGGGGATGCCCATGCCGCACAGCTTGACACAGTGCTGTCTGCTCAGGCGGCTTTCTTCTTTGTTCCAGCGCAGTTCATTATAATGCTTGAGGATGTACCACAGGCTGCCCAGACCGGCCACTGCCTGGCTGAACACGGTGGCGAACGCCGCACCGAACACGCCCATCTTGAAGACGATGATACAGAGCAGATCCAGCCCGATGTTCAGAAAGCTTGCCACCAGCAGGAAGTACAGGGGCCGCTTGCTGTCGCCCAGAGCGCGCATCAGGGCGCTGGTCATGTTATACAGCAGCGTAAACGGGATGCCGATAAAGATGGTGCGGATGTAGATATCTGCCAGATCAATGATGTTGTCCGGGGTATTGGTCCAGACCAGAATGGAACGGGTCATGGCCACCGTGACCACGGTAAGCACTGCGGCAAAAAAGACACTCAGCCAGACGGCATTGGCGGTGTAGCGGCGCATCTCCGCATAGTCTTTTGCACCGAATGTCCACGAGATGGGGATGGAGAAGCCGCAGGCAATGCCATTGACAAAGCCCAGCACCAGATAGTTCAGACCGCCCACACTGCCGACCGCCGCCAGGGCTTCCACGCCCACAAAGCGGCCCACGATGATGGTATCCGCCAGATTATAGAACTGCTGGAACAGGCTGCCCAGCATCAGCGGCACCGCAAAGGCAAGGATCAGCTTGAGCGGGCTGCCCTGCGTCATATCTTTCGTCATACGCACGTTCCTCCTTGGGAAAGCATCACAGACCTTATCACACGATTTTTTTCCGACAAAAACGCCCTGCCGCGCAATGGGCAGGACGTTTTTGTTCATGTGGGTATTATATCAGGTTGTGATGAATTTTCAAGAGGCTTTTTCAAATTTCTCAGTGCTTCCCAGCCAGATGCTTCAGCAGCTGGAACAAAACGCTCCAGAAACCCGTTCCGGCATTGCCCGAAGGCGGGGTCTCCTCATCCGGAATGCTCAGCGGCGTATCATCCTCCGAGATGAGCGCCGCAGCCACACCATATTCGTCCTGAGCAGCCCCCTCATCCGAAGAGGAAGCCACCTGAACCACTGCCACACTTTCGGTTTCCGCAGCCTCTGCGCCGCTGGCAGCCAGTGCGGGCAGACCCGCCGTAAGGACAACCCCTGCGATCAGTGCTGATGCAACACCACGTTGGAATGCATATTTCAACTTCATTTTTTGTTAAGCCTCCTCAAATTGGGAATGGGTCTGATTCGTGTTTCAATTATAGCACAAAATCCAAAATGATTATCACTGGTTTTTGCATAAAGCGTTATTTTTTCGCAGATGTGAAAAAGTTTCAGATTTCTGTTCACAAAATGCAATGCAGTTATGCAGTCCAAACCCGCTCTGTACAGCAAAACCGCCCCGGCGTGCGTTTCTGCACGCCGGAGCGGTTCGGGTCATTCCACATTTTGGACGATTTTCTCAAACGCCTGTTGCAGCGGCGCTTCGATTCCCTGCGCCGCATAGATCGTTGCGATCATCAACTCGTCCGGATCTACCGCAGTGAAATCCAAATCATACCCCGCATTTTCTGCTAACTGTGACAAAAAGACGCGCTGTGTCCGCCCATTGCCCTCCCGAAATGGGTGCAGCTCGTTGGTTCGTTGATAAAGATCCACCAATGCAGCGATAAAATCATTTCTTGCAAGCCCACAAAGAAGATTATTCTGCGCAAGACGCTTAAAAATCGCCGCACTCACCCGTGGGATTTCCTCCACCGGGCAGAACTGCGTTCCTTTTTTGGACAGGTTGACCATCCGTACCTGTCCCGCCCAATCATACAACTCACCGAATAAATGTCGATGGATTGCTTTATAGTGTTCAAAATCAAATGCTGCACATCGGGGGTTCTCTGACCATTGTATCATTTTGGCCGTTACCAGAACCGATTCTACCGCATTCAGCTCTTTTTGCGTATGCAGATCAAATTTATTGACCAGGACTGTCGTTCCCGGATAGCAGCCGTCCTGAGCCGCTTCGATGGTATAAGGCATTCGTCACCTCCGGGACAGCTCCTGCTTTTTCTGACGTTTCAATGCTTCTCTTACAAGGGTTGCAGTATCGATTTTTCCATCCAGATAGCGCAGGCAGTCTCTCTTTTCCTGCTCTGAGATCTCCAGCCCCTCCATCCGGGCCGATGCCACTGCGTTTGCAAGTGCTCGTTTCCGTGCTACTGTCATTTTTCCGCCCCCCTGTTTTTATCAGTATACCAAAAGACACCCACAGAGTGCAAGAGATAAAACCGCCCCGGCGCGCATCTCTGCATTTCGGGGCGGGGCGGGTCATTCTGAATAGTGTGCGAGGAACTGTCTGGTACGCTCTTCCCGGGGGTGGTCGATGAGCTGTTTGGCAGGGCCCTCCTCCACGACCACGCCGCCATCCATGAACAGGATGCGATCGGCCACATCGCGGGCAAAGTGCATCTCATGGGTAACAATGATCATCGTGGTCTTGCGGTCAGCAAGATCGCGCAGGACCTTCAGCACCTCACCGGTCAGCTCCGGGTCGAGGGCGCTGGTGGGCTCATCAAAGCAGAGGATATCCGGGTGAAGCGCCAGCGCGCGGGCAATGGCTACACGCTGCTGCTGGCCGCCGGAGAGCTGATGCGGGTAGTGGCCGGCCCGCTCCGAAAGGCCCATCTGCGCCAGCAGTTCTCGCGCCTGCTGTTCCAGCTCCGCGTGGATGGCCTTTTTGTTCGCCTGATACTCCGGACGTTCCTTTGCCAGCAGTTCCCCTGCCAGCATCACGTTCTGCAAGGCCGTGTACTGCGGGAACAGGTTAAAGTTCTGGAACACCAGACCAAAATGGAGCCGCTTTTTGCGGATCTCACTTTCCTTCTGAGTGGCAGGGTCGGCGGCATCCCACATGGTCTCGCCGTTCACCTTGATCACACCCGTGTCAGGCCGTTCCAGAAAGTTCAGGCAGCGCAGCAGAGTTGTTTTGCCGGAACCGGACGAACCGATGATTGCCAGCGCTTCCCCCTGCTCCAGATCCAGGGAGATGTCCTTCAGCACATGGGTCTCGCCAAAATTTTTTCCGATACCGGAAGCTTCGAGCAACACCATAATCTATCTGCCTCCTTAGCAGCGGAAATAATCGAGCTTTTTCTCAGCCCAGTTGAACAGGATGGTCAGCGCGCCCACAAACACCAGGAAGAAGAGCGCGGTGGAGAACAGCGGCCAGATCAGGCCCTTTGCGCTATACTCCTTGGCCATCATAATGATTTCCTTGTTGGCAATGGTGTTTGCCAGCGAGGTATCCTTGACCAGCGTGATGATCTCGTTGCCCATGGGGGGCAGGATGCGCTTGACGACCTGAAGCAAGGTCACCTTGAAAAAGATCTGCGTTTTGGTCATGCCAAGCACCTGCCCGGCTTCGGTCTGCCCCTTGGGCACCGCTTCAATGCCGCCGCGGTAGATCTCAGAAAAATAGCAGGCATAGTTGATGGCAAAGGCCACCACCGCCGCCACCATCCGTCCGCCGGAGCCGGAGGGCCAGGGGTTGTTCATGCCCAGCAGGCCGGGGCCCAGATAGATCACGATGATCTGCAGCATCAGCGGGGTGCCGCGGATGATCCAGACAAAGGTCTTGACCAGCCCGGCCAGCGGCTTGCAGCGGCTCATGGAGCCAAACGAGACCACCAGCCCCAGCGGCAGTGCAAACAGCAGTGTCAGGGCAAAGAGCTCACAGTTGAGCAGGAACGCGCCGGACAGGCGCATAAGAATCACAGACACAAAAACACACCTTTTTTATTCAGAATCCATATTCCCCTTCCATCACAGCCGGTGAAAGTTCCCTCTGCTGGGGAGCCTTTCACGCATCGGCAACAAAAAGCCTCCCTCACCGAGGGAGGTTGCATCGCATAGCGATGACGAAAGGAGTTTTACAACATACTCAGTCGGCCAGCGCCAGATCGTACTTGTCGGCCAGTGCCTGCATGGTACCATCGGCCTTCAGTGCATCAAAGGCCTCGTCCACAGCGGCGGCAGCATCACTGCCCTTGCGGAATGCCACGCCGTACTCCTCGGCGTTCAGCTCGTCCACGATCTTCAGGTCGGCATAATCCGTGCCCTCACCGATCATGGCGTTGGCCAGGGTCAGGTCAAGTACAGCGGCATCGGCAGTGCCTGCGGCAACTTCCATCAGGCAGTCGGTCTGAACGCTCTTGGAAACGTAATCAGCCTGTGCCAGGTTCTCGTCCCCCTCAATGGCGGCCTCACCGGCGGAACCAGCCTCGGCGACCACGGTCTTACCCACCAGGTCAGCGGTAGAGGTATAATCGGTGCCATCTTTCACAACGACCACCTGTGCATTCTTTGCATAAGCCTTGGTGGCAGCGGTGTTCTGCATGATGTCATCGGTCAGGGTCATGCCGTTCCAGATGCAGTCGATGCTCTTGGCATCCAGCTCCACGACCTTGGTATCCCAGTTGATCTCCACAAACTCCGGCTCCACGCCCAGCTTTTCGCAGACAGCAGTAGCCAGCTCGGTATCAAAACCGGTGAAGTTGCCATCCGCATCGGTGTAGTTCATGGGCTCGTAAACGGTGTAGCCGATGACCAGCTTTCCCTTGCCCTTGATGTAATCCAGGTCGCTGCCTGCGGTCTGGGATGCGGCAGCACTGCCGGAAGCAGAAGCAGATGCGGCAGTGGAAGTGGAAGCGGCACCGCCGCAGGCGGCAAGGCTCAGTGCCATGGCACCGACCAGGAATGCAGATACAAGACGTTTCATATACGGTTCCTCCCTCAGTGGCAAGCAGCCTTGTTTTATTGCTTTACCATGCTAAATTGCTAAACTGTGGTTATAGAATAACGCGTTTTCAGCCATTTGGCAAGGGGGAAAACTGATTTTTCGCAGTTTGCTCAAATCTTTACCGCTTTACCACGGCAAAGCGGTCATTTTGACAAAACAAAAACGCCGCGTCGGCAGCTGCCAGACGCGGCGAGAGGTTTTTCTCTCTGAAAACGCAGCGGAATGCCCCCTATCCGGGAGAGCCGGTGCGCGATTGCGAGACCGAAAAGGGTTTCCTCCTCAGCTCAGGGCATCCAGCGCCGCCTTTTGCAGATCGGTGATGTCAATGGTACACAGAGCCTTCAGGTCGGCATCGCCGCCGGAAAGCCCGGCGATCTCGGTGCGGGTCTTGCCCTTGAGGGCATCGCAGAAGCCCTCGCTGTGCTCATACCACTCCTTGCCCAGCGCCGACGCACCGCGCATCCCGTAGTCCTCGCCCAGCTCCAGCTTGGTCTTGACGAGGTCCGGGGCTGTCACACCGCCGTCCGACACCACCGTCAGGGCCGGCTCAGCCATATCCGCAATGGCACTGGTCACGCGGTGATCCGCATCGGTGGTCAGTGCCACGATGCTCACATCCACCTGCGCATTCACATCCTTGTCATCGGTGGCGGTAATGTCCGAAGTCCCGTTCACCGCTTCGATGCCCAGCGCGGCCCTGTCGCCCTTGGCGGCACCCAGTGCCCTAGCATTGGCGCAGGCCCGGCTCACGGCATCCCGGTAGCGATCCACAGCAATGGTGCAACCGCTCAGCAGGTCAGCATCCGTGGCTTTGCCATCCTTATCCACTTTGAGCATAGAGACCTGTTCCGGGGTCATGCCGATCAGGTAACTGGCAAAGGCATCCGCCTGTTCCGCCCATCCCTTTTTCAAGGAAGAGACCTCGGCCAGCGGGTAATCGTCCCCCTTCTGCCGCTTGGTGCGCCAGTCGGTGGGCAGAGTCACATGGCCGGTGCTGTCCGCCGAAACAGACACTTCCAGCTCGTCCAACAGAACACTCTCCAGTTTCCCCTCACCATCCAGCAGGACAGCGGCCGCTGCCAGTTCAATTTTCCCTGCCCTGTCCTGATCGGTGGCCTCTGTCACCACACCCAGACCGGTTTTCCATGCCGCTGTCTGGGTCTGTGCGGAGGATGTGCCGCTGCTTCCGCTCATGCTGCCGGAGCTGCCCGACCCGGCGTTCGTTTTGCCGCAGGCGGTCAGCAGCAGCGCCGCCGCCATGGCACAGCTCCAAAGAGCCCGATGGTTCTGATTCATAGATACGCTCCCTTTCCACACGGCCCGTTGGGCCTTTGCCCCATAGTATGTCCAGAAGAGCGTAAGATTACGCAGCCGACGGGAGTTTTCCAAAGCAAGTGTCCGCTGGGGTGGGACCCTGTTGCCGCAGGCAATAGGGCGGGCGATGGAATGGCCCGTTTCACTTGCGCGGAAAAGCTCCCCGAGTGCTGCGCGCAGCCGCTTACATCAACGGGCTCAGCAGCCGCAGCACGCTGTCCAGTGCTGTGCCCGGCAGATTGGTGCGGCAGTCGGAGCGCTGGATTTCCCGGCACTGCGGCAGGGTGCGTTCCACATCCTTCCGCAGTGCGGCGATCTGGCTGTTATGGAAGAGCAGTGTTCCGCATTCAAAGTGGAGGAACAGGCTCCGATAATCCATATTGATGCTGCCCACCACGGCGACACGGTCATCACTGACATAGCACTTGGCGTGGAGGAAACCGGGCGTGAATTCATAAATGCGCACACCCGCCCTGAGCAGGGGCAGATAGTAGGAACGGCTGAGCCGGAACACCAGCTTCTTATCCGGGATCCCGGGCAGGATGAGCCGCACGTCCACCCCGCGCTTGGCCGCATTTTTCAGAGCATCCAGCATCTCCTCGCCCACGGCCAGGTAGGGCGTGTAGATATAAACATATCTCTGGGCCTGAGAGAGGATGTCCAGATAGACCGTCTCGGCCAGCGGTTCCTCATCCAGCGGGCTGTCCGCGTAGGGCTGCACCACGCCATCCTGCACTGCAGGCAGGCGGGTGGGCGCAAAGGCGGTGTAATCGGTCTCCTGCGGGCGGAAGGCGTTCCATGCATTGAGGAACATCACGGTAAAGTTCCAGACAGCGGCTCCTTCCAACCGGATGGCCGCATCCTTCCAGTAGCCGAAGCGCTGCTCGGCATTGATATACTCATCCGCCAGATTCACACCACCGGTGTAGGCCACATTGCCGTCAACCACCACGATCTTGCGGTGGTCGCGGTGGTTCATCACCAGCGAGACCAGCGGCACCACCGGGTTGAAGGGGATGCAGCGGATGTGCGCCTTCTCCATGCGGATGACAAAATCACTGGGCAGGCCCAGCAGGCTGCCAAAATCATCGTAGATCAGCCGCACATCCACGCCCTGAGCGGCCTTGCGGCGGAGGATCTGCTCCACGCCGTCCCACATTATGCCGGAACGGAGGATAAAAAATTCCAGAAAGATAAATTTTTCCGCCTTGTCCAGATCCGCCAGCAGCTGGGGATACATCTCCTCCCCGCAGGAAAAGTAGTGAGCAGCGGTATCCTTCCAGGCCGGATACGGCCCGAACTTTGCCACATAGCGGCTCAGGTTCCGGCTGGAGATATCCAGCGCATCGGTCTGTCCCTCGGGCTGGGCAAGCTCGGTCTGATGGGCCTGTTCCACCTTCTGCATCCGCTCCAGCAGATACTTGGCGGGGGCCTTGTTGCCAAAAGCCAGATAAAGCGCGCCGCCCAGCAGGGGCAGAAGACCGATCAGAACGATCCAGCCGATCTTATAAGCACTGTTTTCATCCTTGCGCACCAGATACAGCACGATCATGATGCTCAGCGCCTTCAGGGCACCGTTCAGCCAGACCCGCCCCGCCGTGAACGACCAGAACGCCCAGAGCAGCCAGAGCACCTGTAGAGCCACCAGCACCACTGTGATCGTGACACGGTTGAAGATGCGGTTGAAAAACTTGACGATAGGCAATCTGAACATGCGGTATCCCTCCCCTGCCGCCCACGGCGATTTTGATGCTGTTAGTATAGCGCAGAGCGGAAGATTTTGCAAACAAAAAAGCGCCCACAACGGCTTTCCCCGCTATGAGCGCCTATTCGATCGTGGGCAGAAGTTTTTTCGAGGGTCGTCCGCTTATGCTTCCGCGTCCTCATAACCAACCAGCAGGCCGCCCAGCTCTGCATAATAGCTGCACAGACCGCCGCATTCGCTGATGTCCACCTTTGCTCCATCAAACACAGCCTTTACCATGTGCTTCAGGCGCTCGGCGGCAGCGGGATTGCCGCAGTGAGAGATATGGAGCCTGCCGTTGGTGTAGCCGTGCTCCTTGAGTTCCAGCACGATGCGTTCCAGCGCGCCATGCTCACCACGGGTCTTGCAGAGAACATCCAGCTCTCCGGCCTCACTTGCCTGTCCGATGACCCGGATGCCCAGCATCCGCGCCACAGCGGCAACGGCAGGCTTCACGCGGCCATTGCGGGCCAGATTGGCCAACGATTCCAGCGAGAAGAGCAGATGGGTGTGCTTGTGGTAGCGAAGCATCTCTTCACAGACCTCGTCAAACTCCTTGCCCTCAGCCAGCAGATCCCGCAGATGCTCGGCCAGCAGGCGCTGCTCCGGGCCGGTGGAAAGGCTGTCCAGCACGAACACCCGCTTGCCGGGGTTCTCCTGCTGGTATTCCTCGGCGGCCAGCTGGGCGGCATTGTAGCTGCCGGACAGGGTGCCCGTGATGGTGATGGCATACACCTCGTCGGCTCCCTCGTAGGCGGCCAGCCAGTCGCTGACGTTGGGGCAGGAAGTTGAGGTCTTGCCCTTATAGGTGCGCAGGGTCTGGGCCATGCCCACGGCATCCATCGTGCCGTTGTCCAGATATTCGGCATCGTCGGTGATGATCTTCAGGGGAACGCATTGAAAATCCACGCCCTGCAAGGTGTACAGGCTGGCGGAGGAATCCACAACGATCTTGGTGTTCATAAGCATTTATCTCCATTCCGGCGGCAGAGGATGCCGCAGTTTTTCCTGTTGTCCAAATCACTATATCAGCTTTTCAAAACCCTGTCAACTGTTTTCTTGAATTATTTCAAAAGTTTTCAATTTCCTGTTGACCACATTTCCAAAACATGGTATACTGTCCGCATGAAATTAGAATCAAACCGCCGCGTTGCGGCCTGCGCCGCAGGGTTTGCCCTGCCCCGGTATGCAGAACTCCCCACCGTAGGGCTTTATCTGGATCAGAGTGTACAGTTTGTCAACGGGTGTTTCCGCACATTTCAGGGGGTGGAGCTCACCGCTTCCATGGTGAGCAACTACGTTAAGAAAGGGATCATCAGCCACCCCATCAAAAAGAAGTATACCCGGGATCAGCTGGCCTGCCTGATCTACATCGTAGTTTCTAAAAATGTCCTGTCCATGGAAAACATCGACAGTCTGTTCAAGATGCAGCGGGCGCATTATACCTCCGCGCAGGCGTATGATACCTTTTGTGATGAGCTGGAGAATTACCTGCCCTATGTGTTCGGCCTGACCAAAAGCTTTTCCGAGCTGGAGCCGGATGTTGATGATGCACGCAAGCTCCTGCGCAGCACCATCATCTCGGCTGTGAACAAGATCTATCTGGACTGCGTTTTCACCGACCTGCGGCAGGAGCAGGCCCTCTGGCCCGATATCCTGCCGGATCTGGCGTAATAACAAAAAACGACCCTCTCTGTCACGCTTTGCGAAGCATTGACGGAGAGGGCCTTTTTCTTAAAATGTAAGCGCGGGGCTGATCTCATTGCGGCGCTGGGCCTGTACGATGCAGTCCTTTTCCGGCACGACACCCGCCGCACCCAGGGTGTTGAACATGGTCTGCAAAGCAAGCGCCGGGGTGTTGTTCTCCTGCGAGAGATGGCAGAGGGCAAACTTTTTGCATCCCTCCTGGATCAGCTCCAGCAGCTTTGCCGAGCACTCATCGTTGGAGAGATGGCCCCGGTTGGACTCGATGCGGGAGCGCAGGTAGTAGGGATACCGCCCGCTGCGGAGCATGTGGAGGTCGTAGTTGCTTTCCAGCGCCACCAGGTCACAGCCGCTCAGGGCCTGATGCACCGGCGGGGTCAGGACTCCCAGGTCGGTGGCAATGGTCATGGTCTTGTTGTCCGGGGTGTGGATGCGGTAGCCCACGCAGGGCACGTCGTGGCTGGTGGGGAACATCGTCACGCCGAAATCTCCCACATCCTCTTCCCCGCCGGACAGGGTGCGCAACTCACAGCTGGCGGGCACGATACCGTTTGCATCCAGGAAATCCAGCGTATCATCTGCACCATACACTGGCAGTGGATTCTTTTTGAGAAAGGTGGTCAGCCCCTTGACATGGTCAGAGTGCTCGTGGGTGACCAGAATGCCCGCACAATCGCTGATGTTCAGGCCCAGTTCCTTGAGTGCCGCCGAGGTGGTGCGCACACCCTTTCCCATATCGATGATGATGTACTTTTCCCCCGTGCGCACCACGCTGCAATTGCCGGAGGAGCCAGAGTATAACGAGATGAATTCAGACATTTCAAACCTCAAGAAACGAACCTCTCCGTCATGGCTTCACAAAAGCTCCCTGTCAGGGAAACTTCTGCAAAACAGACTGAGAGGTTCTGAATGATCACATTGCTGATTCCAGTGCGGCAGGCATCCGATCCACCTTGCTGATCTCAGCGCCCAGGCCGCGCAGCTTTTCCACGATGTTCTCGTAGCCGCGCTCAATGTGGCCGATCTCCTCGATCTCACTGGTGCCGTCTGCCATCAGGGCAGCAACGACCATGGCCGCACCGGCACGCAGGTCAGAAGCGCGCAGGGGGGCGGGGTTCAGCTTGTCCACACCCTCAAACACGGCCACCTGACCGTCCACTTGCACCATTGCGCCCATCTTGCGCAGCTCGTCCACATAGCGGAAGCGGTTATCCCACACGCTCTCGGTGATGGTGGAGGTCCCCTTTGCCACGCTGAGCAGCACCCCCATCAGGGGCTGCATATCGGTGGGGAAGCCCGGGTGGGGCATGGTGTTGATCTTCAGCGGCAGGATATCGCCCTTGCGGGAGACGCGGACGGAATCATCGAATTCCTCCACATCCACACCAGCACGGCGGAGCTTTGCAGTGATAGGCTCCAGATGCTTGGGGGTGACATTTTTGATCAGAACGTCGCCGCCGGTGGCAGCAGCGGCAACCATGTAGCTGCCCGCCTCGATCTGGTCAGGGATGATGCTGTAAGTGCAGCCGTGCATCTTTTCCACGCCGCGCACCTTGATCACATCGGTGCCGGCACCGCGCACATCCGCGCCGCACATATTCAGGAAGTTTGCCAGATCAACAACATGGGGCTCCTTGGCGCAGTTTTCCAGAATGGTCTGGCCCTGTGCCATCACAGCGGAGAGCATACCGTTCATGGTAGCGCCCACGCTGACCTTATCAAAGAAGATGTGTGCACCGTTCATCTCCTTGGCGCGCACGGTGATCATGCCGTAGTCCACGCTGTCCTCTGCGCCCAAAGCACTGAACACCTTCAGGTGCTGGTCAATGGGGCGGGGGCCGAGGTTGCAGCCGCCGGGCATGGCCACCTGAGCCTTGCCAAAACGGGACAGCAGTGCGCCCAGAAAGTAGTAGCTGGCGCGCATCTGGCGGGACAGGTCGTCCGGGACGTTGGTGCCGGTCAGATGGGTGGTGTCGATCTCGTAGGTGTTGCGGTTGATCATTTTGATCTGTGCGCCCAGAACGCTGAGGATCTTCAGGCTCACCGCCACATCACTGATATCCGGCAGATTCTCGATCACACAGACATCCGCTGCCAGAATGGTTGCAGGCAGGACGCCCACCGCCGCATTTTTGGCACCCGAAATGGTAACTTCGCCGTGCAGGGGCTTGCCGCCCGTAATAACAAATTTCTCCAATTTTATGATCTCCTTGTCGGAGGCTCGCAGCCGCGG
>OOCM01001457.1_pt1 | contig 18563 bp, 18 predicted proteins | sample 1671111 | NCBI WGS metagenome assembly OOCM01 (sample SAMN06348123, study PRJEB24527) | human gut metagenome | biome: human gut; feature: ankylosing spondylitis patient; material: feces | host: Homo sapiens | place: China | collected 2015-10 | reverse complement strand
AGAGTCAGAGTTCAAAATTATTATATGCGACCAGTGCGCTTCTTGTGGTGGTGGTACTGGCAATAGGTGTCTCAATGATGAATAATTTTGAACGCATGGAATCTGTACAGCAGTCACTTGAGCAGCTCGCAAGTGCGAAAGGAACAGAGGCAAAGGTGGATGATAATGCTCAGGTGAACGACCAGCGTGTGAATGGAGAAAATGAAAATCAAATTAATGCGCAGTCTGAAGGGCAAAATCAAGAGGAAACAAAGGAAAATCAGAATAGTGAGACGGTTGCAGCCAGCGGTTCCGTAAAAGCTTCCAGTGATACAAAAAAATCAAACGACGCGAAATCAGAAGGAACGGTTCCGGAAGTGTCGACCGTACAGGAACAACTCAGTCAGTCGGACTATTATACTGTGAAAAAAGGAGATACATTGGCAAGCATCAGTAAGAAGACATATGGGGATACCGGCCATGTAGAGGCAATTTGTAAAATGAACGGGCTGTCAGACGGGAACCTGATTTTCATCGGGCAAAAGCTATTGTTACCATAGCTCGGAGTGTGGTACAATAGGGAGAAATAATAAATATGAAGGGAATCTGAATATTGAATCGAAAGAATAAAGATCTGCGGGTGGTGCGGGACTCGGAAGATGTGGACAAACTGGTCAGGCGGATCATGGACAATACAGAAGATGAAGAAACACAGATGGCAATGGCAGGAATAAGAAGTGCAATTACTCCTGACGAGGTTATAGACAGTATGAGACGGATAGGAAATGAACTTCCGGCATGCCTTAAAGAGACGGGCGAGGGCGGACTTGCAGTTACACCTTCAGCACTTAAAATAAAAGAAAGATTAAATTAGAGCAGTTTAATATTATTGCTTAATCTCCTTAAAAAAGTTATAATTTAATAAATATTATGTCGTGATTGTAAAAATGTATATGATACAAAGCATTTTGGCAGTGACTGCATTTTGAACCTGAATAATATGGAGATTAAAGATGACAAGAAAAGAAATAAATGAAATAAAATCACAGTATACACTTGAAGAATGTGCAATTGCAAGAATGAGCGGATGTTATGTTGACGGAGAAAAAAATAAAGTTACAAAAATTAACGAAATATTTTTGAATCTTCCCGAAGAAGAAAAGCATAAGTATTTTGATATTTTCAAGAAAACACTGTCAGGAACACCGGGTAAGAATCTCTTGGATATGCAGTTTACAATGGATTCATACGCTGATGGGGGAATAAGGGATGCACTTTATAAGGTGCGTGACAGTGAATTAAAAGATGAATCTGTGCTTGATGAATTTTATGACAAGGTAATACAGAATTATTATTATCCGGGTAACTATCTTATACTTTTAATACATCAGGTATATGATATTCCGGGAAAAACAAGTGACGGAATTGATATGGAAGATGCATCGGATGAAGTATATAATTATATACTTTGCAGCATCTGTCCGGTAACACTTTCAAAGCCTGGACTTGGATATGTTGAAGAAAGCCATGAATTTCATAATCAGGAGCAGTTCCATATGGTCGATGTACCTGATATTGGCTTTCTTTTTCCTGCGTTTAATGACAGAAGCGAGGATGGGGATAAACTTTTATTTTATACAAAAAATGCTAATGATTTTCCGCAGATGTTTTTGGAGACAGTTTTAGGTTGTGAAATTCCGCTTCCTGCCGGAGACCAGAAAGAGACATTCCAGACACTTGTGACAGAGACACTGGGAGAAGACTGCGATTATGAGACTGTTAAAAATATTCATGAAAATCTCAATGAAATGATAGCAGAAAATAAAGGAAATCCTGAGCCGGCTGTGCTTGATAAGACAAGTGCGAGACAGCTTCTTGAAAAGAGCGGTGTAAGTGATGAAAAGCTTGAAACTTTTGAAGAACACTTTGAACAGACAGCTGGAGAAAACGGAAAGCTTCTTGCAGCAAATGTTGCCGAGACACGTAAATTTGAAGTAAAAACACCTGATGTTGTAATTAAAGTTAATCCTGAGAGAACAGATTTAGTGGAAACAATGATGATTGAAGGCCGTCAATGCCTTGTAATACAGATTGATGAACATCTTGAAGTCAATGGAATTACTGTTAATCCTAATACAGGCGAAGTTATAATGAATGATACATACTAATCCGTGGAACAATAAAAGTGATTATGCAATATAATCTGTTTGGAAAAGGAGAGCAGTTATGGAAAGTGTGACAGAAAAGTTTTTAAGATATGTAAAAGTTGATACACAGTCTGATGAGTTATCAGAGACATTTCCAAGTACAAAAAAACAGTTCAATCTGGCGGGAATGCTTGTAGAAGAACTCAAAAATATGGGAGTATCTGATGTTTATTTTGATGAAAAATATTGTTATGTATATGCAAAAATACCCGCAAATACAGAGAAAACAAATTATACAGGCAATGCAGACAGTACATGCGTACCAGAAACCACAGGTATAGGATTTATTTCTCATATCGATACTTCTCCTGAGGTGAGCGGTGAAGGCGTTAATCCAAAGATTGTAAAAAATTATGATGGCAAAGATATTTTCTTAGGTGAAGAAAATGACAGAAAATATGTACTTTCGCCGGCAGTTTTTCCGGAATTAAAAGATTATATTGGAAAAGATTTGGTTACAACTGATGGTAAAACACTTCTTGGAGCAGATGATAAAGCAGGCGTTGCAGAGATTATGGCAATGGCGGAATATTTTCTTGATAATCCGCAGATTAAGCACCCTGACATATATATAGCATTTACACCTGATGAGGAAGTCGGCGGAGGAATGGATCACTTTGACGTTAAGCGTTTCGGTGCAAAATATGCTTATACAGTAGACGGAGGCGGAATTGGTGAACTCGAATATGAAAATTTTAATGCTGCATCGGCTGTAATTGAACTTACTGGACAGAGTGTGCATCCGGGTGAGGCAAAAGACAAGATGGTCAACGCATCACGTCTTGCAATAGAATTTGATGCACAGATTCCTGAAAATGAAAGACCGGAATATACAAGCGGTTATGAGGGATTTTATCATCTTACTGATATGCAGGGGAGCGTTGAACATGCAGTTTTAAAATATATTCTGCGTGACCATGACAGGGATTTATTTGAAAAGAAAAAAGATATTATAAAAAAAGCAACAGAGTCAATCAATATGGAATATGGTGAAGGTACAGCGTCATATGTGATAAAAGACCAATATGAAAGAAAAGCTTGAGGATGCAATGTTTCTTATTGAAGATGCAAAGAATGCAATGGAAGAGCTTGGAATTGTGCCAAAAATCAATCCAATAAGAGGCGGTACTGATGGTGCAAGACTTTCATACATGGGAGTGCCTTGCCCGAATATATGCACGGGTGGACACAACTATCATGGAAGGTATGAGTATTGTTGTATACAATCAATGGAAAAAATAACGGAATTATTAATAAAGCTTGCAAAAAGAGGAGAATAGGTATGGTAAAGATTATATCGGACAGCACATGTGATTTATCAAAAGAAATTGTTGACAGATACAATATTGATATTGTGCCGCTGCATGTCTTAATGGGTGATAATGAATATGAAGACGGAGTTAATATTACGCCGGATGAGATTTTTGCATGGTCTGATGCCAACAAGACAACACCAAAAACTTCTGCACCATCAATGGAAAGTGTTATTGAAACTTTTAAACGATGTATTGAAAAAGGATATGATATAGTTGCATTTGCAATATCAGAAGATATGTCAACTTCGGCAAATGTTATGAGACTTGCAGCACAGGAGCTTAATGCAGAGGATAAAATAAAAGTAATTGATTCAGCAAATCTTTCAACAGGAATAGGACATCAGGTTGTGGAAGCAGCAATTATGGCACAGCATGGAATGAATGCAGATGAGATTGTATCATATATAGAACAGATAAAACCGAAAGTAAGAGCAAGCTTTGTGGTTGATACTCTTGTATATCTCTACAGGGGTGGAAGGTGTAGCGGACTTGCAGCAATGGCAGGTGGTGTGTTGAAGCTTCATCCGAGAATCGGAGTAGCACAAGGAAAGATGAGTCCCGGAAAAAAATACCGCGGAAAAATCAGCAAAGTTGTTATGGATTATGTAAAAGATATGGAAGCAGATTTAATGGCAGCCAAAAAAGACAGAGTATTTATTACACATTCAGGGTGTGATAAAGAAATTGTTGACAATGTGAAAGAGTATCTTAAAAGTCTTAACAGGTTTGATGAGATTATTGAAACGCGTGCAGGTGGTGTTATTTCATCACACTGTGGACCGGGAACGCTTGGAGTTTTATTTATAGACGGAAAAAACTAATGTTTTTTGTGACATAAAATGTAAAAATATTTTACATGAATTTTACATAAATATGATAGTGGATTTTACATTCATTTAATAAACTGATTACAGTACGATTAAAAGAATGTACTACCGCAAATATCAGGAAAGGCGGAATGATTATGTTGAGAGTAGGAATGCTTACCAGCGGAGGGGATTGCCAGGCACTTAATGCGGCTATGAGAGGCGTTGCAAAGAGCCTTTTTAACCAGTGCAGTGAAGTTGAGATATATGGATTTACGGATGGTTATAAAGGTCTTATTTATGGTGAATACAGGTTGTTAAAAAATGATGATTTTTCAGGAATTTTAAACATTGGCGGAACAATCCTTGGAAGTTCAAGAATGCCTTTTAAATATATCGGTGTTCCGCTTGAGGATGGTTCTGATAAAATAGAGAGAATGATTGATACATATAAAAAATTGAATCTTGACTGTCTGGTTGTTCTTGGTGGCAATGGTTCACATAAGACTGCTAATCTTTTAAGAGAAAAAGGACTGAATGTTCTTACTCTTCCAAAGACAATTGATAATGATCTTGCTGAGACTGAGATAAGCTTTGGATTCCAGTCAGCTGTCGATATAGCAACAAATGCAATTGATTGTATACATACAACAGCAGCATCACACAGCAGAGTTTTTATTGTTGAACTTATGGGGCACAAAACAGGCTGGCTTACACTTCATGCAGGTATAGCCGGCGGTGCAGACATAATTCTTATTCCTGAGATACCTTATTCAATTGAGGCAATATCACAGGCAATTGCAAAACGTACTGCAAGCGGTAAGAGATTTACGATTATTGCAGCCGCAGAAGGAGCAATATCTAAAGAAGAAGCTGCAATGAGCAAGAAAGAGTTAAAGTTGTTAAGAAAACAGGAAAATTATGCAAGTACAGCATACAGAATAGGTGCTGCTATTGAAGAAAAGACAGGTCAGGAAGTAAGAGTTACGGTTCCGGGTCATGTACAGAGAGGCGGACAGCCGGTTGCATATGACCGTGTTCTTGCAACAAGACTTGGTGTCAGGGCAGCAGAACTTATTTTAAATCATGAATATGGTTATATGGTAGGTGTAAAGGATAATAAAATAGTAAAAATATCACTTTGCGATGTCGCCGGAAAGACCAAAATGGTTGACCCTGGCAATGAGTTAATAACACAGGCAAGACAGCTGGGAATATGTCTTGGGGAATGATAAATATTGAGATAGGGAGTATTAAGATATGGGTGGTAATATAGCGAAAAATAAAAAAGAGGAGATTCCAAAGTACAGGGAGAAGACACCTTGCTATGAAAATCGTGAACTTTCATGGCTCAAATTTAATGAGCGTGTTCTCGATGAAGCGAGTGATAAGGATGTCCCGCTCTGTGAAAGATTATCATTTGCATCTATTTTCCAGAGTAACCTGGATGAATTTTTTATGGTGCGTGTAGGTTCATTACATGACCAGATGCTTTTTTCAGAGACAAAACGTGAGAGTAAGACAAATATGACAGCTGGGGAGCAGCTCAGTCATATTTTTAAGGCAGCAAGAGACCTGACAAGAAAAAAAGATCATACGTATCGTCATCTTATGGATGAATTAAAAGAGTATGGCGTTGAACTTTTAAATTTTAGTGACATTGAATATGATGATGCCGTTTATCTTGAAAATTATTTCAAAGAGCAGATTATGCCTATATTATCACCGCAGGTTGTCGGAAAAAAGCAGCCGTTCCCATTTATTAAGAATAAGGAAATATATGCGGTGGCTCTTCTTGGTTCAAAAAGTAACGAAAAAGTGGGGCTTGTTCCATGCAGTAACGGAATTTTAAAAAGACTTATTTCAATTCCGTCTGAAAGGAATAAATATATGCTTGTAGAAGAGCTTATTCTTCATTTTATGCCGATAATATTTGAAAAATATCAGATTAAGAGCAAGTCTTTAATAAGAATAATAAGGAATGCAGATATTGATGTTGATGAAGCTGTTGATGATGAAGATACAGATTACCGTGATATGATGGAGAAGCTTATCCGCCAGAGAAAAAAGCTTTGTCCTGTAAAAATGGAATATTCGCGTGTACTTGATGAGAAAATCATACATAATCTGTGTAAAGAGCTTAATCTTAATCATGAGCAGATATATTATTCAGAATCTCCGCTTGAATTGTCATTTGTGTTTGGACTTCAGGATGCATTGAGAAATAATAAGAATCTTTTTTATGAGAGACATATTCAGAAAAATCCATCATGGTATGTATCAGGTAAGCCGGTTATTTCGCAGGTTGAAGAGGCAGACAGATTTATAAGTTATCCATATGAGTCAATGCAGCCATTTATAAGGATGTTACAGGAAGCCGGAGAAGACGAAAAAGTTGTTTCAATAAAGATGACACTTTATCGTGTTGCGAAAAATTCACAGATTGTAGAATCTCTTATAAGTGCTGCAGAAAACGGTAAGGAAGTTGTTGTTCTTGTTGAATTGAGAGCAAGATTTGATGAAGAAAATAATATTGAATGGTCGAGAAGACTTGAAGATGCAGGCTGTAGAATTATCTATGGACTGGATTATACAAAAGTACATTCTAAACTTTGTCTTATAACATACCGCGAAGAAGGACAGATAAAATATGTAACACAGATTGGAACAGGTAATTATAACGAAAAGACATCAAAGCTATATACGGATCTTTCGATTATTACAGCAAATAAACAGATAGGAATGGAAGCTGCATATGTATTTACAAAGCTCTGCATGGGAGAGTTTGTTGATGAAACTAATTATCTTTTAGTTGCACCAAAATGCATGAAGAGCAAAATCCTTAATTATATGGATAAAGAGATTGAAATTGCCAGAAACGGCGGCAAAGCATATGTGGGAGCAAAGATTAATTCATTGACAGATAAAGAGATTATTGATAAATTAATCGAGTGTTCAAAAGCAGGCGTAAGAGTTGAAATGATAGTAAGAGGTATATGTTGTCTTATTCCGGGTGTTAAAGGACATACAGAGAATATTTCAGTTATAAGTATAGTAGGAAGGTATCTGGAACATTCAAGAGTATATATATTCGGAACACCTGACAGGGATAATATTTACATTTCGTCAGCTGATTTTATGACAAGAAATATGGAGAGACGTGTTGAAATAGCGGCTCCTATCTATGATGACAGCATAAAAACCAGAATAAGAAATATGTTCCATATTATGGAATGTGACACGGTAAAAGCACGCCAGCTCTGTTCTGACGGCAATTATGTCCACAGAACTATTGCGGATATTAAAGATTTTACTGATGAAGAATGGGAACAGGCATCAGAAGGCTTACGCATTAATTCTCAGGAATATTTTGCGGCACGTTAAAATTAATTAAATAATAAAAGAGACATTGTATGTCAAAGAAATGAGGATTTATGTTAATTGAAATTTTAAAGGCAGTTCTTTTCGGAATTGTTGAAGGTATAACAGAGTGGCTTCCTATAAGCAGCACAGGTCATATGATTCTTGTGGACCAGTTTGTTCACCTTAATGTTTCGGCTGATTTTTATAAAATGTTTGAAGTTGTAATTCAGCTTGGTGCTATTATGGCGGTTGTTGTTCTTTTCTGGAATAAGCTGTGGCCATTTCATATGAAAAATGAGAAACCGGCATGGAAAGATGGTGCACTTAGTATGTGGCTCAAAATTATTGTTGCAGTAATTCCGGCGGCAATAATAGGTGTGCTTTTTGATGACAAGATTGATGAACTTTTTTATCATCCCGTACCGGTTGCAATTGCACTTATAGTTGTAGGTGTTTTATTTATAGTTGTTGAAACAATAATGAAAGGCAAAAAGCCTTCAATAAGAAATATTGGACAGATTACTTACAAAGCCGCTGTGATAATTGGTTTATTTCAGGTTCTTGCAGCAGTATTTCCGGGAACATCTCGTTCAGGTGCAACAATCATTGGTGCATTACTTATCGGTGTTTCCAGGGCAACAGCAGCAGAATTTACTTTTTTCCTTGCTGTACCTGTAATGTTCGGTGCCAGTCTTCTTAAAGTAATTAAATATATTGCAGCAGGCGTTGCAATGACTGGAAGCGAGCTTGTTATTCTGGTTATCGGTACACTGGTTGCATTTATTGTTTCGGTATTTGTAATTAAGTTTCTTATGTCATATATCAAGAAGCATGATTTCAAAGTATTTGGCTGGTACAGAATTGTACTTGGCATACTTGTACTTTTAATACTCAGATAAATTTGGAACTTAATAGTTTTAACATATTTTATAAAGGAATGGCTTTGTATGACACTGGCAAATGAAAAACACGGAAGTCTTTATATTATGAGGCACGGAAAGACAGATTGGAATGAAAAACATAAAATACAGGGGCGGACAGATATACCATTGAATGATGAAGGACGTAAAATGGCAGCTGCGGCGGCAGAAGAATATAAAGATATACACTTTGATATATGTTTCTGCTCTCCTCTGATACGTGCAAAAGAGACGGCACAGATATTTCTTTCCGCCAGAAATATTCCGATTATCTATGATGACAGAATTATGGAAATGTGTTTTGGAACATATGAAGGAATAGAAAATTCATTTGAAATACCGGATTGTCCTATAAATGTATTATTTAAAGACCCGGTAAATTATATTCCGGTTGAAAATGGAGAAAGTTTTGAGCAGTTGTTTGCAAGAACAGGCGAATTTCTGGAGCAGGCTGTAAGACCGCAGCTTGAAGATGGCAAAGATGTGCTTATAGTAGGCCATGGTGCCATGAATTCAAGCATAGTATGCCAGATTAAGAATGAACCGCTTGAAAATTTCTGGAAAGCCGGAATTAAGAATTGTAAGTTGATGAAGCTTATATAAGGCGACCGGTATATTAATTACAGGAGTAAAATTAACATGAAGATATATCTTGCGGGCGACTCGATAGTCCAGAATTACGAAAAAGAAGAATTTATTGCAGGCTGGGGACAGTTTCTGCCATTTTTTATAAAAGATGGTGTTGAAGTTGTAAACGATGCAAAAGGTGGCAGAAGTTCAAGGCTTTTTATTAACGAGGGCAGATTTGATAATATTGAAAAAAATATCAGTGCAGGTGATTATTTGTTAATAGAGTTCTGTCACAATGATGATGCAAGTAAAGAATATAAGACAATGTTTAACAGGCTGACACCACTCGGAGAGCCTGACAGTGACGGACGATTTCCTATTATACCGGGTGAGGCCATGCCCAAGGATTATATACCGCCTGAATATATTGATGCATTAAGAAAAGATGAAAATGTTAAGGATAAGCAGGCTGTTTTAGATAGTGTATACAAAATTCTTGAAAGCTATCCGCATGATACATATTATCCATATTCAGCAGACGGTTCAAAGGGAACGTATCTTTGGTTTTTAAAACAATTTGTCGATATGGCAAGAGAAAAAGGTGCAGTTCCTGTATTTGTGACAGCTCCTGCAAGAACAGTATATGATGCAAATGGCAATATAAAAGACGGAGCAGGGCTTCATGGCGGCAATAATTTTGCGTATATAAGAGCAATGAAGCAGTTAGGAGAAGAGGCAAAAGTTCCGGTGATTGATTTATTTGCATATTCATGCGGGCTTTATAAACAAATCGGAAAAGAAAAAATTCACTGGATAACTTCTATAAAAAAGGGTTGTAATAAAGGTATATGGCCTGACGATTTTAACAGTGAAATGCAGAAGAAAGAAACAGTATCAGAAGATACTCATTTTAATAAATATGGAGCAATGCTTATAACACAGGGGCTTGTAAAGCTTATAAAAGAATCAGACAGCAGTCAGCTTGACGGCTTAAAAGGCATGCTTAAAAATCCAGATGGGATTGATATAGAAAAATATGTGAAAAAGCCGCTTGTATTTGAGGAGTTTTAGTGATATTATTCGAGTTAGAATATACTAACCGGATATATGATACTATGTCCGTAGAAATGAGGAAAATATGGGTACTATTATTATAATAGCAGTTTTAATTGTTATTGTTGCTGCAGCAGTGATTTCGTCAAAGAAACATTTCAAGGGTGAAGGTGGATGCTGTGGCGGCGGTTCGGACAGTGTACCATCACAGGATAAGAAGCTTACTGAGCCAAAGATAGGCGAAAAGCATGTTTATATTGAGGGAATGCATTGCAACAATTGTAAGAACAGTATAGAGAATGCGATAAATAAATATGATGGTGTTGCATGTCATGTCTTCCTTAAAAAGAAAATGGCAGTTGTTGAGTACAGCACTGAAATTTCAGATGACAAAATCAGAAATGCAATAGAATTTCTTGATTTTAAAGTTACAAAGATAGAAACAGTAAATGATTAATACTAACAAATGAAAATGTTCCCCTTTTTTATATCGGTTATATATGATACAATTATTTTAAGGTTTTAATATGAAATATGAGGAGACCGTATATGATGGTATGTAGAAATTGTGGGGCTGAAATTGATGATAAAGCCACATCATGTCCATATTGTAATGCTATGCAGTATGATGCTTCAGAAGCTGAATATATGAATAATCTTTATAAGATGAATTCGCAGATGGATAATCTGGATGATGAGGCTAATAAAAATGTTTTTTCAAGTGTATTAAAGAGTGCCGCAATCATAATTATATGTATTGCGGCAGCTGTTTTAATTGGGATTTTTTGGGGATTTATGAGGTACCGGGCTGATAATAATTCTTCGGCAGAGCGAAAAAAGATTCACCAGTCAATTGAGTGGTATAACAATAATGTTTCTAAGCTGGATGAAGCTTATGCAAAAGCTGATTACAATACTGTAAGTGAATTGGTAGATGGTTATAAGGGGAACAGCAGTGTTATCCGGAAATGGAATCATTATTCGTTTATAACATTGTATGGCAGTTACTACAGGCGTGTGAATGATATATATAATAAAAATGATATGCTGAGCGAATATGAATTCGATTCTGGTTTCAGAAGGTCGCTGGATTTGGTTTATTTTTCAAAAAATATTAAATCAGACTATATGGGCAGATATTATCTTGCATGCAGTGACGATGAAAAAAAGATTGTAGACGGATGGGTCGAATCGGCATATGATTTTCTGGAAAATAAAGCGGGAATTACACAGGAAGAAATAGACTCCTTTATGATATCACTTTACCCTGATGGTTATTATGATTACAAAGCAGGAAAAGATTACGAAGATAAATATTATAAAAATTATCAGGAGCGTTAAGGTATATGAAATGTAGTAAATGTGGGGCACCGATACAATTAAACCAGAAATATTGTCCAAATTGTGGTTCGCTTAATGAGGAAAATGCCAAACATGTCTCAGACATGGAAAATTATGACAGTAAGTTTAATAAAACAAGAAAACAGGTAGTAAGCAATAGCAAGTGGTTTGTAAAATATATGGCACCGATTACTGCCATGGTTATAGCTATAATAGCGATAGCGGCCGCTATAGTCTGGAATCAGGCACTTGGCGGATATGACCTGGCTCATGCCATTAACAGAAAAGAAAATAAAAAAAATAACAAAATGATACAGTTACAGCTTAATAAGATGCTCGATGATGAAAATTATACGGGACTTTATCTTTTAGACAGAGATGCCGAGCGTACTCTTGACAGCAGTGAGAGATATGGCTGGTCAGATTTTTATAATATGGCATATTGTTACAGGGATTTGAGAGTAAGCATCTGTTCGTTGTATGACCCGGGACAGGAAAATTCGTATTATACAGAGACTGCACTGTCAAATGCGTCAAGGGCAATAAGAAATGCAGAAGACATAATAAATAACACCAGCAGATACAGGGCTGAAGAGTCAGTTCCATATATTGATGACATAACAGATAAGATATATATGTTTTTAAAAGCATACTGTAATTTTACTGATGATGATATAACAGGTTTGCCAGAAAAATCACAGACAGATATTATAACGCTTCTTTCAAGGAGGATGTTTGATGATGAACAAAAAAATTAAAAAAAGCAAAAGACCGCTTCAGGTAAAATTAATGATTGCCGTTACAGTTATAGCAGTTCTTGTCATTATTCCACTCACATCAAATATCATGGAGGATGTGTTCAGAATTACCGGACGGCAGAAAGGTTATAGCGAAGAAACACTTTTCCAGTGCTTTATAGATAATGAATACGGAATGTTGACTGACAAGATAGAGTACAACAAGGGTGTGGGAAGAAAGATAACTAAAGAGGAAGAAAATTATTATGCATTTTCGGATTGTTATAATGCTGCAGTTGACTATAAAATGTACATAAAAAATAATGAAATGACAAAGGCAGAAGAAATGCTTGATAAATTCAGGAAAAATGAGGAAAAAATAACAGGAAGAATTTTTATTGATGCACTTGTTTCAATAAAAGAAGTGTATGGAATTAATTAAAGGAGAAGAAAATGGAAAACAGAGTTATTAATGCGGCAATTTTGGGAGCAGGAACAGTCGGAGGCGGTGTATACAAACTCGCACAGGCAATGGAGGAAGACATTTTTCACAAGACAGGTGCCAGACTTGTCATTAAAAAGATGCTTGTAAGAAATGTAAATAAAGAGCGTAAGGGAATACCGTCAGAGATTCTTACGGATGACTGGAATTCAATAATAAATGATCCTGAAATAGATATTATAGTTGAACTTATGGGTGGAATTACACCGGCAAAAAAATATGTTATCGAAGCATTAAATGCCGGAAAGCAGGTAGTTACAGCTAATAAGGATTTACTTGCTGAATATGGGGAAGAGGTTATGTCTGCGGCTGAAAAATCAGGTAATGACCTTCAGTTTGAAGCGGCTGTAGCAGGTGCAATTCCGATTATTCGCCCATTAAAACAGAGCATGGCGGGCAATCATATAACTGAAGTTATGGGAATTGTCAACGGAACGACTAATTATATTCTTACGAAGATGACAGAAAAAGGAATGGATTATGCAGATGCACTTGCAGAAGCCACAGAACTTGGCTATGCAGAGGCAGACCCAACGGCTGATGTAGAAGGTTATGATGCCGGAAGAAAGATTGCAATCATGGCATCAATAGCATTTAATTCAAGAGTGACATTTTCACAGGTGTATACAGAGGGAATCACAAAAATTTCCGCTGATGATATAAGATATGCAAAAGAATTCGGATATGTAATCAAACTTCTGGGTGTTGCAAGAAATGTAGACGGTCAGATAGAGGTGAAAGTTCATCCTATGCTTATAGATGAAAATCATCCTCTTGCAACAGTTAAAGATGCATTTAATGCCGTATTTGTACATGGTGATGCGATGGACGATGCTATGTTTATGGGACGCGGAGCCGGCGAGATGCCAACAGCAAGTGCTGTTATGGGTGACATAATCGATGTTATGAGAGATATTGTATGTGATTGCTGCGGAAGAATTGGATGCAGCTGTTATAAAAAGTTATACGTTAAGAAAATTGAGGAGACAAAGAGTAAGTTCTTTTTAAGAATTAAAGCTAAGGATAAAACGGGTGTTCTTGCCAACATTGCTAGCGTACTTGGCAACAATGATGTAAGTATAGCACAGGTTGTGCAGAAGAGAAGAAACAGCGGTGTTGCAGAACTTGTAATTATAACCGATGAAGTTGAAGAAAAGAATTTTAATGATGCAATGGCAATATTTGAAGGAATGTCTGTCATATCAGAAATTGCAGGTGTAATCAGGGTTCATTAATTCATATAGATTCCTGTCGCTTTTTCATAATTTACGTGTATTTTACAAAAACATGATAGTAGATTTTACATTCCATTGTTAGTATATGCACAGTCATATATAATGGAATGGAGATTTATTATGAGAAACAGATTTGACAGGGAACTTGTAAGACTTAATAATGAGCTTATTGAGATGGGCAGCATGATTGAAAAGTCAATTGAGACAGCAGTCAAAGCAATGGTAAATCAGGATGTTGAACTTGCAAACCGGGTTATTGAGTCTGATGATGAAATTGACCAGCAGGAAAGACAGATTGAGGATTTGTGTCTGAAACTCCTTTTACAGCAGCAGCCTGTTGCAAAAGATTTACGGCTTATATCGTCTGCATTAAAGATGGTTACTGATATGGAGAGAATAGGTGACCATGCGACAGATATTTCTGAGATAACAATTGCACTTGCAGATAAATCATATATTAAAAAGCTTGAACACATACAGCAGATGGCAAAAGAGACAATGATTATGCTTGTAAAGAGCATTGAAGCATTTGTAAATAAAGATATCGAAGAGGCAGACTCTGTAATTAAAAGAGATGATGTTGTGGATGACCTGTTTTCAAAAGTAAAAACAGAGCTTGTACAGATGATTCATGAAAATGTCGATGTTGGGGAGCAGGCAACAGATTTGCTGATGGTTGCAAAATATCTTGAAAGGATAGGAGACCATGCAACCAATATTTCTGAATGGGTAATATTTTCAATAACCGGAACTCATCCCGGAGAAAAAGGAAAGTAAAATCCATATGAAATTTTACATAGATTTTACATAAATTTGATATGGATTTCAGATGGCTGAATTATACTCCAAAATGTAAAAAATAAGTAAAGCATTTAAGGTGATTTTCACCTGTATGGAGGAAACATATGAGTATTTTTAATGCAATAGCATTGATTGGCGGTCTGGCACTTTTCCTGTATGGAATGAATCTGCTTGGTGAGGGACTTTCTAAGACATCGGGAGGAAAGCTCGAGTCAATTCTTGAAAAGCTTACTTCAAATCCGATTAAGGGTGTACTTCTCGGAGCCGGAGTTACTGCCGTTATCCAGTCATCATCTGCAACAACAGTTATGGTTGTTGGTTTTGTTAATTCCGGAATAATGAAGCTGCATCAGGCAGTCGGAATTATTATGGGTGCCAATATTGGTACAACAGCTACATCATGGCTGTTAAGTCTTACAGGAATACAAGGGGACAGTTTTTTTATAAACATGTTGAAACCAATGTCATTTTCTCCGATTCTTGCAATTATCGGTGTTATTATGATTATGTTCTGTAAAAAAGAAAAAAAGCATGACATCGGAAAAATACTTGTAGGTTTTGCAATTCTTATGTATGGAATGGAAGCAATGAGTTCGGCTGTAAAACCGCTCGCAGATGTGCCGGAATTTACACATATACTTACCATGTTTTCAAATCCAGTGCTTGGTATGCTTGCGGGACTTGTACTTACAGCAATAATCCAGAGCTCATCGGCTTCTGTCGGTATTCTTCAGGCTTTGTGTGCAACAGGAAGCGTTACATTTGCAACAGCACTTCCTATTATTATGGGTCAAAATATCGGTACATGTGTCACAGCGATGATTTCAGCTATCGGAGCTAAGAAAAATGCAAAGAGGGCAGCACTTGTTCATCTTTATTTCAATATAATTGGTACACTTGTTTTTATGTGTCTGTTTTATCTTATTAATGCATTTATACATTTTGAATTTTTGTCACAGGGAGCTACACCTGTAGGAATTGCAACGATTCACAGTGTATTTAATATATTTGCAACAATAATTCTTTTACCGTTTGGCAAGGGACTTGAGAAACTTGCATGTCTTTCGGTCAGGGATGATAAGGAAAGAGAAGAAACAATTGATGCCAACATGGATTTTGACCTTCTTGATGAGCGTTTTCTTGATAAGACAAGCCTTGCGATGGAACATTGCAGAATGGTAACTAATAATATGGCTGATTTGTCAAGAGAAGCATTGTTTAAATCACTAGATTTGTTTTCAGATTTTAGTGAAGAAAAAGCCGGTGATGTCTGTGATATAGAAGAACGTGTTGATAAATATGAAGATGTACTTGGGACATATCTTATGAAATTAAGCAGCCGTGATTTGACAGAGCAGGATTCAGAGACGCTTAACATGCTTCTGCATTGCATAGGAAATTTTGAGAGAATATCAGATCATGCATGCAATCTTGTAAATGCGGCAAGGGAAATGTTTGATAAAAACATGCATTTTTCAGAAAAAGCGGCACTTGAACTAAGAATTTTTACAGAGGCAGTAAGAGATATTGTAAATATGGCTTTTGATGCTTTTAAGGCAGAAGATATCAATGAAGCGACAAAAGTTGAGCCGCTTGAAGAAGTTATAGATGATTTGAACATGGAATTAAAAGCACGTCACATACGAAGGCTCAGAGAAGGCAAATGTACAATTGAACTTGGTTTTGTACATTCGGACATAATTACTAATTATGAAAGAATAGCAGACCATTGCTCTAATATCGGCGTCTGCATAATTGAGATAAGGCAGGAAGGTTTTGAGACACATGAGTATCTTGGAATCATGAAACGTGAAGATAATGAGCAATTCAGAAAACAGTATGCTTTATATAAGGAAAAATATAAGTTACCTGAGACAAGGAAATTTACTGAAAATGATATGCAGCCTGCAGCAGTCAAAGCTTGATGATTAATTGGCAGGTATGCGGAATGGAGGAGTTATGGCACTCATATATGTAGTTGAAGATGATAAGAATATTAGTGAAATAGAAAGCTTTGCATTGAAGAATGCAGGACACCAGATTGTAGAGTGTGCAAGTGGAAAGGAATTTCATAAGCAAGTGATTGAGCGTATACCTGACCTTATTCTTCTTGATATTATGCTCCCTGATGAGGATGGGCTTCAGATTCTTACAAAAATGCGTGCCACACCGGAGACAAGAAGAGTTCCAGTAATACTTGTCACAGCCAAAACTACAGAGATAGATAAAGTAAAAGGGCTTGATATGGGAGCTGATGATTATCTTACAAAACCATTTGGTGTAATGGAGCTTATATCAAGAGTCAAGGCACTTCTCCGCCGTGTGGGTGGAATGGAAGAAGAAAAGTTTATAAGAATAGGCCTGCTTTTTATAGATGATGAAAAGCATGTTGCATATGTGGATGATAAGCCGGTAGAGCTTACCTTTAAGGAGTATGAACTTCTTAGGTATCTTGCAATAAATCAGGGAATTGTTCTTTCAAGAGATAATCTTATGGAAAAAGTTTGGAGTTTAGATTATGAGGGTGAGTCGCGTACTTTGGATGTCCATATTAAGACACTCAGACAAAAGCTGGGCGTTGTAGGATGTTATATTAAAACAGTAAGAAATGTAGGATATTACCTTGATGTAGATGACAGAGGCTGATTATGGGTTTGAAAAAAAGAATTAATATTCAATATATGCTTCTTACACTGCTCGCAATAATTGCAACTGTAGCAATATCAAGTGTTGTGTTTTATGAACTTATAAAAAAGGAAGTCGTCGGAGATTTAAAGACATATACTGATTTGATGGTTAATTCTGATGCATGGAAGATAGTGACTGACCCCGATAACAACAGTATGGAATCGGCATTACAAAATAATAATTCACATCTTCGTATAACGTTTGTGGATGCATCAGGAAAAGCTTTATATGATACAAATGCAGATGTCGGTTATATGGAAAATCACAGGGAGCGTCCAGAGATTGCGAAAGCATTTGAAGATGGCAGTGGTGAGGCAATAAGAAAATCAGAGACAATGGGGAAAAGTGCTTTTTATTATGCGGTAAGGCTTGATAATGGCTGTGTTTTGCGTGTTTCAAAGGAAGTGAGCAGTCTTACGAGTGTTATAGCAAAGGCGGTTCCTGTTATGCTTGTTCTCTGTGTGAATTTGTTTATTTTGTGTGTGATTTTATCAAATTTCCTTACTAAGAGTATAGTAGGACCGATAGAGAGACTTGCGGGAAATCTTGATGCCTCGGATTCTATAAAAGTTTATAAGGAGCTTGTTCCTTTTGTGACTACAATCAGAAAACAACATGAAGATATTATGCGGAATGCCAATATGAGACAGGAATTTACTGCAAATGTATCACATGAGTTAAAGACTCCGCTGACTTCAATTTCGGGATATTCTGAGCTTATAGAGAGTGGTATGGCAAGCGATGGTGATGTTGTCCGTTTTGCAGCAGAAATACATAAAAGCTCTAACAGGCTTCTCACACTTATCAATGATATAATAAGATTATCAGAACTTGATGTTACGGTAAGAGAGGATATATTTGAGAATGTTAATCTGTATGAAATTGCAGAAAGCTGTGTTGATATGCTTCAGATGAGTGCGGATAAACATAATGTGACTCTTTCAATTAAAGGAAGCAACCGGACAGTTAAGGCAAACAGACAGATGATGGACGAACTTATATATAATCTTTGCGATAATGCTATAAGATATAATAATCCAGGCGG
>OOCM01001456.1_pt1 | contig 18585 bp, 10 predicted proteins | sample 1671111 | NCBI WGS metagenome assembly OOCM01 (sample SAMN06348123, study PRJEB24527) | human gut metagenome | biome: human gut; feature: ankylosing spondylitis patient; material: feces | host: Homo sapiens | place: China | collected 2015-10 | reverse complement strand
CCGTACCAATGCGGGAATCTCACTTTCTTTCGCCGCCTGAAACCATTTTGTCCATCGCTACATCCGCAATAAGGGCACCGGACTGTCTGCGTTGACCTTACGCTCTCCGGAAACAGTACGCTTTTATCTTTATTGGGGCTGATTCCTATATGTGTTCCTTTAAATCCTTAACTTTCAAATTCAACTTTGATATCATCTAAATAGATCATAGGTTTCTCTCCTTCATTGTTTGTCTTGTCAACTACAATTTTGGAGCTTCCTATGCTCTTTTTCAATATTTACTTTTGATTATCCCACATTTTTTCGTGATGAGGGAAAAACAAAAAATGCCCCTCACATTTTGTGAGGGGCATTCCTTACTATATCGACTAAACGGAACGATATGTCAATTGCTTTAAAACTTATTAAAATTTGCTGATGAGGTTTACAACAAACTTCTGAATAGTAGTAGCATCCTTAACTGTGATTATGCCGTTATGGTCAACATCGGCAGCAGTAAACTGGTCGTTTGTGAATGCAACGATATTAGCAACATACTTCTGAACTTCGGTTGCATCTAAAACTGTGATGTCGCCGTCCATGTTAACATCACCAAGGGTTACATCGCCGACAAATGCCGTTGATGCGTTTACTGATACTTTTTCAAAGCCTGCAATGCCTGTTACATCGCAAACCTTGCTGTTATTTACAACAGATGCCTGATTAAGCTTGTTGCCCTTTACATAACCTAATGTAAGGTACTGTGTGTCAAGATATACGCTTGCAGTACCTGAACCGATAACCTCAAATGTGAGTGAGATAAATGTATCTCCGTTGTACTGAGTAGGCTCCTGTGGGTTAGTAAATACACCCTTAATTACATTGCTGTAAGCATTGTGAATAAGGTTTGACTGTGAAGGCATGATTGTCTGCTTGCCGTCTGCCTTGTTATCAGCCATGTTGAATTTGAGCTTGCTTGAATCATACTTAACAGCCCACTGTCCGTCAACAACGCCCATGTTTGAGTTGAGCTTGTAGAGAACAGTTACCTTCTTGCCGTCAGTGCTTACTGTCTTTGATGCAGAACCAAAGTAATTTGAAGTAGCGTTTACTGTGAGCTTCTGAGCAGGAGCAGTAGTCGGCTCTGTAGCTGTTGTAGGCTGTGTAGGTGCAGTCGGCTGAGTAGCTGTTGTTGGCTGAGTTGAAGTAGTAGGCTGTGTCGGAAGTGTAGGAGATGTAGGAACAAATCCGCTTTCAATGTTGCCGTTCTTCATAGCATATGAATATGTGCCGTTTACACCGTTTCTTGTTGCGTCAACCTTGATTGTGCTTGTTCCCTTGAGAGCTGATGTTGCAACTGTGAATGCACCTGTTACATCGTCTGCAGTAGCAGTATATGTCTTACCGTCAACTGTAACAGTTACCTTTGCAGCGCTGGCTGTAACACCTGATACAACGCTCTTGCCTACAACTGCATATGTGAGTGTTGCAGGAGCAAGTACAAGTGCCTTCTGAGCTGACTTGAGGTCTGCAATCATAGCATTCATATCTTCAGCTGTTGTAGCGTCTTCGCCTGCTTTAATCATAGCCTCAGCTGACTTGAGAACCTTCTGAGCATTTGCCCAGCTCTCTGCTGTGTAGTCTGATGCTGTCATAGCAAGAATCTTTCTTGCTTCTTTCTTGAGTGATTCATAAGGTGAAACAACGATTGGCTTTGATGTAAGCTTGTATGTTGTACAACCTTCGTTTGTAATTTCGATTGTAGCGCCGTCTCTAACGCCTGTGATATCTGCTGTCTGACCTGAACCGCTGCTGAGAATAATGCTTACTTCGTCAACATTATCGAACTTAACAACATAGTTGCCGTCAGAATCTTTTTCTGTAAGAGCAACGCCCGGCCATGCGCCTGTGAGCTTCTGTGTATCATTCCAAGCATAGATTTTGTAGCTTGCAGATGGGCTGTAAGGCTTGATTGTTACGGAAACAGAACCCTCTGCAGGCTCCGGATCGCCGCCGCCTCCCTGCTGATTACCGTTGGTTACTGTCTTAACTGATGTGTAGTTGCCGTTCTGAATTTCGAGAACAGCACCGTCATAAAGACCTGTGATATCGCCTGACTGTGTGCCGCTGCCGTTGTTGAGAACAACGCTGAATGGCTTGTCGGCTGAAACAGGAAGTGTGAGTTCATATGTGTTTGCCTGACCTGAAACGGCTGCTGCCTTTTGACCCGGCCATGCACCATTGAGTGCTGTGCTTGCACCTGTCCAAGCGTAAACATTCGGAGCGCCTGCTGTGCTCTTGATTGTAAGCTTTGATGTCTGACTTGCTGTCGGACCGGGAACAGTTGTGCTCTGTGTCGGGCTGGTTGTAGGTCTTTCGTCATTTTCGCCGAGCTTGAGGAATGTGAATTTAGCCTCTGAGCTTGCCTTGTCGTTTGTAGCCTCAACAGTTACTTCGATTGTATCGTTCTTGTAAGCTGTCTGACCGATTGTGAATGTGTCGCCGTCCTTAACAACAAACTTGTTACCGCCGTCAACAGAAACCTTTGCGCTGTCGCATTCCTTGAGAGAAACAGTAACCTGCTCTGTGCCGTAGAACTTCGGCTCGCCTGTGATTGATACAAGCGGCTGACCGTCAGCATTTTCCATAAGGATTGTGCCGTTTACACCGCTGTTGAAAGTTACCTTACCGTCAGTAACAACTGAAGATGAGTTGTCATAAGTATTGATTACATAGCTGCCGTCTTCCCAAAGAGTTGAAACATCAACAGTTACGCTTGAATTTTTGTTACAGCCGATTACTGCAGCTGCCTGATCTGTTACGCCGTTCTTATCGTATGTACGGCCGAAAGCAACACCGCTTGTAGCTGAGAGCTTAACATTTGCGCCGGCACCGATAGATACATGCTTGTTACGGAACTGACCAACCTTCTGCCACTGAGCAAGAAGAGTTTTGTCCATGTTGTTCCAGTTCATATCACTTCTGAGTGCATGACCCGATCCGCCGTAACCGTCAAATGCAACGCCGGGATAGAGAGGACGGTTGGTTTCGTCACCGTAGAAAATCTGAACTCCGCCCGGGAGAAGGAGGAATGCAGCCGCATTGTAAAGCATTGTGTTCTCATCGCCACGGGTAAGTGTTTCATCGTGTGATGACATAAATGAAAGAACGTTAAAGCCTTCCTTTGTGTTGATCTGGTCTGCATAGCCCTGATATGTGTTTGCAACACTACCGCTTGCAAGAGCACCGCCGCCTGTAACTGCGAAGTTAATCATTGAGTCGAAGCCGCCCTCGGAATAGTATGTGTCGTAGCCTACACCGTGATCCCAATGCTCGCCTGTCATCCAGAAATCTTCTTTCCAGTCAGCACCTGCTTTGCCCTTGTTGTTGGATCTCCACTCTCTGAGAGCAGAAACACAAGCCTGCTTGAGCTGGTTCCAAGAAGCCTTATCAACATGCTTTGCAGTATCGCAACGGAAACCGTCAACACCGTACTCCTTAACCCACTCTGAAAGCCAGGTTGAAAGGTAGCCTGTTACTGTGTTTGAATCACCGTATTTTGCGAGCTTCTGAGCATATGTACCTTCCTGCTTCCACTTTGTTTCGAGGATCGGAGGAATTGTAACTTTCTTTGTCTGCTCTGTTCTGAAGTCGGGAAGTCCGCTGAGTGACATTGTAAGATCACCGCCGGCACCCTCTGTATATCCGGGAAGACCGCTGCGGATCCAGTCATTGCTCCACCATTTGCCCCAGTCTTCTGCTGATGTTTTATAGTCAATGTGGTCGTTTACATCACTTACATCTGTGAGCTTGTATTTGTAGTCTAACGCACCGTCAAGGAGAGTACCGAAGCCGAACTGCTCCATATCTGCAACGGTGTTGTAGCCTGTGTGGTTCATTACGATATCCATGATAACTCTGATACCGTGCTCATGCGCTGTGTCAACGAGAGTTTTGAACTCCTCTTTTGTACCGAAGTTTGCATCAGTTTCGGTATAGTCAAGAACATAGTAGCCGTGATATGAGTAGTGAGCAAAGCCCTTACCTGAATCACAATAGCCGTGAGTCTGCTCATACGGAGCTGAAATCCAAATTGCGTTTACACCGAGGTTATCAAAATAACCCTCTTCAATTGACTGAGTAACACCTGCAAAGTCGCCGCCGTGGAATGTACCGGGGTTTGTATCCCAGCCGTCAAGCGGTTTGCCGTCCTTGTCAAGTGTTCTGCCGTATGAATGGTCATTTGCGGTGTTTCCGTTCTTAAAACGGTCGGTAAGCAGGAAATACACATTGGCATTATCCCATGTAAAGCCGTCATCCTCAACAAGTGAACCTGCGGCAGTTGATGATGCAGATGTGCTGCTGTCATCGGAAACTGTTGCAGCACTTGCCGAACCAAATGCTACGGAAGCACCGGGGAGAGCCATACAAAGTGTCAAAACGGCACTGAGCGCTCTCTTCATACTTCTTTTTTTCATTGTTTGATTACTCCTTTCAAAGCTTTTAAAACGTAGGGTCAAACATCCCTAGACAATTTGATTTTATCACAAAACTCTCACAAAAACTACACATAATCCTTTTATTTTGTAAAAATAGCAAGTTACACAATCTTTACACTGGAATTTTATGCAAAATTACCCTTGTCGCTCTTCTGTTTTTATTTATAAAGACAGTTTCAATTGCCCCCCTGCCGAAAATTACATAAATACGGTCGGGAATAATAAGATTTGTACTTAACAAAACTTTATTCCCGACCGCAATTTTCGCTTTTTAATTTTTATCTTATCTGAGTCTTACATTCAAAAATCTGAGTTTAAAGGTTGAGCCGACGCCGAGTTTGGAATCTGCGGTAATATATCCGCCTGTTTTTTCAACAATCGATTTTGCAAGCGACAGACCTATGCCGACGCTTGACGGGGATGAATTTCGTGCTTTATAGAACCTCTCAAAAATGTGGGGCAAATCCTTCGGGCTGATTCCGCATCCGTTGTCGCTTATGGTGATTTCCGAATACATACTGTTTCTTTCGGCAGAAATTCTGACATAACCGCCGTCGGTATGCTCAATGCAGTTTTTTACAATGTTTGAAACCGCTTCGCAAATCCAGCGAAAATCGCAATTAAGCATAAAATCATTTTTGACGGTTTTTTCAATTCTCACATCACGGATATCGGCAAGAACCTCTGTGCGTGAAATGCACTCGTCAATTATTTTTTCAACCGACACATCTCCGAACTTCAATTCAACAGTTCCCGAATCAAGCATTGAGAGCGTAAGCAGACTTTTTACAAGGAAATTTATCGAATGGGCATTATGCGCTATATCCATAACAAAATCCCGTCTGATTTCAACGGGCATATCATCGTCATCAAGGATATTTTCGGTTGTTATCAAAATTGAAGTCAGCGGTGTTTTGAGCTGATGTGAAATGTCGGCAAGCGAATTTTTGAGGATTTCTTTCTCTCGCATTGAATTGTCGGCATACTCACGAAGCATTACCGTTGTTTTTTGAATCTCCTGCTTTAACAGTGACATATCGTCGTCGGTTGAGCCGTCAAGGTCGAGGTCGTACTCTCGGTTGTTGATTTTTTCAAGACATTTTACAATTTCAAGTCGCTGTCGCTTTTGCTTTTTGCAGTATCTTATGAACACAACGCAGAGCAAAATTCCGAACACACAAACACCTGCGGTTGCAATCACAATTGTAATTGTTGCATAACTTCCGCTTTGAATGTCGACCCAGCCGCTGTCGGATTTTATTCCGTACTTGGCAAAGTCGTCCTTTATATCCTCTGTATCGCTGTTCAAAATTTGAGCAAGCTCCTTTTCCGAAATGTCGGGATATTGTTCCCTAACCTTTTCCGCAACGGCAATTATCTTTTTATCCGTGCTTTCACGAACAGCGTTAAAGCCTGCACCGATGCCTACTGCAACGGCACAACAGAAAAGTCCCGTTATCGCAAGCATTACCGCAAGAAATTTTGATGTGTTTTTCATTATACCTCCAGCCTGTAACCAAGGCCCTTTACGGTTTTAATCATATTTGTATCAAGTTTTTTGCGAAGTCTTTTTATGTACACGGTCAGCGTGTTGTCCTCAACATAATTCCCCGACAAATCCCATATGCGTTCAAGAATCTGTTCACGGGTCAGCACCTTGCCGCTGTTTTTGGCAAGCATTGCAAACAGACGGTACTCAAGCGCCGTAAGCACAACGGGATTGCCGTTTTTGCAAACCTGTTTTTTGTCAAAGTCAATGCTGATGTCGCCAAAATTCATAGCCATAGTTTTGTCGAGCTTTTTGGTAATTCGTTTAATTCTTGCAAGAAGCTCACGGCTTGAAAACGGTTTTGTTATGTAATCCTCCGCTCCGAGGTCAAAGCCTTTTACAATGCTGTCCTCATCGTCAAGTGCGGTGAGAAAAATCACGGGAGTTTCGCACACTCTTTTTATCTCGTCACAAAGCTCAAAGCCGTTGCCGTCGGGAAGCGATACATCAACAATAAAAAGGTCAAAGTCACCGCCGAGAGAGTTAAGGGTTGATTCGGCATTTTCACACAACGCAACCTCAAAGCCGTTTTGTTCAAGAGTGTAAACAAGTCCTTTTGAAATTGCACGGTTGTCCTCAATAAGAAGAATTTTCACAACAAGTCCTCCAAAATGAAATTCGGGCGGATTAAATCAATAATCCGCCCGTCAGCAATGAAAACATACAAAATATTGTGGTATCTGTTGTTACAACTACATTATAACAGAGTGTAAAACTATTGTCAACAAATTTCAACAAAATGCAGTCTGTTGACTGAGCTCAGCACTTATATGTTGTCATTTCGGATTGTTTCGATAATATTTTGCTTATTAACCTTTGAGATTGAGTATTTCATAATCAGCCATACTACAATAATTACAGCCGCAATACTAATCAATATAGCTTTCCACGGGAATACAAAGCTCATTGGAACACTTCCTCTTGAAAATGCGGAGAAGATTGCAAATACACCGAGAACGCCGAGAGGGATACCTATAAGCAATGATTTTATGCCGTACATAAGGCTTTCAAGGCGAATCATACGGTTAAATTCCTTCTTTGTCATACCGATAGATTTAAGCGATGCAAATTCCTTGCTCCTCAATTGCATATTGGTTGAGATTGTGTTGAAAATGTTTGTAAGTCCGATGAGCGAAATAACACCGATAAATCCGTAAACAAATATTCCAACAATCAGCATAATGGCATTGAACTGTCTTACAATTTCTTCATAGTCATAAATGTAAATGCTGTCATCCGCACCTTCCATAGACTCAATACGGTTTGTAAGCGAGGTGTGGTCTGATGTATTGGCATAGAGAGTAACGGCACATCCGTCTTTGCCGACCTGAGATGAAATTACACCCTGTTCGCCGATTATCAAGCCCTGACCGAAAATTGTTCCTTCGCCGATTACAGAATCAGCCGACTTTGGAATTTCGTCAAACAATGAGGCAACCCTCAACTTGCCTGTTTTCAGCTCGTTTCCTTCCTCATCATTTCCGTAAACGATAAACTTTGTCGGAGCGTCTTTGCCGTACAGCGGTACAGGATCATCATAGGTTCGACTGCCCTCGCCGTAATCGGGCGTCACCTTTGAATACGCAAGCACACCGCCCTTAACCTTGTTGTAATCAAGTTTCAATTCTTTGCAAATCTGAACAAATGTATCGTGTTCAAATTCAAAAAATTCCACGCTGAATGACTTTGTACCGTCAGCATCGTCATAAAGGAAGTTTTCTCCGCATTCGTTAACATGTACATCTGCTGAAACATAACCGTACTGCGAACCGACTGTCAGATAATTTTCGATTTCAGGCATTTTTTCAATTGTCTGAGCCTGCTTTGAATCAATTCCGACAACCATATAGCTGTAGTCTGTTTTGCCGTAGTAATGCTCTGTATATGTCATTCCGTAGTCCATAAATGCCGAAACTGCAATGAACATTGCAACGCTGACTACAATTGAAATAACCGTTGTGCGATACTTTTTCCTACTGCGTTTAAGGCTCTTTGAGGCGATTTCACCGCCTACACCGAAAAGCTTTTTGGTAAGCTTAGATGTGCGGTACGGCTTGTTGTTCTTCACCTTGATATCCTTGTTGCCTCTGATTGCAACAAGCGGTGGGATTTTTGACGCACGAAGTGCAATGAAGAATGACGAAAGGAATATTGTAACAGCAGAAAGAACAATTGCACAAATAATCGGAATTGTCGGAGTTACAAATACAAATGTTGCTCCGTTCAGCATATCACCGAGAACGCTGTTGAGTATTGCAATAAGAATTGCGTTTACACCGAGTCCGAGAAGTATGCCGAGAGGAATACCGATTAAGCCGAGAATGAATCCCTCAAAAAGCACATTCCTGCGGATTTGCCTTTTGGTTGCACCGACCGACGCAAGCATACCGTACATACTCGTTTTCTCTGTAATTGAAATTGCAAAGCTGTTGCGGATTACAAACACGCTCGCAAGCATTACTATAATAATGATAATAACGGCAAGGCTGAAAATCACAGTATTTGTTGCGTCACTTGAACCGTAGCCTTTCATACTGAGAAGTACGGAATTGAATTCGTATGCATTTATTCCAGAGGTCTGCTGATCTTCGGGTGAAATTTCATCGCTGATTACATTACTCATATCATCAGCTTTAAAGCCTAAAATATCCGCTGTATTTTGAAGATAATCGCCTTCGCTCTGAGGCGTATAGGCGATATACAGCTTATTCATATGCTTTGTCCTGATTGCCTCGATAGGTGCTTTTTCATCAGACACGGTATATATCATAGAAAGATTTGACGGATCATAGAGTTCGCTCGTTTTCGGTCTTTCAATAATACCCGTTACGGTATAGGTTCTTTTTACCGTGTCAATAATGCTGCACTTATTAAAATCTTTTTGCAACAAATTATGAATGCCTTCCTCATCAAGGACATTGCTGTCCTTGTCGGTAAGCACACCGACATCAAGTGTGATTTTGTCGCCGATTTTCACATCTTTTCCGTCCTGTGTTTTAAACGATTTTGTAACAACAGCCTCACCCGAATTTGTGGGGAACTTGCCCTTTATAAGGTCTATCTTAAAACAGTTGTCGTAGGTATTTTCGCTCATGGCAAGAACACTGTAATCGCAGGTTTCACCGTCAGCATTTTTTGTCCTTGCATATCCGAGCCTTTCCTTATAAAAGGCATTTTCAACATTGCGGTTATTGCGAGCCGTTTCAATTACTGAATTGTCTATAATATCAAGTGCAACATCATAATTGCCCGACCATGCCGCCTGTGCGTCAATCATAGTCTGTCGTCCGCTGAGTGCCATTCCCGAAACTACCGTGATGAGTGCCGCCGAGAGCATAATTCCCACGATTGTAACAATTGTACGCACCTTGTTAAGCCGCAGATTTTTAAGCGTAAGCTTGTTGAGAAGTTTCATAAAATCAAACCTCCTCAACAATTTTGCCGTCGCTGATTGTTATGATTCTGTCTGCCTGTTTTGCAATGTCAAGGTTGTGCGTAATCATTATAACAGTCTGTCCGTAACTCTGATTGCACATTTTGAGCATACTCATAACCTCTTCGCTTGACTTTGAATCAAGGTTGCCTGTCGGTTCATCGGCAAGCACAAGAGACGGATTGTTAATGAGCGCTCTGGCAATAGATGTTCTCTGTTGCTGACCGCCCGAAAGCTGGTTTGGAAGGTGTTTTCTTCTTGCACGCAGTCCGAACGAATCAAGAATCATCTCAAGTCTTTCTCTGTCAACACCTCTGCCGTCAAGGTCACAGGGGAGCGTGATGTTTTCTTCAACAGTCAGAATCGGGATAAGATTGTAGAACTGATAGACAATCCCCACCTGTCTGCGGCGGAATACGGCAAGCTTGTCATCATTCATTTTGCTTATATCGTTGCCGTCAACAAAAATTTTTCCGCTTGTGGGACGGTCAACACCGCCGATGAGATGAAGAAGAGTTGACTTGCCGCTGCCGCTTGCACCGACAATGGCAACAAATTCGCCCTTTTCAACCGAGAACGAAACATCGTCAACCGCATGGACAAGGTTTTCACCGCTTCCGTAGGTTTTTGTAAGATTTTCAACTTTCAGAATTTCCATAAAATATACCTCCAAATTCATTTTACACCCATATTATAGTGACGCAAAATGACTGTAAAGTGAATTTCGCAAATAAAGGCGTCAAACATATATAAGATGAAGTTATATAAATAACGGTAAAGTACAGTTTACAAGGGACTACACAGGGTAGGTATCTGACGGGAGGGGTTCCGCCCGTCAGATTTTCCATGTGATGTTCAAGCTGTCGCTTGTAGCGGCTATGGTGGTAATCATCAAATCCACCACCCGCCGCTTGTCGTCAAAGGATACATTCTCCCAAGTGTCGAGGTAGCCGGAAATCTGGCTGACCTGTTCCGGGCTAATGGCTTCCACCGTCAGCTCCGCTATCCTCGCCAGAAGTTCCTGCTTGCGTCCGTCCAGTTCCGCTATCTTCACATTCACATAGGAGAGCAGGACATTGTTTGCACCCGTCAGACTGTCCACCAGCTTTTCAATCTCGCTGTCCACATGGGCAAGTTCCACTTGCAGGGCGGCGATTTTCGGGTTTGCCTTTGCCGCTTTCTTTCTGCCTGTCAGCGTCTTGTAGCTTGCCAGTTTCTTTACCATCTGCTGATAAACAACTGTTTCCAGTTCCGAAGTGATGATTTTCCCGCACCCGGAGCAGCTCTTGTTATCCAGCCGTTTTGTGCAGCGGAGATACTGTTTGCCAGAGGGATTGTAGATACTCATAAGAGCATACCCGCAGTTTCCACACTTGATTTTTCCCGCCAGCCATGTGTGGGTGGCTTTTCGGGCAGACTGGATTTTCATGTTGTTCATCAGCTTCTTGCGGCAGGTCAGCCAGATGTCGGAGGGGACAATGCCCTCATGGGGAGCCAGCACCAGCATTTGGTCTTTCAAGTCGTTCTTCTTGCTGGGCTTCACATCCCGCCCTTGATACAGATAGCAGCCGTTCATGCCTGTAAAATCGGCAGCATCATTGACGATGACTGTCCCTTGACTTTTGAAAAATTCGTATACATCAAGGTCTGCCTGCACATAGACAGGATTGCGTAACATCTGCGCCAGCGTGGGGCGTATCAGCTCTTTGCCATGGAACAAAATCTCCTGTTCCGCAAAGTACCGGGTAATGTCCCCGTAGGAGGTAGTGGGCTGGGCGTACATCTCAAACATCAGCCGGATATTTGCCGCTTCGTCTGGATTTACCACCAGCTTTTTTGTGTTGATACCGTCCATCTTGATCGGCTCTGTATGGAAGCCGTAAGGGGCTTTCCCGCCCATCTTGAAACCTCGCTGGCTGCGGGAATAGTAGGCATCCGTTACCCGCTTCTGTATCGTTTCCCTTTCAAGCTGGGCGAACACAATACAGATATTTAACATCGCCCGCCCCATCGGGGTGGAGGTATCAAACTTTTCCGTAGAGGACACAAACTCCACATTGTACTGCTGGAACAGCTCCATCATGTTGGCAAAGTCCAGAATGGAACGGCTGATACGGTCGAGCTTGTAAACCACGACCTTTGCAATCAAGCCCCGCTTGATGTCCCGCACCAGTTCTTGAAACTTCGGACGGTCTGTGTTCTTGCCGCTGTACCCTTTGTCTGTGTATTCCTTGCAGTTACCGCCTTTCAACTCGTATTTGCAAAATTCAATCTGGCTTTCAATGGAAATGCTGTCCTTTTTGTCTACCGATTGTCTTGCATAGATTGCGTCTATTCGATTGTTCATATTGTCGCTCCTTTTCTTAAAAAAGAAACGGAGCTGCTGACAGTTTCATTATACCGCCAGCAGCTCCGCAAATCAACGATGGCTTTGGAAAACCTTATGCCCCGGCTTCCTCTTTCTGCCGCTTATCGGCATATTTGCGGAACACCTCATAAAGCTGCTGCTCCAGTTCCCGGCGTTTGACCGCTTCCTGTTCCGGCGTGAACACCGGGGAGAGATTTTCCAGCGTGATTTCCTTTCCCTGAAAAGTCACGACTTCCGTTTCCTTTTTGTATCTGATATTACTTATAAGCTTTGATTTTTCACCAAGTTCTTTCAAAATTCTCGTAATATTTACAGCTTCTCCTAAAATGTAAATGCTCATTGCAAGTACAGCAAATAGAATATATTGTTTTTTTACCTTAGCAGCAACACTAAATATTTGTGAAACATCTTGGTCTTTCAACACTAATGAAAATGTTAAAATTATAAGTAATATAAATATCGTCAGATTAACTAATATTTTTTTTATTTTGCTTTTCTTCTCTTTTTCCATGTTATCCTCATTTTCTGTATTAAATCTATCATTCATTTGTGACTTTTAAGTGACTTTCGCCCAAAAAAGGGCGTCCCTATTGGGCGAAAATTGCTCTTACTTTTGGTAATAAATAATGACTGCCACCTTTTCCTTTTACGTTTTCTACCATGCTTACTACTAGTAATAAGCTCTCATCACTTTCTCCTACGTTGAATGCATTAAACCAGCCTATTTCTGTGCCTTCGGTATCGTCCTTTGATTGTTTTATTTCTGCTGTTCCTGTTTTTCCTGCTATTGTTTTTCCTTCAATTTTTGCTGAATGTGCTGTTCCACTCGGATTTTCTACAACTTGTATTAAGCCGTCTCTTACTTCGTTTGCAGCTTCTTTTGAAAATGCATTTTCCTTGTAGTATTTAGCCGTTTGTGAACTTGCATTCTCTTTATACTCCAAGTATGGCATTATCATGTTGCCTTCATTTACAAATGCTGAGTACATCATTGCCATATGTATTGGGTTTACTAAGACTTCTCCTTGACCATATCCGGAATTTGCAAGTTGTGTTTCGTTTGTAAAGCTTTCACTGTTTGAGTATGAAGACTTGCTTATTGTTTGTGGAAACTCTATTTGTTGTCCAAACCCTATATTTTTTAGTGAATTTATTAGATTTTTGCCTCCTATTTTTAAAGCAGCCTTAGCAAAATATATGTTATCTGAATGTATTAATGCATTTTTCAGATTTGCAGGTCCATTATACGTAGAAAGTGTTGTTATATAGAAATCTCCCCAAGAACTATCGTTCTGCCACTTTGTTCCGCTTCTTCCAAAGTCATCATCTGCTGAAAAAGCACCAGTAGTTAACCCTATTGCGCCAATTATCGGTTTAAACGATGACCCAGGAGCATATGTTGCCAAATATCTATTATATAATAAATTATCTGGGTTTTCCGTTAAATTCTTATAATCTGCCGTTGTCATTCCTAAGCTAAAATCATTAGAATCAAATGATGGGCAACTTGCAAGTGCAAGCACTTCTCCCGTCTTCGGGTTCATAACAACAACAGCACTCTTGTCATCTTTAAACTGTTCATATACAGTCTGTTGTAATTTACTATCTATTGTCAATTTCACATCTTGACCGTCTTTTTGTTCTTGTTTTGCAATAGATGTTTTCTTATTTCCATTTGCATCTTCTATGTAAATTTCTGAACCGTTTACTGCTCTTAAAGTACTCTCGTAAGCACGTTCTAATCCATATTTTCCAATTTTACTACTCGAAGTATACCCATCTTTTGCCTTTTCTTTCAGCTCTTCCGCATTTATTGGTTGGATGTAGCCCACTAATTGAGAGGTTGACACTCCCTGTGGATATATTCTCTCATCTGCATCAATTATTTTTATTCCCTTTATCTCTAGTAATTTATTCTTTAATTCCATTTCATTCTTTCCCACAGTCTTTAACGGAACAAAAGTATCAGCCTTGACATATGATGCCGAAAGCTCGCTATTTATACCATCTGAAGTCATATTTAAAAGTTCAGCAATTTTTGCAATATCTTCTTCCCTATTATCACTCATCTTTCCAGGAACAAGACCTATTTTTGAAGCAACTCCGTTTGTTGCCAAGTATTCTCCATTTCTATCTAAAATACTACCTCTCTTTGCTTCTATGGTCTTTACCCTTACCTTATCTTCGGTATTCAACTTTGGAAAAATCAAGTTAGACGTCCAATCTATTTTATATTCTTTTTCTTCGTTCAATTCAAGAGTTACAGTATTTGTAAAGTCAACATGTCCAGACATTGTATCCATACTATTTTTATATGTAACTTTTGCTAATTTATTTTCATTTTCTATACTCTGTATGTCAACACTAAAATTTTCAGCCTCTATGCCTTCATAAATATTTTTATTTCTCTTAATAAAATCTTCTTCCGAAATATTAGCTTTGCTTTTTGATGACAACAAAGAATACATATCTTCATACTTCTTATCATTAATATATGAAGCAAAAGTCTGCAATACGTCTTCCGGTTTATTTTTAGGTTTATTGTTAAAATATATCGTTATTCCTATTCCCACAAATATCGCTAATATTAGAATAATGCTTATTACAATAATTATAATCTTCTTATTTTTCATTGCTATTTTCTCCCAATCTCTATTTTCCATTACATTATATCATACAAAACTACGAATAGCATCAGTTATATAAAATTTTTCGAAAACCAAAAGACCAGATTAATTACAATCCAGTCTTTTGCTAGTTACAACTTATTAATATTTATAATTTTATATATTATCCTGTCTTATTGTTTCTATTATGTTTTGCTTGTTTATTTTGTTTAGTGAATATTTCATTGTTAGTCCTACTATTATAAATACAAATATTACAGAAATTATTATTGCTTGCCATGGTATTATAAATCCAAAGTCTATCGAATTTGTAAACGATTTGAATATTTCATACGAGCCTAAAAGCCCTATTGGTATTCCTATTAGCAATGATTTTGCTCCATACATTATGCTCTCTAATTTTATCATTTTGTTAAATTCTTTTGTTGTCATTCCTATTGATTTTAGGTTTGCAAATTCTTTTGAGCGTAGTATCATGTTTGTTGTTATTGTGTTGAATATATTAGTTACACCAATTAGTGTGATTACTGCTATGAATCCATACAAGAATATTGATACGAGTATTATTATCCTTTTTTGTTGATCTGCATACTCAGCTAAATTTGTTATCATTATATCTTCAAAGTCTTCGCCTTCTTTTTTAAGGTCTGTTAGCTTGTTTTCTATTTCTGATGGTTTTTGTGCATCTATGCATAGGTTTCCACTATTTAATTCACTCTTATCTTTAGTAACTACTGGATAATCTTCAGATACAAACAAGTAGCCTCCCTCTGTATAACAACTTTCATATCCCATTGGTCTTTCTGTTGTAATTTTAGATATTTTTATTTGCTTTTGCTCATCATCCATAGTAACTTCCATTGATTCTCCAGCTTTAACATTAAAATAATGCTCAACCTTTGATTTTCCTTGCCCTAGATAATGCATCATGTCGTCTCCAAGTATTGCTATATTTGAATAATCTTTCTCGTTCATTCCAAGGCTTTTTACATATGACTTGAAGTAGTCATTGTTAACCATAACAATTGTCAAACCTAGAGTATTATATTCATATTTTCCAACATTTTCTTGGAAGTCTTCTTCATATATCTGTTTTTTATTTTCTAATTCTTCTTTAGCAAAGTCTGTTCCATATTTGTTTACGTCTATCTCAGCACTAGTCTGGTATGAATAACTGTAGCTATTTATTCCGCTCCATGTCGCAATTTTTTCATATAATGCTTCATTTCCACCATTTACGGCTATGTTATAGCTCAAATCTGTATAATATGAACCTGTCATCATCTGTCCATAAGTTAAAAATGATGAAAGTGCTATGAATATTGATATACTTACAACTAGCGACACTACTGTTGTTCTGTATTTTTTTCTATTTCTTTTTAAGTTTTTGCTTGCAATTACTCCGCCTATTCCAAATAATTTTTTCGTTAATTTTGATGTTTTTATTTTTCTCGTCTTTATCTTTATATCATCTGTTCCACGTATTGCTTCAATTGGTGGAATTTTAGATGCTTTTATTGCAGGAATTAAGCATGATAAAAATATTGTAATGCCAGAGATTACTACTGAAATTAAAATTGCCATTCCTGGTACATTATACACAAATTCTGTACCTTCCATCATGTCTCCAATTAATAAATTTACTATCCATAATAAAATTATTATTGCAACAATTCCTAATAAGATTCCAAGTGGAATTGCAATTATACCAATATATAATCCTTCTAGTAAAACACTTCTTTTTATTTGTTTTTTAGTTGCTCCAACAGATGCTAGCATTCCATATTGTTTTGTTTTTTCAGATACAGAAATACTGAAGCTGTTTCTTATTACAAACACGCTACTTACAACTATTATTACTATAATAACACCAGCAATTCCATATAGAACTCCTAAAGTGCTCTCACTAAGAACTCCTTCGAACCTTAATAAATCTGCATTAACTTCTACTTCAATTTCATTCTTAGTTTCCGCTTCTATTGTGTTTTTTATTTGATTCTTTACATTTTCATATTCTTTTGGATTTTTTAGAGTTACATAGAAGTTGGCTGTTTGTGAGTTTTTTATTGTAGCATCAGCTGTCACTGATTTTTCATTTTCTTCTGCTGATAAAATTTCATTTGAAGCATTTGTATTTAATTTTGTGCCTATTGATGTTATTTTGTCTGTGCCATCTGCATTTTTCTCATCATTTGAATATGTAACTGCCGTATAGCCTGGTGCAGAATAAGGCTCAAGTCCTGTGTTAGGTCTTTTCATTATTCCAACAACAGTATATTCTTTTTTCTGTCCATCAACAATTTGCTCCTCATAATCTTCGTTGTCTCCGGCTTTTCCAGTCTCTTGATATATATATTCTTTTGACGAACTTGCTAGATATGGATTTTTTTGATTAAGCTTACTGCCGTCCATTAGTTCTCTTGTTCCAACATTTAAAGTAATCTTATCTCCAACATTAATCTTAACTCTACCATTATCAATTAAATGTTGTGGAATAACAATCTCATTCTCATTTTGAGCCATTCGACCTTCTATCAATTTATATGCACCTTTTTCGAAAGCTTTTTCATTCATAGAAACCACATAAATATATGGTTTATCCTCATTTTGAATACTCTCGAATTCACTGTATCCCAGCTCTTTTGTAGTATAGTAACTATCAACCGCATTGTTCTGCGTAATATATTTTTGCTGTTCCTGTGGCACATTAGAAAACGAAATATGATAATCACCATCACTATTCTTAATAAGATTTACAAATGTCTGCTGTGCACTTGTAACCAGCCCCGCAACCGCACAAACCAGTGCAGTAGAAAGCATAATTCCAATAATAGTAACAACAGTACGTTTCTTATTAAGCAATAAATTTTTCTTAGTCAACTTATTTAAAACATTCATTATATATTCTCCATCTTTTCGCCCAATAGGGACGCCCTTTTTGGGGCGAAATTAACTTTTCGTTTCCCAACAGCTTCCTTTACTGGACAAAATTTATATTATTTTTTCTTCTTCACCCAAGAAAGTGCGTCCCTATTGGGCGAAATTTTTCTCATCCTTTATTATCTTTCCATCTTCTATTGTTATAACTCTCTCTGCTTCTTTTGCTATTTCTAAGTCGTGAGTAATTATTACAACAGTCTGGTTAAACTTTTTGTTTGATAATTTTAATAATGATATTATTTCATCACTCGCCTTTGAATCTAAGTTTCCTGTTGGCTCATCTGCAAGCATTAATGCTGGATTATTTATCATTGCTCTTCCTATTGATACACGTTGTTGTTGTCCTCCAGATAATTGGTTTGGCAGATGCTTCTCTCTTTTTTCTAACCCTAATGTTTTTATCAACTCATCTAATCTTTTCTCATCAACTTTTTGTCCGTCTAAGTCACATGGCAATGTTATGTTTTCTCTTACATTTAATATTGGTATTAAATTGTAAAATTGATAGATTAAACCAATTTGTCTCCTTCTAAATATTGCTAAATTATCATCATTTAAAGAATAAATGTCTTTTCCATCTATGAACACTTTGCCTGAAGTTGGTCTATCCACTCCTCCTAACAAATGTAGTAACGTAGATTTTCCGCTTCCACTAGCTCCAACAATCGCAACAAATTCTCCTTTATCTATCGAAAACGAAATGTGGTCAACTGCATTAACCTGATTTTCACCTTTCCCATAAGTTTTAACTAAATCTTCAACTCTTAAAATTTCCATTATATTTTCCTTTCCTTTCTTTTCAAATTTTCTTTTACTGAAATTATAATACATCATCAAAGTGACAAATAAATGACATTTGTAAATTTCTATTTCATTCATTAAAGAAAATTTTTTTCATATAAGTCACCCAGATTTAATATTGATAGACTCAATCGAAATTCGTATACTAGAATTAGATATTATTAAAAATACATACTATAAGAATAAGCATGATAAAAAGGCTCAGTGGATGTTATTTTTAGATGACCCTAATTTTAAGAATGTATGACTCAAGGACAACATGAAAAAATCTATTGAAATAAAAATGAGCGAATTTCTTCACTCATTTTTTTGAACTTTTTTACAGTCTGTTTATTATATCAACACATTAATTTTAGTTATTTTTTGAGTTCTTTTGTAAACTCCAAATA
>OOCM01001454.1_pt1 | contig 18599 bp, 17 predicted proteins | sample 1671111 | NCBI WGS metagenome assembly OOCM01 (sample SAMN06348123, study PRJEB24527) | human gut metagenome | biome: human gut; feature: ankylosing spondylitis patient; material: feces | host: Homo sapiens | place: China | collected 2015-10 | reverse complement strand
GAATGATGCCAATGACCATCCAGCCCACAAACATGATGCTGGCTGTTTTGCCCATGTAAACAGGGTTGTTGGGGATAAACAGCAGCACGAAGACCACGGTGGTCACAATGGCAGAGAACGCGCCCATGGCAATTCCACCGGGAATCTTGTAGGGACGCTCCAGGTTGGGCTCTTTCTTCCGCAGGCGGATGAGAGAGTAGGAGGTGATGGTCCAGGACAGCACGAAGGCGGCTGCGGAGAAGGAGGTAATATCCTGAATCAGGCCGGCGCCCAGGAAAGGACCGATCAGAGACAGCACCAGGCAGACGATCAGACCGGGAACAGGGATGCCGTTTTTATTCTGCTTGGCAAACACCTTGGGCACCAGGCAGCCGCGGCCCATGCCCATGAGCAGGCTGGCGGAAGCCATGAAGAAGCCGTTCCAGGTGGTGAACAGACCGGCAATGGCGCCGATGGTGATCAGCCAGTAGAAGAACTCACCGGCAGCACCGCCGTAGCTCAGTCTCAGCATGGTTGCCGCCGCGGGGTTGGTCATGATGCCGCCGACCGCAGTGGGCTGTGCGAACTCCTGCCAATCCCAAGCAAAGCCGAAGGAGAACAGCAGGAACGCATAGAACACGCAGGCCAGGGTAACGGAGAGCACCACGGTCTTACCAACGGACTTGATGTCGCCGCCAGCTTCCTCAACGCCCTGGGGAATGGTCTCAAACCCGGCCAGGAAGAAGGGATGCCGGAAATCTCCTCCGCCGTGTTGATATACATACTGCTGCCGTAATAGTAGCGCAGAATCTCAATGGTGGAATATCCCTGGTCGGCTAAGTATTTCGACCCCCACTGAGTCATCCAGTTCGGGCAGCTTACCCGCTGCCCGTCACAGTACTGTGTCAGAATCGGCTGGCGGACGTTCGGACGGGAAAGGTAGCTGTTAAACATCTCATCGACGATATTGGAAATGTTGGAAAAGATGTTTCTGCCGTAGACAAATTTGTGGTCAAAGGCGGTGGAAGAAGTAATGGTAAAATCATAGCCTTTGTTCCGGTACCACTCCGTATACACCCGGTTCAGGGTAAAGGACATAATCGCTAAAATATTTGCACGGAGAGCTGCATCCGGCCAGGTAGCATAGATTTCGCTGGAGGCAACATTTTTGATGTAATCCCGGTAGCGGACATAGTAGTCGTTGGCGGAAGAATCGCTTGGCGGTCCGTCATGGACAATAACATATTCCGGGATGACAACACGGCTTAAGACAATTTCGCCGCTTTCATTCATCGGCTTGATTTCATCCTCTGGGATTTTCGGCGGAAAATTCCCATAGAGAGTGTTGGCAGTAATAACAATATTTCGTTCCGGGGGATTTTCCACGGTGGCAGTTTCCATCCGGACATTTTGGATGGAAGTTTTATCCGGCAGAACGGAGATTCCGGAAATGTTGATGGGACGGTAGCCGGACGCATTTACCTGAATGGTATATTCCGAGTAAGGCTGGAATTCAGAAGGTTCCATGCTATATTCTAAGGGGGGAGCCGGCAGTTCAACTGCTGCAGTCTGACCGGAAATGTCAGTTGATAGTTCTTCAATGATTTCAGTAGGATTTCCCGTATAGGAAAGACGGATGGAGGCATCTTTAATAGGGAAAAAGCCACGCTCTGTGGTGACATGAATCCGCAGTTGCCCCATGTCCGTGGTTTTTTGCATATAAGAAAGGTTTGACATATGGAAACCTCATGATATTTATTCCATAAAGTATATGCCGGAATGGAGAAAAACGTGTTATACTGTTGCATAATGAATGGAGAAATAACATGACAAATTATAAAATGATATTGCAATACGATGGCAGCAGATACAGCGGATGGCAGGTGCAGGGAAATACGGAGCAGACCATTCAGGGAAAGCTGCAGTCGGTATTGGAGAAAATGACAGGAGAAGAAATAGAGATACATGGCTCCGGAAGAACGGATGCGGGCGTGCATGCCATGGGACAGGTGGCAAATTTTAAACTTCAGAGTGCATATGAACCGGAAGAGATAAAGAGGTACTGCAACCAGTATCTGCCGGAGGATATTGTGGTATTGGAGGTATCCGAAGTACCACTCCGGTTTCACAGCAGATTAAACGCAGTAAAAAAGACTTATTGCTATCGCATTTTTTTAGGAGAGAAGCCGGATGTATTCCGGAGAAAATATGTAACACCGGTGGCAGAAAACCTGAATATTAACAAAATGAAGGCAGCGGCGGAAGTGCTGATTGGAACCCACGATTTTACTTCTTTTTGCGGCAACCGTCATTTCAAAAAATCGGCAGTACGGACGATTTATGAGATTCGCTTGGAAGAGAAAAAGGATGAACTTGACATTTCTTTTACCGGAAATGGATTTTTACAGAACATGGTGCGAATCCTTACCGGAACACTGTTAGAAGTTGGAACGGGAAAGCGGGAAGTTCGTGAGATGAAAGAAATATTAGAGGGCAGAAACCGCAGTCTGGCAGGACCAATGGCAGCAGCAAAGGGACTGGTGCTCATAAATGTGGAATATGAATAGATAAGGCAGAGAAAGCTTCATGGAGAAATGGATTGAAATCAGAAAAGGCGGCAATTTCATGGAAATGGCAAAGAAATATGGAATTGACCCGCTGATTGCCCGGATTATAAGAAACCGGGATATAACAGATGAAAAAGAAATTACAGAATATTTGTATGGTGGAAAAGAGGCATTACATAATCCCCATTTATTAAAGGATGCGGATAAAGCTGCAGAAATTATTGCAGAGGGCATTGCAGAGAAAAAGGCCATGCGTATCATTGGTGATTATGATATCGATGGTGTCAATGCGACTTATATTTTATTAGAGGGAATCCGCCGGTGCGGCGGCAATGTGGATGCTGCAATCCCGGACCGGATGAAGGATGGTTATGGAATCAATGAGCATTTAATCGAGCAGGCATTGTCCGATAGAAAAGAACTTTTGATTACCTGCGACAATGGAATTGCTGCAATCAACGAGATTAATTTTGCAAAGGAAAAAGGAATGACGGTTGTAGTAACGGACCATCATGAGATTCCTTATTGCAATACAGAGCAGGGAAAGGAATTTCTGCAGAGTAATGCGGATGCCATTGTAAATCCTAAACAGAAAGACTGCCTGTATCCATGCAAAGGAATCTGCGGAGCAGTAGTGGCATGGAAGCTGGTGCAGGTGCTTTATGAGAGAATGGATATTCCGGTGGAAGAAGCGGATATTTTTATTGAAAATGCAGGCTTTGCAACGGTGGGGGATGTCATGGATTTAACCGGAGAGAACCGCATTTTGGTAAAGCTTGGGTTAAAAGCGTTAGAGCATACGAAGAATCCCGGCATGAAAGCGTTGATTGCAAAAAACAAGCTATCCGACAAGCCGTTGAGTGCATATCATATCGGCTTTGTATTGGGACCATGTATCAATGCCAGCGGCAGACTGGATACGGCAAAACGTTCCCTGGAGCTGCTGCTTGAGCGGGATGAAGTAAAGGCTTCTGCACTGGCAGGCGAATTGGTGGAGCTTAACGAAAGCCGGAAATATATGACACAGCAGGAGACACAGAAGGCATTGGAACAGATTGAAAATGAAGGCCGGGAAAAAGATAAAGTATTAGTGGTTTACCTGCCGGAATGCCATGAGAGTCTTGCAGGAATCATTGCCGGAAGAATCCGGGAAGCCTATCAGAGACCGGTATTTGTACTGACCAGAGGAGAAGAAGGAGTCAAAGGCTCCGGTCGTTCCATCGAAGCCTATTCCATGTTTGATAAAATGACGGAAGTGGTGGAGCTGTTTACAAAATACGGCGGACATCCTATGGCAGCAGGACTTTCCATGCGGGAAGAAGATATTGATAAATTGCGGGAACAGCTTAATCAGAAGGCAGAACTTTCTGAAGAAGATATGGCAGAGGTGGTAAGGCTGGATGCGGTGCTTCCGATGTCCTATTTTACGGTAGATACCATCCGGCAGTTAAGTGTGCTGGAGCCTTGCGGAAAGTCCAATACCAGACCGGTATTTGCAGACCGTAATATTAAGATTACGAGAGCCGGTATAGTGGGCGTAAACCGGAATGTGTTAAAGCTTCATTTGTTGGATTCAAAGGGGAATCCGGTGGCAGGAGTCTATTTTGGAGAAGTGGAAAAATTTCTTACATTTCTCAGTGAAAAGTTTGGCAGTGAAGAAGTGGATGCAGCTATGCATGGAAAAGAAAACAGCATACAGTTTGCAGCCGTTTATGAGCCGGCAGTGGACACTTACAGTGGAAGAGAAAGTGTGCAGGCAATAATACGGCGTTTTAGGTAAAACTTTAGGGATTTAAGAAAAATTTAATAGAGTATTATGGTTTTTGCAGGACGCTTCGGTTGTAAAAAGTGCAGAATCATTGTAAAATATAAGGGATTTATAACATACAGGGGGTATATTATATGACGAAAGAGGAAGTATTTTCTTTCCCTTCCGCAGATGGACGAACCACAGTTCATGCAGTACGATGGACTCCGGAAGATGGAAAGTATCGTGCAATTTTACAGATAACACATGGTATGGTGGAATATATTGAGCGCTACCAGGCTTTTGCAGAATTTTTAAATGACAATGGTTTTCTGGTGGTAGGTCATGATCATATCGGACACGGCGAATCCGTTGTATCTAAGGATGAATGGGGATATTTTGCAGAGCATCCCAGCGATACGGTGGTTGCTGATATGCATACACTCCGGGAGATAACACGGAAAGAGCATCCGGGTGTGCCTTATTTTATGTTAGGACACAGCATGGGTTCTTATATGCTTCGGAAATATCTGGCGATACATGGAGAGGGGCTTACCGGTGCTATAATTATGGGAACTGGCTGTATTCCGGACAATACCACAAAGCTTGCCATGTTTATTGCAAAGCTGCAGGCAGCATTTTTCGGCTGGCATCACAGAAGTAAATTATTACAGAAATTATCTTATGATAAATACTATCATCAGTTTGACCTGACAGGAAAAGATGCTTCCAATAGCTGGCTGACCAAGGATGAAGAAATAGTAAAAACCTATTATGCAGACCCGAAATGCACGTTTGTATTTACGGTAAATGCTTATATGGGACTGTTTGAGGCAGTTCTTTTTGACAACCAGCAGGAAAATATTGAAGCAGTTCCAAAGAGTCTTCCGTTATTCTTTGTATCGGGAGCAATGGATCCGGTGGGAGGCTGCGGCAGCGGCGTAAAGAAGGTATATAATAAATTTGACGCAGCCGGCAAAGAGGATATTACCTGGAAATTATATGACAACGACCGTCACGAAATCTTAAATGAGACAGACCGTGATGTTGTATATCATGATATTCTGGCATGGATGAATGTTCACCTTGCCTGAAAAGGAGGAAAAAATGAAAAAACATATCAAAAAAATAATGGGAATGGGATTGGCATGTATGCTGTTTCTTGGAGTGCCATTTCAGGCATCCGCAGCAGAAGTGACAGGAACACTGTCTACAGAGACATCATCGGAAAATGGTACTGCAGCAGGCGGAGAGAACAACGGTTCCGATGCAGCAGCCAATACAGATAGTGGAGCAGCAGCCGGCACTCCGGAAAGTGGAGCAGCAGCCGGCACTCCGGAAAGTGGAGCAGCTGCAGATAATCCGGCAGCGGCAGAAGATAAGGCAGATGACAATGTCGTGATCAAAGAAAGCGATAAACCATATCTGGCACTGGGTGCTGATCTGTCTGAGGAGCAGAAGAATACAGTATTAAGTCTGATGGGCATTGATCCTGCACAGCTTGATAATTATGATGTAGTTACAGTAAACAATTCCGAAGAACACCAGTATCTGGATGCATATATTCCATCTTCACAGATTGGAAGTAAATCCTGGTCTTCTGTAGTAATCGTAAAGAAAGATAAAGGAAATGGAATCAATATTTCCACCAAGAATATTTCATACTGTACAGTTGGTATGTATAAGAATGCACTGGTAACAGCCGGAATTGAAGATGCGGACATAATTGTTGCAGGACCACAGAATATTTCCGGAACAGCAGCTCTGGTAGGTGTGTTTAAGGCATACCAGGAGATTACCGGAAAAGAACTTCCACAGGAAAATGTAGATACTGCATTAAATGAGCTGGTTTTAACCGGACAGTTAGAGAGCAGCACTGGTGCAGATGCAGAATCCGTAGAAGGACTGGTTGCATACTTAAAACAGCAGATGGCAGAAAACAATCTTACGGATGATGCAAGTATCCGTGATGCCATTGATGAAGCAGCAGATAAATTTGATGTTGCACTGACAGAAGAGCAGAAAGAGCAGTTATTAGACCTGTTAAAGAAGATTGGCAATCTGGATCTTGATGTAGACAGCCTTGTAAATCAGGCAAAATCCATTTATGACAAGATTGAAAACCTTGGTGCAGACGGCATCTTTGATAAGATAGGAAGCTTTTTCTCCAACCTGTTTTCCTCTATTGCAGATTTCTTTAAGAATCTGTTCAATTAAATAAGACAGGACAATTTTATAAAAGAGATTTCAGACAACTACCGGTTCACCCGGTAGTTGTTTTTTTTGAAAGGTCAGGTGCCAAATGGAGAAATCAAATTTTGGATATGGCAAAATTGTACAAAAACATATCTATTTGTGACTTTGGAAGCAAATTAGAAGTTCTTAATGTACCTGCCATGATACAGCAACATTCTGACATGGATGTCAGAATGAGTCCTAAAGAGCCCGGATGGCTCGTTTAGGACAGTTGCGTGATATTTCTATATTTAATCAGGTACATTTAGAACATCTTATTTGCATACAGTGGAACAAATAGATATGCTTTTGACCAATTTGCCAAATAAAATATATGAGAAGCCCATTTCCTTCCTGATCAAACAAAATAGAAAACACATGTTTGCCAAAAAAATCTCCATGTGTTATACTAGCCGCAGGGCTTCTTTTGAAGCAGTTTTTAGAAAGAAAGGAATGGAACAATGGCGAAACAGGAAACATATGATGCAAGCAGTATTTCCGTACTGGAAGGACTGGAAGCTGTCCGGAAGAGACCGGGAATGTATATTGGAAGCGTCTCAAGAAAAGGATTGAACCATTTAATATATGAAATCGTGGATAACTCGGTAGATGAGCATCTTGCTGGTGTATGTGATACCATCCGTGTTACATTAGAGGCAGATGGCTCCTGTACCGTAGAAGATAACGGACGGGGAATTCCGGTGGGAATGCATAAGAAGGGCGTATCGGCAGCCCGTGTGGTATTTTCTACTCTGCATGCCGGCGGAAAATTTGATAATGCAGCATATAAGACCAGCGGTGGTCTTCATGGAGTAGGTTCCTCTGTTGTAAATGCACTTTCTACTTATATGGATGTAGAAATAAGCAGAGATGGTTATGTGCATCATGACCGCTATGAGCGTGGCGTGCCAACGGTAGAGCTGATAAATGGACTTCTGCCGACAATTGGGAAGACGAAAAAGACCGGAACAAAGATTAATTTCCTGCCGGATCCGGAAATCTTTGAGAAAACAAGATTCAAAGAGGATGAGGTAAAGAGCCGTCTGCATGAGACTGCTTATCTGAATCCGGCACTGACCATTATTTACGAAGATAAGCGCGGAGAAGAAACAGAACATATTGAATATCATGAACCGGATGGAATCATTGGCTTTGTAAAGGAGATGAACCAGAACAGTGAGTGCCTTCATGATGTGATTTACTACAAAGGAGAATCTGAGGGCATTTCTGTTGAAGTGGCATTCCAGTATACAACAGAATTCCATGAGAATGTGCTGGGCTTCTGTAATAATATTTACAATGCAGAGGGCGGAACCCATCTGACCGGTTTTAAGACAACCTTTACCCAGGTGATTAATTCCTATGCAAGAGAGCTTGGCATCTTAAAAGAAAAGGATGCAAACTTTACCGGAACAGATGTAAGAAATGGAATGACTGCCGTTATTTCTGTGAAACATCCGGACCCAAGATTTGAGGGGCAGACGAAAACCAAGCTTGATAACCAGGATGCGGCAAGAGCCACCGGAAAAGTAACCAATGATGAAATTCAGATGTACTTTGACCGTAACCTGGATACTTTAAAGGCAATTATCAGCTGTGCCGAGAAGGCTGCCAAGATTCGTAAGACAGAAGAGAAAGCCAAAACGAATCTTCTGACCAAGCAGAAATTTTCTTTTGATTCCAATGGCAAACTGGCAAACTGTGAGAGCCGTGATGCATCCAAATGCGAGATTTTCATCGTAGAGGGAGATTCTGCGGGTGGTTCTGCAAAGACTGCAAGAAATCGAATGTTCCAGGCAATTCTTCCGATTCGTGGAAAGATATTAAATGTAGAGAAAGCAAGTATTGATAAAGTATTGGCTAATGCAGAGATAAAAACTATGATTTATGCATTTGGCTGCGGATTTTCCGAAGGATATGGAAATGACTTTGATATCAGCAAGCTTCGTTATGATAAGATAATTATCATGGCAGATGCAGATGTGGATGGAGCACATATTTCAACGCTGCTTCTGACTTTGTTTTACCGGTTTATGCCGGAACTGATTTACGAAGGACATGTCTATATTGCGATGCCGCCATTATATAAGGCGATGCCAAGCAAAGGGGAAGAAGAATATCTTTATGATGATGCAGCACTGGCACGTTATCGTAAAACACATAAAGGTTCTTTTACCCTGCAGCGTTACAAAGGTCTTGGAGAGATGGATGCAAACCAGCTATGGGAGACAACCTTAAATCCGGAAACAAGAATGTTAAAACAGGTAGAAATCGAAGATGCCAGAATGGCATCGGATGTAACAGAGATGCTGATGGGAACGGATGTACCGCCGCGTCGTAAATTCATCTATGATAATGCAAAGGATGCAGAACTTGACATATAAATTTCTATGAATCCGTAAGGAATTGCTGACAGCATATTTTTATGGATGTATGGGAAATGATAGAAGCAGAAAATCAGGAAGGAATTGGATAGATTATGGAAACGAAAGAACAGATTATCCGCACCGAGTATTCGGAAGTAATGCAGAAATCTTATATCGATTATGCCATGAGCGTTATTATCGCAAGAGCATTGCCGGATGTCAGAGATGGTCTGAAGCCGGTACAGCGAAGAACACTTTATGATATGCACGAACTTGGCATCCGTTATGATAAACCTTACCGTAAATGTGCCCGTATCGTGGGAGATACCATGGGTAAATATCATCCGCACGGTGACAGCTCCATTTATGATGCACTGGTGGTAATGGCTCAGGAATTTAAGAAAGGCCTGCCACTGGTAGATGGCCATGGTAACTTTGGTTCCATCGAGGGAGATGGAGCGGCGGCGATGCGATATACCGAGGCTCGCCTGCAGAAGATTACCCAGGAAGCATACCTTGCGGATCTGGATAAAGATGTAGTAGATTTTGTGCCAAACTTTGACGAGACAGAAAAAGAACCGGAAGTACTTCCGGTAAAGGTGCCGAACCTTTTGGTAAACGGAGCAGAGGGTATTGCCGTTGGTATGGCAACCAGCATTCCACCGCATAATTTTGGCGAAGTCATTGATGGTGTCAAAGCATATATGAAGAATCCGGATATTACAACAGAAGAAATGATGAAATACATCAAGGGACCGGATTTCCCGACCGGTGGAATTGTGACCAACCAGGATGAACTGCTTTCCATTTATGAGACTGGAATCGGTAAGATTAAGGTTCGTGGAAAAGTAGAAATTGAAGCAGTAAAAGGCGGAAAAGAGCACCTGATTATTACGGAAATTCCATACACCATGATTGGAGCCAATATTGGAAAATTCTTAAATGATGTCTACAGTCTGGTTGAGACCAAGAAGACAAATGATATTGTGGATATTTCCAATCAGTCATCCAAGGAGGGAATCCGCATTGTTATCGAACTTCGAAAAGGAGCAGATGCACAGAATCTTTGCAATCTCCTTTATAAGAAGACAAAATTAGAAGATACTTTTGGTGTCAATATGCTGGCAGTAGCAGACGGAAGACCGGAGACTCTGGGACTGGTTCCGATTATCCGCCACCATGTAAAGTTCCAGTATGAGCTTGCTACCAGAAAATATAAGACATTACTGGCAAAAGAACTGGATAAGAAAGAGATTCAGGAAGGCTTAATCCGTGCCTGCGATGTCATTGATTTAATTATTGAAATCTTAAGAGGAAGCCGTAATATCAAGGATGCGAAAAACTGTCTGATGAACGGTGTGACCGAAAATATTAAATTCAAAACGAAAGAATCCGAAAAGAAAGCTTCGAAGTTAAACTTTACAGAACGTCAGGCAACAGCAATTTTAGAGATGCGCCTCTATAAGCTGATTGGTCTGGAAGTGGAAGCATTGATGGATGAGCATAATACCACATTAAAGAATATCGCAGAATACGAAGATATTCTTACCAACCGCAGTACAATGGCGAAGGTAATTATGAAGGAATTGGATGGTCTTAAGAAAAACTATTCCAGAAAACGCCGTACCCATATCGACAATGTGGAAGCTGCCGTTTATGAAGAAAAGAAGATGGAAGAGATGGAAGTAGTCTTCTTGATGGATCGTTTTGGCTATGCGAAAACCATTGATGTGGCGGCTTATGAGCGTAATAAAGAAGCAGCAGACAGCGAGAACCGTTATGTACTTCATTGTATGAATACCGGAAAAATCTGCATCTTTACCAATACCGGACAGATGCATCTGCTGAAGGTAGTCGATTTGCCGTTTGGAAAATTCCGTGACAAGGGACAGCCGATTGATAATGTAAGTAATTATGACAGCTCTAAAGAGCAGTTGATTTATATCACGGATCTGGCAGCACTGTGTACGCAGAAGCTTTTATTTGGAACGAAGACAGCCATGTTAAAACAGGTGGATGGAAAAGAATTTGACGTAGCAAAACGTACCACAGCTGCCACGAAGCTTGCAGATGATGATGCAGTTATATTCGTAGCACCGGTAGAAGAAAATATGACTATTGTTATGCAGTCGGCAAAGGACATGTTCCTTAGGATCGCAGCAGATACGATTCCTGAGAAGAAGAAGGGGGCAATCGGAGTCTGCGGAATGAAGCTTGCAGCAGGGGATGAACTGACCAACATCTATGCACTGGGTGAGGAAGAACCGCCGGTGGTCATGGTAAAAGATAAAGAAATTGCATTGAACCGGCTTCATATTGGAAACCGTGCAACCAAAGGAGTAAAGAAATAAATTGACATATCAGCAGGCACTTGCATTTGTAGAAGAAACAAAAAAATATGGCAGTATATTAGGACTGGACAGTATCCGTGCACTGATGAAAGAACTGGGGGATGTGCAGGAAGAACTTACCATCATTCATATTGCAGGAACTAATGGAAAAGGTTCTGTGGGTGCAATGCTTCAGGCGGTGCTTTCAGAAGCAGGATTAAAAGTGGGAAGATACAGCTCGCCGGCAGTCTTTTCCTATCGGGAAATCTGGCAGATAAACGGAAAAGCAGTTTCCGAAGAAGCATACGCTGCCTTGATGGAAAAAGTAAAGACAGCCTGTCTTACACTGACAGAAAAAGGACTTCCGCATCCGACCTCCTTTGAGGTAGAGACTGCAGCAGCGTTTTTATATTTTAAAGAAGAAGCCTGTGATGTGGTGTTATTGGAAACCGGCATGGGGGGAAGAGAGGATGCAACCAATCTGATTACCCATCCCATTTGCAGTGTCATTACTTCTATCAGCATGGATCATATGCAGTTCCTGGGAAATACGTTATCAGAGATTGCATCTGCAAAGGCTGGAATCATAAAAGAGAACTGCCCGGTGGTATCTGCCTGGCAGGAAGATGCTGTGACAGAGGTTCTTGTCAAGGAGGCAGAGCGGCTTAAAGCACAGCTGTACCAGCCGAGGAAGGATGCCATAAGAAATCTTTTGTATGATATGAATGGAATGCAGTTTGATTATGTAAGAGAAGATAATTCACAGTGGAAGATAAAGCTTCCGCTGACCGGAGCCTATCAGGCAGCCAATGCAGCCTGTGCGCTTAAAGTAATAGAAGTATTGAAAGAGAAAACATTTCCGCAGCTTACCTTATCGGTGATACAAAATGGCTTTCAGAAGGTCTGCTGGAATGGGCGTTTTGAACGTGTTTTAGAGGAACCATTATGCATTCTGGATGGTGCCCATAATGAGGGCGCAGCACTGCAACTTGCAAAAACGCTGGAAAACTGTTTTACAAATCGTAAGATAACCTATATAATAGGGGTGCTTGCTGATAAGGCACATGAGAAGATTTTAAAGATAATGCGTCCTTATTCGGAAACTGTATATGCGGTAACGCCGCATAATGGCAGGGCACTTCCGGCAGAGAAGCTGGCGGAGGAAGCGAAGGCAGCAGGCTATCAAACAGTAATAACAGAACCTTTGATTGAAGATGCGGTAAGACATGCAATTGCTGAGAGCTCGAGAGAAGATGTGGTGCTGATATTTGGCTCCTTGTCATATCTTGCAGAGGCAAAGCAGGCTGTCATACAGTATCGGGAAGGACAGAAGAATGATAGATAAAGAGAAAGTGGAAGCAGGAGTACGGCTGATATTAGAAGGCATTGGCGAAGATGTGAACCGGGAGGGCTTACTTGAGACTCCGGATCGTATTGCACGGATGTATGAAGAAATCTTTGGCGGAATGGACATGGATGCCGCAGAGCCTTTAAAGAAAAGATTTCATGCCAGCAACAATGAGATGGTAGTAGAAAAGGATATTACTTTTTATTCTACCTGTGAGCATCATATGCTTCCATTTTATGGAAAAGCCCACGTTGCTTATATTCCAAATGGAGAAGTAGTCGGCATCAGCAAGCTGGCAAGAACCGTGGAAATCTATGCAAGACGGCTTCAGATTCAGGAGCAGCTTACGGCACAGGTGGCAGATGCACTGATGGAGCAGTTAAAGCCGAAGGGTGTTATGGTCATGATGGAAGCAGAGCATATGTGTATGACGATGCGTGGTATTAAGAAGCCGGGCAGCAGGACGGTTACTTATGTGACCCGTGGTATCTTTAATGAGGATGAGCGTCTGGTAAATAAATTTTTCCAGATGGTGCGTTAGATATGGTGATGAAATGGAATATGTAGCGAGACTTTTGCATCAGGAGCAATACCGGAAAACCGTAAAGAAAATTGCCCGTCTGGAAGCGGACAGAATCTATTGCAGACATAATATGGAACATTTTATGGATGTGGCACGTCTGGCACAGATTCGCAATTTAAAGGAGCAGCTTGGTTTGGATGAAGAGATGATATATCTTTATGCCCTGCTTCATGATATCGGTCGTATGAAAGAATATGAACAGGGAATCTCTCATGCAGCGGCATCTGCCGAATTTGCAGGAGAGATTTTTGCGACTATAGGCTATCCGAAGGAAAAAGGAGCTATCATCTGCCAGGCAATTCTGGCTCACCGCAGGGAGACCTGCAGTGAGCTGCACGGGGAGAAATTATGGCAGACAGCATTTACACAGCTTATGAAATGGGCGGATAAGGCATCCCGTATGTGCTTTGCCTGTGAAGCAGCAGACAGCTGCAAGTGGAGTGAAGAAGAGAAAAATAAACCGGAGACCTGGTTTTAAGCTGCCAGGCATCCGCAAGAAGCTGTTGGTAGCAGGTTCTACAGACAGCATAAAAGGAGAAGAAAAATGAGAATAGGCAATCGGACATTTGACACAGCAAATCATACTTATGTAATGGGAATCTTAAATGTAACACCGGATTCTTTTTCGGATGGGGGAAGTTATAACCAGTTAGACCTTGCATTAAAGCATGTAGAAGAAATGATGGAACAGGGGGCAGATATCATCGATGTGGGTGGAGAATCCACAAGACCGGGTTATACAAAGATTTCTGATGAAGAAGAAATTGAGCGTACTGTTCCGGTGGTAGAAGCAATTGTAAGCCGTTTTGATGTGCCGGTTTCCGTAGATACCTATAAAAGTAAGGTGGCAGAGGCTAACCTTGCGGCAGGAGCACATCTTTTAAATGACATCTGGGGACTGAAAGCAGATGATAAAATGGCTGGCGTGATTGCAAAATATGATGCCGCATGCTGTCTGATGCACAACCGCAACGAAGCAGATTATAAGAACTTTATGGAAGATATGAAAAATGATTTACGGGAAACATTACGTCTTGCAAAGGAAGCGGGGATTCGTGAAGATGGCATCATGACAGACCCGGGTGTAGGATTTGGCAAGACTTATGAGAATAATTTAGAAGCCATCCGATGTGTGGGAGAACTGAATGAACTGGGCTATCCGGTGCTGCTTGGCACATCCCGGAAGTCAGTAATCGGTCTGACACTGGATGTTCCGGCAAAGGAACGTGATACAGCCACAGCAGTAACCAGTGCTTATGCCGTATGGGCACATTGCGGATTTGTCCGCGTACACAATGTGCGTGCCAATGCAGAGGCAATTAAGATGGCAGAAGCAATCAGGGATGGAGGATTACATGGATAAGATTATCATAGAAAATCTTGAACTATTTGCAAATCATGGAGTGTTTCCGGAGGAGACAAAGCTTGGACAGAAGTTTCTAATCAATATGGAACTTTATTTACCAACCAGAAAAGCCGGATATTCGGATGATTTGACAGAATCGGTAAATTATGGAGAAGTCAGCCATTTTGTAACAGAATTTCTGACGACACATACCTATAAGCTGATTGAAGCTGCAGCAGAGCAGACAGCACGGGCAGTGTTATTGCATTTTCCATTGATTCAGAAATTAAAATTTTCCATACATAAACCATGGGCACCGGTGGGACTGCCTTTATCAGATGTGGCAGTGGAAATAGAACGGGGCTGGCATAAGGTATATCTTGCCTTTGGTTCCAATATGGGCGACCGGAGAAAATATATTGAAGATGCCGTTGAAGAACTGCGGAACTTAGAAGACTGCAAGGTAGGAAAGGTATCTGATATCCTCGAGACAGAACCTTATGGCGGCGTGGCAGAAGGCGCATTTTTTAATGGATGTCTGGAACTTCGAACCCTGTATACACCGGAAGAATTATTGGAGAAGCTTCATGCTATAGAAGCTCATGGCAACCGGGAGCGTAAGATGCGCTGGGGCTCAAGAACGATAGACCTTGATATTTTATTTTATGATGATGAAGTGATATCTACCCCGGAACTTACGATTCCGCATATTGATATGGCAAACCGCCTGTTTGTGTTAGAACCGTTGTGTGAAATCGCACCATATCTCTGGCATCCGGTGTTAAAAAAGACGGTGCTTCAGATGAAACAGGAACTGAAGGGCAGAAAAGACATTGTTTTATTTGATTTGGATGGAACCATTACCAATTCCAAGGAAGGAATAACAAAGTGTGCCCAGTATGCCCTAAAGGCATATGGTATTGACGAACCGGATGCAGATAAGCTTGAATTCTTTATCGGACCGCCACTTAAAAATACTTTTATGGAACATTATGGCATGGATGAAGAGACCGCAGTAGCGGCAGTAGCCAAGTACCGGGAACGCTATCATCCAACCGGTATCTTTGAATGCAGCCTTTTTGATGGTGTTGAGGATGCTTTGAAATCTCTCAAGCGAAAAGGCTATCGTATCGGACTGGCATCCAGCAAGCCGGAAGAATCCTGCCGGCGTATTTTGGAGCATTTCCACATCCTCTCCTATTTTGATGAAGTGGTGGGAGCCACAATGGATGGCAGAATAGACAGCAAATATGAGGTGTTGCAGGAAACGATAAAGCGGATGCATATTTATGATACTACCGAGGCAGTATTGATTGGAGATACCAGATTTGATGTATCAGGAGCCAAAGAAGCACATATGGACTGCATCGGCATCACTTATGGATTCGGAACGAAAGAAGAGTTGCAGGAGGCTGGTGCAAAAGCAATCTGTGACAGTATTGAGGAGGCGGCAGAATATATTGAAAGATTATAAGCTACTTCGCATCTGGGAAGTGATTTATCCCATTGGTATTTATTTTGTAGTAACCAACGTTGTGATGTTTGTGTTAAATATCATCCATGCAATGACCAATGAAAATTATATGATTTATCAGATTATTGCAACGGTGATAGCATTTCCCTTTATCTATGCTTTCTATCGGAAAGAGGATGGCGGGAAAATGGCAAATCTGCTACGAACCTTTTTATTTGCAGCAGCTGCAGGCTTATTTGGTGTAGTGTTAAATAATCTTATCGGATATACCGGCTTAAAAGAAACATCGCAGAGCTATCAGGAAGTAAGTGCTGCATTTTACGGCAGCAGCCTGGCATTGGAAATACTTGGAACCTGTATCATAATTCCGTTCTTAGAGGAACTTCTTTACCGCGGCATCGTTTACCAGCGTTTGAAAGCGTTTTTGGGAGTGAAGACGGCAATTGTATTATCGGCAGTATTATTTGGAGCCATGCATTTTAATCTGGTGCAGTTCCTATATGCCACAGCGGTAGGACTCTTGCTGGCAGTCATCATGGAACAGGAAGGGCTTGGCGCAGCCATGGCAGCCCATATGGTAACGAATCTGGTATCGGTACTTCGAAGTGAGACAAAGCTGTTTCATTTCATGGATGCATCCATGACGGGAAGTGTCATATGCACCGTGGTGGAGAGCGTGCTGATTGTGGTGTTATTGCTGCTGGCTTTCCGTAGTGGAAAAGAGAAGTAAAATCTGGTTAATTGAATAAAATGTAAAAATAAAAGGAATCTAATTTGATAAAATTCCCCTTTGGTAGATAAGGTAAATGTTCTTAGTCTGCTTAAGGGGAATTTTTTTGAAAAAATGGAGAGAAACTGGAAATATGAGAAGCTAAAAAGGTAGAAGATATTTGTTGATGGATATGATAACAATCCTGGATTGCTTGTTGACGAATGTACCCTAATAGGGTATAGTCTAGATAGAAAAAATAATAGGACTGGAAGGTACACTATATTATGAAAGAAGATACAATACTGGTGGAGATAACAAAGATGAGAAAGGAAACAGGATTAAGTCAGAGCCGGTTTGCCGCATACTTTGGAATACCAACAAGAACGTATCAAAAATGGGAACAGAAAGAAAATACGCCAGCTCCATATATTCCGGAAATGATGAGTTATATACTTCATCTTGAGAAAAGAGTAAAGGAGCTGGAGGAGAGACTTTCTAAGTATGAAGAACCGGGGAAAGATGTTGCAGAGGTCCAATAGAATAGAAAAATTTGTGGATGATGTAAAAAGTATTACAAGATTGGATGATTTTGGAAAGTATTTAACTTTTTTATTGGAATTAAATATTTATACATTAAATGTGAACCGAAATTTTTTCGATATTTCGTTAATTCGGAAAGAGGATGGATGTTATATATATTGCCCGATATTTAATAACGAAACAGCATATCTTTCGGATACGCAAAACAAATATCCATTAGAAAAGAATATTAATACACTTATAGCCGAGGTACGTAATAAAATCTATTTAAGAATATGTGAAATAGATGAACATCAGAAAAGAATACATCCAGAGTTTTGCTGGGATGATGTCAGAACAGAATGTTTTTAATGGCAAGGTATAAAAGGTATATATGTGAGCGCAACTAATTTTAGTTGCATCTGCTGTGAGCAGGGAGTATAATATAAAAGGAGAAGAAATTTATGAGCAGAAAGGATAAATTATTAGAGAAACTTTTGCAGAAGCCAAAAGATTTTACCTTTGATGAAATGGTATCATTACTTTCCTATTTGGGATATGAATTAAAACAGGGAGGCACTGGTTCAGGGGTAAAATTTATAAAGGATGGTTCTAATGAAGTGATAAATTTTCATAGACCTCATCCTAATGGGACATTAAAACACTATATTTTAGACCAGGTGATTGAAAAACTAAGAAAGGATGGCGTATTATGAGTGACTTACTATCATACAAAAATTATAATGGTACAGTAGAGTTTTCGAAAGAAGATAATTGCTTATTTGGTAAAGTAATCGGTATTAAATCGCTGATTTCCTATGAAGGGGCATCCGTAAAGGAATTAGAGCAGGATTTCCATAATGCAGTGGATGAATATCTTGAGGATTGTAAGGAGAGAAATATTGAGCCAGAGCAACCTTATAAGGGGACTTTTAATGTAAGAATTAGTCCGGAATTGCATAGAACTATTGCAATCTATGCTATGGAGCATGGAAAAAGTTTAAATGCTGCGGTGGAAGAGGCAATCGACAATATGGTTAAGCTGTAGAGTTTGTTATATTATAATTGACAAAAAAAGAAAAGCTGATGGGAGGAAATCATTATGAAGAAAAGATTAGCGATGATTGCAACAATGTTGATAATAACAGTAAGTATGGCAGCCTGTGGCGGGAAAAAAGATACGACCGCAGATAAAGAAACTATTATAAATACAGAAGCTGCTGAAGAAGTGGCAGAAACAGAAGAGCCGGAAACCGAAGAAGTAGAAGAAGTTACAGAGACAGAAGAGCCGGTAATAGAGGAAGCAGCAGAGCAGGAGACCACTGGAAAACTGGAGAGTAATACTTCCAGTGCAGAGAATACTGCAGCACAGCCATCTGACAATAATACAAGCA
>OOCM01001453.1_pt1 | contig 18609 bp, 15 predicted proteins | sample 1671111 | NCBI WGS metagenome assembly OOCM01 (sample SAMN06348123, study PRJEB24527) | human gut metagenome | biome: human gut; feature: ankylosing spondylitis patient; material: feces | host: Homo sapiens | place: China | collected 2015-10 | reverse complement strand
AGTTGAAGTAGTCGTCCACAAAGATCATCACGCCCAGCAGCAGGGTGGCAAACTGCGCACCGGCCCGGGAGTGGATGTGGGTGGAGGCCCAGCGGCCAAAGGCGGCAGAGCCGCCGGCCTTGTTCATCAGGGCCACAAGGATGCCCAGCATGACAAGGAACACCAAAATGCCCACGTTGCTGCTGTCCGAAAGCTTGGCCACCATGCCGCCGTCCTCATTGAAGAACAGGGTGTTGATGGCCAGCTCCAGATTGCCGTTGGCATATAGCAGTGCACCGGATGCGATGCCCACCAGCAGGGAGGTGTACACCTCCTTGGTGTTCAGCGCCAGCACAATGGCGATCACCGGCGGCAGCAGCGAAAAGATGGTGCTGTACACCGCACAGGTATAGGTGGACGGGTCCGCGATCTTGCCGGGCGTTGCCGCTGTGCACCACAGCAGCAGGGCAAACACCAGCAGAGCTGCGAACCATGAAAGGTTCTTGTTTTTCATAACGGATTCCTCTTTTTTCAAATTTCCGGGGATGCATACCCCTCTTTGCGCAGGAAAAACTATCCCCATCGAATGCAAAGGGAGGTGTGCGCCGCGCCGGACTATAAAGCGATGTATTTTGAGCTGTTCCGGGCCAGCGTGCAGGCCGCCCAGCTCTTGCAGGACGCGCAGAAGCGTGCCGAGCAGCACCTGCTGGAAGCTGACCCGCCGCCGATCCGATTGGAGCAGACAGAGCAGACGGATGAAGAATAGTTTTCTTCGGTCAGCGTCCTCGCCCTCTCAGTCACCTTCGGTGCCAGCTCTCCCAAGGGGAGAGCCTTTGGCAAAACCGGAAACTTTACCGTACTGCCAAAGCCTCCCTCATTGAGAAAGACTTCCCCCGGCCGGGGGAAGATGTCACGCAAGTGACAAAAAGGGGAACGGTGGCATCGCGCAGCGATGACGGAAGGAGTTTTACCCCTTCTTTGCCTCCGCCTTGGCTGCGAACTTTGCGTCGTTCACCACAAAGCGCTCGTGGGTGCCGCCGCCTACAGGGCCTTTTTCGTCGTGCAGGGCCACCTTGAAGGTGAGCTTGCGGCCTTCCACAGCCACCAGCTCGCTCTCGCAGGTAACGGTCATGCCCACGGGGGTGGGAGCGGTGTGCTCCAGCTCCAGCTTCGTGCCCACGGTGCCGTCGCCCTCGGCCAGAGCCGGGGCCACGCTCATCCAACAGGTCTTTTCGGCCAGGGCCACCAGGGCCGGGGTGGCAAACACGTCCAGCGTGCCGCTGCCCATGGTTTTTGCAGTGTTTGCAGCAGTGACAGACACGCTCTGCTCACCGCGGATGCCAGGTTCCAGTGTCATAAAAAATTCCCTCCTGTGCGTTTTGCGCAGCTTGTTGTTTTATACTTTTATAAGATACCACAGCTTGGCAAAGAATGCACCCACTTTGGCGCATTTTGTAAAAAATACCGTTTCGGTTTCCGGCTGTCTGTGCTATGATAGGCTCTGAAAGAGAGGGGACCTCCATGTCTGACTTCTGGAAATCCTATGACATCACCGCCGCCGAATACGGTGCGGGCTATGAGTGCTACCCGCTGTTCGGCACTGTCCATCTCATAGAGCTGGCGCTGTCGGCGCTGTTCCTTCTGGGCATGGTGTGGTGGTACCGCCGCAGCACGCCGCGCACCCGGCGGCACATTCTGGTGGGGGTCACGGCGGCCCTGCTGGCCGACGAGGCCGCCCTGCTGCTGGGCATGGCCTGCACCGGCCAGTGGAACTGGAGCTATCTGCCGCTGCACCTGTGCAGCATCAACGTGTTCGTCTGCCTGTACAACACCCTCACCGACCGCAGCTGGTGCAAGGAGGCGCTGTACGCCCTGTGCATCCCCGGCGCGGCACTGGCTCTGCTGTGCCCCAGCTGGCGGGATGTGCCCGGGTGGTTCACCCTCATCAACCTGCACTCGGTCAGCATCCACGCCCTGCTGGTGCTCTACCCTGTGCTGCTGGTGGCGGGCGGATACCGCCCCAGCGTGCGCCGGGTGCCGCAGGTGCTGGCCTTTTTGTTCGGCTCAGCCCTGCCCATCTATTTTCTTAACAAACCCCTGCACACCAACTTTTACTTTTTGAATAACCCCTATGGCAACGTCATCACCAGCACCTTTACCGCGTGGTTTGGCGAAAAATTCTACATTCTGGGCTTTCTGCCCGCCATCGCGCTGGCCCTTGTGCTGATGTACGCCCCCTGGGCAGCAGCCGGGAAGAAGCGTTGAGCCGCTCCGCCACCCGTCCGCTCCCGGTCCGCTTTCCAGCGGGCCGGGTTTTCTTTTTTCAATTTGCATCTTTTTGGCGTTTTGCGGTGTTTTTTCATCAATGCAGCGGGAATGTCAAAATTCTTCTGCAAAGGGCTTGACAGGCAGGCATGTGCGTGATATCATGAACACATGAACAGACGTTCATACGATTTCATCCCGAAAGGAGATGCTTCCATGGCACAGCAGAACGAACCCCTCGTGCAGCCGGAAGAGCTGGACATGCCGGATGACGAAGTGCTGTACGAGCTGGCCGACCTGTTCCGGGTGTTCGGCGACTCCACCCGCATCAAGATCCTGTATGCACTGCACGACAACGAGCTGTGCGTGCAGGACATTGCAAACGCCGTGCAGCTGAGCCAGTCGGCGGTGAGCCATCAGCTGCGGGTGCTCAAGGATTCCAAGCTCGTGCGGTTCCGGCGCGAGGGCAAAACCGTTTACTACGCACTGGACGATGACCATGTGCGCAGCATCCTCTCCATGGGGATGGATCATATCGAAGAATAACGAAAGGCTGGTATTACTTATGAAGAAGAGCTACAAGATCGAAGTGGACTGCGCAAACTGCGCTCAGAAGATGGAAGACGCTGCCAACACCGTTGCAGGCGTGGCAAATGCTACCGTCAGCTTTATGACCCAGAAGATGAAGGTGGAGTTCTCTGAAGGTGCAGACCCCCACGACACCATGGTGAACGTTCTGGCCGCCTGCAAGAAGGTGGAGGACGACTGCGAGATCTTTGACATCTGATGCGCGGCAGGTTGCTGCACACGATCAACAGCCTCGCCCTCTCCGTCACCTGCGGTGACACCTCTCCCTTTGGGAGAGCTGGCAAATCCAAAGGATTTGACTGAGAGGGCGAGCCCGCTAAAGAAAAAAGCATCTGCAGCAAGAATTCGTAGATTTTCTGAGAGCTCAAACGAATGTGCAGATGCTTTTTACTTTGTGTGCGATTGTGTTGTGCAATAACTTTTTCTGTTGAAAAATCAGACAGTTTTCAACAGTTTCCACTCGGTTTTCAACACCGTTTGCGGAAAAACCGTAAAATAAACGTGGAAAAGCGCTTTTACGCCTGAAAAACTGCGTGGAAAACCCGGGTAAAACCGTGGAATATCCATTTTTATGGGGAAAAGTTGTTGAAATCCCCGCCCGCCGCAGCGTGATGCGGCCCATGGATCCCGCAAAAAGGAGCGTTTTGTATGAACAAAAAGCAGAAAAAGAACCTGCAGCGCATCATCATTGCGCTGATTTTGGTGCTCATCCTCAAGCTTTTGCCCCAGTTCCCCACGCCGGTGGAGCTGGTACTGTACTGCATCCCGTATCTGGTGGTCGGCTGGGACGTGCTGCGCAAGGCACTGCTTGGCATCAAGAATCGTCAGCCCTTTGACGAGTGCTTCCTGATGGCCGTTGCCACTGTGGGTGCATTTGCACTGGGCGACTACGTGGAGGGCTGTGCCGTTATCATCTTCTACCAGATCGGCGAGCTGTTTCAGAGCGTGGCCGTAGGCAAGAGCCGGCAGAGCATTTCCAGCCTGATGGACATCCGCCCGGACTACGCCAACATTGAGGGCGAGGACGGCAGGCTGGAGCAGGTGGACCCGGACGATGTGGAGATCGGCACCGTGATCGTGGTCCAGCCCGGTGAGCGCGTGCCCATCGACGGCGTGATCGTGGAGGGCGCTTCTGCCCTGAACACCGCCGCCCTGACCGGCGAGAGCCTGCCCCGCGATGTGCAGACCGGCGATGAGGTCATCAGCGGCTGCGTGAACATGACCGGCCTGCTGAAGGTAAAGACCACCAAGGAATTCGGCGAATCCACCGTTTCTAAAATTCTCGATCTGGTGGAAAATTCCAGCATGAAGAAGGCCCGCGCCGAGAACTTCATCACCCGTTTTGCCCGCGTGTACACCCCCGCCGTGTGCTATGGCGCACTGGCTCTGGCCTTTATCCCGCCCATCGTGCTGCTGCTCATGGGCCAGCCCGCCCGCTTTGGCGACTGGGTCTACCGTGCCCTGACCTTCCTTGTTATCAGCTGCCCCTGCGCACTGGTCATCAGTATTCCCCTGAGCTTCTTCGGCGGCATCGGCGGTGCATCTGCCTGCGGCATTCTGGTCAAGGGTTCCACCTATCTGGAAGAGCTGGCCCGCACCGGCATCGTGGTGTTCGACAAGACCGGCACCCTGACTCAGGGCACCTTTCAGGTGACCGGCATCCACCCGGCAGATGGTATCAGTGAAGAACAGCTGGTAGAAGCCGCCGCGCTGGCCGAGAGCTGGTCCAAACACCCCATCTCCCTGAGCATCAAGGCCGCCTACGGCAAGCCCATCGACGCCGCCCGCGTCACCGACGTGCAGGAGCTTGGCGGTCACGGCGTGACTGCCAAGGTGGACGGCAAAAGCGTTGCCGCCGGCAACGCCCGCCTGATGGAAAAGTTGGGGCTGACCGTGCCCGCCGTCAGCGAGACCGGCACCATCGTGCACGTTGCCATTGACGGCCAATACGCCGGTTATCTGCTGATCGCCGATGTGGTAAAGCCCCACAGCGCACAGGCCATCCGGGGCCTGAAGGATGCCGGTGTGCGCAAGACCGTGATGCTGACCGGCGATGCCGAGCCGGTTGCAAAGGCCGTTTCCGCAGAGCTTGGGCTGGATGAATACCATGCGGGCCTGCTGCCGGGCGACAAGGTAGACCAGATCGAAACGCTGCTCGCCGCAAAGCGGCCCAAAGAGAACCTTGCCTTTGTGGGCGACGGCATCAACGATGCCCCGGTGCTGTCCCGTGCCGATGTGGGCATTGCAATGGGCGCTCTTGGCTCTGACGCTGCCATTGAGGCCGCTGACGTGGTGCTGATGGACGACGACCCCGCCAAGATCGCACTGGCCATGCGCATTGCCCGCCGCACGTTACGCATCGTGTACCAGAACATCGTGTTTGCACTGGCCGTCAAGTTCGCCTGCCTTGTGCTGGGCGCGATCGGCATGGCCAGCATGTGGACCGCTATTTTTGCCGACGTGGGCGTTATGGTCATTGCTGTACTCAACGCCACCCGCGCCCTGTACACCAAAGATCTCGCAAAAAAGAACGAAGAGTGATCGCTGCAGATTTCTGCATAATGTTCCTTTCGATTCGCTGCTTCCATAAGGGAGCAGCGAATCTTTATATCGGACCATCGGAGGTATTTCGCAAATGAACTATAAAACCGGAAGATTTATCGGGCAGTTGCTGTTCTTTTTAAGCATCTGTCTGCTGTGTATCGCTGTATTCTTCAACCTTACCGGAGTTATCGTTCCGATCCTCGTTATAACTGGTATCCTGGTTGCCTTGGCAGGGTTGATCGTTTATTTTCTGTTTTGGAGATGCCCTTACTGCCACAAAAATCTCCCCATAAAATCCATGTATGATATCGATTTTTGCCCCAATTGCGGGAAGAAGCTCGACTAATCAACAGCCCACAGCAGGCTTCTCTGTCTGAACTCAGTGTTTCCCGAATGCCGGGAGCGCTGCGTTTTCGTTTGCCGCGACTCTCTGGGCAAGTACGCCCGGATGCACCTGACTTACCTCAAGACCCAGCGGCCGGTGCTGTATAGCCGGATGCTTCTGAACGGTTCGCTCTGGCCGCATTCGCAGGAAGTCCAGAGAGCCGCCTCAGAGCAGAGCACGCGACCGCCGCATCCGTTTTCCCCCTGGTTCGCGAAATCCGGATTGACATTTTATTCTCTGCTCGATAAGATGGAGACAGAAAAGACGCCTTGCGCAGAAATCAGATCAGAAAACAGGAGGATGCATCTTATGCCCCGATATGCAGACGGCAATGCCACCCGGATGGCATGGACACAGCTCGACCATATAGAAGATCTTGACGAATCATTCGATGATTTTGCAGCCCATAAGGCTTATTTTGAGCAGTATTCTCCCGCAGATCTGTTCCGGAAAGGCATCGACCAGCGTCTCCTTGCGCTCCAATATGATGGGTCGATGGAGGACACCGACGAAAAAGTCCGTTTTCTCCATGCGCAGTTTGCCAAAAATCAGGTCGAAGAGGTCAGTGAGCAGACCCTCCGCAACTGGCTGGCCCGGGCAGACAAAAACGGAAAGGCTGCTGCCCCTGACACTACGCAGCGGTACAAGGACAATCTCTTCCGGCTGTGCTTTGCGTTGGAAATGAACGCCGAAGAAACCGCCCTGTTCATGCTGAAATGCTGCCTGTGCCGCCCTTTCAATTACAAAAACACGGATGAAGCCGTCTATTTCTACTGCCTGTCAAACGGAAAGAACTATGCCGAGGCACAGCGCATCATCGAATGTGTGAAGCACGCCGCTCCGGCCGCCGCAGCCGAAAATATCTGCACCGAGCAAATCGGACAGGACCTTTCCGCCTTCCGCCATGAAAGCGACCTGATCGGCTATCTGACCGCGCACACCTATTCCCGGGAGCAGTGGCACCACAGCACACGGACGCAGATTTTGGAGCTTCTGGAAAAATGCAAAGCTCTTGCCAGAGAAGATGAGGAAAACTGGCCCCGAGATCAGGAAGATCATTTTGCCCCTGCAAAAGAGCTGCCGAAAGTCCTGGGCAACGACCGGCTCCTCAATATCATTTATGGCTTCCGCGCATCCGTCCGGAAAGGAGACGGCGGTCTTTCTATCCGGACGGATTATGATTTTCCGGAAGCGCTCCGGAACAACTGGATCAGTAAACAGTCTCTTTCCGATGTCACAACCGGAAAGAATGTTTCCGATGAAGTCTACCGCAAAACCCTGATCCTGCTTTCATTCTACAACTTTTATGCAGATCTTTACTGCGCAGAAGATCTGTGGCACAGCGAAGACCCGGTCGATGTCCGCGAGCACCTTCAGGAATTCAGGGACGAATTGGATCTGCAGCTGGATGACTGCGGCTATGCTCAGGTCTACCCGCGGAATCCGTTTGACTGGTTCATCCTCAACTGCGCCGCCGATCCGGATCCGCTCCGCCGGTTCCGCGACCATATCGCTGATTTTCTGCTTTTCTGAGATCCAGCCGATAAAACCACTTTTACAAATCGGATGCTGCACCCAGTTATTCTGAACTGTAGAAACAACTGCTGATTGGAGTGATACTTATCCGTGAATTCCTGAACAAAGAGCACCGGCTTGTGCCGCCGGACCAGAGCGGATGCTATCAGAATTTTGAGGTGATCGGCTCCGGATCCTCCTGCGTAGTCTACCGCACAGAGTTTACCGATAGCTCCGGTTTTGTGACCGAGCATCTGCTGAAGGAATATGATCCGGTTTTTCTGCACATTGCGCGCCGCCCCGACGGCAGCCTTGTTCCCGATGAACCAGACCGCGAAGCCTACAACGCCGGTCTGAACCGGTTCCGCAACGGGTATACCCTTCAGCAGGATATCCGGCGCATCGAAGGACTGACAAATTCCACCAGCAACATTCAGCGTGTTTTTGACGCCTGCGGGACAGCCTATATCGATATGACCGTCATGGCAGGGCAGGCCTATGCCCGGGTGGAAGAACCGGACCTGTACCAGCTCCTGCGCCATATGAAGGCCCTGACCAGAGTCATCGGCAATTACCACCGGGCCGGTTTTCTGCATCTGGACATCAAACCGGACAATATTTTTGTCTACCCGGAGACCCCCGAAATGCTGCTACTTTTTGATTTTGACAGCGTTGTGCCAAAAGACGCCGTATCCTCCGGAACAGGGCTGTCCTATACCAGAGACTGGGCCGCCCCGGAGCAGCTGACGCCTTCCCGGCGATGCCGGATCTGCGAAGCGACCGACCTTTATTCCATTGGCGAGATCCTCTTTACGAGGATCTTCGGCCGGCACTCAGAAGCTGCGGACCGCCGTTCTTTTTCTTCCTTTAACTACGATATGGATTCTCCGCTGCTGCAGAATGTCAACCCCAGACTTTTCCCGCTGCTGACGGAACTTCTACACCGGACTCTCTGCGGAACGCCGGAAAAACGATATCAGAGCGCCGATGAGCTGCTGTGCAAACTAGATGAACTGATCCCGCTGGCCGATCCTGCACTTGCCTTTGTGCGGGGCAATTTCACCTATCAATCAGCTGGATTCTATGGCCGTGAAGATCTGCTCTGCGAGGTCCATGCCTTTTTCCGCGGTCAGTGCAGGGAACAGGGAAACGTTCTTTTCCTGAGCGGTGTCGGCGGCATCGGCAAAACCGAGCTGGCCAGACGGTACGCCTGGATCCATCGGGGCGAATATGTCCGCATCCTTTTTCTACCGTTCCAGAACTCCATGGAGGAAACGCTCTGTCAGAGTGCGCTGGAGATCTACCCCGGCAGCGGCTCTGCCGATGGAACAGAGCCTGCCCCCGCAGGACACGATTATTCCTCCACACTTCGGCTTTTGAAAAAGGACCTTACCCCACAGGATCTTCTGATTCTTGATAACTTCGACTCTTTTGATGAAAAGATCCAGGATCTGCTGGAGCTCAACTGCCGGATCCTTGTCACCACACGGCTGGATTTTTCTGATTACGATCTCCCTCAGCGGACCATCCACGCGATGCAGGACGCAAATACTCTGTGGGAAATTTTCCGCCAGTACAACTCTCTGGATTACTCCGAAACCGAGTGCACACAGATCGACCAGTTAATGGAACAGGTAGACTACCACACCATGACCATCTGTCTGATCGCAAAGTACCTGCGGGTCAATGGCGAATCCCCCTCTGTCCTTCTGGACGCGCTGAAAACCAGCGATGGGATCACGGCCGCGCAAAGCTCCACCCATGTCGGCCACCGGAAAGACCGCTGCATGACCAATGAAAGTGTGCAAAAGCACCTGCGCATCCTGTTTGATCTGAGCCACTTTTCCCAGAGCGAAACAAATCTTCTAGCAGCGTTTTCCCTGTTTGGCCCGGTGAGGATTGCGCACAGCACCCTGCGGGAGCTGCTCGGCTCTCTGTACCAGAAAGATATCCTGCAGAGTCTGGTAAAAACCGGCTGGGTCGAGCTGTCCGGGGATGATATCGTCTCGCTGCACCAGATCATTCTGGATCTGGCCTACACCACGCTGGTGCAAAAATGCACCGTGTTTGAGCCCGTTGTGCAGGGGGTCGGGCAATATCTTCAGGACGGGAACCAGAGCAGCAGTTCCCAGCTAGGCAAACGCACCCTTGCCCGGCTTTTTTTAGAGCGCATTCAGGAATACTCCGACACCACCGGCCATTATTTTCTCCCGGTGGCCGACCTGTATTGCCGCTATCATGAACTGGAACCAGACAGCGCCGATGCTCTGGATAAAGCCGAGCAGACCTGCCGACAATTTTCTTCGCAGGAAAGCCGGGATCTGCTATTCCGGATCAACTGTACGCGGATCATCGATGCCGGCCGCCGGTACAATGATTCCTATTGGGAGACCCTCGATCATGCGCTTGAATCTGTCACAAAAAATACCGTTCTTGGCGCAGAGATGGCGGCGTGGCGCATCCTCTTCCCACAGGAAGAGGATAGCCCTGCCGCGCATATGGACGCCGCAGCCTATCTGGCGCAGCTTGCTACGCCGGATGCTTCGGTATGCGATGCCGCCGATACTGCGAACCTGTCCGCCTTCCTCGCGCGCGTTCCCGTTCTCCCTGCGCTGGACAGTGTCCGGCCTGAGATATTTGACAAACTCATGACCCTTGCCCATGCGTTGGAATCCGCTGCAGCGGAGTGCAGTGATCTCCAGACCGAGCTGGCTGAAACCGACATCAGCTATCGGTTCTATCTGGATGAATCCTGCATCCTGCGCTATGCCTATCTTCTGGCTGTCACGACCGGACAGGCGCCCGTCCTGCTGGAACAACTGCTGACGGCGCTCTCTGAGTTTTATTCCGAGAGCGATTATGGTCAGTATGCCCGCTGGTCCTGTTTTTCCGATCCCCTGAAAACAGCGTTCTATTCCTTTGAGCTGAAGCGTCTCCACGATCTCCGTTCTCCGGATGTGATACAGACCGTTGGAACCTGCTGGGGCGACTCCTACGCCGAGGCAGCATCCTATGAGGAGCTGAGCGGGAATTATCAGGGAGCCATCGATCTGCTGCAGGCTGCTCTGGAGCATCATGAGGAGCCCAAAGATACCATCCTCTCGCAGCTTTCCTGGAACTACATCTGGCTTTATCTCGATTCCGGCAGGCTGCAGGATGTCTACGACTGCCTTTGCGACCAGCTGGCCTATGACCGGGCTCATCATCAGCCGGACCTTCTTACCTTGACGGAACTTGCTGAAGTCTGTGGACGTCTGGGGCGGAACAAAGAAGGGGCAAACTGGTACACCGCGCTGCTCGACGAACATCTCGCCTCCTACGAGACGCTGGAAACTGAGGATAAAGCACGAGTCCTGCTCAGCTATTGCCAGCGCACAGAGCTTGACGCGCAGTACCGCATGGATGATGCCCTCGCCCGCTGGGTCTACGAACGCCTGCTGGAGTTTACCCCCGAATCCGGATTCCCGCTGGATCTGGTCACGGTTTACCAGAGGATGGCGGATCCTCTGGTAAAGCTGATTGGATTTCATGACGCCGTCCGGTTCCTGTTGAACGCTGCCGACCGCTTCCGCACCGTCTACAACCACGGTGCCGATGCACTCTATGCCATCGTCTGCGACCTGTGCCAGCAGGAGGGGAAAGAACCGAAGCTCTGTTTCGCCACCGCTCTGAAAGCCGTTGATATAGTCTTCGGCGAACAGCTTCCGAACCGTCCAAAGTTTCTGGCGCTGCTGGAACAGCTCAGCCAGAAGCCGGAGCAGATCCCGGAGCTGGATCTGGAACGCTACCATGTCCTTCAGGTCGATTTGTACCGTGATCAGCCGGACTATGATCACGATGTCATGCTCCGGCTGAAGAAAAACTGCAATTATTATCTGCTCGCCGAGCATGATGCAGCCAAATGCAGTTCTCTTTGGGATACGACGAAGGTCTGGAGAGGTGCCCGGGATAAATATTATGACATTGGGGATGATGCAAATGCCCGGCGCTGCTGTCTCCGGCTCGATGCCCTGCTGTCGCATTCAGATGACCCCGAGCTTCTGTCCTGGCAGCTGGAGCACTATGAACGACTGTCAGAGATCGAACTGCGTCTCGGAAACCTTCCCGGCATGTACCAGTGTCTCAACAGCCTGTATCCTTTCTGGTGCCGCCCGCCGGTGCAGGAGGACAGCGCTGAAAATGATATCCTGTACTCGATGCAGACTGCTGAACGCGACACTCTCTCCTCCATGCAGACTGTCACCCGGCAATTCGCGCAGGCGCAGGAGACGCTCACCGCGGTGTTCATCGGTCTTCTGCGCATTCATCGGCTCCTCGCCGGGCCGAACTTCTCCGCCCCGGAAACGCTGCCCGGCACCGACCCGCAGGTTGTCCGGATGCAGATCACCCAGCTGACCGATGCTCTTCCGGATACCGTGCCAGACGCCTGCCGCGATGACGTTCAGGAGACCTTGCAGGTCATCGCCCCACTGTATCGCGCCGACTTCCCGGAAAGCTCCGCCGCATTCGATCGTTTCCAGAAAGCATGCGCTTTTCAGGAAGTAGAAGAAAAGCACCCTCAATAACCGTTTCAGTTCATCGGGCCGCCCCGCCGGGGCGGCCTTTTTTGTTGGAAAAACCACTTTTACAACGCACCCGGTGCACGGGTGTAAGATAAAGCCGTCGAAGGGAAGCAGAGCAAACCTTCTGCAGAACCTTTTGAACTCAAACTCTCTCCGGTTCCCGCATCCGGGAAGCCCGCAAAACCACTTTTACAGGCACCGGGTTCCTCCGTGATAGGATGTAGGCACACGAAGGGAACCGAACAGAGTTCCATTCCAGAACCGCCGCGGCCGGACGCCGCAGAAATACAAAAACAAATCATTTTATGGAGGAATTTATCATGGAACTGATTGCTAAGATCGCAAGTTGTATTGCTGGTGCTTCCGCAGGCGGCGCAAAGGGCGCGGCTCTCGGACGAACCGCCGGTCTCATCATCGGCGGTGTGGCCGCAATCATCTGCGGCGGCAAGACTGGCCGTTGAGCCCGGCTGCCCCTCATCCGAAAAAATCATCATGATCCGAACTTCTGCTGCCGGCCGCCGGCCGCAGAAAGACAAACACAACATATTTCAAGGAGGAAATAATTATGGAATTGATTGCTACTCTCGCCAGCGGTGTTGTTGGTGCTGTTGCCGGTGCCGTGAAAGGCTCTTCGGTCGGCATTGCCATGGGGCCTGCCGGTGCCATTGCCGGTACGATCCCCGGTGCCATCATCGGCGGCGCCATGGGGCTTCTGGCCGGCAACAACGTAGGGCACCGCATCGACAGCGGTCGGTAAAACCGAACCCACCGCCGTATCGTAAGCCATGAACATCACGGGAGGATCCTGCCGGATCACCCATGGGTTGGATCAACAGGACTGGCTCCGCTTGCGCTTCGCCAGTCCTGTTTTCGTTTGAATACGCTCGTGGTTGTAGAAGTAGATATACGACTATCAGGTCTATGAGTCGCCTGTTGAAGACGTTCCGTCTGTTCCCGGTGATGACAACAGCACACCGCCGCCTCCCACATCCAGTAACCAGAAAAGTGGCGTGAAACCTTGTTCTTTACCGTTTTGGGATTTTCCAAATTTGGCTGAACCCAATTTGGAAAAGGCAATTCCGCTCTTGCGCAGGCGCAAAGCGGATGGTACGAGGGCACAGAGGATGTTGTTCCATTCATCAAATATATTTTGGGAACCATTCTCTCTGCATTGGTATCAATAAGTATCAGCAAATGGATACAACAAGACCCATAGATTGGATGCTCATCCTAATCTGTGGGTCTTGTTCATTTGAGTTCAGTCATCATCGTCCGGGTCAGGAACTTCCACCCACTCTGAAAGCTCTTCGCAGTAGTCCTCATATTTGCCGCCTTCGGTGGTCCTGATGACACGCCGCAAGTAGTCCTTGCCGCCATCTACACAGCAGAGACCACAACTGCACCTTTCTGACTTCTTTCCAGAGATTAGTACAGAAATATGTCAGCAACCTGCCTGTTTATTGTGCTTTTGAGTGGTTAAGCAATGTCTCGTCCTTATCGTGAGCATTGAATAGGGCTTTTGTCCGCGCTATAATAAAAGAAAACTGCAAGGAAGTGTCGTCATGCTTCATCCCGGACTGTACGAACAGGTCATCAACAATGCGCTGAACCGCGAACTTTCGGAAGTTCCGGAAGCTCGCAAGTCCACTGCGCCCATCGACACGGCAGAGGCGTCCAAGGTGCTGGCGCAGTACCTGACCGAGGTGGTGCAGAAAGGCCTTGACAACGTACAGGACAACGGCGGCGGGATCGAAGCACAGATCGAGCTGGCAAATCAGATCGTAAGCACCATCCAGACGACCACCAAAGAAGCTGACTTTGCCGCACTGGGCGTTGACCAGCGGGCAGAGCAGCTTCTTGCGCTTTTATGGAAAAATGACCCACGCCTTGCCGCCGGAAAAGCCGCCAAGGACATTGAGCGGCCGGAAACGTCTCTGGCACAAAGCTCCCTGTTTACCGGGGCCATCCACGAGCCGCAGATGTACACCGAGTTGAAGAAGGAGATCGTATCCGCTGACCGCATCGACATGCTGGTGTCCTTCATCAAATGGAGCGGCCTGCGCCTGCTCATGGACGAACTGCGGCAGTTCACCCAGAACGGCGGCGAGCTGCGCATCATCACCACTTCCTATATGGGTGCCACCGATGTAAAGGCTATCGAAGAACTGCGCCAGCTGCCCAACACCAAAATCAAGGTCAGCTACGACACCAAGCGCACCCGGCTCCACGCCAAGACGTATGTATTCTACCGGGACACCGGCTTTACAACAGCCTATGTCGGTTCGTCCAACCTGTCCAATGCGGCCATTTCCAGCGGGCTGGAATGGAACGTGAAAGTGACCCGGAAAGACCTGCCGGAGACCATCGATAAGATCGCCGCCACGTTTGAAAGCTACTGGAACGCCGGCGAGTTTGAGTACTACGACGAAGGCCAGCGGGAGCGCCTTGCGCGTGCCCTGAAAGCTAAAAAGTACAACGAGACCGACCACAGCGGCATTTACACACTGGATATTCAGCCTTATTCCTACCAGCAGGAAATTTTGGACAAGCTGGAAGCCGAGCGCGCCGTGCGCGGGCACACCCGCAATCTGGTGGTGGCCGCCACCGGCACTGGCAAAACCGTCATCTCGGCGCTGGACTACAAGCGGTTCTGCAAACAGCATCCCGGCAAACCCTGCCGCCTGCTGTTCGTGGCACACCGGGAAGAAATTCTGAAACAGAGCCTGTACACCTTCCGTGCCGTGCTGAAGGATGCCAATTTCGGCGAGCTGTTGGTCGGCAACTACAAGGCTGACAGCATCGACCACCTGTTTATCTCCATCCAGACCTTCAACTCGCAGGATTTCACGGCCAAAACCGGGGCTGATTTTTATGATTACATCGTGGTGGATGAGTTTCACCATGCCGCCGCGCCTACCTATCAGAAGCTGTTGGAGTATTACCGGCCGCAGATTTTGCTGGGTCTGACCGCTACCCCGGAACGTATGGACGGCAAGAGCATTCTGGATTATTTCGGCGGACGCATTGCCGCCGAGATTCGTCTGCCGGAAGCCATTGACCGGAAGCTGTTGTGTCCGTTTCAATATTTTGGTGTGACCGACACGGCCGACCTGAGCAGCCTGAAATGGCGCACCGGCGGTTATGATAAAGCCGAATTATCCAACCTGTACACCTTCAGCGGCATGGTGGCACAGCGCCGTGCCGACCTTGTGGTGAACTCCATCCTGAAATATGTTACGGACATCGATGAAGTGAAGGGTCTTGGCTTCTGCGTTTCCATCGAGCATGCCCGGTTCATGGCAGACTATTTCAATACCCACGGCATCCCGTCCATGGCGCTGACCGGCGATTCTTCTGACGAGGAACGCAACACCGCCAAACAGCGGCTCGTTTCCGGAGAGATTCGTTTCATTTTCGTGGTGGACATTTACAACGAAGGTGTGGATATCCCCGAGGTAAACACTGTGCTGTTCCTGCGCCCCACCGAGTCTTTGACCGTGTTTTTGCAGCAGCTGGGCCGCGGCCTGCGTCTGGCAGAAAATAAAGATTGTCTGACCGTGCTGGACTTCATCGGACAGGCAAACAAGAAGTATAATTTCGAGGAAAAGTTTGCTGCGCTGCTCTCCAACACCACCCACAGCGTCAGCCGGGAGATCAAAGAGGGTTTTGTCTCTGCACCCAAGGGCTGCTACATCCAGCTGGAAAAGATCGCGGCGAAATATGTGCTGAACAACATCAGCGCCTCCTACGACCGCACCTCCGGCCTTGTGGCACGGGCAGCATCCTTCACCGAGGACACCGGCCTGCCGCTGACCCTTGGAAATTTTCTCGATTACTATCATCTTGACCCGCGGGCAATCTACAGTAAAAAGCTCTGCTTTGCACGGCTGTGCGTCCGTGCCGGGATAGCAGACGATTTTGCGGAGCCGCTCGAAGAGACCCTGACCAAAGCCTTTGCACGCTTTGCGGTTGTGGATTCCCGTCGGTGGATCCATTTTCTGCTGGACCTTCTGCCAAAATTGGACAACACGGATTTTGCAGACCTGCCGCCTGTGGAACAGCGGATGCTGCAAATGTTCTATGTGACTGTCTGGGGCAAAGCGGCAGAAGATTGGAACCGCGAGGACGTACTTGACGATCTGTATGCACTTTCGGACAGCCCAATTTTGTTGGGCGAATTGCAGACCCTTCTACAATACCAGTATGACCGCATTGATTTTATTGATGAACCGGTGGACGTGGGCTTTAACTGTCCGCTCGACCTGCACTGTACCTACACCCGCGACCAGCTGTTGGTAGCACTGGATTTCCTGAAACCATCTACCGTTCGTGAAGGTGTGAAGTGGCTGCCGGAAAAGCAGTTGGATGTGTTCTTTGTGACCCTGAACAAAGCTAACAAAGATTACTCGCCCACCACCATGTACAACGATTATTCCATCAACGAGAACCTGTTCCATTGGCAGAGCCAGAGCACCACAGCGGAAAACTCCGCCACCGGACAACGGTACATCCATCACCGGGAGAAAGGAAGCCGTGTTCTACTGTTTGTCCGGGAATTCAAAGCGGATTCCCGCTTCGGCGGTGCCGCTGCCTACACCTATCTTGGCACTGTGAACTATGTCCGGCACGAAGGTTCCCGCCCGATGAACATCACATGGAAGCTCGACCGACCGATTCCGGCACGGTTCCTCAAAAAGACCAACAAATTGATCGTGGGGTAAAGATAGTGAAAATCATTCGCGTTTGCGAAGCAATGAAGTCTCCAGTGGAGACTTTAAGCGACAGAACGGTCTTGCGTCAGCAAGATGGAGGAGCCCCGCTCCGACAAGTTCGCGTTGTCGCAGCTGTCATCTGCGACTCCATCCAGACCAAGCACAAAATTTATGCCACCGCCCGCGGCTATGGTGACTATAAAGGCCAGTGGGAATTTCCGGGCGGCAAAATCGAGCCGGGCGAAACGCCGCCGCAGGCGCTGAAACGAGAGATCGAGGAAGAACTGGACACCGAAATTGCGGTACATGAGAAGATTGGAACCATCGAATACGACTATCCAGCATTCCATCTTTCGATGGACTGCTTCTGGTGCGAGGTCCTTTTCGGCGATCTTGTTCTGAAAGAAGCCGAAGCCGCCCGCTGGCTGACAAAGGACGAACTGGGTTCTGTACAGTGGCTTCCAGCTGATCAGACGATTCTGGAAAAAATCCGAGAGATGATGAAATAAATCTGTTGAGCTAAGTTGCATCTGCAAGCAGAAGCGATTGTGCCAGTCCGAATTGTCAATTCCGCTTGCAACTGTTATACTGGACTCATCAAAAATTTTCCAGGAGGCAGTTGCCGTGACCGCAAAGCAAGTTCAGATCGGAAACAGACCCTGCCACATTTACGGCGAAGCCCATACAGAATACCTGCTTCTCCAAATGACCGGCGAACATGAATTACAGAACATGGACAACGAAGTTGCAGCCATTGCACAAGGTTCGGCACATTCGTTTCTGTTTGCCGCTGTCCCGGTGAAAAGCTGGAACGATGAACTTTCCCCGTGGGAAGCTCCTGCGGTATGGGGCAAAGAAAGTTTCGGCGGCAAAGCTGGGGACACCCTGCGCTTTCTGACGGAACAGGTCATTCCCGCCCTGAAACAGCAGTTTGCACTGCCGGAAAATGTCCGGATCATTCTGGGCGGCTACTCGCTGGCCGGATTGTTCGCGCTGTGGGCCTCCACCCAGACTGATTTGTTCTATGGTGCCGCTGCTGCATCTCCATCGGTGTGGTTTCCGGGCTGGATGGAATTTGAACAACAGCACCCGATACAGGCACAGCGCATTTATCTGAGCCTTGGCGACCGGGAAGAGCGCACGAGAAATTCGCGTTTGCGAAGCAATGAAGTCCCCAGTGGGGACTTTAAGCGACAGAACGGTCTTGCGTCAGCAAGATGGAGGGGTCTCACCCCGACAAGTTCCATAATGGCTACAGTAGGTGATAATATCCGCGCCCTGCACCGTGAACTTGCCGGACGTAGCAAAGACTGCACCCTCGAATGGAACAATGGCGGGCATTTCAAGGATACCGACCTGCGCACAGCAAGGGCGTTTCGATGGGTGATGGAGGATATGCGATGAATATTCTGATTGATGCCGATGGCTGTCCCGTGGTTGATCTGACTTTGCAGGTTGCAAAGCAGTTCGGCATCCCGGTCGTCATCCTGTGCGACACCTCGCACCAGATCGAGCGGGAAGGTGCGCAGACGCTGGTATTTGACAAGGGTGCTGACAGTGTGGATTTTGCGTTGGTCAACCGGGTGAAACCCGGCGATGTGGTCGTAACACAGGACTATGGACTGGCAAGCATGTGCCTTGCCCGGTGTGCCAGAGTGCTGAATCAGAACGGCTTGGAGTACACTGCTGACAACATGGATGCCCTCATGCTGCGGCGGTACGAAAACAAAAAACTCCTTCGTGCCGGCAAGCACCCGAAGGGGAGTGCGAAACGGACGAAGGAGCAGGATGTGAAGTTTTCAGAAACACTGAAAAAGATTTTGAATTGCAAACACTAATTGGATTTCAGCTGATGCCTTTTGTTGGCGGAGATGGTGGATATTCTCCCGCGGGCTAAGCAACAGCCCGCAGGGCTGATTGCTTGCGGCCTGCGGGCCGCCGCCCTGTTCTCATCCTCACCATCTAGCCGCAAAAAAGGCACCAGCCTGAGCTGATGCCTTTTGTTGGCGGAGATGGTGGGATTCGAACCCACGTGCCCGATTAAGGACAAAACGATTTC
>OOCM01001451.1_pt1 | contig 18652 bp, 19 predicted proteins | sample 1671111 | NCBI WGS metagenome assembly OOCM01 (sample SAMN06348123, study PRJEB24527) | human gut metagenome | biome: human gut; feature: ankylosing spondylitis patient; material: feces | host: Homo sapiens | place: China | collected 2015-10 | reverse complement strand
TCCATGCAGATATATTAAATGCCGTGTACTATGGTGTGGTAATTGCTGTACTATTTATTGATATGTTTTTAACATGGTATAAAATAGGAGATGTAAATTGAACGGACAAAATTTTTTTGAAAATAAAAAAGAAAAAGATGATAAACCTAAAATTTCAGTTGCCCTTCAATATAATCCTGATGAGGAAGCACCAAAGATTATTGCATCAGGAAGAGGAATTATTGCAGATAAGATTATTGACAAGGCTAAAGAGAATGATGTACCTGTTTATCAGGACAGCAAGCTTGCAAATACGCTTTCAAAGCTTGAAATCGGTGATATGATACCGCCGGAATTATATGGTGTTGTAGCAGAGATTCTTGTCTTTGTCGATGAATGCGACAGAATAAGGGGAAAAGTTAAACATTGAGTATAAATAATAGAAAACTGGGTTCAAAGTGGGAACATGCGGCTTCCGATTATCTTAAAAAATCAGGATATGAGATATTGGAGACTAATTTCAGATGCCGTATCGGTGAGATTGATATAATAGCAAAAGCGGAAGATACACTTTGTTTTATAGAAGTAAAGTATAGAAAAACAAGCAGATATGGCTTTGCGGCTTCGGCTGTAACACAGGCAAAGCAGCAGATTATAAGACGCGTTGCACAGTATTATCTGTATACACATAATATTGCAGATACTCAATGCAGATTTGATGTTGTGGCTTTTGATGCCGGAAATCCGCAGATTATAAAGAATGCATTTTAAAGCTGACAGGGCTGCCTGTGACACATTGGATGTGGGAAAAGATTATAATAAAAACAATACAGGGGTTATAATGAACAGTAATAATTTTGGGCGTATTGTAAGAAAAGATAATGAACGCCTTTTTTATAATATTTTTAAAACATATGGCATGGCAGATATTAAAGAGTCGAATTATATTGACACAATACATTTGTACAATGAACCTGTGCCTCATATTAAGTTTGCACCTTTTGAAAAGTCCTCATTTGTCAGCCAGTGTTTTTCAACGAGACTGGGAGGCGTAAGCAGTGGAATGTTTAAGAGCATGAATCTGACATTTAATAAAGTCGGAAGTTATGAAGCTGATTTGCGTGATAATGTTATGGAAAATTTCAGGCGTATGGGTAAAGTGATTAATACGCCTGTTGAAGATATGGTTTATTCAAAACAGACACATACCAATAATGTTTTGTATGTTGATGACAGTAATCGTGGAATGGGAATAGTGAAAGACAGGAATTATGATAATATAGACGGTCTTGTCACTGGTACGAAGGAACTTACGCTTGTGACATCGTTTGCGGATTGTATCCCTGTTGTCATGGCAGATGAAAAATCACGCTGCATAGCATCAGTTCATGCCGGATGGCGTGGAACAGTCAGCAATATTGTTAAGAATGCCATAAATATGATGACAGATAAGTTTGGAAGCAATCCGTGCGATATAATTGCATTTATCGGTCCGGGAATATGTGGTGACTGCTATGAAGTGTCACAGGATACAATAAATGAATTCAGAAAAAACTATAGCCAGAGCGAATGTGAACTTATAATTCAGCCGGAAAATAAACCTGGAAAATATCTTCTTAACTTGTCAGGGGCTGATTATATTAATCTGATTAACGCAGGTGTCAGACCGGAAAACATTTACCTGTCTGATGTATGCACAAGCGATAACAGCGATATTTTGTTTTCACATCGTGCAAGCAGCGGAAAACGAGGAATAATGTGTAATTTTATAAAAATAATTAACTAATATATTAATACCCGGAGGATAACCATGAATGAATTAGAACTTTTAAATGATACTGAGGAAATAATGCCTGAAAATATTATTACAAAGGAGCAGTTCGTCAAATTCGTTGAGAATAGTGTGAAATTTGAGGAGCTTATGATGATGTACAGATGTGCGATAAGGGAAGTGCAGACAAAGCTTGAAATATTAAATGATGAATTTAAGACAAAACGCCAGCGTAATCCGATTGACAGCATACGTTCAAGAATCAAATCGCCTTTGAGCATATATGAGAAACTTAAAAGAAGGAATCATCCTATTTCAATACAGTCGATAGCAGACAATCTTAATGATGTTGCGGGAATCCGTGTTGTTTGTCCATTTATAAGTGATATTTATGATGTTGCACGCATGCTTATATCACAAGACGATGTGGAGGTTATGGAAGTAAAAGATTATATCAAAAATCCAAAGCCGAACGGTTACAGAAGTCTCCATTATGTAGTAATTATTCCTATTTTCTTATCGTCAGGAAAAGAATATATGAAAGTTGAAGTCCAGATAAGAACGATTGCCATGAACTTCTGGGCAAGTCTCGAACATCAGATGCATTATAAACAGTTTGATAATGATGATATGCCTGAAATAGTAAAACAGCTTACAGAATGTGCTGAAAATATTTATCATACAGATGTACGGATGCAGGAAATCAGGGAAGATATACATAAGTTTAATGAATAAACATTTATAAAAAACTTAAAAGCTGCCGCTTAACGATAGATTGTGTTAAGCAGCAGCTTTGTTTTATTTACGCGTGTAACGAGCCAAAGTCCGTGCTTGCACGAGACCTTGGCGACTGCCGCGATAACTTGAGAAACTCGCGGAGCGTGTTTCTCATAGTTATGGCTTTGTGTTGCTCGTTGTAAAGATTGGGGGGTGCATTAATTTAACTGAAAAATAGAAAGAATAAAATAAAAAAGGGGCTGGTGGCTTTACGATTTTCAATCGTTAAAGCCACCAGCTCTTTTTTGCTATGTACAAAATTAATTTTACTTTGTATTATTGTTTTTCTTAACTTCTTCCTGTTTCATAGCACGAACCTTTAATGAAAGACCGAAAAGATTAATGAATCCTTCTGCGTCATGGTGGTCATAGAGGTCACCTGTCTTGAATGAAGCGATTGATTCGTTGTAGAGTGAATATGGAGAAGTTGTACCTGCTTTGATGATATTGCCCTTGTAAAGCTTGAATTTAACTTCACCTGTTACATATTCCTGAGTTTTATCAACGAAAGCCTGAACAGCTTCACGCAGAGGTGTGAACCATTTTCCTTCGTATACAATCTGTGCAAATTTATTGCCCATATCAAGTTTTAACGCTGTTGTATCTCTATCGAGAATTAATTCTTCAAGCTGCTGATGTGCTTCGTAGAGAATTGTTCCGCCGGGAGTTTCATAAACGCCACGTGATTTCATGCCTACAACACGGTTTTCTACGATATCGATAATGCCGATGCCATGTTTTGCACCGAGTCTGTTAAGTTCACGGATAATATCAGATACTTTCATCTGTTTGCCGTTGACTGATGTAGGAACACCTTTTTCAAATGTCATTGTTACATATTCAGCTTCATCAGGTGCATCTTCAGGACGATTGCCAAGAACAAGAAGATGTTTGTAATTAGGCTCGTTAGCTGGATCTTCAAGTTCAAGACCTTCATGGCTGATATGCCATAAGTTACGGTCACGGCTATAGCTTGTATCTACAGAGAATGGAAGATGTATGCCGTGCTGTCTGCAATATTCAATCTCGGCTTCACGGGAATCAAGACCCCATTTATCATTTCTCCAAGGAGCAATAATCTTAATATCAGGAGCAAGTGCTTTGATTGCAAGTTCGAAACGAATCTGGTCATTACCTTTACCTGTAGCACCGTGGCAGATAGCAACAGCTCCTTCTTTACGTGCAATTTCAACAAGCTTCTTAGCAATAAGAGGTCTTGCCATTGATGTACCAAGAAGATATTTGTTCTCATATACAGCATGTGCCTTTACACAAGGAACAATATATTCGTCACAGAACTCATCTGTAATATCTTCAATATATAACTTAGAAGCACCACATGAAATAGCACGTTCTTCAAGTCCATCAAGTTCTTCGCCCTGTCCGCAGTCTGCACATACGCAGATAACATCGTAATCGAAATTCTCCTTTAACCATGGGATAATAGCAGTAGTATCAAGACCGCCGGAATAAGCTAAAACAACTTTTTCTTTCATAAATAAATCCTCCTTATTATTGCGGGGAAAATAATGCCGCATTTATAAATATACGACAGAAATCTGTTCTCCTCGTGTTGTGAATCTCATGTGTTTTATAATAATCCAATCATAATAAAAAAGCAATAGGCAAAATTATTTTTATGCAGAAAAATGTGAATAAAATACATAATTCATGCATAAATATAAAAAATATGCAAATAAGACTTTACATAAGAAAAAAAGTTGCTATAATAAAAAACATACACAAAATGCATGCAGATGCGATTGGAGGAAGTATATGATAAAAGTAGGAATTATCGGAGCGACAGGATATGCCGGAAATGAGATTGTAAGATTATTGCTTGGACATAAGGATGTAAAGATTGTTTGGTTCGAGAAGTTATATCGACCAGAAGTATGCAGATGTATACAGAAATATGTTTCAGCTTGTAGATGATGTCTGCATGGATGATAATATGGAAGAACTTGCCAATCAGGTTGATGTAATATTTACAGCAACTCCACAGGGATTATGTGCATCACTTGTTAATGATGACATATTAAATAAGGTAAAGATAATTGACTTGAGTGCTGATTTCAGACTCAAAGATGTAAATATTTATGAAAAATGGTATAAAATCGAGCATAAAGCTCCCCAGTACATAGATGAAGCGGTTTATGGACTCTGTGAGATTAACAGGGATAAGATTACAAAGGATACAAGAATAGTTGCTAACCCGGGATGTTATACAACTACTTCAATCCTTACACTTTATCCTATGGTAAAGGAAGGACTTATTGACCCTGATACAATTATAATTGATGCAAAGAGTGGAACTTCAGGTGCGGGAAGAGGTGCAAAGGTTGCCAATCTTTTCTGTGAAGTAAACGAGAGCATGAAAGCATATGGTGTCGGAACACACAGACATACACCTGAGATTGAAGAACAGCTCGGATATGCATGCGGAAGAGATGATTTAAAGCTTATATTTACACCGCATCTCGTTCCTATGAACAGAGGAATTCTTGTAACAGCATATGCAAATCTTAAAAAAGATGTAACAGATGATGATGTAAAGGCTGTATACGATAAATATTATAAAGATGAGTATTTTGTCCGTGTTCTTGATAAGGATGTGTGTCCGGAGACACGCTGGGTTGAGGGAAGCAACTTCGTTGATGTCAGCTTCAAGATTGATCCAAGAACCAACCGAATCATTATGATGGGCGCCATTGATAATCTGGTAAAGGGTGCCGCAGGACAGGCGGTACAGAATATGAATCTTTTATTCGGACTTCCTGAAAATGAAGGACTGCAGCTTGCACCGATGTTCCCATAATAGTAGATATTTTGTGGGATTAACCGGACAGCAACGAAAAATAAATCACACAATATAAATACACCGTAATAAATTCAGCGTGAGGAGATTAATCAATATGGAAATTATACAGGGTGGCGTTACAGCCGCAAAAGGATTTAAGGCAGCAGGTATGAATGCCGGAATCAAAAACAAGACAAAAAAAGACATGGCAATGATTTTTTCTGAAAAACCATGTGTTACAGCAGGTACATTTACAACAAATAAAGTATTTGCAGCTCCTGTAAAGTGGGATAAAAATATTGTATATAACAGTGAATATTCACAGGCTGTTGTTATTAATAGTGGTGTTGCCAATGCCTGCACGGGCGAGGAGGGCGACAATGCCTGCCTTAGGGAAGCACAGGCAGTATCTAAGGCACTTGGGATTCCTGAAAATTCTGTGCTTGTTGCATCAACAGGTGTAATCGGAATGCAGCTTCCTATGGATACAATGGTAGCGGGAATCAATGCACTTCCATCAATGCTTGCTGATACACAGGAAGCGGGAACACAGGCTGCAGAGGCAATTATGACAACCGATACAAGATCTAAGCAGGTTGCCGTGACAGTTGACATAAAAGGAAAGAAAGTTACAGTAGGCGGCATGTGCAAGGGTGCGGGAATGATTCATCCTAATATGGCAACAATGCTTTGTTTTATCACAAGTGATGCAAATATCGAAAAGAGTGCACTTCAGAAGATGACAAGTGCAATAGTAGATGATTCATTTAACATGATTTCCGTTGATGGCGATACATCAACTAATGATACTGTTCTTGTAATGGCAAACGGAATGGCAGAAAATGAATGTATAAAGGAAAATACACCTGAGTACGATGAATATTTTAAAGCACTTTCATATATACTTACAGAGCTTTCAAAGATGATAGCAGGAGACGGTGAAGGTTGTACCTGTCTTTTTGAAGTAAAAGTAATTAATGCAAAAGAAAGACAACAGGCAAGAACACTTGCAAAATCAATTGTTACCTCAAGTCTGACAAAGGCAGCTATTTTTGGACATGATGCCAACTGGGGCAGAATTCTTTGTGCAATGGGATATTCCGGAGCAGATTTTGAACCTGAAAAAGTTGATATTTACTTTGAGAGCAGTGCTGGAAAGTTAAAGATAGTTGAAAATGGCAAGGCAACTGATTATAGTGAAGAAGAGGCAACAAAGATTCTTTCACAGAATCCTGTAACGGCTATAGCTGATGTAAAGCAGGGTGATGTCAACGCAACGGCATGGGGCTGTGACCTTACATTTGATTATGTAAAAATTAATGCAGACTACCGTTCATAATTAAAATAAGAAAGAATTTTAAGGAGAAATTATTGACATGGAAATGAATGAAGAATTAAAAAAAGCACAGATTCTCGTTGAGGCATTGCCTTATATACAGAAATTCAACAGAAAAATAATCGTTGTAAAATATGGCGGAAGTGCCATGGTTGACGAGGAATTAAAGAAAAAAGTAATTCAGGATGTTGTGTTGTTAAAGCTGGTAGGATTTAAGCCTATTATCGTTCACGGCGGCGGAAAGGAAATCAGTAAGTGGGTATCAAAGACAGGTGGAAATCCTCAGTTTATCAATGGCCTACGTGTTACTGATGAACCTACAATGGAAATTGCTGAAATGGTATTAAATAAGGTAAATAAGAGTCTTGTTGCACTTATAGAAGAACTTGGTGTCAAAGCGTGTGGTATCAGCGGTAAGGATGGCGGCATGTTAAAGGTTGAAAAGAAGCTTTCAGGTGGCGAAGATATAGGTTATGTAGGTGAAGTAAAAGATGTAGATACTACAATTATAACTTCACTTTTAAAAGATGATTTTATACCTGTAATCTGTCCTATAGGATATGATGATACATTTCACTCATATAATATTAATGCTGATGATGCGGCATGTGCAATTGCAAGAGCTGTCAATGCTGAAAAACTTGCATTTCTTACTGATATAGAGGGTGTATACAGAGATTATGAAGATAAGTCTTCTCTTATTTCTGAACTTACAACTGATGAGGCAAGAGAACTTCTTGCTGGCGGAACAATTGGAGGTGGTATGCTTCCTAAGTTAAATAACTGTATAGATGCGATAGAGCATGGCGTTTCAAGAGTTCATATTCTTGACGGACGTATTCCGCATTGTCTTCTTCTTGAAATATTTACTAATAAGGGTGTTGGTACAGCTATTCTTAGTAAAGAAGCAGAGAAATTTTTTAATACAAATATCTAGTTAAGGGAGAAAAATGATGGATACAAAGACAATTATTGAAACAGCTGAAGAAAAGCTTATTCATACATATAACCGTTACCAGATTGTACTTGACAAAGGTGATGGAGTAAGACTTTATGATACAGATGGAAAAGAATATCTTGATTTTGGTGCCGGAATTGCGGTATTTGCATTGGGATATAATAATAAAGAATACAATGATGCAGTAAAAGCTCAGGTTGACAAGCTCATCCACACATCAAATTATTTTTACAATGAGCCTGCAGTAAAGGCAGCCCAGGCCGTAACAAAGGCTTCCGGCATGGACAGAGTGTTTTTTACGAACAGCGGTACGGAAGCTGTTGAGGGAGCTATAAAACTTGCCAAAAAATATGCATATTTAAAGGATGGCTCAACAGACCATGAAATTATTGCAATGGAACATTCATTCCATGGAAGAAGCATGGGGGCTCTTGCTGTAACAGGCAACCGTCATTATCAGGAAGCATTTGGTCCTATGATTCCGGGAATAAAGTTTGCAAAATACAATGATCTTGAAAGTGTCAAGTCACTTGTGAATGATAAGACATGTGCCATTATCTTCGAGACAGTTCAGGGAGAGGGTGGCGTATATCCTGCCAAAAAAGAATTTATCGAAGGTGTAAGAAAACTCTGCGATGAGAAAGGAATTCTTCTTATTCTTGATGAAATCCAGTGTGGCATGGGACGTACAGGGTCTATGTTTGCATATCAGCAGTATGGTGTGAAGCCGGATATTGTTACAGTTGCAAAGGCACTTGGCTGTGGCGTTCCTATTGGTGCATTTCTTGCAAAAGAAAATGTTGCAAAAGCACTTGTTCCGGGAGACCATGGTACTACATATGGTGGCAATCCGCTTGCATGTGCGGCATCAGCAAAGGTATTTGAATTATTTGAAAAACTCAATGTACTTGAAAATGTACAAAAAGTTGGTGCATATATGGCTAAAAAATTAGAGCAGATTGTTCAGGATTATGATATAGTAATTGAGCACAGGGGCGTAGGTCTTATTCAGGGAATTGAGTTGTCATTAAATCCTAAGGATGTGATTTGCAATGCACTTGATAATGGTCTTATTCTGTTCTCAGCTGGCACAAATGTTATAAGATTTGTCCCACCTCTTGTAATAACAGAAAAAGATGTTGATGAGATGATAGTTAAATTAAGAAAAGCCCTTGATGAAACAAGGAGTTAATTATTATATGAAGCAGTTAAAGAGAGCAGCGGCGGTTTTTCTTGCAGTTTGTCTGATTTTTTCGCTTGCTGCGTGTGGTGGCGTCAATATTGATAAAACGGCAAAAAAACTTCACATTGAGCAGGCAGAGAATATAAGAGTATGGTATTGTGATGACAGATATACAGATTATCTGAAATTTGTTGCGGATAGATTTCATTCTGCAAACGAACTTGTTACAATTGAACCGGTTTTGGTTGATTCTGATAACTATCTTGAGAATATATATGAAGAGAGTGTACGAAACGATAACGTGGCAGATGTATATCTTATGCTTACAGATGAGCTTGAAAAAGCAAGCATGATGGGACTTACAGTTGAGAACAGTACATATTCTGATTTATATACACAAAAAAATTATGGAAACAGTGCAATTGAAGCAGCATCATATAAAGGTAAACTTTATGGGTATCCTGTCACATTTGATGTTCCTTTTCTTGTATACAATAAAACTGCTGCATCTTCTGTAGAAACATTTTCACAGCTTATAGATTATTGTCATAATTATACAGTTAATGATGATAATCAGAATATTGAGCAGCTCGTATCATGGGATGTCTCAGACATGCTTGTTAATTACGGACTTGTGTGTGGTTCGGTTACAATAGGTGGAGAAAGCGGAGATGATAATACAAAGCTCAGTGCTGATAAAGATTTACTTAAAAAATCGCTGACTGAATTTGTAAAATTAAGAAACGAATTTGGTATTGTGCGTACCGAGACAACGCTTGATTCATGTGCTGATTTATTTGCACAGGGAAAACTTGCATATACAATTACAGATGTTTCGCATATTAATACAATTGCTGAGTCAGGAATTTCATATGGCGTATGTAGTATTCCGGCACTTTCAGATGATATGCAGATTGAAAATATTTCCGAAAATTTATGTGCATTTGTTAATCCGTATTCATCCGATGTCCAGACTGCAAAGGCAGTTGCCAACGCTTTGAGCTATGATTATGCTGCTGCTGTAAACAGCACAACAGGGCTTCTAAGTTCAAGAACTATAAGCATTAACAGCAAAGAATATAAGGACACATATGGTAAAATATATGAAATATATTCAACGGCTGATGTCAAAGCAAAATTTATGGGAGCTGCATATTTTTATACAAAATTTGATATAATGCTTCATCAGGTATGGGATGGAACTGATATAGAAACATCAGTAAATTCATTTTTATCTGAATTAAAAGTCCAATAAAAATAAAGAATAAAAAACCTGTTATGAGTACATAATTAAGTATTAGATTGAAAATAATAATAAATTTAATTCTTAGGAGGTACTGATGGCAGGTTTTTTGATTGCAATTTTATCGGGTGCATTAATGAGTATCCAGGGAGTGTTTAATACGGGAGTTACAAAGAGCAGCAGTATATGGGTAGCAGCTGGATTCGTGCAGATTACGGCATTTCTTACATGTGCTGTGATGTGGATTGTTGACGGAAGACCGCAGATAATGGGTCTGTTTAATGTGTCGCCGAAGATATCGCTTCTGGGCGGTGTTATTGGTGCATTTATAACATATACGGTTGTAAAGGCTATGTCTGATCTTGGAGTCGCAAAAGCTGAGATTACTATTGTTATCAGCCAGATTGCGGTTGCCTACATTATTGAATTGTTAGGGCTTTTTGGAAGTGAGAAAAAAGATTTTTCATGGATAAAGCTGTTAGGCATTGCGGTTGCAGTTACAGGTGTAGTAATATTTAGTATGTGTGGTAATTCAAAAGAGTAAAATCATATGTAAATCAAAATATACAATAATTTAAATTTATATTAGTAAAGGAGAGTACATGGAAGATTTATTTAAAATATGCGGAATTGTTAATTTGAAAAAAGGTGAGGGACGTACTATCAAAGCCGGCGGAATGTGGGTATATGATAATGAGATAGAAAGCATCATGGGAGATGCTCCTGATGGAACACTTGTTGAAGTGCATGATTTTGACGGATATTTTATGGGAATAGGTTTTATTAACAGAAGGTCAAAGCTTACAGTCAGGATGATGAGCAGACATCAGCATGTTATTGATGAGGATTTTATTGAGCAGAGAGTGCGTGACTGTGTTGAGTATAGAAAACATACAGTTGATATGTCTTCATGCCGTCTTGTATTTGGTGAGGCTGATTTCCTTCCGGGAATTGTTATTGACAAGTTTTCGGATGTTCTTGTAGTAGAGTCTCTTGCGTTGGGAATAGACAGATTCAAGCCAATGATAGTTGATAAACTTAAAAAAGTTCTTGCTGAAAATGGTATGAATATACGTGGTGTGTATGAAAGAAGTGATGCCAAGGTACGTCTGAATGAAGGACTTGAGCGTTTCAAAGGATTTATTGGCGAAGAGTTTGATACAAAAGTTATGATAGAGGAAAATGGCGTAAAGTATTACGTTGATGTTCAGGATGGGCAAAAGACAGGATTTTTCCTTGACCAGAAGTACAATCGAAAAGCAATATGGAAGATTTGTCCGGGTGCAAAAGTATTAGACTGTTTTACACATACAGGCTCATTTGCTTTAAATGCCGGAATGGCAGGGGCAGCCAGTGTACTTGGAGTTGATGCATCAGAACTTGGAGTTGAACAGGCACGCGAAAATGCGAAGCTTAACGGACTTGGGGACAGAGTTTCATTTGTATGCCGTGATGTGTTTGAACTTCTGCCAGAACTTGAAAAGAAGGGCGAAAAGTTTGATTTTGTAATTCTTGACCCGCCTGCTTTCACAAAGTCACGCAGTTCAATCAAAAATGCCGTAAAAGGTTACAGGGAGATTAACCTTCGTGCGATGAAGCTTGTTAAAGACGGCGGCTACCTTGCTACATGTTCATGCTCACATTTTATGGATACAGAACTTTTTACAAAGACAATCGGCGAGGCGGCAAGAAATGTACATAAACGTCTGCGTCAGATTGAATTCCGCACACAGGCACCTGACCATCCTGTACTCTGGGCGTCAGATTCTTCACTTTATTTGAAGTTTTACATCTTTCAGGTTGTGGACGAACGTTAGGTGTAGGTGTTTTGTCAGGAAAATGGATATGCTTTATTTCATAAAGGATTGATATTATATGTATAATATACTGTAAAAAAATTACGATATAGCATATAATCACTGTAAAAAAGTTGCAACAAACGGATGCTGTATGTATAATATAAATAAAAGACATTTGCAAAGGGGTATATATTATGTTGGAGAAGATTATATTTGAAAATTTTAAATCATTCAGACAAAAGACGGAAATAAGCCTCATAAAAACAAATTATACGTTATTGCCGTATAATGTTGCAGACAATGGTGTGTTAAAGGGATGCCTGTTTGTTGGACCGAATGCTTCGGGCAAATCCAATATTATAATTGCAATTAAATATCTGCTGGATTCCATGTTTTTGAATCAGAATATGAATGCAAAAGTTTACAGATGTATTTTCTCTGAAAAACGCAGTTATTTTTTGGATTATTATTTTTTGATTAATAATGAGCATATAAGATATTTTATTAAGATTGACGATAAATTTAATATTACGGAAAAATTATTTATTGATAATAAATTGAAAATGGAGCGTATTGGATTATCGGCGAAATCATATATAGCTGATGAAGAAGGTGTTATTTATGATGAGAATGATATAGATAAGGAGACGCTTTTTTTAAGAACATTGTATTTTAATACAAAATTCACAACAAATGAAACATTGAAAAAATGGATTGAATATTTAATGAATTCCGTATATATAAATCTATATGAAAAAAAGGTTATACCGTACGGAAAGACTAATTATCAATTGCTTGAATATTTAAAAGACAATGGTACAGTAAAGATTAATAATTTTTTTGACAGATATAATTTTAAGCAGCAAATAGAATATGCACATTCAAGCGAAGGTAATAATGTGAGAATTACCTATCGCGGAGACGAAAGTGACAAGTATATTTTTTATAAAAGAAAAGGGATTAATGAACCTATTCCGTTTGGTGAGGAATCGCTTGGAAATCAGAATCTTTTAAGAATGTTACCGTCGTTTTTGGGGGTGGTTGAAAACGGAGGAATGTTGCTTATTGATGAGTTTTCAAGTGGATTTCACAATGATTTGGAAAGTATGCTTATCAAGTATTTTCATAAGGAATCAAAAAATTCGCAGATGATTTTTGTATCACATTCGACTAATCTGCTTTCTAACAGTCTGCTAAGACCGGACCAGGAATATACGGTTGAATTTCAGGATAAAAACGGAAGCAAAGTTAAGAGGTTCTCGACTGAACAGCCACGTTCGGCACAGAATATCGAAAAAATGTATACAAGCGGCGTGTTTGGTGGCTTGCCTCAGTTTGAAGAGGTATAGCCATGATTGAAATAAATGATAAAAAGAGTATTGGAAGGGTACTTTTTATTGTTGAAGGGAGTAAAACGGAATTTGCAATTCTTAGAAAAATATTTTGTGACATATTAAAATATGAATATATTGAAAAAAGAAGAAACCGCCCTGATACATTTAAAAGTAAAAATAACAGTACGTCAAAAGTTGCAGTAATAAATACAGAAGAAAGTAATATTAACTATATTACGGATAGCGAAGAATATTTAGATGTATTGTTTGAAATGTTACGGAAAAAATATGATTTTCCTGTTGATAATGCGGCAATATATTATTTGTTTGACAGAGATCCGAAATCAAACACAGATGTTGAAAGAATAAAAACATATATTGATACATTAAAAGACCCATATGATAACGGAATAACAAAAGCCGGAATGTTTCTGCTTAGTTATCCAAGCATAGAGGCATATACAGTATCAGGATTTGAGAAAAATTCCTGTGAAATGAGAAAAAATCTTGGTTCTGAGCTAAAAACATATATAGGGGAGAATAAGAATATTCAGTTTAATAAATTCAGTGAGAGTATAGTTTTAAATGCGGCTGATGAATTTTTAAAGTATTTGTTTAATGAAAAGTTAAATTATGATTTGGATGATTTTTCGCCAACTAGTAAAGAAATATTTAGCAGGCAGGAAAAAGAGTATCTGTCGGGTAACGGATATAAATTATTTTCGATGCTTACGCTGGCGTTTATGCAGCTGGGGATAATTACATATACGGAAGCTATTACATAAACAAAAACAGGCTGTGCCTTAACGTTATAATCGCTAAAGCTCAGCCTGTTTTTACTGTAACATACTGAAAGGTAACTAACTATGATGTGCTTTTTTATTATTTGCCAGTCTTAATTGTAATCTCCTCGACTTTTGTAATAGGGTTTACAGTCGGAATTCTGTATAAAGTCTCATTATCCTCATAATACTGGAAAAATGTATACTGTGAAGTGCAGTTTATTGTTGAAACATTGCCCGCAGCAATATATTGTGTTCCGTCGGCATTCATGCGGTAAAGACCTGTGTTAGTGCCTTCAACCTGAAAGAAAATTTTGTTGCCGTAGCGGTTGTAATTGATGACTTTTCCACCATCCGCAGGACTGTAAAGCTGTTCAAGTGTCTTATTTGATGTATTAAGACGCATGAGGGCGTATCCTTTGTCAAGGTCAATATAATAAATATAATTATCAGCGGCATCTACAAGATATGCATTTACATTAAAATATGCACTTACATTTCCGGTTGATGCATCAAGCGTGCTTATATAATTCTTGTTATATGTATCTGCAAAATAGAATTTGCCATTGTATACGCTTGCCAGATTATATACTTTTGAGGAAAATTTTTTATCATCTTTTCCGTCTATTCCGGCTTTGTATACATACATTCCTTCGTTTGCATTGTAATATTGATAGAAAATGTCATTGCCGTAAAGGGTGGCAATACCGGATTTTGTAGTTGTAATTGTATCCGCATTCTGTCCGTCAAGGTCTGTACGATAAACACCAAACATCTGACCTGTAAAAGAATTTTCTTTTGCTGAAGAAAGATTATTTCTTACATAATAAATGTAATTGCCACAGACGTTGATATAGTATACTGAATCTGTGTTTAAGGCTCTGGCATTTGAACAGTCAGAATTCATAACATAAAGGTGTCCGTCATCATATGGATTTGCAAAATAAATTTTGCCGTCATATTCGCAAAAGCGTCCTTTATTGTTGAGGTTTCCGGCAGTATTTCCAACGGCAGTTTTGGAGTTGTACTTAAATCTTGTTGAAAAATAAGAAAAAGTCAGCCCTCCTGCAAGTGCAATGACAGCAACAATACTGACAATGATTGTTATTATTTTTTTCATGCTAATCTCCAATCGTGCTTGTTATTCAACCTATAATATAGTAAAATAACATAAAATGCTTGTATATGCAATGGACTATTGGATATATGGATTGGAGAAAGTAATGTTGGATTTAGGCGAGATAAGAGATAAGATTGACGGGATTGACAGACAGCTCGTAGATTTGTTTGAAGAACGCATGCAGCTTTGTACAGATGTTGCAAAATATAAAATTGAGACAGGCAAGAAAGTGCTTGATACAGACAGGGAAAAAGCAAAGATAGAGGCTGTCAGTAAGATGGTGAAAGATCCTGAGAATGTGCATGCCATAGATGATTTGTTTTCGCAGATTATGGCTAATTCAAGAAAGATGCAATACAGACTCTTAGAAGAGACTACACAGACATTAAGAGAGCCATATGAAGCAATTGATGAGATAGATAAAAAGAACTGTCGTGTTGTATATCAGGGAGTTCCGGGTGCATACAGTTATATTGCAATGAGAAGATTTTTTGGAAAAGACGTTAATAACTTTGCTGTGCCTACATGGCGTGATGCAATGGAAGCAGTAAAAAACGGTGAAGCGGATTATGCTGTCCTTCCAATAGAAAATACGACGGCTGGCTGTGTCGCAGATGTTTATGACCTTATTCAGGAATATGATAATTATATAATAGCAGAGACATTTGTAAAAGTTGAGCACGCACTTTTGGGACTTGAAGGAACAGACATTGATAAAGTGACAACAGTCTATTCTCATCCACAGGGATTTATGCAGTGTGAGAAGTTTCTTTCAAGGCATAAGGACTGGCAGCAGATAAGCCAGGCAAATACAGCCGGAAGTGCAAAGAAAGTGCTTGAAGAAAATGATAAGACACACGTTGCAATAGCAAGTGAAGAAGCAGCTGAAGTTTATAATCTTTCAGTTCTTGCCAAAAAGATTAATGACCTTGATAACAATACAACACGTTTCGTTATAGTTACAAATACAAGAAAATTTGTAAAAAATGCAAAGAAGATGAGTATTGTATTTGAGACAGCTAACGAACCCGGAACCCTTTATAACCTTTTAAGCCATATTATATATAATGGACTTAATATGAATAAGATTGAGTCAAGACCAATAGAAGGCAGACCTTGGGAATACAGATTTTTCATAGATTTTGAGGGGAATATTGATGACCCGGCTGTTATGAATGCACTTCGTGGAATACAGGAAGAAGCTAAAGCGATAAAACTTCTTGGAAATTATTAATCTTTTATGTGAACAATTTATTTAAAAAATTATTAATTTAAGCTGTTGCATTTTTAAAATAAATAGTGTATGGTAAATATATAAGCTGTGTGACTGGCGGAAATGTATGTTTTTACATACAGTGAGATTACTCACAGGGAACATAGCAGTTTTTAAATGCCGACCGCCTGGGCGACCTTTTTAATCAGGTTGTCCGGGTGAGCCGGCATTTTTGCGTGTGGAAAAGGTTACAAAATAAAACTTAGAAGAGGTACTGTTTATGGAAATGCAATTATTAGAAAATGAATTATCAGGATGTGCTTATCCGGGAAGAGGAATTGTAATCGGAAAGTCAGAAGACGGCACAAAGGCTGTAACGGCTTATTTCATTATGGGTAGAAGTGCTAACAGCCGCAACAGAGTATTTGTCGAGGATGGAGAAGGAATCCGTACACAGGCATTTGATGAGAGCAAGCTTGAAGATCCAAGCCTTATCATCTATGCACCTGTAAGAGTCCTTAACAACAGTACAATCGTTACAAACGGCGACCAGACAGATACAATTTATGATTTGATGAAAGCCGGAAAGACATTTGAACAGTCTTTAAGAACAAGAAAATTTGAGCCTGATGAACCGAATTTTACACCTAGAATTTCAGGAATACTTAATTTTGAAAATGGTGAATTTGATTATGCAATGTCAATTTTAAAGAGCAATAACGGCAATGGTGCAGCATGTAACAGATACACATTTTCATATGAGACACCACTTGCAGGTGAAGGACGTTTTATTCATACATATATGGGTGATGGCTCACCACTCCCAAGCTTCGAGGGAGAACCTGCATGGGTAAAGATTTCAGGTGATATTGATTCATTTACAGATATGCTCTGGAATAACTTAAATGAGGATAACAAAGTTTCATTATTTGTTCGTTTTATTGATATTAAGACTGGAAAATATGAGACAAGAATTATCAATAAGAATAAGTAATTTAAGGTTAAGAAACAGCAATACTATTTACGATGTATGTTTATCTACAGAAAGGATATAAAATGAACGAATTTCAGTTAAAATATGGATGCAATCCTAATCAGAAACCTTCAAGAATATTTATGGCAGACGGAAGTGAACTTCCGGTTGAAATCCTAAATGGCAGACCGGGATATATTAATTTCCTTGATGCATTTAATGGTTATCAGCTTGTAAAAGAGTTAAAAGAAGCGACAGGACTTCCGGCTGCAACCTCTTTTAAGCATGTATCTCCTGCAGGTGCAGCAGTTGGTCTTCCACTCACAGATGTTTTAAAGAAAATATACTGGGTAGATGAGTCAATTGGAGAACTTTCTCCACTTGCATGTGCGTATGCAAGAGCAAGAGGTGCTGACAGAATGTCATCATTTGGTGATTTTATTTCACTTTCAGATGTTTGTGATGTTGCAACTGCAAAGCTTATCCAGCATGAAGTATCAGATGGTATCATTGCACCGGGATATGAAGATGAGGCACTTGAAATCTTAAAATCAAAGAAAAAAGGCAATTATAACATCATTAAAATAGACCCTTCATATAAGCCTGAACCAATTGAAAGAAAACAGGTTTATGGTGTTACATTTGAACAGGGACGCAACGAGTTTGTAATTAATGAAGAACTTCTTGGCAATGTAGTTACAGAAAATAAAGAGATTTCTCAGCAGGCAAAGATTGATTTGATTATTGCATTAATTACATTAAAGTATACACAGTCAAATTCCGTATGTTACGCAAAGGGCGGACAGGCAATCGGAATCGGTGCAGGACAGCAGTCAAGAATCCACTGTACAAGACTTGCAGGTTCAAAGGCAGATAACTGGTTTTTACGCCAGAATCCAAAGGTATTAAATCTTCCGTTTAAAGAAAATATCGGTCGTGCTGACAGAGATAATGCAATTGATTTATATATCGGTGAGGATTACATGGATGTTCTTGCTGATGGTGAATGGGAAAGAGTATTTACTGAAAAGCCGGAAGTATTTACAAGAGAGGCCAAGAGAGAATGGCTGGACAAACTGACAGGTGTCGCTCTTGGATCTGACGCCTTCTTCCCATTTGGAGACAACATTGAAAGAGCACACAAGAGTGGTGTTACATATATTGCACAGCCTGGTGGTTCTGTAAGAGATGACAATGTTATCGATACATGTAACAAATATAACATGGTGATGTCATTCACAGGTATTCGTCTGTTCCATCACTAAGAAAAAAGAACATAGAATATTTAAGAAGAACACTTTCTGAAAAATGCAGATTTTTTGGAAGGTGTTCTTTTCTATATTGTGAATCCTATGGCAGATGAAGAACATTTTCTATCAGAGAG
>OOCM01001449.1_pt1 | contig 18657 bp, 11 predicted proteins | sample 1671111 | NCBI WGS metagenome assembly OOCM01 (sample SAMN06348123, study PRJEB24527) | human gut metagenome | biome: human gut; feature: ankylosing spondylitis patient; material: feces | host: Homo sapiens | place: China | collected 2015-10 | reverse complement strand
AAAGCCTTAGAGTGTTATCGTACAAATATGAAAACGGCGTGCCAAAAATCGGGGGAAGGGATTTTTTAGCCGCTTTTTCCGCTAAAAAATCGGTCTGCCTCTCCCCTCCTTTGCTCATTTGAATGACGATATCCTTGGACTTTCCCTTGAGCAAACGTAATGACGTTCTTCTTTAGTCTTTCGGATATGCCTGTCCCATGGCAAGACAAAACACTGCTTCCATGAGTCATTATCCTACCGTATCTGCAGTGGCAAGGTTGTTCATAAAGCCTATCTCTGGTGATGGATTCATAGCGAATCACATGGAAAAATTCCTTACCAACGCTCAACAGCCCCGAACAAACCTACTCCGACAGCTTACCAAAATCTCAACTCACATTCGATGTTCTCCTGGCCATCGAGCAGACGAGACGCTCTTTTCCGTATAGCTGCTTCAATGAACTTCAGACGCTTCGGTGGAAGATTGTAGCGGGGATGCTTCTTCAGTTTGAATTCCAGCATGTGACGCAGACCTTCACGGTGTCGTGCCTTCACGCATGGCTTTGCGGCAGAGAAAAAATTATTGTAGCACACAGGTCCCTGAGCATCTGCGAAGTCAAGGAAAGCCTGCCTGCTCTCCATTTCCATCCGGGAAGCAAAGTTGAACATGGAATTACCGTGATCAAACAACGGTGCAGGTCCTGTCAGGGTATTGGTCTTTGCATCCACAAGGAAACCAAAGTTTCCGAGATGGCGGTCCGTATTGCCGATGACGGCATCGAAGACAAGCATATCTTCCAACGCATCCTTATACGAAGAGCCGAGAGTTCCGTAATAGTCAATGACCGCCTGCATGCCGCCGCTCTTCACAATATGACCGACAGGAACAAACGAAAGTTCTTTGCTGGTAAACAGTTCACACCGGGAGCATATTCTCGATTTCCATCTGGTAATCGTGTAAGGGATGGCATTTATCCCAAGCTCCTGAGCGACCTGCCATGCGTAATACTCGGAATAAGGCTCGTTTCCGGTATTGGACGCCCCTTCCGTTCCACCTTTATAAAGATAAATCTTACCGGACTGACGCCACCAGCACTTCGGAAGCATACCGTTCGTCGTGAACTCAGGGCTGGATGCCACAGATGTACGGACGGAGCTTCCATAGCCTGTAAAGGCTATGCTGGCCAGAATCTCACTGAACCTGTTGTCGTAGAGATTGCACTGAGCAAAGCTTTTTGTGAACCCTTCCTTGACGACCCAGTAACTGTCGTTAAGCGAAAGTCCTCTGCTGACCTCGATGATAGCCATCGTGCTGTTCGCAGACAACCCGGCCTTTGCCAGAAAAGAATGGATGTACGCTCTGTTTTTGGGAATCTTTCTGTGTTTCAGCCAACGGGCAAGACCATTGTCCGTCACTTCCATACCAAGCGGCATCAACGGCAGTGCATCCTGCTCCACACGCGTTATGGAAACTTCGGGAGTATCTCCGGTATCCTTGGCGGAAAAACGGATCAGCTCTCTGTCAAAAAGTTTCAAGATATAGTCTGCCATGTCTGCTCCGCTTTACGTTTCTTTACGGTCACCCGATTACCTGCCTGCGCCGTCCTATGGAATGGCAAGACGAAGGAAACATCAAACCGAAAAGAAACTGCATCAAGCAGTCTCCGTCAGCAACGCCCTGCCACATACGAAGCAATGCCCGAGTGCACGAGACCAAGAAAAAGTACTTCTCGCGCCCCAGTACCCGTTGTTTTCACGGCATATTCCCGGACTGTCCCCGAAGCTACTCTCTGCTTCCTTGCCAAGACTACTTGAGGGTAAGCCGCCATGGCAAGAAAAAAGGCTTCCGACCAGTATCGGAAGCCTTTCTGCCAAAGTTTCACAATGAAGAAGGAGTCCCCACAAGAATCGCAATACGCGTTGCGAAAGTCCCATCACGTGGGGAGACTACTTGCATCTCCCGTGAACAGATGGGACACCGCACAACACAACAGTCCTTCCGTAAGGAGGAGCTCATGGATAACAAAGACATCAACAGCCGAAAATTACTGTCTTCAGTTAATGCCATCCTCAGAAATCTGACTGAATAATGCCTTCAGTTCATCTTTATCCTCCGACGATAACTTTTCTGCGCCTTCACCAAGTGTAACAGATATATTGATATGCACCTTAACATCGTGTCTTCCCTGCCATTCCAGAACCTTCGGTGTTATATCTCCCAAATCAAATATTGCCATAGGTGTTGCAGAGAAATCTACAATTCGTTCTGCATCTTCTGATGAAACATGTATATCACTCGACGTTACATCAGATATACTGGTAGGAACTCTTACCAATACACTGGAAGCACTGCTATAGTCACATGGCCATTTGCCTCCGGCAGGATCAATCTCAATACATCTTGCGCTGATAGCAGTATTAACGGCTTTTTTAATTGTCACCCATGGCAAGGGAACGCCTTTCTGCTGAGACAGGACATCGGCAATGGCTTTGATATTTGACCTGTTCTCATGCCATGCAGCAGGCATGTGTTCAGGTGTAAGGGAAAATCCCCCAATATCTTCCGGCGGACGACGTAATCTGGCATTTTCTGTCAACACACCTGTCGGAATTTCTTCCTCCAACACGGACGATGTCACATTAAGCAGCCACAGCTGCCCGTTTTTAACGGCTTTTCTGACAACCTCATAAACGGCTTCGGTAGAAGCTGCGGGCACAGGCTGCTCCTCATCATACCCGTCCATGTGCTCAACAACGACCTTATTCCCGGAAAAATATTCAAAGATAGCTCCGACCGTAATTTCTTCCGCGCCGTCTGGCCAAAGAGACAAAGTACTGGAAGGCAGAATGAGCGAAACATCCATACTCTCCAAACGGGCCTTTTCCGGCAACCATATTTCCATGGCCGGATCTTTCATAGATGTCAGATCAGGAACGCTTCTCCACCATGTACGAGCAGATCCGTCCGGGCGCGGTAGGCGAAGCACAAAAGTACCTTTTAAACACCCGTCTTTCAGGGTATCGAGTACAGGATCGAGGGAAAGCATTTTGGGCATATTCGGACGCTTAGTAAACGTGCCGAGTATATCCCTTACTGACCTGAACTCATCATCCTGCCCCCAAAGCGCATAAGGCCCATCCGGCAGAAGAGCTTCCGCATTAATTGCCGAAGCCTGCACTCGGGAGCGGGAATCATTCTTAATGGCAGAAAACGGTGAACCAGAGCCAAGATTCAGCTTGAATGCCTGAGGATCGCCGTTTGCGTTCAGAGTTACAGCTATACACCATGCCTGCCTGATAGCTTCACCCAGCTTGCCACTGGCGGCGTTCATATAGGTGCCAAGAGTGGACAGACGAGCAGGATCCACACTGTCCTGCTGTTGCAACTCTTCCTTGACTTTCTGCCACGCCATGACATCGGCCACCCGTTCCATGGCGACGTCAAGTCCTTCTCTGGAAGGCGCGAGCATGACAATAGCATTGCAGTGAACACGCGGGGCCCCCGCGTGGGCGACTTCCTTGAGAAAACGCTGTGCAAACGCAGATGGTGTACCGTTACATGCACCTTCTGGCGGAAGAACAACATAGTGAAATTTTCCGTCATCGGACACATCGGCAGGAGACTGCGGCAACCTGTGAATAACAACTCCGGGGTCAACGCCCGCCACAAGAGAACTTTCCTTTTTTACCTGATCAAGAAGCCGTACCGCCTTATCGGCCTGACTGAGCAGCTTCTTCTGAGAGTCATGCATCTGATTAAGGTTGGGTTTGTTACCAAGCTTCCATTTTTCAGGCATACCAGTGACGCCTGTAAGGTGGTCATCCAGCCAGAAGCTGGTATCGGCCCAATGCCGCAGACCTTTTTCCAGGTCGATTTTCTGCGGCTTGCCCATAGTGATCATTTGCCAGAGCTTACTTACCGGGCAGTCCATTCCGATAGGCTGAGAATGCAGAAAAACCGTGATGACCGCCTGCTCTATTTCACGATTTCTAAGTCCATATGCAGCGTCAGCCTCTATGGCGCGGGCCAGCTCTGTATTGAGAATACTGCCCCACGCGCTCGATGTGTTAACGGCACGGTCTGCGACTGTCACAAGATCCTGTGTTGCCGACGGCAGACCATTTTCACCGGGCCCCGGCAGAAAAACCTCCGGCCCGATAAGCGGGGACGTATCCCAGGACACGGCATCTCTCAAAGCTAATGCGAACGTACGCAGCAAGCCGCGTGTACGTTGAAAGGTCGGCAAACTGTTCCATTTTGCGTAGAAAACATCCGTAAGCTCAGGATGAAACGGATAACACTTGCCGTAGAGTTCTTCCTGAGCGGCCATGTGATTACGCGTATATTCATCAACCGATGCGATATTGTTCAACGCTTTCTGCACATGTTCACGAAATACAGATGGATCGCGTACGGATTCCGGCGTGAAGAAGCGACGCCGAAGGATTTCAGACATTTCATCGCGGGTGACGGAAATGACGGCTCCTTGCTGCTGGCGTCCGAAAATATTGGAAATGTCCGTTTCCAGAGTAAGACCGAACGGCGTATTCTGCTCGGTTTTGCTGCTGAGCAAAGATGCTACAAGGCAGCAGCGCGGCGTTTTGGAAACGGCCTGCGTCAACGCCTGAAAAAAATTGAGAAGGTACGAGCGCCATTTTTCGGAATGAGACACCACCGTGAAAGCATACATCAATACTTCATCCATAAGGATAAGCAACGGCATGTTTTCACGCATGGCAGGCTCAAGAAGTCTGGAAAGAGGCTCTTCTGCCGGCGGAGTTTCCCGCTCTTCAGAAGGTCTTTCCAGATTGAGGGCTTCGATGCCCTTTTCCCCGGCAATCTGCCACGCAAGAATACTCCAGGGATATTTGAAACGCCGAACCTGCTCGGAAGGGGAGCAGACTTCCAGTCCGTCTTCCGCATCAATTTTGTCGAAGCATAGTGCTGCTACACGCGCTTGAGGAATCGTACAGCCAGCAGCAGCCTTGAATTCGCCTACGGCGGGAGTATCAGGCAGCATTCCGGGATTACGAACAAGATGCGCCAAGGTAATCAGCGTATGGGTTTTACCACCGCCATAGGTAAGGGCCAGCTGATGTATGGCCTTATCATTTTTGCCAGCAAGGCGCTGTATGACATCCCCGGCCAACTTTCTCAGGTTGGCGGCAGGGAAGGTCAAGGCAAAAAAGGAGTCGATATTTTCATAAATGGGATTTTTGCCCCGCTGCATGAGGACTTCATAAAGGTCCGCCGCAAACTGGTTCATGGCGAGTTCACCGGACTTAAGGTCTTCGCGCAGTTCCACGACCTTATGCCATGGGGTCCATGAGAGGGTTGCTGTTGCCATGGTACTCTCCTTTATTTCAACATGGAGCCCTGCTGCAGTGTACGCTGCGGCTGAATGCCTCGGCTCTGAATATGATTACTGATTGATTCCAGCAAAGAACGCTCTTCGTTCTCAGAAAGTTCGATGAGAGACTGAATAACATGGAGAAACAACTCATTGCGACGCAATGCGAAGCTGTCGAGAAATTCATCCACCTTGCTTTGTTCTCCGGCGTTCCACAGCTGCATGAGCTTGTGAATACGGTCGATGAGCGGCACAGGTCGCCCGTTTCTTCCCTCTGTTCCAAGGGTAGCATGATGGCGTTCATTCCACTTCAGCAGACGGTACTTACCGCCGGAGTCTTCAGACTCCTCAGAAGCATCACTTGCGTCCTCAGTATCCTCAAATTCATCTTCGTCGGAAACAGTTTTTGTTTTTTTACTCACTTTGAGGAGATTCCAAACCGAAACCAGCTCGTTGTCGGAAGAGTTGCACGCCGTTGCATACAGGATACAAGCTCCTGCGGGAGCATCTCCCAGACCAAAGTCGTTGCGATGAAGCAGATAATAGGAGGTCACAGGGTCAAGGCCGGATGCTTCTGTTTCCTGCCCGTGTTCGCCCGACAGCACACGTCCGACAACGAACTCCACAACGAGACGACGAACTTCGGAAAGAAATTCCGATACGGTAAGCACGCCGGAAGCATCAGCCTTTTTTACCACAGGGTAGGCGCTGTAGGCTGCAAGGGCAGGTCCCGTTGCCGCCCATACGAAGTCCGGCCCGCGGACGCCATCATCCCAGAAGTTGCGAAGGCTCCGGGTGATGTTGGATCGCATATTCTCCAGCACCTTGTTGTCCCATCCCGGACGGGCAAATCCCCGCTTTTTGCAGACCAGCCAGACGGATGTGGAAAGGGCTGCGGAGCCTATGCCGCGTGTGCGGTTGGTCATTTCCGTAGAAATCGGCCACGAGGCAGTCACAACGAAACCTGCTTTGATGATGGCGGAAACCATGGTTTCCCAAGCGTCGGACTGCTTGTTGGCAAAAACAATGACCAGACGTCCATCGGGGTTCAACGAGTCATGGCAGCGTTTGAAAACCTCGGCCATGCCATCTTCATACGCTTGCTTGGAGGCAGCCCGATTGCCATCATGGCGTGACGCGTCGTCAATGAGTTCCCCATCTCCCGCGTCATTATCCCATTTCGGAGCCAGAGGTTCGTGAAAAAAGCCGTTGTCGAGAATAGTGCCGCTTGTTGTCCTTCTCAGCCAGACATAGAAAAAGTCCATGCAGTCGGAGTAAGGGATGGCATCGTAATACGGTGGGTCGGTGATAATGCAGTCCAGCTTTTCAGGCAAAGGCTGTATGCAGCTTTGATGAAGAATAGTCGGGATAGAAGAAGTAAAAGGTTTTAAATTTTCATCAAGAAAACGAACTATCCATTCAAGTTGTGCTATAAATGACCCGCCAACATTATTAATAGCGGAAAGCTCAGAAATATCCCAAGCCATTGATAGAGCAAAACGCGTAAATGTATTACGCATCTTTTCTCCACTTATGTGCCATGTACAAATTGCTGAGTTATAGTCAGCAAGTTTATCCATTGCGATTGCCAAGTACACCCCGATTGCCTCTGCCCATTCCTGCGAATACCCCTTATCCAGACATTCGGTCATGGCTTTGCGTACAGCCTTGCAGAATACGCCGAGAGCAAGAAGCTGCCTGGGGGTAAAAAGATCGCACCACCGGGTCATGCCATAGCCATACACAGAAAAGGCGCGACCAGCCCCGGATGATCCACCGACCGGTGTTGGTTCCGTCGGTATTCCATACGGAATGTCACTGTATGTTTCTTCCAGAAAATCGACGGCATCCCTGGCACATGCCATTTCTTCCTGAGTATGGAGCCTGTAACGCTTGCCGTTAACATTGGTCTGCTCATACACGACCGCCGTGGGAACCATGCCGATGCGACCAGCTTTGCCTTCGATTTTAATATCGTCCATAGTCATGGTCGCCCCGCAGCAAGGGCATGTCACACCTGTACGCGACATAAAGCCCTTGCCAATTTGGGCATCGTGCGCTTTGCGCTGCTTGTTGTTACCGCCGACTACGGGTACGTTTTCCTCCACACCGAAAACAACGCCGCTCTTGTCCTCTTTTGGCGTTACGGTCAGAAGCACACGCTTACCGTCTTTCTTGCACAGCCATTTGGTCTTGAGCAGAGGAATTTCCGCACGGCATGAGGAGCATCGGCATGTCCGTGCCCAAAGATAGGCAACTGTGGGCTTTTCCACCCATCGAGCATTGCCTTCATCCTTAATATATTCGTCCGAAAAGTCTCCGTTAAGTGCGTGCATGTCCGGCACGCCTTCCGCCGTCAGAGGCACAAGCTTTGGCTGCTGCTTTTCATAAGGATGCGCATGCTCCATGGACCACGGCTCAAACTCGGCATAGGTGGGATAAAATCTGCCGAGTTCCTTTCGAGCTTCCTCCAAAACGTGTTGCCCCCATGCCCGTACCTGCCATGCCAAGTCAGCCACGGGCTGTCCCTCTTGTTTCGATGCTTTCGTATCACAAAGCAAGCCCTGCACCGGGGTTCTTTTTCCCTTCAGCAACGATCCCTGCTTTATGGGGGCATACTGTGGATGAGCGGAAAGAAAGTCCTTCATGAACGCCTTGTTTTTTAAGGCAAAATCAGGAAGCGGACACGTTTTCCCCGCAAGCTTCTGCGGATACTCAAGGGTGGCGCGGAGTATGAAGCAGGCTACCGGGTTGATATCCATAGCGAACGTCTCACAGCCGAGACGCATAGCCTCAAGGGGAATAGCACCGCCACCGGCAAAAGGATCAAGTACGCGGGGGGCACGGCCACCATACGCCTTGCGGATTTCTTCTCGGAAGAATTCCAGCTCCGCTTCCCGATGTTCCGTCAATGCCTTATGGGCAAGGATGGCTTTTTTACCATTTTTAGGTGGCGTGCCCAGCCATCGGGTAATACTGCCTTCTGTTTCTTCCTTGATGCTCTGCACGGTCCGCCCGTTCTTAACTTCTTTCTTAATTTTTTGCGTGACGGTTCCACCAATGCGTTGCACCAGCTTGTGACGTTCTTCCGGGTCCTCGGGGCAAGGAAGAAGAGTAGCAATAGCTACGGCACGGCTGGCTGCAAGAGGCCGCCTTGCCGGCCAGATGTGCAACGTGGAAAGATGTCCGTGCCGAACATTCTTTTCATGCACAGAATCCAATGATGTCTGATGAAGAGGAAATTCTTCCTCAATAAGGCGTTTATCGGACATGCTATTCTTCTCCCAGATCAACGATCTGCTTCATCGTTATGCAGTGGCGCGTTGTAGTGTTCATGTATGGACGCAGGATAAGTTTTTCAAACGGGTTCTGAACGCGGACAAGTCGCGGATGAGATGTGGCACAGTCAAAAACGGCATAAAGCCAGTATTCATCTCCAAGATTTGCGGCCCGGGAAACTTCGTTCTGACTCATCATAACCTGTCCTGTCCCACCGGTTCCCTTGACCTCAATACATTTGCGTCTGGCGGAACCTTTTTCAAAAGCCAAAAGGTCATAGCCAGGATAATCGGGCAAGTTGGCGGCTCTGGCAAGAGCTGGGGTATGTACGGCTGTAACATCGCTGAACTGACTTTCCCATGCTATGGCCGCTCGCATGGCTATAGCCTCTATAGGCGGACAAAGCATTTCAGTATCGATATTTTCTACACCAGTCTCCGAATGCTGCACAGGCATGACCAAGGCAAAGCCAAGGCTTTCCACACTTCCAGGAACAATGCCTTCCACACTGTTCTGCAGACTTTCCAAAAGATGCTGGTATCGTTGCTGCGTTGCCGCAAGACGTTTTCTGACCTCCCTCATTTCTTCCTCAGTGGCCTTGTCAGCATCACCACGACGTATCTGTTCGCGTAGCAAGGATATTCTTTCTGCCAATGCGGCTGATTCAAAATTCATCCCCTGTCGTATCTGCTGCTGGCGCAAGGGCAACGCAGCTTGTTCCCGGTCTTTTATCCGGTCAGCCATACTCTGTGCGGTTAGAAGCAAAAATCTATCGAAATCCTGACGTATTGACGATGCAGAGCCTGCCAGATGTCTTGCCTCGGGTGTGTACACAACATTGTTCACATCTGCCAGCACCAGCAGAGTTTCCATTGGGCATGTCTCAACGGGCTTATTGTCGGCATACCGCAGACAGACCAGTCTCTCCTCCAAAGTTTCATCTGCGTTTTCTCCATGACGTACAACAGCAACTTTCGCAGCCTGAAGTATATACGGTTCCGAAGCTTCATAGTCTTGGAAAACGGCACCGGAAAGAGCCTCGGCATGGAGTGTATGCCATGTCAATTCCCGTAGTGCTTTAAAAACCGGTTCTCCCGGATGCACCCATACTGTTGCCCCATCAGAGCATTCACGACGTAGGCTGAGCAGAGGATCATTTTCTCTGGACTGCCTTTTAATAGCATCCCAAAGCCTGGAATGATTGATTCCCGACACTCCCGGTAAACTGCGGAATCGGAACTTCGTCCCCGGATCCCCTTCAATCCTCAGCCCAAGAATCGGCGCAACCTGTTCAAGCCATGCCTGGGTATATCCGGGTAAAATGCGCCGCAGATATTCGTTATCTATATCTTTGCGAAGGCGGGGAAGTTCCCCCCTTACATCCCCCCCATTTCCGTAGATGGAATTTTCCTTTGCCTCGACAGCAAGAACCTGCTCTTCTGTCAGTATGCCGTCGAGCTCTTCACCAACGGCATCCAGGTCTTCACCATTTTTCGTAGCGAGAAGAGCACGGCGCATCCAGTCGGCAATGGAAATATCGTTGAATACCCGTCCAATACTATCGAATACCTTGTCGGAATTTAGCTGTTTGCGGATGGCCTCAAGCTTATCGAGAAGCGTAGAAAGAACTTTACCCTCACGGGTATTGGATGCAACCATGTTGAGCAGAAAGACAGGATCATGCTTTTGTCCATAACGATGAATGCGCCCCATACGTTGTTCAAGACGAGCCGGATTCCACGGAATATCATAATTGATCATAATCCAGCAGAACTGCAGATTCACACCTTCAGCAGCGGCATCAGTACAAAGCATGATGCGTGCCCCGTCATTCCTACGGAAAAAATCTATCTGTTCTTGTCGCTCTTCAAAACCAAGTCCACCATGTATATAGGCTATACGCCCAGTGTATCCAAGCGCTTCCAATCTTTGAGTTAAAAATTCAAGAGTGTCCTTGTGTTCAGTAAAGAGAAGCAGCTTTTCTTCTGCATATTCCTGCGACTCAATGACTTCACGAAGCATCTCAAATTTTGATTCATGACCGGCATCGTAAACGGAATGAGCCTTCTGTATGAGTTTCTTCACACACTCCCGCTCGTAGTAAAGGTCGGCCAAACTGCTGGCCACCATACTTTCGAGAACCTTGGCTTCATCAACCTCATCCTGCTCCACTCCTGTTCCAGGTTCAGCTTCATCCGTAGGTGCAGAAAACAACTCCTGCATCTGCTGAGCACTCTTCTCCTGTGTCGTTCTCATAGTCTGAAGCTGCTCTTCCGTAATCCTGTTCTCCTCAATATTGGAGATGAGGATATCAATGTTTTCAAGTCTTCGCTCCATGGACTTGAGCAATGCCCATGTCGACGATGCAAGTCGTCTCTGAAACACGGCAAGAGCCAACTGTGATGCCGTACGGTTAAGAATCTGTGCTTTATTATAGATATAAAGGAGATATTCTGTAGTTGAGTCGTAAAGTTCACGTTCGCTTTTTGATAACTCATAAGTTAACGTACTGGAACATCGCATCGGATAAAGAGGAGTTCCCTGTAATGTTACCATCTCTTCTTTGGTTCGACGAAGAAAATGGGTAGCTTTGATTTCCGGCGTTATCATCTCAAAAGCCTGTGGTGTAGAGAACAACTGAGGTTCCAATAAACGCCAGAGAGCAAAATACGGATAATCTTTGCCCATATGGGGCGTAGCGGTAAGCAGAAGAAGATGAGTGACATGCCATGGAAGAATACGCTTGGATGGTGCCTTGTGCCCGTCAGCTCCTGCAATGGCCGATGCCGCTTTGTAACGCTCCGATTCCTGAACTCGCATGTCTCCGCCTCGGCTGCAAGACAGCTTATGTGCCTCATCGAAAACAGCGATATCGAATGCTGGTACTTCGGCAAGCCTGCCCATGGCTTTCGGAGTGCGTATGGTATCAATACTGCAAATAACGAAATCATTCGTGAGAAAAGGATTCGTACCGTCGTTACGAATCATTGCTCCTGTGACGATCGTGGCCTCAAGCTGAAAAAGATTGAAAAGCTCGTTGCGCCAGTTCCCCACCAATCCGGCGGGGGCAAGAATCAAAATACGCTTTATACGCTTGCGAGCCAGCATTTCACGAAGATACAGGCCGCACATGATGGTCTTTCCTGCTCCAGCGTCATCGGCAAGAAGAAACCGCAAAGGCTCCTGCTTGAGCATGTAATCGTAAACGGCGATGCGTTGATGAGGCAAAGGATCAATGCGGGAAATCTCCGTTGCAAAGGCTGGATTTACACTGTGGGCATATGAGAGACGCTCGACCTCTATAGCAGCACGGACTTTCTTGGATGTTGACGTAAAGCTCATGATGGGGTGCACAACAGCGCCGGTCGAATTATTGTCCCCGTGCGCAGCCTCATTGAAATGTTCGGCCTCCAGCTTCAAAAGCTTTTCCCATATCAGCCGAGAGGGAATATTCTTCCCATTCTCCCATCGGTTCACCGTGGGGTAGGCGACCTCAAGCCGCTCCGCAAGCTGCATTTGCGTCATGCCCAGAATTTCTTTGCGAAGTCGCTTGATGGACGCCGCGGGGGCATTTTCATTTAAGATAGATTCTGTCATGAAGCACCTTCTTATGAGCAGTCGAGGCCATGTGTTAGATGATTACAATTTGTAAATATAGCACATGTTATATCTCGTCAATTCCTATTTTTACCATTGCTAAATATTCAATATTTTTTAATTATTTTAATAAGTTATATTTAATTTTGTGCCTTACGTCTTAAAAAGGAGACTTCGTCTGCCTGCGTGGAAAATCTTACAGGACGCCTCTTGCTTATTCTTGCCATATGAGAATGAGGAAGAACTCAGCCAAATATCTTGCAAAAATTGCCGATTGGACGGATGATAACCCTTACGCGTTTTCGCGTGGTAATGGAGGAAAGCTATGCCCGTGCTCTGTGACAAAGATGTCTATATGGCTATTGCCAATAGACAACTCAACATCGACCCTCTGATCAGAAACAATGTTCAACCGGGAAGTGTTGACCTTACACTGCACAACAAAATCGAAGTGATGGAGCTACCCCCACGAATCGATTTCTCTGCTATTTCATCCCCTGAGCTGAAAAGTTTCAGAAAAGAAATTGATATTACCGAAACAGGATACGAACTCAAGCACGGGGATTTTGTCACAGGCTACTCTGAAGAACTCTTGGAGCTGCCCAAAAATGTTGTTGGCAAGCTTTCCAATAGAAACAGCCTTGTACGAGTAGGGCTGGATGCTGCAATCAGTTCGTTCGCCAACCCTGGCTTCAAGGGTAGAAAGACCATAGTTATTCGCAATTTTGGGCCATCTACCCTTATCTTGCGTCCCGGTATGCGCATCTGTCAAATCACCTTTTTCACCATGTCCAGCGAAGCTCTCCGGGGATATGAAGAACGCCATGATGAGAAACTACTGGAACAATTTACGCCTATAGATTTTCCAGGACTACGTGAAAGCGTAGAAAATATAGACAATGCTTTATCTGATTTTTTAAATGACTCTATTCGACGCGCTGCTGCAAGGAATTAATATGCAAATTGATAATGACAGGGCGCGTCTGAGAAAACTTATCATCGAACAAACAGAGCTACCTCAGGTTTTTGCACAACGAATTGCTGAGGAAAAAATCCATGCTGCAAGATCTCTTGCAGGTATAAAGTCGAGCCCTGTTTCCCCCACAGATATTCAGAGCTATATTCTTGGCCACCATGACGAAATCGAAAAAGCTGTCGGTAACGTCGTTGAAGAGCTTTGTCGAAAAATACTTCCAGAAGAACGTATTTCTGACTTGATCAAGCAATTTGGCGTACTTTCTCTGTTTCTCGTCCCTCCATTAGCCGCACTCGTAACCGTAGCCATGCGCGATTTTCAAAATGGTGCATTACCAGATGCGGCCGGAGAGGCTGTAGGCGCACTTCTGCTCTTTGCTCTACTTATCGCTTCTGCTCTAGCCGTATTCCGAAAGGAACGCAAAGAAAAATAAAATTTGCGTACGCATCATTATGGAAAGGCTCCCGAATATTCGGGAGCCTTTCCTCTGATATTTCAAAAATTAAAACGAACACCCCGTAGAGTCGTAGTAGGGGTTATAAAACTCCCGTCCTGCCGGTCGACCTCTTTTTCTGGGGCACACCTGAGCGAAAAGATTCTCCCGAAGATAGTTCTGCGCCACCAAGTAATACAGGGCAACATTGATATCCGCAGCCCTAAATCTATGCCGAAGAGCCTGTTTCAACTCCGTTTCAGGCACAAGAGAAAAATTCTTTTCAAGCACATGAATCATGATGGCTCGACAGCATTCTGCATTCACATCCTCATAATCTCGAATGGTCCAGCGCAAAACATGGCTGAGAAAGACCTCCATCATTTTAGTGGACGTTTCCATCAGCGAAAGAGAAATCGGAACAGTACAATCCACGGGATACTCTGCCAGATACAAACAACCGGCAAGGCGAAGTGTATGTTGTGGCATACGGGCCACAAAATCTCTCACCCGATATAGAGGGCCCCCATAATCAGCCTGTTCCTTCCAATAGTGACGCAACCTCCCTAAAAGAGCTTCTGCGTCGGAAGAAACCGTGATAGCTCGATGCTGTCGTACACCTTTATCAACACCGTCTGAGGCATTGAGAAGAGCAAACAGCTTTTCACGAAAAGCTTTGCGGATATTCTCATCCATGGGACGAGTGTAGACTTTGGATATCTCCGCTCCCTGGTAAAGATAGGGAAGCGTGCGTGCCATGAGCCCGCTCTCCAAAAACTCAGGGGTGCTAATAAAATTGCGGAAAAATTCTGGCTGCGTCATGACAAGATCGACCACGAAGGGATCTTCGATACGTCCATCCGGGGATGTCATGCGTTTACGGCTGGAGCTCTCACCTGACCAAGCTTTCGTCATCAAACGCATGGCCTTCTTAGGGGGAAGCATCCCGTCGCTCTCCAAGCGTATCGCCACACCGAAGTCAACCAAATGTTGACTGTACGCTGCTTCCGTCACATCGTTCAACAAAAAATGCGGTATAGGAAGAGCGTCGGCCTTAGCGTCCGCCAACTCCCGAAGCGCAGCTAGCACTTCCACATCACTTGTACGGGCAAAGTTGCGCATAAGCACCCTTATACGCTCTTCAATGACACGGTTATTAAACGCTATTACCCTATTCTTTTCAACAACCGCAGCTTCCTTCTCACGCTGCCAATCAGCAAAAGCCCCCAGTGCTTCCTCAAGCGCCCGACTTTTGCCGCTCCCTGACTCTGCACCTACTTCCATGAAAAGACTTAATGAGTTGGAAGAACCATCAGACATGACGACCCGCGAATGACCACGATCGGCTGCAGCAATCGACGGAAGGAACCCCAAAAGAGATAACTCCATCGGTATTGCCTTTGCCGTAGCAATTTCGTTAACCACCTGCAACGTAAATGCAGGAAGCGAAATCATATTTAGGGTATCAACAGTGTGGTGAATACCAAAACTGTTATGAAAAAAGTGAAGCATCTGTAGCCGTGTGGATTCTGAAGGATAGCAAGCAAAATTCATGAATAACCTCGACTATATGGAGGAGGGGCAATCGTCCCTCCTCCATTGCTATGCGGTGACAGCGTCAGATTTCTGAAGGAGAAAGTTCCAACACCAGGCCATCTTCGGCGCTGTAAACCTTCACAAGGGTAGTCTCGTCACTGCAAGGCATTGCCCTCTTCAAAACGTCGGGCATCTCAGACCAGACAAGACAATCATAACCGGGCTTCACCCGAGGTGCCTGCTCCGAAAAAGCTTTCAGCGAGTGCCTGGCAAGCTGAGCAGGCGAGAGCCCCATCATGCGACCGATTTCCAGCTCATGCAGCCCGTCAGCCCAGTAGCGAAGAAAGTCCTGATGACGACGAGCGAACTGCTGAGCACGATTTCCGGGAGTCCTGCGTACATCTTCCATATTATCCCTCCACAGGAACCTGGTGAGCCGACAGATAGGCCTCGACGTCCTTCAAGGCATAGCGGACCAGGCGACCGACCTTACTATAGGGGATGCCTCGACGATAAAAACGGTTTTTCTGAAGAGTCGAAACCGAGATGCCTGTGAGCTGTGCTACTTCCTTTTCCGATAGCCATGTGTTCTGTTGCATAAACGCTCCTTGCGAATGCATGAAAAAAGAAAAACGGATGTCATCGACGACGACATCCGTTTCTCACACTCCTGTTTGCTCGGCCTCTACAATTTCGAGAAAAAACTATGTAAATGAGGCATCTCATCATAAGGTATGGAAATTCTATCAAAAATCATCTTGGCATTTTTTGGAACCTGTTTTGCTGCGTTTTTAATATCTGTGACCCTACCGGTTTCAATAGAGCTCACTGCGGAGTAAAGTTGACGGGTAAGTGCAGCAGCACACGCTGGAGAAGGGCAAGGACAACCTGAAGTTCCTGGTGTTCTATCACAGTAAGAACAATATTTAGGATTCTTAAAAAGAAAGCGCTTAAATTCTTTAATATTATTATATTCTTCGCTCAAATACTTAATCCTATGGTCCCATTGTGCCAAACCTAATATTCTAGTCCGTATAGAATTACTATATTTCTCTGATTCATTATCTCTTTCTACAATATCATTTAGTCTATATTTAACACTTTCTGATAAGTTTTTGTTATTTTTTAACATATATATACAAATTTGATCAGCAATAAAATTTAATGTATCGTCAATATTAAAATTAGTATCTTCTATTTTCACATCAAAATATAAATTATTCCCTTTTGTTTTTCTACAAAAAACAAAAGATTTTTGATAATTATCAAGAAAAGTTGGTATAGGAAATGGAAACTTATTCGTACTCTTTGTTCGTATAGCCTCCTCCTCATGAAAAATAAGATCTTTTTCAATAACATCTTTTATATCGTATGGATTTGCCAGATCTATAGCTGACAACCCATATTTTAAGCTCAACCTGTAAATTTCATCAATCCAATTACAGTTTTCTCTCATAATTTTTATATATAGATTATTAGTCTTATTTTCAAGTGAACTATCGTATATCTCATTCTTATCATTTTTATAATGAATTAATAATATATCATTTAAAACTAACATTTTTTCATTTACAAAAAGATATTCTTCACTCTTCAAAGGATCATCCCAATGCTCTTTTAACCACAAAGTATCTTGATCTGTATATTCAAAGTTTCTTTTTATTATTTCAGCCTTAACAAACATATACATACGTTTAACAACTTCTTGAGGAAACTCTATACCGTCCACTTTTCGACTCTTCGGTTTATTACCTGACTTTTTAGATGTAGCCATCGTCTTCTCTTTTACTTATGTGGTTCTTTGATATCCTTGTCCGATTGTGACAAAAGATCGTCAGCAATATCGACCGCTCTTCTCAATGCCTTATCAGCAAGTGCAGCATAACGCTGTGTCATCTCAGGACTCTCATGAGTCAGGAGCTTCTGCAATGTGTACATATCCACCTTGCCGCTGGAGGCCAGCTGTGATGCGAAATTATGGCGCAACCCATGAAGCGGACGAAAATCCTTCGGTAAACCAGCCTTATCGCGGACGCGCTTCTTCGCCAGAACAAAATCTTCACGGTGCCCTCCATACCTGCCGGGAAAAACATACTCCGACACCTTATCCAAAGACAACAAAATATCACGCACCTTATGGCCCATCGGAATGATCTGCGTTTTTCCGCTCTTTGCATTCTCACCACGAAGAACGATAAAATTTTCCTGAAAGTTCAGGTCATCCCAGCGTAGGGCAAGCAACGCATTACGTCGAACTCCCGTAAGAAAGGCTATATGCAAAAACGCTGCCGCAAGCGGTTCCTCATCTTTCAACGCTTCCAGAAAGGCCGCCTGCTGCGCTTCCGTCATGATTTCCGTCTTCCTGTTGTCAACACTGGGAAGCTCTATCCGCAGCTGAGTCGGAGCAGGTTTCACGCAAAGACCCTTCTTCTCTCCGTAGGACAACATCCGCTTCAGAAGCATAAGCACATGCTTGACCGTCTGCGGCTTTTTGCCCACTTTCTCCATCTTCCTTCTCAAGCCTTCCACATGAATTGTCGTGAGCTCGGCAATCTTAAGCTTGGAAAAAAAAGCCAGATAGTTCTTGAAATTCGACTTGTCAGTACGAAAAGAGGCTTTGTCCTGAAGATATTCCGCATAGGCATCCCACAACTCGCCAATGGTCTGTACCATTTCTGCCTGCTTCTGCTCGACTTTCCGTCGCTCCTGCCGGGACGCTATCCGCCCTTCCACAACGCTCGACCGATAGGCAGACGCTTTCGCTGCGGTCATGTCGTCGGCATATTGGCGACCGACCTTTTCCTCTATGGTCTTACCGTCCTTTTTATAGGTGACGTAAAAAACCTTCTCTTCACCACTCTTGCCTATACGCTTCGCAAGACGGAAATAGACGCCGGGATACCTTGTCGGAAAGCGTGTTGCCGCCATCTTCTCCCTCCCTATTTTTCCAACCGTATTTCCAACCTATAATGGGGAAATATATACCGTCATATGAAAAACGAAGCAAGATGATATCTTGTAACTATCTAAATTTTCTTATAAATAAAAATTAATGAAAAACAAAGAAAAATATTATCGTCAGCTTCCCAAGCTGAAGGTTGCGAGTTCGAATCTCGTTGCCCGCTCCAAAAGCAATAAGCCGGAATGTTTCACATTCCGGCTTTTCTTTTTGGCATTTTCCGGTTTTTCAAATGTAACTTACATTTGTAACAATTCACCCGTTGCCTTTTGAGCGAACGCGAAGGTACTGTCCCCTTCAAAAAGACTGAAGCGATCTGGACTCTGGGACAACTGCCTTTACCACTTCCGCATGGTTGTTCTTCCTAAAGAGAGGTCCGCTGCCTTGGCGCAACGCAGCTCCCCCCTCTGACGGCTATCAGGGAAAATCATCCTAGGCCACTCACATACAAACAGCAATTAATATTGATCATCAGTAAAGCACTTACATTTATATTTTACAACTATACTACGTTATGTCGTTTTACAAAACAAATTCACAGAAACTT
>OOCM01001446.1_pt1 | contig 18697 bp, 12 predicted proteins | sample 1671111 | NCBI WGS metagenome assembly OOCM01 (sample SAMN06348123, study PRJEB24527) | human gut metagenome | biome: human gut; feature: ankylosing spondylitis patient; material: feces | host: Homo sapiens | place: China | collected 2015-10 | reverse complement strand
GGTTCTGGCTTGGGTTCGCGGTACAGTCTTATATGTGTTACACCATTCTGGCAACAAAGTCGTTAAAGACAGAGAGTATGAAGGTGGCAGAGGTATTGCAGACAGATGGTCTGGAAGCCGGAAGAAAAGCTGTTTCCATGATCGTCGGACGGGATACACAGAACCTGACAGAAACCGGTGTGGTGAAAGCTGCTGTGGAAACCGTAGCGGAAAACACGTCAGACGGAATTCTGGCACCGATGTTTTACATGGCAATCGGCGGTCCGGTGCTTGGCTATTTTTACAAAGCAGTCAATACCATGGATTCCATGGTGGGGTATAAGAATGACAAGTATCTGTATTTTGGCAGGGCAGCGGCAAAATTTGACGATGTGATGAATTTTATCCCGGCAAGACTGTCAGCGATTATGATGATTCTTGCAGCACCGCTGGTAAAATTGGACGGCGCGTCTGCATGGAAGATTTTCAAACGGGACAGGCTCAATCATGCAAGTCCGAACTCTGCACAGACGGAGGCGGTGATGGCAGGTGCCCTGCAGGTGCAGCTTGCAGGAGATGCATGGTATTTTGGAAAAAAACATGAAAAACCAACCATTGGTGATGCTGTTCGCCCAGTGGAAATCGAAGACATTGCAAGGGCGAATAAGCTGCTGTATGCGGCAAGTCTGCTTGGTATGATTGTATTTTGTGGCATAAGGATTGCAGTTTGGTTTGGAATAAAAATGGAGTTGTAAATGATCGTATTTTGGAATGAATACAGTCATTTGCAATAGGCAAAGGAATCTGTCAGAGTAAATGAAATTTTGGTAGCAAATGATACTCAATAAGTGATAGTCAATAAGGAAAAAATGGAAATTCAGGAGGTGAGCGGATGCACAGACATGGCGGAGATATTTACCGCAATCAAAACAAAATCGATTATTCGGCAAATATCAATTTTCTTGGAATGCCACAGGCGGTGCGTCAGGCAGCAAAGGATGCCATTGATGATGCTGTTCATTATCCGGATCCGTTTTGTGAGGCATTAAAGCAGGCAATCGCTGAAAAAGAAGGAGTTCCAGCGGAGTGGATCTTCTGTGGAAACGGTGCCGCGGACGTGATTTTTACCCTGATGCTGGCAGAAAAGCCAAAAGAAGCATTATTGCCGATTCCGTCTTTTTATGAATATCGACAGGCGTTGGAAAGTGTTGCGTGTCAGATTCGGACACATTTGTTGCTGCCGGAACATCAGTTTTGTGTACAACGGGATATTTTAGAAGCATTGAAGAAACGACCGGATTTGCTGATCTTGTGCAATCCGAATAATCCTACCGGGCAGTTACTGGATCAGGAATTGTCGGAAGAAATCGCAGTTCAGTGTCAGAGACAGGGAACGCGTCTTTTGATGGATGAATGTTTTTCGGATTTTCTGGAAGATGCAGAAAAGCACACGCTGTTATCAAAGGTGGCAGAGAATCCACAGATTTTCATTTTGCGTGCATTTACAAAAATGTATGGCATGGCAGGGCTCAGACTTGGGTATGGCATTTGCAGTGATGTGGCACTGATCCGGCGCATGGAAGCAGTATCGCAGCCATGGAATGTGTCAGTTCCGGCGCAGGCGGCAGGAATCGCTGCCGTAAAAGAGACCGCATTTGTGGAAAAAAGCAGAGCACTGATCGCAGAGCAGAAAGCATATTTACTGGAAGGTTTGCAAAAAGCCGGTGTTAAGGTGTTTGGCTCTGCGGCAAATTATATATTTTTCCGGGCAGAAGAAGGACTGGAGAAAGCCATGCGGGAGGCAGGTTTTCTGATCCGGGATTGTGGAAATTTTGATGGTCTGACGGAAGGATATTACCGGATCGCAGTGCGCGGACGGGAAGAAAATGAGAAATTTTTGGAAGCATTGAAGAAAAGGACACAGAATATATGGCAAAATCAATTATGATACAGGGCACCATGTCAAATGTGGGAAAAAGTCTGCTGGCAGCGGGCTTGTGCCGGATTTTTAAACAGGATGGCTACCGGGTGGCACCTTTTAAATCCCAGAACATGGCATTAAATTCATACATTACTTCCGAAGGACTGGAAATGGGACGTGCGCAGGTGATGCAGGCGGAAGCGGCAGGAATAGAGCCATCTGTTCTGATGAATCCAATCCTGCTCAAACCGACCAATGATGTGGGTTCTCAGGTAATTGTCAACGGCGAAGTGCTTGCAACGATGCGGGCAAGGGATTATTTTAAATATAAAAAGACACTGATCCCGGACATTATGAAAGCCTATCATACGCTGGAGGAACAGTCGGATATCATTGTAATCGAAGGCGCGGGTTCTCCGGCAGAGATTAATCTGAAAAGTGATGATATTGTAAATATGGGAATGGCAAAAATGGCAAAATCGCCGGTACTTTTAGTGGGCGATATCGACCGCGGCGGAGTGTTTGCACAGCTTGCCGGAACCATGATGCTCCTGGAAGAAGAGGAAAAACAGCTGGTTAAAGGTCTGATCATCAATAAATTTAGAGGAGACAAGACGATTCTTGATCCGGGTATTGTGATGCTGGAGGAGCTTTGCCACCGGTCAGTGGTGGGCGTAACGCCATATATGGATATCGATGTGGAAGATGAAGACAGCTTAAGCGAACGGATGAGTAACGAAAAAGCAGTTGGTCAGATTGACCTTGTGGTGGTTCGTCTGCCACGCATTTCCAATTTTACCGATTTTAATATATTTGAGAGTATTCCGGGTGTGTCGGTGCGTTATGTGAAACGGGCGGCGCAGCTTGGAAATCCGGATCTGATCCTGCTTCCGGGTACGAAAAATACGATGAGTGATCTGGCGTGGATGCGTCAGTCCGGTATGGAAGCGGCAGTATTAAAGGCACATACGGCAGGATGTCCGATTTTTGGCATCTGTGGCGGTTATCAGATGCTTGGCGAAGAACTTTCCGATCCGTTCGGTGTGGAAGATGGCGGAACCATGCGCGGAATGGGACTGCTTCCGATGCATACGGTGTTTACGGAAGAAAAAACAAGAACCCGGGTGAACGGGCAGTTTTTGCAGGTAAAAGGAGATCTGGCAGGACTCTCCGGCATTGCATTTTCCGGGTATGAGATTCATATGGGAGACACGACTCTTCTGGATGAAGGAAAGCCTCTGACGGAAGCTTACACAGGTGACGGTATTATCGTAAACTCCGGCGACTGGAACGGCATGAAGGCATTCGATGCAAAGAAGAAGATTCCTCACCTGATGGAGGAAAAAGGTTGGGGCAGAAAGACAACCAACTACAAACTGCGTGACTGGGTATTCTCCAGACAGAGATACTGGGGTGAACCAATTCCAATTGTACATTGCGAGAAGTGTGGTTATGTGCCGCTCGATGAGAGCGAGCTTCCATTGCTGCTTCCTGAGGTGGACAGCTACATGCCGACCGATAATGGGGAGTCTCCACTCGCAGCTATGACAGAATGGGTCAACACAACATGTCCGTGTTGTGGCGGTCCGGCAAAGAGAGAGACCGATACCATGCCTCAGTGGGCAGGTTCTTCCTGGTATTATCTGCGTTATACCGATCCTCACAATGACAAGGCACTGGCAAGTCCCGAAGCATTGAAGTACTGGCTGCCGGTTGACTGGTACAACGGCGGTATGGAGCATACCACACTGCATCTGCTGTACTCCCGTTTCTGGCACAAGTTTCTGTATGATCAGGGGGTAGTACCTACTCCGGAACCTTATCAGAAGAGAACCAGCCACGGTATGATTCTTGGCTCCAATGGTGAGAAGATGTCCAAGTCCCGTGGCAACGTTGTAAACCCGGATGACATCGTACAGGATTACGGTGCAGATACTCTGCGTACCTACGAGATGTTCATCGGTGCCTTTGATCTGAGCGCTTCCTGGAGTGAGGAAGGCGTAAAGGGCTGCCGCAGATTCCTGGAGAGAGTATGGAAGTTACAGGATATATTAACATCCGAGGAAGGCTACAGCGCAGATCTGGAGACCAAGATGCACCAGACCATCAAGAAGGTCAGCAGCGATTTCGAGAACCTGAAGTACAACACCGCCATCGCAGCTATGATGTCCCTGATCAATGAGTTCTACAAGAAGAACTCTATTACCAGAGGCGAATACAAGACACTGCTTACTCTGCTGAACCCCGTGGCTCCTCATATCACCGAGGAACTGTGGCAGACTGCCGGATTCGAAGGCAGACTGTATCAGGCAGCATGGCCTGAGTACGAGGAAGAGAAGACCGTGGAGAGCGTAGTAGAGATCGGTGTTCAGGTCAACGGCAGGATGCGTGTGACCATTAACGTTTCCAAGGATGAGACCAAGGAAAACGTCATCGCTATGGCAAAAGAAGCTCTGGGTGACAAGCTGACCGGCAACATTGTAAAAGAAATCTATGTTCCCGGTAGAATCGTCAACATCGTAGCAAAATAGTTCAGCCATGGACAAATAAGTGAAATAAAATCATGCAAGCATGATTTTATGATCGAATATGTCCATGAGGTAAATGCCGTCTTATGAACAAAGGTAGTCACGTAGTGATGGAAAGCGTGATAACGCGACTTTGCGAATGGCGTTGGCTGAACGTTGAATAAAATAACTCCTGACAGACATTAAGCCTGCCGGGAGTTATTTTTTTGTGATCGGCTTTTCACCAGAATATTTTCAATCTGACGAAGTTCCGATTCCGTACTGTATTTTTTGATAGCGGTGATGGCAGCCTGCATTTCCTGCGGGGTAAAAGTCAGGTGCTCCTGTTTTGCTTTACGCATGGCGGGCATGAGAAGTGCCATCATTTCTTTTTGACTTTTACCGTGCCCCTGGGCAAAAAGTTTCGAGAGAAAATCCAGTTTTTCTCTGGGGATGTCCTTCACGAGATCATCCTGCATCCAGAGGGGTGTCTTGGAATAGTCCATTTTTCTGACCTCCTGTGTCTGATTTTGCAGTGGAAAAAAGACCGGACAACATAGACGGATCCATGCCGGAGAGATCGGAGAAGCCCTCCGGGAACAATTCCTGCATGGTCTGCACCATTTCCATCATTTCCTGGAAATTATGAATATTGTCCATCATTTGTGTGATTTGTCGAAGAGCTGATTTCTGAGTCTCGTCGCACAAGGGCATGAGATCATTACACAGTTCAGTGGCAGTTTCTTCGTTTGCAGAAGAGGGAGCAATGCACAGAGAAGTCTCCGGATGCCTGCGAAAAAGTGTTAGCGTGTATTGCAACTCCGACATTTTTATGTAAACAGCAAGTCCTTTCAGCAGCCGGGGATCCATATAATAAGCCAGTATTTTCAGAATCTGAATGCGGTTGGAAGTGAATAATGTGTCAAAGGCCGCCGCCTTGTCGATTCTCTTATCATCCATGTACCGATACCTTCCTGCAAAAGAGTTACTAGTATTTTATGAGAGCGGCAGCATGCTTATGCCGATCAATCCTTCGGGGTACAGAAAAGTCCGTACCCCGGAGTGATCGTGCCTACAAAGCTCCGGGAGATCCCGGAAAGCAGTATCAGAGATTAGCAACCGCAACCGTTGTTGTTACCGCAGCCACCGCCGCAGAAGCAGGACAGAAGCAGGATCCAGATCAGCCATTCACAGCAGTCATTGCCACCGCAGCCATTGTTGTTGCCCAGCAGCCCGCAGCCGTTGTTGTTACCGCAGCCACCGCCGCAGAACAGCAACAGGATGATCCAGATGCAGCTGTTGCCGAAGATACCGTTACCACAGTTGTTATTGCCGCAGGAATTATTGCAGCCGCAATTTGTAGCAGTTAAGTCACTCATTTTTAGTGCCTCCACATTTTATTTATGCTCTATTGTATGCGGGGGAGCCTGTCAATGTTTCCGGAAAAGACTTGCAATAATTTCCGGATATAGTAAAATATAGATATCTATATAGACATGCATAGATTGTGAAAAGACAGATTTTAAATTAAGGATAGATAGATGGCACAGAAGATATATGTGGTAGAGGGGCGAAAGTTCCGCACGGAGGCGGATTATCAGAATGCCCTGAAGGATCAGCAGGTGATTGAAAATCTTCGGATGCAGACTAAGAAGATGAACCTGTCGGATCAGAAGAAGCTCCTGGAAGTGATCCGTAGTGGAAAATGCAGATTTCACAGTATCCTGGGACAGGATTATATGGAGGAGCTGTCGGAAGAGATTAAGAGGCAGGAAGCTCCAAAGACCTCCAAGACCACTCACGAGAAAAAAGAGACATTTAAGAAAGAAGAACCGATAAAAAAAGAACCGGTTAAAAAGAAAACCACGCAAAAGAGACCAGCGGAAAAAAAGAAGGCTCTGAAGAGAAATATAGAGCCGCAGTTCGACGAGGCAGAACTGGACAGAATCGTAAAAGAGGAACTGAAAAAACAGGAAAAACGAAGGAAGCTTTTAGTGGTCTGTTGTAGTATGGCAGCTATAGTCTGCCTTGGCTATTTTGGGATTTATAATTGGTACAACTACCGGACAGCAGATAATTATAAGCAGCTGAGTGAACTGAAGGACAAGGAACCTGCAGCCAGCGAGGCACCGGCACCGGTGATCCATTATACGTCGGAGGAAGGACAGAGCACGCCGCCTCCGGTGCTGGATGAATATAAAAATTTATTAAATAAGAACAAAAGACTAATCGGATGGGTAAAAATTGACGATACTAATATAGATTACCCTGTAATGCAGACAACGGATAATGAATATTATCTGGATCATAATCTGAATCAGGAGTATGATAAGAACGGATCCATTTTTATGGACAAGGACTGTGATGTGCTCAAGCCCAGCACGAACTTCATTCTATATGGACATCATATGAAGAGCGGGCAGATGTTCGGAAGCTTATCTTCATATAGCGACCAGAGCTATTGTGAGAAACATCCCTACATACAGTTTGACACCATCTATGAAAAAGGCCTGTATGAGATCATGTATGTATTCAGATCCCGGGTCTATAGTGAAGATGAAATCGTATTTAAATATTATCAGTTTATAGACGCCCAGAGCGAGCAGGAATTTGACTCCTATATGAATGATATGGCAGAGATGTCATTATATGACACAGGAGTCACAGCTTCGTTCGGTGACCAGCTTTTAACACTGTCCACCTGTGATTACCAGGAGAAAAACGGCAGATTTGTAGTGGTTGCCAAAAAGGTGACGACAAAGGAGTAAAGGATGACTAAGGGTAAAAAGAAGACTAACAGAAGATTAAAAAGGACAGTAAGGAAAACCCTGGGAACATTGTTCTTGGTCTCGGCGATCGTAGTAGCGGCAATTCCTACAGAGGGGCTGCGTGCGGAGGAAGATGCTGTGGCGCAGGCTGCGCATTCACATGTGGATACGCATACCGGCGCAAAATATAAGGTATCCATTCGCAGAAATGCTCCAGAAAAGCAGAGTGATCTGCTGACGGGAAGCAATATACCCACAATGGATAATCTGATCCCGGAGGTTGCGGAAGGAACGACTATTTATACGACCGGTACCAACGAAACGGACGGCAGTAACTACCAGTTCGCTTATATCCAGAACGGAGGTGACTGGTCTGCAATCCTGTTAGGATATAACAAGGACAATACCTTGCCCAATAATACATTGACCATTCCGAACACGGTTAATGCTTACATACAGCCTACCGGTAACCTGGGTACCGGTAACGGTTACGTGGCTGCCAACAGATTGGGAAATCCTCTGTATTATGAAGCAGTTACGCCACATATCAGAATGGTAGACGATACGTCGCAGCCAATTCTGGGGGATGATGGAGTCACTCAGGCAAAAGACCCTATTACAGGCAAACTGTTATATGTACAGGTGGAAGAAACCTATTATACCGGTGAGATCAAGCCCTGCTATGCAACAGATAATGCATGGAAAAACATGGATGTTCTGACACAGTTCTTCTATTATAAAGAAGGCGCTACCGGCAAAACTGTATTTAATGCTGAGGATGAGAGCGGTGATCCGGCAACTTATGCGAACTATGCCAATGCACTGGACAGTGATCATCAGTGGATTAAGGATGGTAAGGTAAGATATATCGGTAACCAGTATCTGGATTCTACACTGGATCCGGATTCCAATACATATAAATGGAGTATTCCTTCCGGTGGCGGTTATATCACCGAGGCTAACGCATCCAAGGGTATTTTTGCTCAGGCAGGTAACATCGGAACTCTGATCATTGGAGAAGATCTGATCGGTATCGGTAACTGTGCTTTTTATGAATGTACCGGTCTGGATTCCATTTCTTTCGGTAATGGTATCAAAGTAATCGGTAACTATGCTTTCGCCGGTTGCGGAAGCTTAAGAGATGTTGCAATCCCTGATTTATGTAGTCTGGGACAGATTGGAGATCATGCTTTTTACAGTTGTACGAACCTGACGAAGTTTACTTTGCCCATCAATGTCAGCTATGTCGGAGACTATGCTTTTGCGGAGTGCCGTTTCTTAAGCGACTTTGTAATGTGTAATTATGGCGATGCCAATGACAGAAGCAATCTGACAGAACTGGGTTGGAATGTGTTTGAAAACTGTGAGACCCTTTCTTCTCTGACCTTCCCGGCAAACTACAATGAAGCAGTGGATATTTCCCTGGTCAAGGGATGCAAGAACTTAAGATATATCACTGCCCGCAGCAAGAAAATGACATTTACGGAGAAGGAAGACGGGGATGTTTATTGCTTTGACTGCTTTAAGGAAATGCTGTCAGGTGATCCGGTAAACGGAACTTTCTACTTCGAGGGAAGAGACGATTCCACAATCCATAGCTTTACCAGAGAGAACTGTTTTGCATTTAGTTATATTGACTATAATTCCGAGACTACACAATATGAGAAACTGGACAAATATGAACTTACGGTTCAGGATCCTAATGTGACCGGGAAGACAGGTAGATCTACTTATGTGGTAAATTCCAACAATGAATTGATATCCAGTACGGTAGGAGAAAATGTATCGACACTGGAGATTCCGGATCCTATCGGACCTTACCATATTTATAATATTGGAGCCAACATTTTTGCCAACAACTGTAATCTGACCATGGTATCCTTACCCGCCAGTGTTGTATCTGTAGGAGCCAATGCGTTTAAGGGTTGTCATAATCTGGCAACAGTGATCTTCAATAACAGTTCTGTTGCAATAGGAACAGATGCTTTTAAGACACAGGATTATACAGGTGCGGCTCATAGAGGAAGCTGTACCGGTGTGAAAAATGACAGTGACAATTCACCCAGTGTAAAACTTACCTTTGTAGGAGAGGTTTCGCCGACCTCCACTCCTTACCTGTATGCCATGAGTGAGGATGGAAGATATAATAACGGCAGTCAGCTGAAGACTTATGTCAGATATTGCAGTGGTTGGCCGACCAATCTGGTGGTACAGTACAATGAGGAAAAGGGTGTCAGTGAACTGATTGATTTCCCTGCTTTCTCGCAGCTGAGCGGATATACAAATGAAACAAACTATCCTTATCTGACAGATGCTCAGAGAAAAGCTGCAGGGACAGCATTGGATAAATATACGCACAACCAGACTCTGACAGAAGACCAGAAGCAGTTTATCGACTCTGCACTGAATGTTGTAATACCTGAGGGTATTCAGGCAATTAAAGACGGACTGTTCGTTGAGAAAGAGAATGCGGATGTAGCTGCAGCCAGCCTTAAGGAAGATAAGACCGTTACCATATATGGTCTGGACACCATTGAAGCAAACGACTTCAGAAGCGAGGATGGTACGGATGCTGCCCAACATCTGAAGGCAGTTAATATACTTGGTAATACGGCATCCATTGCAGCAAATGCTTTTGAAGGCTGTGCAGCATTGGAAACAGTCAATATCACCGGAAATATGAGTTCCATCGGGGACTACGTCTTTAAGGATTGTCCTGCCCTGAATGATGTGACATTGTCCGGAACGATCAACAGTCTGGGACTGATTCCGTTTACCGGATGCAATCAGCTGAGCAATGTGGCATTCCTGGGAAATGACTATTTCAGCTGTGATGAGTCCATTATTTATGGAATGAGCGGTGGTGCCAAGGCAAGGATTATTGAGTGCCTGGAAGGCAGAACCAGTAAATATGTAAAGCCTTCTGAACTGGCAGGAGTTACTTCCATTGCACCCAGAGCATTCCAGGGATGTGATGCCCTGAGAGAAATCGATCTTACGGAAAGTAAGATTACAACGGTGCCTGAATATGCCTTTGCAGATACAGCGGAAATGCGTACGATTAAGCTGCCCACTACCTGTACCACTATTGAAGATTATGCGTTCAAGAACAGTGGTATGGAGCGGTTGGAGGCGAGTCAGTATCTGAACCTTATCGGCCAGCATGCATTTGATGATCTGCTCAAGGCAAATCCGGATCCAAAGGATGTGGTGATCTGCAGTCCGGAAAACAGTTACTTGTATAATTACGCAAAGTTAAAGGGTTTTACAGTAGATACTACTCCATTGGTAGAGTATTTTACCGTTAACTTCAGAGACTGGAATGAAGAATTAGGCAGCTATGCTCTGGTACCTGATGCAGAGCAGAGAGTTAAGGGCGGTGAAGCTGCAACGCCTCCAACTCCGGCAGGTAAGAGTGGAGAGGTGTTCCAGTATTGGGATCCGGATCCCAGTGAAATCACAGCAGATGTTACAATTACAGCTATGTATAGCAAGGAAGATCCAGATGCCAACAAGCTGACCGTAACCTTCCAGGATTGGGATGGTACGGTAATTAAGGAGATCAAGGTATCCTCTGGCGGCAGCATCGCAGATGCGGATCTGCCCAATACATCTAATCTTGTGAGAGACGGTTATATCTTCATCGGATGGGACAGACCGCTGACCAATATTACAGAGTCTTTTACCACCATGGCACAATATAAAGCGCTGAGTGAAGATGATATTGTAGTCAGATATATCAACAGTGTGACTAAGGAAGTGTTCTATCAGACAACGATCAAGAAGGGAACGGTTGCACCCAGTATCCAGACCCCTACGGTCAGTGGTTACACCTTCAAGGAATGGCTGCCGGATATTGCTACAGCTATCACAGAAAATACAGATTTCTATGCAGTATATGAGGCAAGCGGCTCTAATAATGGAGGAACGGCCAGTCCGGGTACCAGCACCAGCCCCGGAGCAAGCACCAGTCCCGGAGCAAGCACCAGTCCGGGAGGCAATAATAACAACGGAACTACTGCCAAGATGTATACTCTGACGGTTAAAAACGGTTCCGGATCAGGAAGTTATGTGGCAGGTTCCCAGCCGATCATCGTGGCAAATGACCCTGCGGCGAACCAACAGTTCAGTAGTTGGTCAATAGATCCGGCCAATACGAAGATTGCCAGCAAGGTATTGTCTGCAACGGTCATCACTATGCCGGAAGCTAATGTAACGGTAACTGCAAATTATACTGCAAAATCCGGTTCAGGTAATAAAACAAATAAATCTACAGGAAGCGGTAATTCCACGAATTCCAATTCCAACAGAAGACCGAACAGTACTACAACAGGAAATGTCTCCGGCGGCAGAACCACCGTTGTCATTGACAAGAACGGTCTGTCCAATACCGGCGTGGTATCTGCTACGGTAAACGGATCTTCCGATAACTTTGTGATCAAGATCACTGAGAGCGCATCTGCTTCCGAGGAAGTAGTAAAGGCGCTGATGGCAGAGTATGGCAACGATATTAGTGCCATCAAGTATTTCCCGATGGATATCAGTCTCTATGATTCCACCGGCAATAACAAGATCACGGATACTACAGGTTTGTCCATCAGCATTACCCTGCCGATCCCGGATTCTCTGATCACCTATGCAGGTAACAACAAGGTGGCAGGAGTTGTTAACAGTAAGCTGGACAAGCTGACACCGAAGTTCTCCACGATTTCCGGAGTATCCTGCATTACCTTTACGGCGGAGCATTTCTCACCGTATGTGATCTATGTGGATACGAACAACCTGACAGCCGGAACAATCGCAGACAGCACTCCTAAGACCGGAGATGCCATTCATCCGAAGTGGTTCCTGTCTCTGGGTCTTGCATGTCTGTCCATAGTATTCTTCATGAAGAAGGATAAGAAGACTCTGCGCAAGGCAAGAGCCTAGTGAAAATAAAGGATGGGAAGGTTTATGAATCATAAAAAGTTGGTAGTTGCATTGGCATTGATAGCTACCGCATTGATCCTGACACATCTTCCTGTGTCGGAGGCAGATGCGGCAGCGTCTGCCTCCGATTTTCTGATCGAAGGCAGTACATTGACAAAATACAGAGGCACTGATGAGCGTGTCACGATCCCGGATACGGTGGAGGTCGTGGGTGAGAGTGCTTTTGAAAATAACCAGAAGGTACAGCTTGTTGTGGTTCCTAAGTCGGTGAAACGCATGGATGCCTATGTTTTCTGGGGCTGTGATAATCTGGAAGAGGTTGTACTTGGCAAAGGTCTTACCGCAGTGGATGAATATGCTTTTTCAGGATGCACCGGACTGAAACAGATCACGATCCCTGAGAATGTACAGAGTATTGATGCACAGGCATTTGCCGGATGTACGAACCTTACGGATATTTATATTCCGGACACGGTGACAAGCATTGCAGACGATGCATTCTTAAATTGTGATAACGTAACGATTCATGCGGACGAAGGCAGCGTGGCTGCAAAGTTTGCACAGAAGCTGGCAGAGCAGAAAAGTCAGAGTCCTCTGGTAACGGCAGCGCCGATGGCGACACCGGCGGCAGACGGAACTTCGGATTCACAGGCAACAACAGAGCCTGCCCCCACTGAAACGCCGACTCCTGCACCGACACCGGTGCCCGGAAATGTGATTGGCAGTACCTTTGTCGTAGGAAATCATGCGATGGTAATGATGCTGCCCGAGGAAGAAACAGTACAACAGGGTTATACAGAACCGGAAACCGGACAAGAGACCAGTGGGGAATCACAGGATATTACGGCGGAAACGGAAGATGGCAAAATTCCGGAATGGAAATATTACAGGAACCAGTCGGTAGGAGCAGTGAGTATACCAGAAGGAACCACGGAGATCGGACGCTTTGCTTTTTCCAGAAGCTCGGCAGAAAGTGTGACGTTCCCGGAAGGTGTGACCACTATTGATTATGCATCATTTTATCACTGTGATGATCTGAATAGTGTGATATTGCCGGATACGGTGACCCGGGTGGAAGCCAAGGCATTTACGCATACCGGATGGATGGATGATTTTGAAGAAAACAGCATGGATGATTACCTGATCAGCGGGGACATTCTGGTGGCTTACAAGGGGGACCTTCCCGAAGTGACCATACCGGATGGTGTTCGTGTGATCGCTGATGAAGTGTTCCGCAGCCATACGGAACTGAAAAAGGTGCATCTGCCTGCAAGTGTCACCAATATTGGTGACAGCGCATTCCCGGAGGGAATCGAAATTATAAATGAATAAGGGTCAGATTTTACCGACACCAGGATAAGAAACCGGCATAAGATAGAATAAGTCTTATGCCGGTTTTGTCTTATTTTACGGGGAAGGAACAAGATGCAGCGGGTAAGGGAACAGGTACAGGTGCCGGAACAATTGCATAGTGGGGCAGGACGTGTGAAGTCTGTGACTGTTGCTGTGCTGGATACCGGAATTGCTTATCATCCGGATCTGATAGGACGGCTGCTTGCTTTTTCCGACTTTGTAGAAGGCCGTTCCTTTCCGTATGACGATAATGGACACGGGACACATGTCTGCGGGATTGTATGCGGAAGCGGAGAACTGTCCGGAGGAAGATTTCGCGGAATGGCACCGGAGGCAAAGCTTGTGGTGGGAAAAGTGCTGGACAGACAGGGGGAGGGCTCCTGTGATTCCATGCAGGAAGCTCTGGAATGGGTACTGCGGGTGAAAAACAGGTATGGAGTCCGTGTTCTGAATATCTCTGTGGGGATCGGAGACCTGAAGGAACGTTACAAGGAGCAGATGTTGCGAAAATCTCTGGAATTGTTGTGGGATCATAATATTCTCGTGGTCTGCGCTGCAGGTAATACCGGTCCGGAGGACGGTAGTATTTCGGAGATGGCCAGTAGCAGAAAGGTTCTGACGGTGGGTTGTCATGACGGAAGATATTGTAAAAATGATCCCGGAAGGTGTGAGACATACTCCGGCAGGGGCAGAAGATATGATGTGACCCGTAAACCGGATATTGTGGCTCCGGGGACAAGGATTCTGTCCTGTAATGCTTTCTGGCAGAACCGGAACGGCAGAATCTACAGACCCTATGTAGCAAAAAGCGGCACATCCATGGCAACACCCATTGTATCCGGGGCGGCAGCCCTTGCTATGGAAAAATATCCGGGAATTACCAATGAAGAATTTGTTCGTCTGCTGTCCCTTACAGCTACCGATCTGGGAGAGTCGTGGAACAAGCAGGGCTTCGGCATGCTTAATGTACGGAGATTATTAGAAAACAAGTAAAAGGATAAAATCACTGGGAAAAATAAAAAATATGATTAAAATAAGTCAATAAAATAAATACCAAAGATATTGACACAAATGGTATGATTGTATACAATGATACGAGAACTGCAAAATGTATTTTTACTGCGCAGAGTAAAAATTATAAAATCTTGCAGATATCGAATGTCAGGGAAGAGAGGTATACCAATGAGAGAAAGTGATGCATTTCAGAATCGTCCGGTCTCCATGAATCCGAAGAACAACCTTTTGGAGATTGAAGAGCATATGTACATACTGGATGATGTGGAGAAGCCGAACGTGTTCCGTAACATGTTCCCTTATTCCGAAATCCCAAAAATACCTTTTAATGATCGTATCGTGCCTCATAACATGCCAAAGGATATCTGGATCACAGATACTACCTTCAGAGACGGACAGCAGTCCAGAGCACCTTATACCACAGAGCAGATCGTAAAGATCTATGACTATCTGCATGAACTGGGTGGCCCCAACGGAATGATCCGTGCCAGTGAATTTTTCCTGTACAGCAAGAAGGACAGAGACGCTGTTTATAAATGTATGGAGAGGGGATACAAGTTCCCCGAAGTTACCAGCTGGATCCGTGCCAGCAAGGAGGACTTTAAGCTGGTAAAAGAGATCGGAATGAAGGAGACTGGCATTCTGGTCAGCTGTTCCGATTATCATATTTTCCTGAAATTAAAAATGACCAGAAGACAGGCCATGGATCACTATTTAAGCGTTATCCGTGACTGCCTGGAGGAGGGTATCAGCCCCAGATGTCATCTGGAGGATATCACCAGAGCGGATATCTACGGTTATGTGGTTCCGTTCTGCCTGGAACTGATGAAACTGATGAAGGAGTATCAGATCCCCATCAAGGTCCGGGCCTGCGATACCATGGGATACGGTGTCAACTATCCCGGTGCCGTTATTCCCCGTAGTGTACAGGGTATCATTTACGCAATCCATACCCATGCAGGTGTGCCGCATGAGCTGATCGAATGGCATGGTCACAATGACTTTTACAAGGCGGTGTCCAATTCCACCACAGCATGGTTGTACGGCTGTTCCGGTGTAAATACCTCACTGTTTGGTATCGGTGAGCGTACCGGTAATACACCGCTGGAGGCAATGGTATTCGAATATGCACAGTTGAAGGGTGATCTGAACGGTATGAATACCCGTGTCATCACGGAGCTGGCAGAGTACTATGAGAAGGAGATCGGCTATCAGATCCCGCCCAGAACCCCGTTTGTCGGCAAGAATTTCAACGTGACCAGAGCCGGTATCCATGCGGACGGTCTGCTTAAGAACGAAGAGATCTACAACATTTTCGATACCGAGAAATTCCTGAATCGTCCGGTATTGTGCGCTATTTCCAACACCTCCGGTCTGGCAGGTATCGCACACTGGCTGAACACCTATTATAAGTTAAAGGGAGACAAGCAGGTACAGAAGACTTCCGAACTGGTAGCGGAGATCAAAAAGTGGGTAGACGAGGAGTACGCCGGCGGTCGTGTTACCGTGTTTACGGATGAAGAGATTGTGGCATGTGTCAATCGGATCTGTCTGGAGAAGAATCTGAAGATCGGCGAGTAAGTATAGAATGAGCATGACAACGGTAACAGCGTTGTCTGGAATCGAGGATTATAGTGAGTAAGTATGATGTAAAGCAGGAAGTAACGGACAAGTTCTCCCTGCGGGGACGGGTATTTCACAAGCTGAGAGAGGACATTTTAAGCGGAAAATACCAGGAACATGAAGAATTGAAGGAAGTGGCTATCGGCGAGGAGATGGGAGTCAGCAGAACCCCCGTCAGAGAGGCGTTCCGTCAGCTGGAGCTGGAGGGACTGATTCAGATCATCCCCAACAAGGGAGCCTATGTCACCGGTATTACTCAGAAGGATGTGAAGGATATTTACATGATCCGTTCCCTGCTGGAAGGTCTGTGTGCTCGTTGGGCTACGGAACATATCACCAAGGAGCAGATGGAAGAGATGGAAGAGAATGTCTATCTGTCCAAGTTCCATGCCCAGAAGGGGCATCTGGAGCAGCTGGCGGAGTTAGATAATCGTTTCCATGATATTCTGTATGAGGCATGTGACAGCAAGATGCTGGAGCATCAGCTGAAGGACTTCCATCAGTATGTCCTGCGTGTCCGCAAGAAAACATTGGCCAGTGCCAACCGCGGTCCCAAATCCAATGAAGAGCATGAGCAGATCATGGAGGCCATCAAGGCAGGCAATGCCGATCTGGCAGAGCAGCTGGCACACCAGCACATGATCAACGCCTATGACAACATGGTGAAAAACGGTCTGAACGAGGCCTATGCACAGCAGGATAAGCCGCAGGAATAGGTTGCCTGTCTGTGAAAATTACTGTAGAATGTAATTATTCAGAGCCAATGGGCGAAGTAACCACATGAGCAAATAACATGCAGGCATGTTATTCGGTGAAGCCTTGCAGAAGCGATTTTGCCAATGTGGTTCTGGATAGCTATTGCAAAGTAAAAGAATAAATACCGGAAAGGAAATCATTATGGAAAAGATCAAAATGACAACCCCTCTCGTAGAGATGGACGGAGACGAAATGACCAGAATCCTCTGGCAGATGATCAAGGATGAACTGTTACTGCCTTACATCGATCTGAAGACAGAGTACTATGATCTTGGACTGGAGCATCGTAATGAGACCGATGATCAGGTAACCGTGGATTCTGCCAATGCCACATTGAAGTACGGCGTTGCTGTAAAATGTGCGACCATTACCCCCAACGCTGCCAGAATGACAGAGTATAATCTGAAGGAAATGTGGAAGAGTCCCAACGGAACCATCCGTGCGATCTTAGACGGTACTGTATTCCGTGCACCGATTCTGGTAAATGGTATCGTTCCTTATGTCAAGAACTGGACCAAGCCCATCACCATTGCCCGTCATGCTTACGGCGATGTGTATAAAAATACTGAGATCAAGGTACCCGGCCCCGGTAAGGCAGAGCTGGTATTCACCGCAGCAGACGGCACCGAGACCCGTGAACTGATCCATAATTTTGATGGAGCAGGTATCATTCAGGGTATCCACAATACGAATAAGTCTATCGAGAGCTTTGCAAGAGCATGCTTTAGCTATGCCGTAGATACGAAGCAGGATCTGTGGTTCTCCACCAAGGACACCATTTCCAAAAAATACGATCATACCTTCAAGGATATTTTCCAGGAGATCTATGATAACGAGTACAAGGCAAAATTCGAGGAACTGGGCATTACATATTTCTATACCCTGATCGATGATGCCGTAGCCCGTGTCATCCGTTCTGAGGGCGGATTCATCTGGGCCTGCAAGAACTATGATGGTGATGTAATGTCCGATATGGTAGCTACCGCTTACGGCGATCTGTCCATGATGACTTCCGTACTGGTATCTCCAAGCGGTGTCTATGAGTATGAGGCTGCTCACGGAACTGTACAGCGTCATTACTACAAGCACTTAAAGGGCGAAGAGACCTCCACCAACTCCATCGCTACCATCTACGCATGGACCGGAGCTCTCAGAAAGCGCGGCGAGCTGGATCAGATTCCGGAGCTGTGCGATTTCGCGGACAAGTTGGAGAAGGCCTGCATTTCCACTATCGAGAGCGGAAAGATGACCAAGGATCTGGCACTGATTACCACTCTGGAAAATCCCACTGTGCTTAACAGCGAAGAATTTATCAAAGCTGTCCGCGGCACACTGGAAGAGATGCTGTAGGAGGAAATCATGGTTTTATCCTGTCACAAGATCAGTAAGGCCTATGGCACGGATGAGATTATAAAGGATGTCAGTTTCCTGATAGAACAGGGCGAGAAAGCGGCCATCATCGGCAATAACGGAGCGGGAAAATCCACGCTGTTGAAAATCATTACCGGAGAGATTTCGCCGGACGCCGGCGAGGTCATTACCGCGAAGGATGCCGTGATGGGTTACCTGGCTCAGTATCAGGGACAGGATGAGGAGGGGACAATGCTGGACATTGTCCTCTCTGCAAGAGAGGACCTGATTCGGGAGGAGGCTTCCATCCGGGAGATGGAGGCGCGGATGGAACAGATTCCCCAGGGGGAACTGGATGCCTTCATGGAACGCTATCACAGCCAGATCCGGCATTTTGATCAGGCGGGCGGCTATACATTCCGAAGCGAGGCCGCGGGCATACTCAAGGGCCTGGGGTTTTCCGAGGCGGAGTTTTCCAAGACCATGGATATGCTCTC
>OOCM01001442.1_pt1 | contig 18710 bp, 16 predicted proteins | sample 1671111 | NCBI WGS metagenome assembly OOCM01 (sample SAMN06348123, study PRJEB24527) | human gut metagenome | biome: human gut; feature: ankylosing spondylitis patient; material: feces | host: Homo sapiens | place: China | collected 2015-10 | reverse complement strand
GCTCAAAAATTTGCCGCGTTCGAATCCCTTCAGGCCCTCCTGCTCAAGGGAGGGGCGCTCCCGCGCCAGTGCGTCACAGAAAAAAGCAGGGGCCGGCAGAGTCGCCGGCCCCTACAGGCTGATAATCTTGCGGCCCGATCAGCCGTTCGTGCTGGCTGCGGCGCTGCTGATGGATTTGACGTATTTGGCGTTCAGGTACGCGCAGACCTCGTTGTACCAGATCTCATACCATGCGCCGTCGTCCGTCTCCTCCGAAACGCCGATGACGGCGACGACCGTATCGGTCGGCATGGTCATGAAGACCTCGCTGTTGGTCGACGGGGCGGAGCGCACATTCACATCGTTCGTCGTGGCCATGCTTTCGGCCTTCGGCGTGATGGCAAGCTCCTGCACGTCGGCAGGCCACTTGGCTGTGTCTCGCTCCGGCGTGCCGCCGAGATGGTTGGAGGCAAAGATGGACGCGACGGTGCAGCTGCTCTTGGTGACGAGCATGGCGACCTGTCCGTTATAGCGCACAGAGCCGTTCCACGTGTTGTCCTTCCAGTCGAGCGCGACCTCGTAGATCTGGCCGCCCAGATCGACGCTGTACCGGTAATCCGCCGTCTTACCGGTCTTTTTATAGTTGGCCTGCAGCAGCACGGTGGACAGAGCCGCCGCGTCGCTTTCGGACAGCGAAACGGGATCGTCGCTGCCGTAGGTCACAACGGCGCTCGTACTGGGCTGCGGCTCGGCGGCCTGCGGAACAGTGATCATGAACTGGCCGTTCGTGTCCTGCTCGTCAAACTGGAACATCAGCTCCTGTGCGCCGCCGCGCGGAACGAGCGTGAAGCCCTTGTCGCTGGTCGTGACGGTGTAGAGACCGGACGCCTCATAGAATGCGCGGAACATACCGGAGAGCGTCTGCCCGTCCGGCAGCTTGTCGATGCCGCAGGTATACGGCGTACCGGGCTGGACGGCGGCGAACATCGTATCGCGCAGCGACGCGTCCGTGATGAGGTGCAGCGGCAGGAGCATGTCGAGCGTGCCGGAATCGAGCGCGATCTCGCGGTGCTCACCCATGAAGAAGTACCATTTTTCATTGGTGTTCTTCGGATCCTTGACATACAGGCACCAGCTGTCTGTACCGCCGGATTCGTTCGTCTTCGTATAAACGCCGCACTCGCCGTAGCTGTTGGTATATGTCTCGGCGGTGATGCCCTCGTTATTTTTGGTGATGAGCTTGCTCAGCGCGCTGAGCTTTTTCTTTGTCGTGAACTGGTAGCCGCCGTAGGAGACGAAATCCGACTCGTTCAGCTCGGCGGACAGGGGCAGCTCGATGGTCGTGCCGGTGGAAAACGCCTTGGCCCTGATCACCGTGTCGCTGCCCTTGGAGCAGCCGCGCGCGACCAGCACAATGATGAGCACCAGCAGCACGAGCGCTGCGGCCGCGATCAGCAGCGGCAGATTTCTGCGCAGCCAGATGCTTTGCTTTCTTCTTTTGTTCATAGCCGTACCTCCATGATGTGTTCGGGGCTGCGAAGCGTAGATAGACTCCACGCAGTATATTCATTGTTATGATAGCACAGCTTTTTGAAAATAGCAATTCTTCATAAAAAAATAAGATTTGACGATTTTCCTTGCGAAGCGCCGCTTCAGCTGGTATGATGTCAGAAAATACTGACAGGAGGGATCTGCCTTGCGCTTCAAATGCCTGGTCATGGATCACGACGACACTACGGTCAACAGTACCGCCACCATCCACTTTCCGTCGTTTCTCGCCTATTTAAAGCTTGTACGTCCGGAGGCATCGTATACGCTGGAGGAGTACTTCCGCAAGAATTTTGACCCCGGCATCATGGCGCTGTTCACCGGTGAGCTCGGCTTTTCGGAGCAGGAGCTTGAAGGCGAGTTCCGCTTCTGGCAGGACTGGGTGCGCACGCGCGTGCCGAGCGCCTATCCCGGCATCTGCGAAATTCTGCGGCGGCACAAGGACGCGGGCGGGTATATCGCCGTCGTCTCGCACTCCATGCGCGGGAGCATCGAGCGCGATTACCGGGAAAACGATCTTCCCGAGCCGGATATCATCTTCGGCTGGGAGCAGCCGCCCGAGCAGCGCAAGCCGAACACCTGGCCGCTGGAGCAGATCATGGAGCGCTTCGGCCTTGAGCCGCAGGAGCTTCTTGTCGTCGACGATCTGAAGCCCGGCTACGACATGGCGCGCGCCGCAGGCGTTCCCTTCGCCGCCGCAGGCTGGGCGAATGATATCCCGGAAATCGAGCAGTTCATGCGGAAAAACTGCGATTTCTACTGCAAAACCGTCGCCGATCTCGACCGGCTGCTGGAGGAATAAGCGTAGCGTGCCGCCAAGGCTCTCACGCCGGATGTAGGGACGGACGACTCTGTTCGCCCGCACGGAATGCAACCTTTATTTGAAAATTGACGGCGAAATCGTATGCACCTGCATACTTGACTGTAGGGGTCGATGCCCACATCGACCCATTGGGAAGTTACGAATTCGCCAAAGACTCCCGTAAAAACAGCACATTCTGCCGGGCGGACAGAGTCGTCCGCCCGGCAGAAAGCGGTCTGCTGCAAAAGCAGACTTTTTGACAAACTGAAACAGCCGCTCCCGGGATTGAACGGGGCGGCTGTTTGTATGCTCTGCTTATTTCTTCATGGCCAGCGCCTGCTTGACCTTGGCGATGATGCCGTCGGCATTGACGCCGTAGGCGTCGAGCACCAGCGGGGCCTTGCCGCTGCGGCCGAACTCGTCGTTGACGCCGTGGCGGACGACGGGCACGGGGTAATTCTCGCTCAGATATTCGGCGACTGCCGCGCCAAGACCGCCGAGGACATTGGCCTCTTCGGTGGTGACGATCGCGCCGGTTTCCTTCGCGGCCTTCAGAACCAGCTCGGTGTCGAGCGGCTTGATGGTGTGCATATCGATGACGCGGGCGGAGATGCCCTCGGCGGACAGCTTTTCGGCGGCGGCCAGCGCCATCTGCACGTTCATGCCGACCGCGATGATGGTCACGTCGGTGCCGTCCCGCAGCGTTGCGCCCTTACCGAGTTCAAATTTATAGCTGGGGATAGAATCGGTGACAGTCTCAACGGCCAGACGGCCCAGACGCATATAGGCCGGGCCTTCGTAGTTGATCAGCGCCTCAACGGCCAGCCGCATCTCGTTGCCGTCGCACGGGCACAGGACCAGCATACCGGGGATGGCGCGCATGATGGCAAAATCCTCGATGCACTGGTGCGTCGCGCCGTCTTCGCCGACGGACAGACCACCGTGGCTGCCGACGACCTTGACGTTCAGGTGCGGGTAAGCGACGGAGTTGCGGACCTGCTCCCAGGCACGGCCGGCTGCGAACATGGCGAACGTGTTGACGAAGGGCTTGAAGCCGCACAGGCTCATACCGGCGGCGACGCCGACCATATCGGCCTCGGCGATGCCCATATCAAAAAAGCGTTCCGGGCAGGCGGCCTTGAAATACTTCGTCATGGTCGCGCCTGCGAGGTCTGCGTCGAAGCAGACAAGGTCGGGATATTTTTCGGCCAGCGCGGCAAGCGCCTTGCCGTATGCTTCACGGGTTGCAATTTTCTCAGCCATTTTTTAACCCTCCAGTTCCTTGATCTTCGCTTCAAGCTCTGCTTTGGCCTGCGCCCACTGCTCGTCGTTTGGCGCCTTGCCGTGCCAGCCCGCGTTGTTTTCCATAAAGCTCACGCCTTTGCCCTTGATGGTCTTTGCGAGGATCATGGTGGGCTGCCCCTTGGTCTGCTCGGCTTCTTTGTAGGCAGCTTCGATCTGCTCGAAGTCATGACCGTCACACTTGATCACGTGCCAGCCGAACGCTTCAAACTTCTTGTCCAGCGGCTCGGTGGGCATGACGTCCTTCGTCTCGCCGTCGATCTGCAGACCGTTGACGTCAACGCAGGCGCACAGATTGTCGAGGTGGTACTTGTTGGCGGCCATCATGGCCTCCCAGACCTGACCCTCGGCGACCTCGCCATCGCCGAGAATGGCGTAAACGCGGTAGTCCTTCTGCGCGACCTTACCGGCCAGCGCCATGCCGACGGCGACGGAGATGCCCTGGCCCAGAGAGCCGGTGGACATATCGACGCCGGGGACGTATTTCATTTCCACATGGCCGGACATATGGCCGTCGATGCGGCGGAACATCTTGAGATCCTCGACCGGGAAGAAGCCGCGCAGCGCCAGCACCGGATATACAGCGGGGGAGCAGTGGCCCTTGGACATGACGAAGCGGTCACGCGCGGGGTCATGCGGGTTCTTGGGATCGACGCGCATTTCGGCAAAGTACAGGTACGTCAGCACGTCCATGCAGCTCATCGAGCCGCCCGGATGGCCGGAGGCCGCGTCGTGCACCATCTGGACGCCATAAAGACGCGCCTTTGCCGCGTTCAGCTCGAGCGCCTTCAGCTTGGTTTGTTCCATATGAATTCCTTCCTTTGTTCATAGAATCGGGAATTTCCTGCGTTTGTGTGGGATTGATTTGTCTCGCAGGAAAACTCATTTTGCTTCTTGTTGCATTCCGGCTTCTATCATACAATATCTGCGCGGATTTTTCCAGTAGTATTTACAAAAAAACAGGTTTTTGCGTTCAGTTCAGGTATTTGCCGCCTCTGCCGCCCGGCACAGGGCGACGAACGCCTCCCGGACGGGGGCAGGGGAGAGCAGCTGCGCCCGCGCGCCGAATGAGGCAAGCCAGCCGAAAAAGTTCGGCGACACTGCGACCTCGACCGTGCAGATAAACGCGTCCGGCCCATCCGGGACGCATGGGGTCCCGCGGCCGAAGCGGTCGATCACAACACCCGCCAGCGACCGGTCAAAGCGCAGCCGCAGCTGCTCCCGGCTGCCCGCGAACATACCGAAGACGTTTTTGCCGTATTCGGTCAGATCAAGCTCCCGCGTCTGCGCGTCCATATAGCGCGGCTGGCCCGTCATGCTGATCGAGGCCATCTTATCCACGCGGTAATGCGTCAGCCCGTGGCGCTCGGAATGCGCGATGAGATAATAATTTTCATCCTGCCAGCACAGCGCATAGGGGCTGGCAGTATACAGCCCCGGCCGGTAGCGGCGGGAGCCGTTCAGATCATAGTCAAAATAGCGGAACGTGATGCGGCTGTTTTTCTGGATGGCCTCGTGCAGCAGATCGACGGAATAATAGACGCTCTCGTTCATGGTCTTGACGCGTCCGGCGACTGTGACCTGCCGCCGCAGGCTCCCGGCGGCATACCCGCTGGCAAGCGTCTCAAGCTTGGCGATCAGCTGCATGGACTTCCGCTCCGACAGGAATTTGCTCGACTGCACCGCGTCGACCAGCAGCTTCAGCTCCGGCAGCTCAAACGTGCGCGAGGCAAGAAAATACCCGCCGTTCCGGCCCTTGACCGTCACGATATCCATGCCGAACTGCTGCAGGCACAAAATATCGTCGTAGACGCTCTTGCGCTCGGCCCGGATGCCCTGCGCGGCGAGCGCGTCCAGAATGTCCTGCATGGAGAGCAGGTGCTCCTCATCCGACTGCCGCTCGAACAGTTCCTTTAAATACAGCAGCTTCAGCTTCTGATTCTCCGTCCGTCCCATCGTCCGCGCCTCCTGTCAGCAGTGGTATATTTATTGTACAGATTTTTCGCGCCGGGAGCAAGTGGAATTGCGGATTTTCCAAAAACGTGATAAACTATAAAAAATACGCTTGCAGGAGGCCGCTTATGCTGTATCTGGGCTGCCATTTGTCCTCGTCGAAGGGCTATGCCGCGATGGGGAGGACCGCGCTTTCCATCGGCGCGAACACCTTTCAGTTTTTTACGCGCAATCCGCGCGGCGGTGCTGCAAAAAGTGCTGACCCGGCGGACGCCGCCGTGCTCGTGCAGATGCAGCAGGACGGGCAGTTGGGCCGCGTCGTGGCCCATGCGCCGTATACGCTGAACCCGTGCTCCAAGGACGAGCGGACGCGGGAATTTGCCCGCGAGGTCTTTGAAAGCGATTTGCAGCGCATGGAGCTGACACCCGGAAACTTCTACAATTTCCATCCCGGCAGCCATGTCGGACAGGGCGTTGAAGCCGGGATCGAGCTGATCGCTGCGTGTCTGGATGCGGTCGTCCGGCCGGAGCAGCACACGACCGTTCTGCTCGAAACGATGTCCGGCAAGGGAAGCGAGGTCGGCGGCCGGTTCGAGGAGCTGCGCGCGATTCTTGACGCCTGCCGGTGCGGGGAGCTGCTCGGCGTGTGCCTCGATACGTGCCATGTGTCGGACGCGGGATACGACATTGTAAACGATCTGGACGGCGTGCTGGCTGAATTCGACCGCGTGATCGGCCTTGACCGGCTGAAGGCGCTGCATCTGAACGACAGCAAAAACCCCTGCGGCGCGCATAAGGACCGGCATGAAAAGCTCGGGCAGGGCTGTCTGGGGCTGGAAATGTTCCGGCGTATTCTGCACCACCCGGCCCTGCGGGGTCTGCCCATGATCCTCGAAACGCCGAACGAGCTGCCGGGCTACGCGCAGGAGCTTGCATTGCTGCGCGCACTAGGGTGTATCTGAAAACTCCCAACGCACCCGGACAGCGGGCCTTTTTGCGGTGCGCCGCGTCATTTTTCCTTGAAATACGTCAGTATTCCTGCGAAAAAATGTCTTGCGCAACGCAAAAATCCCTCGCTGCCGGTCACATCATGAGTTTTCAGATACACCCTAGGGGAATCTCTGAATTGACGTTTTCTGTCGAATATGATACTTTATAGATAACTGGGAAAAGGAGAATCGCGTATGAACGAACATCGAGACAAGCCATACGTCAAATGGGGTCTGACGGCGCTGGTCGTGATCTTTGTCAGCATTCTGCTCGTCGTGATCTTTACGGATCTGCCGGGTTTCTTCGGTGTGCTGACGGCGCTGGAGATGATTCTGGAGCCGCTGATCTTCGGCGTGGTGATCGCGTTCCTTCTGAACCCGATCGTGCGCTTCGTCGACAGCCGCCTGCTGCCGCTGCTGGAACAGAAGACAAAGTGGAAGCCTGCGCTCATCCGCAATCTGAGCCGTGCGGCGGGCATCTTCGTCAGCGTTGTTGTGGCAGTCCTGATTTTATACGCGTTCTTCTCCATGCTGCTGCCGCAGCTGTATGAGAGCGTCGTCGGGATCGTGGACAACGCGGAGACGTATTATACCAGCATCGACCGCTGGGTCACGAACATCCTCGAGGACAACCCCGAGATCCAGAGCTATGTCGACTCGGCGCTCGGCAAGATCTATGATTTCATCAACAACTGGATCACCACGACGTTTTTGCAGGACGTGCAGAAGCTCCTGACCACGCTCACAAGCTCCGTAGTCGCCTTTGTCAAGGGCTTTATGAACTTCCTCATCGGCTTCGTCGCGTCGATCTATATCCTGTGGTCGAAGGAGACGTTTCAGGCGCAGAGCAAGAAGATCATCGTCGCGCTGCTCTCGCCGAAGGGCGCGGATCACGTGTTCTATCTCGGCCGCAATATCTACCGCGTGTTCAACGGCTTCGTCATCGGCAAGATCGTCGACTCGGCCATCATCGGCGTTCTTTGCTATATCGGCATTCTGATCCTCAAGATGCCGTATCCGGCCCTGATCGCCACGGTCATCGGCGTGACGAACGTCATCCCGTTCTTCGGGCCGATCATCGGTCTTGTGCCGTGCGCGTTCCTCATTCTGCTGGTGAACCCGCTGCAGGCGTTCTATTTCGTCATCTTCATTCTGGTCCTGCAGCAGGTGGACGGCAATGTCATCGGGCCGAAGATCCTCGGCAACACCGTCGGCATCTCGGGCTTCTGGGTGCTTGCGTCCATCACCATCGCGGCCAGCCTCTTCGGCTTCGCAGGCATGATCCTGGGCGTGCCGGTGTTTGCGATCATTTACCTGCTCATTTCCGACTCTGTCAACAATAAGCTTCGCAAAAAGAACCTGACTACCGACACGACGGCCTACGGCCCGATCAGCGAGGTCGCCGAGCTTCCGGAGCAGGACAGAACCGCCGCACCGTAACCGCCCGTACATGGAGAATTTCTCATGCAGGATGCACTGACTACGTTTTTTTCACAATTTGAGCCCGTTCCGTGGCTGTGCTATCTGTTCCCGGTGCTTGCGCTGGGGATCCTGATCCGCTGCGCGGTGAGCCTGCTGACGTTCCGGCCGGAGCCGGAGGTCTGGGCATGGCTGACCACGCCGGACGGCGCGCACATCCCTGTCACGCACTGGGAAAGCCTTATCGGCCGCGGTGCAGGCTGTGATGTACAGCTTGGCTACCCAACCGTCTCGCGCACGCACGCAGTCTTAACGCGCTACGACGACGGCAGCTGGACGATCTCGGACGCGCACTCCAAATCCGGCGTGTTCGTCAACGGGAGGCAGACGGCGCTGTCCGCGCTGCGCTTCGGCGACGTCATTACGATGGGCGGCGTGAATTTCACGCTCATCCCCCTGACAAAGGAACAGGAGCGCATTCAGGCCGGGACCCGCACGCGGGCCGGCCATGCCGTGCATCAGGTGCCGACGCTGCTGCTTCTGACGCTGTTCCAGCTGCTGACAGCCATTCAGCTCATCCTCGGCGGCTGCGATCCTGCGCTGGAGCTGACCGCCTTCGGCGGACTGATCGGACTGGAATGGGCGCTGTATCTTGCCTTGCGCGCGTTCCGCAGAACGGGCTTCGAGGCGGAGACGCTGGCGTTTTTCCTGTGCACGATGGGCCTTGCCGTCGTGTCAAGCTCCGCGCCGGAAAGTCTGATCAAGGAGCTGCTTGCTATCGTCGCGGGCGTGTGCGTGTTCCTCGTCGTCTGCTGGTCGCTGCGCGATCTGGAGCGGGCAAAGACCGTGCGGTATCTCGCGGCTGTTGCAGGCATCGGCCTGCTGGCGTTCAATCTGCTCTTTGGCGTGGAAAAATTCGGCGCGCGCAACTGGATCCAGCTGGGCGGCGTGTCGTTCCAGCCGTCGGAGTTCGTCAAGGTCTGCTTTATCTATGTCGGCGCGTCCACGCTCTCGCGGCTGATGGCAAAGCGCAATATCGTGCTGTTCATCGCCTATTCCGCCGTGATCTGCGCGTGTCTGGCGCTCATGAAGGATTTCGGAACCGCGATCATTTTTTTTGTCGCGTTCCTTGTCATCGCGTTCCTGCGCTCCGGCAACTTTGCGACCATCGCGCTGGCCATCGCCGCGACGGGCTTCGCGGGCGTTCTGGTACTGCGCTTTCTGCCCTACGCGCGCAACCGCTTTGAGGCGTGGGGCCATGTGTGGGACTATGCGCTCACGACCGGGTATTCCCAGACGCGCTCGATGATGTGCATCGCCTCGGGCGGCCTGTTCGGCCTCGGGCCGGGGAAGGGCTGGCTCAAATACGTCGCGGCGTCAGACACCGATCTGGTCTTCGCCTTCGTCTCGGAGGAATGGGGCCTCATCATGGCGGTTCTGATGGTCGCGTGCATTGTCATTCTCGCCTGCTTCGTCGTGCGCTCCGCGCCTGCGGGCAGAAGCTGCTTTTATACCATCGGTGCCTGCGCGGCTGTGACGGTCATGGTCACGCAGACGATCCTGAACGTGTTCGGCATGGCGGATTTCCTGCCGCTCACGGGCGTGACGTTCCCGTTCGTGTCGAACGGCGGGTCGAGCATGGTCTGTGTCTGGGGCCTGCTGGCCTTTATCAAGGCAGCCGATACCCGGCAGAACGCCTCTGTCGCCATCCGCGTCCCGCACGGCGTCACGCCGCTGCCGGAGGAGCCTGACGCACAGGAGGCTGCTGAGGAACCTGCGGCGGAGGACCCTGACGCCGTCTGGCAGCGTCCTGCCGGAAAGGAGGCGTGCAGATGAAAAAGGTATCGCGCCGCGCGCTGTTCGCGCTGGCTCTGGCCGTTGTGCTTGCCGTGGGGACGCTGGCCTTCTGCGTCAAATACGCGGCAAACGCCGAAAAATGGGTCACGTTTTCCGGCAGTCCGCACGTCTATACCGGCACGAATCTCACCGGCGGCAAAATTTACGACCGCTCCGGCGTGCGCATCCTGAATACAACGGATGGCCGCGTGTACAGTGCCGATGAAGCCGTGCGCGAGGCGACCGTCCATCTGCTGGGCGACCGCTACGGCTATATCAGCGCGCCGCTGCTGGGCAATTTTGCCGAGCAGATGATCGGCTACGATAAAATTACCGGCCTGAACGAAGCATCCAAGGGCACGGCCAGCGCAAGACTCACCATCAGTGCCGAGGTGCAGAAAGCAGCCCTGCAGGCGCTCGGCAGCTATCACGGCGCAGTGGGCGTCTATAACTACAAAACCGGCGAAATTTTGTGCGCCGTGACCAGCCCCAGCTACGATCCCGACAACATCCCCGACATCGCGGGCGACGAGACAGGCGCGTATGACGGCGTGTATCTCAACCGCTTCTTTGACGCGGCCTATACGCCTGGCTCCATTTTCAAGCTCGTGACAAGCGCTGCTGCACTGGAGCAGAGCGCGTCCGCGCAGGCCGGGACCCATACCTGCGCCGGGAAAACCATCATCGGCGGACAGGAAATCATCTGTATGTCCAGCCATGGGACGCTTGCCATGCCGGAGGCGCTGGCGCATTCGTGCAACGTCTATTACGGCGAATTGGCCGCGTCCCTCGGCAAGGACGCTTTGCAGGCGGCCTGCGATAAGCTCGGCCTCAACGGAACGCTCACCTGCGACGGCTATACCGCCCGGTCGACCGTCGATCTGTCAGACGCGGACGACGGCAGCGTCGCCTGGGCCGGGATCGGCCAGTATACCGACCAGATCACGGCGATCCAGTTCCTGCGCTTTATGGGCGTGATCGCAAACGGCGGAGAGGCGGCGGAGCCGTATCTCATGCAGAAGATTTCCCGCGCGGGCCAGACGGTCTATGAAGCGAAAACGAAGACGACCGGGCGGCTGTTGTCCGAAGAAACAGCCGAAGCGCTGGGCAGCATGATGCGCGGCGCGGTCGTGAACCAGTACGGCGCGTGGCAGTTCGGCAGTCTGACGGTCTGCGCCAAGTCCGGCACGGCGGAGCGCGAAAACGGCCCGGCAGACGCGATGTTCGCGGGCTTCGTGGAGGATGAGGCATATCCGCTCGCGTTCGTCGTCTTCGCCGAACGCGGCGGCTCCGGCAGCCAGACAGCCGCACCCATCGCCGCAAAGGTCCTTGCCGCGTGCAAGACCATGCTGGATACCCCGAACCCGAACGGTTGAGCGCTAGGACAGCCGGCAGGCGCGAAAAGCAGTCGTCCGCCGGCAAATCCATGCAGCCACATAAAGTATAAACGTAGGAGAATCCCCCATGACTGATTTCCACACGCTGATCGACAGCTATCAGAACTGCGCCTGCGGGCAGGCGCATGAATGTGCCATCCGGGATATCGAGATTGGCAGCGGGCTTGTGTCCGAGGCCGGCGAGATCCTGAAGAAAAACGGCTTTGGCCCCCGGCTCCTGCTGGCGGCGGACGAGCAGACGCTTGCCGCTGCGGATGGCATTGAGGCTTCCCTGTCCGGCTTTACCGTCCTGCGCCATATCTGGCCGTCCATCCGCGTCGCGACCATGCAGGACGTGGAGAAGATCGAGGGGTATTTTGACCGCGTGGACGGCGTGCTTGCCGTCGGCACGGGGTCTGTCCATGACCCGTGCAGGCTTGCCTGCGCGCGGCATAACGTGCCGCTGTGCCTGTTCGCAACAGCCCCCTCGATGGACGGCTTCGCGTCCTATTCCGCGCCCATTGTCAACGGCAATTTCAAGATCACCTATCCCGCAAAATGCCCCGAGGTCATCATCGGCGACACGAAAATTCTCGCGGACGCCCCGGCTGAGCTCAAATCCGCGGGCTTCGGCGATATGATCTCGAAATATATCGCGCTCATCGACTGGCAGGTATCGAATCTTCTGACCGGGGAATCCTATTGTGAGCGCGTCGCCGCCCTGACGCGGCGGGCGACCGACCAGATCTTCGCTATGGCCGGGAGCGTGACGAAACGCGACGAAAAAACGGCGGCGGCGATCTTCGAATCGCTGCTTCTGACCGGTATCGCGATGAGCTTCACCAAGACCTCCCGCCCCGGCAGCGGCACAGAGCATATCATGGCCCATTTCTGGGAGTGCATGGAGCTGCTGGACGGCAAAACGCCCAATTACCACGGCGAGGACGTCGGCGTGACGACGCTCATCATGCTCCGGTATTACGAAGCGCTCTCCCGTCTGCCGCAGGTCACGGCCCATCCGGAGGTCTGCAATTGGGATGAGATCTACCGCATCTACGGCCCATTGGCCCCGGATGTCCAGAAGCTCAACACCCCGGACACCATCACAGACGGCATCGCCCCCCGCCGCATCGAAGCCTGCTGGCCAGAGATCCGCCGGATCGTGCAGTCCGTGCCGTCCTATGACGCCTGCCTTGCCGCCATGCGGCAGGCCGGGTGCAAAACAACGATCGGGGAGGTCGGCAAAGCGCCGGACTTCGTCGAGATCAGCTTCCGCTTCCACCCGTATATGCGCCGCAGGCTGTCATTGAAGCGTGTGAGCCATATGCTGGATCTGCCGGAACCGCTTTTCTGAACAGACACGCCGAAAAGGAGCGCAGAACCATGGAAAATTACGATGAAAAGATGAACTACAGCTTTGAACCCGCGCCCGAGGAGCCGTCCCGGCCGCCGCTGGAGCAGGCCAAGGAGGAGATCCGGCACAGCGGCAAGCACACCGGACTCAAGATCGCGGCGCTGCTGGCCGCGCTGGCGATCGTCGCGGGTGTCGGCGGCTCTGCGCTGACGAAGGCCATCGACGCCATTGGGCAGAAAAACCTCGCCGAGCAGGAATCAAGCGCCTCTGTCGGCGCTATGGCTGAGCAGTCTGTCGAACAGGAACAGCCCGCAGCGCAGAAGCCGCAGGCCGACGCCTCCTACCGGCTCGAACGGACGCCCCTGCCGGAAACGCTCAAGTCCAACGAGGGCGACAAGACGCTTACACCGGCGCAGGTCTATAAGATGAACATCGGCGCGGTCTGCGGCATTTCCACGCAGGTCACAGCCGACCTCTGGGGCGTGGAAACGACCGGCATATGCACGGGCAGCGGTTTCGTCCTGACGGAGGACGGCTATATCGTCACCAATCACCACGTCGTCGCGGATGCGGACGAGGGGACCGTCGTCGTGCAGTTCTATTCGGGCGAGGAATACCCTGCCGCCATCGTCGGCACGGACAGCATGAACGACATTGCGCTTCTGAAGATCGAGGCCAAGGGCCTGCAGACCGTCACGGTCGGCGATTCCGACGAGGTCGAGGTCGGCGAGACAGTCGAGGCCATCGGAAATCCGCTGGGCGATCTGACGTTCACCATGACCGCCGGTTACATCAGCGCGCTTGACCGCGAGATCGACACCGACGGAACGGTCATCAATATGCTGCAGACCGACGCGGCTATCAACTCCGGCAACTCCGGCGGGCCGCTGTTCGATATGAACGGCAATATCATCGGCGTTACGACCGCGAAGGTATCCGGAACGACGGAGACGGGCGTGACCATCGAAGGGCTCGGCTTCGCCATTCCCATCAACGACGTGCTGCGCGTAGTCTATGATCTGCAGCAATACGGCCGCGTCCGCGGCCGGGCCTATCTCGGCGTCACGCTGCAAAATCTCGACGCAGAGGTTGCGGAAATTTACGGCCTGCCCTCCGGACCGCAGGTCGTGACCGTGACGGAAGGCAGCTGCTCGGAAAAGGCCGGTTTGCAGCCGCACGATATCATTCTGGAATTTGACGGCCGCGAGATCAACGCGTATTCCGATCTTGTCTCCGCACTTTCCAAGCACCGGGCGGGCGATACCGTCAAGCTGAAGCTCTACCGCGCGGGCGCGGAGATCGAGGTCACGCTCACGCTCGACGAGCGGCCCGGCGAGGAGGAGATCAACGAGGCCGAGCAGCAGGCGCAGAACGAGCTGGAAGGCCAGTCCGGGCAGGAGGAAGAATTCACTGTCCCTGACTTTGACGGCTACGGCTACGATTACGGCGGATAAAAGGCATATCCCCCTGTCCATCGCATAAGGATGGACAGGGGTGATGTTTTATGAAGCAATTTTTCCGGCAGTACGGCAGACTGACGCTGGCGCTGGCGGCGGTGCTGGCGTTCTGCGCCGTTCTGCCGCTGCTGTTTCAGCAGAGCCGGTCGATCGAAACCGGGTCGTGGGGCCTGAGCTTCCGGACGGAGGGCCAGCCGCCCGTCGGCAACGCGTCAAAGGAGGCGCTGCGGCGCTATGACGCGGTCTATCTCGGCGATGAGACACAGAAGAAGCTCTATCTGACCTTTGACGCAGGCTATGAAAACGGCTGCACGGAGCCGATTCTGGAGGCGCTGGCGAAGCACAACGTCAAGGCGGCGTTCTTCGTTGTGGGCAACTACATCGAGCAGAACCCGGAGCTTGTGCGCCGGATGCTGCGCGAGGGGCATATCGTGGGCAACCACACCTATCACCACTATGATATGTCGAAGCTTTCAGACGAAGCCGCCTTCAATCAGGAGCTGACAAGCCTCGAAACGCTCTACCGGGAGACGACCGGCGAGGACCTGCCGCGCTATTACCGCCCGCCGCAGGGCATTTACAGCGAAAAAAATCTTGAAATGGCGCAGAAGCTCGGCTACCGGACGGTATTCTGGTCGCTGGCCTACGTCGACTGGTATCAGGACAACCAGCCGACCGACGAGCAGGCGTTTTCCAAGCTCCTGCCGCGCATCCATCCCGGCGCGGTCGTGCTGCTGCACTCCACGTCGCAGACGAACGCGCGGATCTTGGACACGCTGCTGAGCAAATGGGAGGAGATGGGCTATTCCTTCGGAACGCTCGACGAGCTGTTCGCGTAGCCGTCACCATTTTCGGACCTCTGCATAACATGGAATGAGCGAGCGATCAAACGCTACGTTATCTTTCAGGAGGTCTTGTTATGTCTTGTAATCAGTCCGGATTCTGCGCCTTCGGCAACAGCTGGTGGTGGATCATCATCCTTCTGCTGATCTTCGGCACCGGCAGCAATGGCTGCGGCAATTCCTGCGGCTGCGACACCGGCTGCGGCTGCTGACAGCGCTACATGACGCAAAAGGGGAGCGGCGTGAGCCGCTCCCCTTGCGTGCGTGTCAGGGTGTATCTTCCGGCTGGCAGAGCGTGAAGCAGCTGCGGTCGGTGCGGAGCAGGCCGTCGCGCTGCATATTCGAAAGCTCGGCGGACATGGCGCTGCGGTTGACGGACAGGTAATCTGCCAGCTGCTGCCGGTCAAAGGGGATGCGGAAGCTGGCGCTGCCGGCCCGGCGTGCCTGCGCGGACAGATAAGCCAGCAGCTTTTCGCGCGTTGTGCGCTGGGAAAGAAAACCCGCCTTTTCATTCAGCTGCATATTTTTTTCTGCCAGCACCCGGATGAGGTTCTGCGAAAGCGTTTTGTGCTGCGCGCAGGCCTTTTCGCAGGGGGAGAAGACGGCGCGCACGTTCAGATACAGAACGCTCCCGTCCGTGGTGCACTGCACGCTCACCGGGGAAACGGCGTGCGCGCAGGCAAACGCCTCGGCAAACAGCTCGCCCGGCCCAACGGCGGCAAGCAGATTGCGGTTGCCCCAGAAATCCTCCTGCAGGACCTCGGCCTCGCCGGACAGGATGATCCCGGCGGATGAGGCTCTGTCTCCCGCCCGCAGCAGGAACTGCCCGCGCCGGAAGCGGGCCTGCCGCGCGGACAGACACGGCAGCATCTCCCGGATCTGCGCCCTGCGCAGGCCCCGGAACAGCGCACATTCGGTCAAAATGTTCGGTTCATCCATAATTTGAATCTCCTTTGTTTGAAAAACAACATACATTTTTTCTTCAGTATCCTATACTATGACCAGAAAGTCAAGTAACTGACGATTGGATCAGCAGTTACTTAAAAAGGAGACGATGAGCATGATCATGGACGGCTGCCAGGGCAAGCCGAGAACGCCGACCATTGAGGACCGGATCTGTCCGAACTGCGGCAATCCGATCGAGATTTTTTCCACAGACACGGAGGTCGCCTGCGATAACTGCGGCTTCATCGTGTACAACGACAAGCTCAGCTGCGTGCAGTGGTGCAAATACGCGAAGCAGTGCGTGGGCGAGGAGACGTATGAGAAGCTGATGATCATCGCGCGGCGCAATCAGGAAAAGGCCGACGCCGAGCGGCGCGCGAGATTGGAGGCCCAAAAGCAGCAGGAGGGACAAGCATGAAACGGACGATCATCGAAATCGACGAGGCGGCCTGCACGGGCTGCGGCCTGTGTGCGCAGGCGTGCCACGAGGGCGCGATCGCCATCATAGACGGAAAAGCAAAGCTGATCCGGGACGATTACTGCGACGGGCTTGGCAACTGTCTGCCGGTCTGTCCAGTGGATGCGATCCGCTTTATCGAGCGCGAAGCGGCGGCATATGACGAGGAGGCTGTCAAAAAAGCGAAGCTCGAACGGCTGACGGAGAAGGCGGTCAGGGGCGTGCAGGCGGCAAAAAAGCCGGGCGCAAGCGCACCGGACAGGCTGGCCTGCGGCTGCGCCGGGACGCAGGTACGGACGCTTGCGCAGGAGTCCGTCGGACAGGACGCGCCCGCGCAGCCGGGCCGTCTGCGGAACTGGCCGGTGCAGCTGCAGCTCGTACCGGTGCGTGCGCCGTATTTTGACGGCTGCGACCTGCTGATCGCCGCCGACTGCACGGCTTACGCCTGCGGCAGCTTCCATGCGGACTTTATCCGCGGCCGCGTCACGCTCATCGGCTGTCCGAAGCTCGACCGCGCGGACTATGCGGAAAAGCTGACGGCGATCCTGACGGAGAACGACGTGCGCAGCGTGACGCTTACGCGCATGGAGGTGCCGTGCTGCGGCGGGCTGGAATATGCCACGCGGCAGGCCGTCGAGGCGAGCGGGAAGGATATTCCCATGCGCGTCGTGACGTTCACAGCGGAGGGCAAAATCCTGCCGCAGGACGCCTGAAGCTGAAAAAAACAAAGAAAAACCCGGATCCCGCGCAGCTGCGAGATCCGGGTTTTTTATGCAGATTAGCCAAAATTACTCTGGAAATTTTACAAAAATATAGAAAAACATTGGATGCACTTGACGCGGCGGGCAAATGGTCATATAATCGCGTTTGGTAGTTAAGCCCAAAAAAGATATTGCAATTTATTTTCATTTTTATGATTTTATCAGACTTTTAACGGTTTCTTTACTTTGAAAATATTATGTCGAAGGACATCGAGAAGTTTCTGGAAAATATTGCATAAAAGAAATTGAATAATTTACCAGAATGTGCTATATTCATGATGTCGCAGCGATAAAAAAGTCAGTGTCTGACACAAACCATATTATGAGGAGAGGTCAAAAAATGGAAAACCGTGTCAAAATTTTGATCGCGGACGGGAACGAGGAGTTCTGCGATCACATCAAACGCCGTCTGGAACAGGTTCCCGGCTATGAGATCGTCGGTACGGCAGCCGACGGGCAGCGCGCGGCAGAGCTTATGCGCGTGACGAAGCCGGATATCCTGGTACTGGATCTGATGCTGTCGAAGCTGGACGGCATCGCGGTCCTGAAACGGGCGCGTGAGATGGACAAGCCGCCGGCAGCGCTGGTGCTGACGGGCTTTATGACGGAATACGTCGCCAACATGGCGGCGAGTCTCGGCGTGCAGTATTTCATGACGAAGCCGTGCGAGCTGGACGCCGTGGCCGAGCGCATCCACGAGATGACCGCGATCGACGGTCAGCTCCGTCAAAACGCCCAGCGGCGGCAGGAGGTCAACATCGAGGCAATGGTCACCTCCATCATCCATGAGATCGGCGTTCCGGCGCACATCAAGGGCTATCAGTATCTGCGCGAGGCGATCATGATCGCCGTACAGGACATGGACGTCATCAACGCCATCACGAAGGTCCTGTACCCGCAGGTCGCCAAGACGTTCGCGACCACGCCGTCGCGCGTCGAGCGGGCCATCCGCCACGCCATCGAGGTCGCGTGGGACCGCGGCGACCTGGAGACGCTGCAGCGCTTCTTCGTTTCCGATTACAAGCGGTTCTCCGCCCGGATTCGCACTGGTCATCACGAGTGTCCAGGGGAGCACGCGGCTGTCGAGCCACTCAACACCATCCGGCCGTCCGGCAGCCTCATGGAAGAGGAGCAGATGCACGGGGGTATAGGGGAGCATCACACCGAGTTCAGTGAGTCCCGGGGCAACGCCCTCGAGCTCAGTGTCGCAGAGCGGAGTCTTTTTGGCGAGAACAATCGGACGCGCGATGGACTCAAGGGTTTCGCGCTCGAGGTCTGAAAGCGTGACAAGCCGCGAGGCGGACACCGTATTGGCGCACATCACAGCAAGCGGTTTTTCGTCGCGGCGCTTCCGGGCGCGGAGCAGGTGAACCGCTTCAGCGTTTGCCGCGTCGCAGACGAGGTGGAAGCCGCCGAGCCCCTTCACCGCGAGGATCCGGCCTTCCTTCAGAAGCTTCACGGCATCGCGGATGGGATCATCCGTTTCGACGGTTTCGCCCGTATTTTTCCAGAGCATGAGCTTCGGACCGCAGACTGGGCAGGCGTTCGGCTGAGCGTGGAAACGCCGGTCTAGCGGATCGCGGTACTCCTTCAGACACTCGGGACACATCTTGAAAGGTGCCATTGAGGTCTGCGGGCGGTCGTAAGGCAGATGCCGGGTGATGGTGAAGCGGGGGCCGCAGTGCGTGCA
>OOCM01001439.1_pt1 | contig 18741 bp, 14 predicted proteins | sample 1671111 | NCBI WGS metagenome assembly OOCM01 (sample SAMN06348123, study PRJEB24527) | human gut metagenome | biome: human gut; feature: ankylosing spondylitis patient; material: feces | host: Homo sapiens | place: China | collected 2015-10 | reverse complement strand
ATCTTTTGGTGTTAAAAATGCTCAGAGAACATCCTCTCAGCTAGTCAAGAGCCTTATTTTTTTTTATTTCTTAGATATCAATATGTTAAAATATTACATCCTTTTTCTGTACCTCAAAGTGGAAAGACGAAAGGATTCAGCACCGAAGATCAGGCAAGCCTCTTTATGATCGCTGCGTCAGGATATGAGATATCAGACCTTTCTCGGACAGAAAACGCTCGACTATGTGCCCTTTCCCCTGCACGATATGTGCCTGTCCTTTGCCGGCGCTGCCATGAGCTACAATGGGGAAAAGTCCTGCACCGCAAGTCAAGAAATACAAAATTCCATAAAGAACTTTCTTGGAAAAAATTTCAGATTCCCAGGAAATCACATGACAGGCCAACGGCAAAAATATACATCCGAACTTCTGAGAAGTTCTTTAAGGAATATTTAAAATTTTCATGAGCACATGTGGCCTCAGACTGTCTACACTTATGTGGACAATATCTTTTCTTTTCCTGTCGCTTGTCACAGCCCCTTGTTATATTTCTCTTGCCTCAATCAGCCAAGGCAGGCAGAGCTATTCTGACGGGCGGCGTCTGAGTCTGGAAATGGCGGGAGGATCTCAGGTAAGCCTTACCGAAACAAAAGGATACCTTATGACTTGTCGTTTTCTGAAAAGAGAACGAAAATGGGGACTTCTCTTAGTCTCGAGTCCATGAAGTCCCGAAACCTTATCGACATGGACAGAATGCCAGAGCCAGACATTCTTTCGCCTCACTGACTCATGGCACTCTGTACAGACGGATGAAGTAATCTTCCAATAAAACGCTATGAACATTCGGGCCTTGATGTCTCTTCGTGCAGATAGAAAATGTTTTGGATCCAGAAAAACCAAGTGACTCACAGAAGCATTTGAATCCCTATGACGTATCCTCCATATTGAACCGAAGATCAGCATTTGTCATGTTCGTCCTGCTTGTTGATATAAAAAACAGTCAGTAATACAGATGTCAAATGAGGTACACATGGATCGTTTTGTTTACATCCACGGATTCAACAGCTCGGCGAGCAGTCGCTCCGGCCGCGAACTTTCCCAGCTTCTGGGCGTACCGGTAATATGCCCGGAATACGATTACTCACGCCCTTTTGCAGAATGTCTTTCCAGCATTCAAAAGCAGATCGACTCCGCCATTGATGGGCGAATCGACCGACTCTGCGTCATGGGTTCTTCTCTGGGCGGATTTTACGCGCTGCAACTTCGTCATCCGTCCATCATACATGCCGTGGCATGGAATCCCGTGGTGTTTCCGGCCATACAGCTGGAGCAGTTTCTCGGACACAATGTACGATTTTCCGATGGACAGAAGTGGGAGTTCTGCCGGGAAACGCTGCTTTCCTATGCTCAAGCTCCCGACTCACGGCCTTGGCGTAATGAAATATGGATGCGTAAACAACGATACATCCGTGACGAAAAAGTATTGACCTCGCCCAGCTTCCGCTTCAGCGGAAGCCATGCATTTACGCTTCTTACAGAAGAGGATGCGTTTTCCGCAGGCAATTCCGACTCTCACATGCAATCCGCCCCTCGTCGCGACATCTTTATCGGTGACAGCGATACCATTCTTGACGGTCGTCTTACTCGAGCATTCTGGCAGAGGTCGGCACGTCTGCACGATATTGTCTCCGGTCATCAGATTGCTGACTACAGCCATGCCCTGCCTATTCTTAAAAAAGGAAAACTATTGGACAGCTTCGCGCAGTGGCAGCCCGGAGCCGATTGGGCCGCATCGTTTTGTGAGGCAGGAAACTACGGCATGGCAGGACTTGTGGCGGTGAGCGATAAGCTGGACGAAGTACGTCATCTGTTCTGGCTTGCGGATGAGCCTTTCCTCGAGCTTTCCGGAGAAAAAGATGGCCGAGCTTATCCTCTGGTCATGGCCTTTTTTCATCCCTGTCACGAGGAGAAAATGCGCCGTTTGCTCGCAGGATTGGCTCGCTTCTGCGGTCAGGCAAGCTATGTTCTTCTTTCGGCGGATGGTCGTGCGGTGCGGCATCAGATGGCAGCGAACAGCCTCATGGACTCCGAATACCTTATGCCTGTGCCTGTACGCACTCTGGCGTCAACGCTCGAAGCCGCCTTCTCCAGATGGAAGGGGATTTCAGCAAAGTGGAACGGACATCAGCGCTACGGATCCTTGATGCGCGCCATGATGCGGAATCAGTTCGCTTCAAAATGGGAGCAGAACGAAGATCCTGTCGCCGCATGGCTCGAGGCCTGCAACCTGAATAATTGATTTTTAAATACGAACAATATAAATAAGTTATTTATACATGCATATAAACAGCGGTTTCACCGTGCCGTAGTCATGCCACGGCGGTAGAGGAAACAGATTCCGACCTGCCCTCCAGGCAGAAACTCCATGTCTGCCTGGAGGGTTATCACAGATTGAAGCTCCTTCAATGAAAAATGGCTTCTTCTGAAAAGAAGACCATTGTGCGGGCAGCCCCGTGAGCATCACCGGCACCTACTCGGATAACCATTTTGAATAATGAAGCAAAACGCTGAACCTTCTCCCGGCTCAGCGTTTTGCTTCATTTCTTCTCAAAACCCGCGTCCAGCAGAGCATTCGCCAGATCCAAAGCATCCGTGGGCCAGAACACTTCAGGCCGCGGATTGGGCGCACGACCTTCGGCCGGTCGACAGGATAGAACGGATTCTCGCCACTGGGCAGGCACAGCCTCGATACCGTATACGGCGCCGAGAAGCGCGCCGGCAATGGCAGCATTGGTGTCGGTATCGCCTCCACGCATGACGGTGTCCACCACACCTTCCTCGAAGCCAGGTGCGTGAAGCATCTGCCACAGGGCATTCTGAAACGCAACGAGCACCCAGCCCAAATGCGTGATATAGTCGTGAGGAGGCTGATCGGCGGCACGTTCCACAGCTTCACGCAGAGGGGCTTCAAGCTTCATACGCTTCATCCAGCCCAGAAGTGTTTCATAGAGCTCTGCGCCGGTTCCCCCTTCCCTTACGGCATGGGCGATGAGTGCCGCATACAGGGCGTTTGCCTGTGCGCAAACAGGATGCCCATGCGTGAGAGCGGCGTCTTTTCCGGCCCATTTCATGACATCCGCCCGCGCACGTCCCGCGCCGAAAATGCCAAGCGGGCTTACGCGCATAAGCGCGCCGTTGGCCTGACTCTCAGAGCTCGGCTTGCCGCGCAGCGCTCCGGCTATCGTGCGCCCTACGTCGAAAGGATCCGTACTGAGCCAGTAACGATACTGCTTGCCCATCTGCTGGGCACAGTAGCGTCGTATTTCCACCAGCTTGCGGGCGAGCAGCAGCGCCATTTCAGAGTCATCCGTAGGCTGCCCCGCCAGCGTATTGTAGGTACCCCCGTCTGCCAGAAATCGCACTCCGTCCGGATAACGCAGACGTATCGTGTCGCGATCCATGAATTCTACCAGACTGCCCAGCGAATCGCCCGCGATCTGTCCCATGAGACACCCCTGCGCACGGGACCGCATGGCAGAAGTAATGGAAGACGCATCTGCCACGGAAGAGGAGTCTATTCCGCATATATCTCTGTCAAAAGCCATAGCCAAATCTGCCCTTCTTCTTTTATTTATCCGTATTCTCGCCGTACCAGATAACCGTAAGGCTCTGACGCGCACGGGTCATTCCTACATAAACAAGCGACCGGAAAAGGTCGGGAGCCTCGCCGGTACGCCCCGTACTTTCCGACCTTGCCGAACTGCGCCGCTTCTCCCATGCTGCACGACGTTCATCCAGCCGCTTAAGCAGGCTCCCTTCGCGCCCTCTGGCCAGTGAACGCGGCAGTACCAGCGTGACGTGAGCAAAATCCATGCCTTTCATGCTGTGTATGGTGGAGACCGTCACGGAATCGAGGGTAATATCGTAGCGACGCTTGGCGCGGGCATCCTCCACTGGCCAGACCCACAGATGACCTTGATGGGAAAGCGCCTTACGAAGCAGACCCGGCAGATTTTTGCCGGACTTGGCATAAAGCACCGCCATACTGCCCTGAGACATACCAAGACGGCGCATCTCCGTGATACGGGCTGCGGCCTTCTGAGCGGCCTCCTCTTCGGAGTCTGCCATGAGCACGAGGGGCATTTCGCCCTCGATCACACCGAGCGTTGTGTCGGAGACATACTCGTCCAAGTCCAGCCAGTCTTCGGCAAAGCCCATGATCTGCCGAGTACAGCGGTAGCGGGTTTTCAGCATGGCAGTCTTCATTCCGGGCAGTGTCAGCCATGCTTCAGGGGAACTGGCCGCATACAAATGCTGTTCCGAATCCATGGCCGCCAGCAACGGAGCGCCGGGTTTGAGCAACAGCTCCACGGCTTCCACCATCATGGGAGTGAAATCCTGTGCCTCATCCACCATAACGGCATCCCAATATTCCCGCAGAGGATGCCCTCCGCGCAGAGCCTCGAGAGCCAGTGTCTGCACGGTATCATAATACGCCGTCGTTTCCTTCTCTTCTACTCTGTCACCAAGTATGCGGGAGAGCAGATCAAAAATCTGCACCACTTCCACGCCGGCCTGTTTGCCCAGCGGCACGGCCTTGGCAGAGAGCATTCTCCTGATATAATTCGCGAAGGAATAGTTATAGCAGAGAAAGAGAATATTTTTGCACAGGCCTTTACGCAAAAGTTCCTCTGCACGGCGCACAAGAATGAGCGTTTTGCCGCTGCCTGCCGGACCGCGCAAAAGACGCCGCCCTCCGGAAAGGCTCAGTGCCTCGCTCTCCTGATTTTCGTCCAGAGTGACAAGCCGCTTTTCGCCGGTTTTCCAGTCGCAGGAAGGCAGTTCCATGATCAGGGCCCTACCCAGCCTGTCTTTCACCGCGTTCACGAGATTCAGACTGTGTTCATAGCCGAAGCGACAGAAGAAGTGACTGTCAAGAAAGCTCTGGAAATCCGCTCCCCTGTCGGCGCTTTTTTCAAGGCGTTCAAGGTCATCTGCAAAAATCGTGGTACGAGGATCAGTAAGATCGGCCACAGAGCTGTCGCGGCGCAGGCGTGCCTCAAACTCGTTACGACGTATGTTCGGGAAAACCACGCCACAGCTCAGGGGCAGAAGGAATCTCCCGCTGCCGGGAAGCTGGAACATGCTTTTCAGGCGGTTCAAATACATCTGCGACTGCCCCAGCGGACAGTGGCGCAACTCCACCACCCATCCACTGCGAAACTGTACATGCATCTTGTCGGCCGCAATGACCTGATCAAGTGCCCAGTCCTTCACTTCCAGCACTATGAGACCGTTCTTCGGCGTGTAGAGCACGAAATCAGCATTGACGTCGTCCAGCGAAGGGTTGATCCAGCCGGTGAAGGAAACAGGCAGCCGCGCGAAAAAGTGGTAAAGCCGCATCTCTCCCGGTGTGGCATCGGCAGAAATGGCAGAGGGAATCATGGTTGCCATATCATACTCCTTGTTTCAGCAGACGCATTTCCAGCATCTTACCTTCAAACGGAAGATGCAGCCAGCATTCGCAGGGGCGGCCCATGTCGCCCATGGCGGCAAGATAGGCGGCCATCTGCCCGCCGTATGTTCCGGTCAGATGCGCGGCCAGGGTGTCATCGTCCGTACAGGCGCTGTAGTCTCCGCATTTGTGGTCTATGACCATCCAGCGCACAGCCTGTCCATAACGGCGCACCTCCACCATCAGGTCGAGGCGACGCTCGGCAAGACGGGTACAGCCTTCAGTCTCCTCTTGCATGATCAGCGGCCATTCCGTGAAGAACACCGCTTCTTCGTCTGCATCGAGGCGACTGCGTATGAAGTCGTGCAGCCGATCGGCCATGGCAGGCAGATGAGCTTCAGCTTCAGGCCAGATGCCGCGCCCCCTGTTCCACAGGCCACAAAAACGAGTAAGCCGTTTCTCTCTTTCCTCCCCCTTGCAGGGGGCGGCAAAGGCAAGGTTCAGCCATGCGTGCACCATATTGCCCAGTTCCTTGCGTGGCAATGCCTTTCCGCCGTTCCCGACGGGCACGGCAGAGGCGAAGCTTTGTACAGAAATAGCTGCGGCAATCTTTTCCGGCCCGGCAAGGGTGCGTTCGACCCGGGGACGAACCTTGGGATAACAGGCGCCGCCATCTGAACCGGTTTCTGCATCGGTACTCAGATCCTCCGGCTGGCATGGCTTTTCGCATATATCGAAGTTCAGACGCACGCGGAAAGAACAGCCCAGCAGTTCGGCTGCGCGACCATCCCAGCTTTCCGCCAGCGGATCGGGATGCTCGTCCCCGTGCTGATCGGAGGACTCTTCCTTCTTTTTACGACTCCGGGCAGGCTTTTCCGCAGGCTTGCCAAGAATGTCGTTGAATTCCGAGCCGGAAGTCTTTTTCGTTTTACCACTGGCGTCCACGCTCTCTTCGCAGAAAAAATCCGTCAGCCATGCTGCGGAGAGTTCACCTTTGGATGTTCTGCCGCCGGTGAGCACGAGCATATGCTCGGCACGGGTCATGCCCACATAAAGCAGACGCAGAGCTTCAGCTCTGGCCCGGGCTCGAGCTGTAGCCCTGGCGGCGTCGAAGAAGTCCCTGACCGGGGGCAGCTTAGAGGCTGCCTGAAAAATGTTCGGCCACCAGCGCAGTTCCCGGCTCCCAAGCGGGTTTCGACCATACTGCTCAGCGCTGTCGGAGAGAGACGCGGCAAGGTTCGCCACTCTGACTTTCCAGATATCGTCGACCTTAAGAATATTGTCGAGACTGAACAGGATAACCACGGAACGCGCCAGCCCCTTGGACTGATGATAAGTCCATACCTGAACGGCATCTTCGCCGCCGGAGGCCTGCCCGGGCTCGCGCTCGTCCAGCCAGTCCAGCCAGCCCTGCGGCGACGCCGAGGCTCGACGGCAGTGCATGGCTCTCTCATATTCGCGAACGAGCGAGCGCAGCCTTTCGAGATTGGCAAGATGCTCCTCGGGATGCACTGCGGCAGCGGCTCTGCGGAAGCACTGGGCGGCATCAAGTACTGCGTCGAGAAATTCAGCAGGAGACAGTACGGGGAGACGCGAGTGGACCTGACAAAGTTGATGAAAGAACGGCAGTTCCGCCGTAAGACGGGCCACAGGTCTACTTTCGGAAGGGGATGACTCACCATCTTTTTCTTCACCCTGCCGGCTCTTACCCTTTTCGACAGCTGCGCGCCATGCCGCTTTTGCCCTGGCATCCTCTTCCGCAGCATCGAACCAGCCTTCGCCCCCATGCACTGCCTTATGCAGTTCGGCCGCTGAGAAACTGTCGCCTGTATCAAGGGCAAGACGGCAGGCTGCAAGACAAAAACTCACGGCAGGATGTTCCAGCAAACCGTCCCGTTCCAGACAGGCGCGGATGCCGAGAGCCTCAAGGGCGGAAGCAACGCCCATGCAGTCCTTGTTGGAGCGGCAAAGAATGGCAATGTCCCCGGGAGTCACGGCGCGGGGTACGGCACCGCCCCTGTCTTTGTCCGGCACGCAGTAGTGCTGCCGATTGCCCTGCATCCGAACCAGTTTTCCGTTTCTGTCCAGCCTTCCGCACATGACGGCCACCTGACGGGCCAGTGAGTCCAGCTTTTCCTGTACGGTCAGTCTGCCCCGGCTGCGCCCCGTAAGCCAGAAATGCAGAGAAGGTACTTTGCCTGCCATGGCACGCTTCTCTTCTGCCCGTTCCAGATCGTCCAGCCAGCTTTTCACGGTCAGCTCATCCGCCCCGTCAAGGAACTGTGTGCGGATGCCCTCATCGTCATGTATCGCACTGAAATACCTGTTGGTAAAGGTACATATCTCCGGCAGGGAACGATAGCATGTGGGCAGTGTGACGCATGACCACTGCGGCGCAGGGGTACAGCTTCGGGTGAGCTCAGAGTCCGCTCCCCGGAAACCGTAGATGGACTGCTTGTCATCCCCCACAAAAATGACGCATCCCGGTCGCTCCTCCGTGCAGGAGAGCAGGCCTCTCAGGAGCTGGAATATGCGTAGCTGTATGGGGCTGGTATCCTGAAATTCATCCACGAACAGCACGCGGAAACGCCCGTTCAGACGTTCGCGCACGGCCGGGTTCTCCAGCGCATCGCAGGCCATGCGCTCCATGTCCGAAAAATCCACCACCCCCGCACTCTGCTTGTAGCGGCTGAAGCATTCCATGGCTTCTGCGGCGAAGGCGAACATCTGCGTCACAAGATACTCGGCATCCTCCCGGAATTCGGGAAGAACGAAGACTTTTCTGCCGATCTCTTCCATGGCAGCCACGAAGTCCGGCAGATTCCCCTTGGCACCTCCTTCACGTCCTATGAGGCTGAGCCAGTTCTTCCAGCGCATATGTGATATGGGAAGCTGTCTGACAAAATCGAGATGCTTTTTTTCGTTGCCGCTGAGCGGAGGGGCATCTCCATTGTCCTTGCTGGTCTTGCGCCGCTGACCGACATGCGCATAATTGGCTTCTTCCTTCTGTTCGCGCCATGCGACCTGAAGATCGGTCTTCATAAGATCAAGGCTTATCTCCCCGCTCCCCTCGGCAGTGACGGAGGTAGCCAGTGCTTCGATCTGTTCCTCAAGCTCCAGCCACGATGCGTGTCCGAAGGCGCGAAGGTCGTCGGCGGATTTGCCATTAACACGAGCCAGCGACACGAGGTCACGGCAGAAAGCCATGAGGGCATCCTCGCGCTTGCGCTTCCTGCCGCCGCTGAAAGAGCGAGGCTCAAGGCCGAACTCCGAAAAAAGGCGGCTCAATCTGGCATATCGCTCCATGATCGGTGACACGGCCTGCCGGAACATGATCTGCTCATCCTCCTCAGCCAGTTCTTCAGCCACCGGCGATATGCCTGCCTCCAGCGCATATTCCTGAAGGATGCGCAGACATATCCCATGCACCGTGCCGATGTACGCTCCTTCCACCTTGTCGGCATCGGCATAGCCTTGTCTGTAGAGAGCTTTCCCCAGCCTGTCCTTGAGTTCGGCAGCGGCCTTACGAGTAAAGGTGACGGCAACAATGTCCTCCGGCCGGCAGGCCTTACCGCCCAGCGTCGTAAGTTCCAGTCCCTCAGCGGGCCTGTTGGCAGGCTCAAGACCAAGAAGAACAAGGTACTGATCCACAAGGCGCGACGTCTTGCCCGTACCTGCACTTGCCTTGACCACGACATTCTTCATGCAGGATGCTGATGCGTTACTCATGCGTAGTTCTCCCCGGACTCCCTGTCCTCGTAGGACTCGTCCTCCCGATCGACAAAGGTCTTTCCGCAAAGTTGAATGAATCCACAGTATTCGCAGGGCGAACCTTTTTTACTGCCGGTTTCCGCGAGAGCAAGCCGGCCGTTTTCCAGATCGGTGCGCATGTTTTCCCATTGCTTACATACCGTATCCCACTGCTGGGTAAGCGGTGTGCCGCCGCTGGAGTTGAGAACAATCTCTTCTCGAGGCAGAAGAAAGTAGCCTGCATCATCTATGAAAGTCGGCCTGGTGTTTCCGCTTTCGGGCCTGCCATGGGCCAGCAGGTATGCGTAGGCGGCGAGCTGAACGGAAAAGCCTTTTTCTATCTGCTCCTGAAACGTGCGCTTGCGGGACCATTTCATATCCAGTACCAGGCAAGGCTCAGCTTCGCCCTGACGCTTTAAGGCAAGGTCGTAACGCCCCTTGCAGGGAATACCTTCCAGTTCACCGATAAAGCTCTGTTCGGAACTATGGAATTCCAGTCCTCTTTCCTCCATCAGGCGGACAAGGTGACGGTAGCTGGATGCCAGCTGTTCAGCCATGGCTCGGAGCTGAGGTTCGTATTCAGGCAGAGCCAGTCGGGCAGCTTTTCTTTCGGCAGCGCTCTGAAGAAGGCGCATGATATCGGTATGGAGGCTGTCAAGATCGTTCGCCGGGGCGTGATTCTTGAGCAGGTATTCCATGACGTCGTGAGCAATGTTGCCGTGAAGGACAGCCTCCCCGGACAACGTGGTGGACTGTGGCCTGAGTCCGAGAATATTTTCAAAATACCAGGCGGCGGGACAGGCAAACATTTTGTCGATGCCGGAAGGATAGAAGCTCGCCGGCAGCATCAGAGCGCGCCCCTTGTCGATCGACCACGACGGTACAGGCACGGGAGCAGGAACCGCCTCACAGGACACGGTCCAGATGCCCTCGCCTTTGCCGTTCAACACATCCCTTGCCGCCACGCGCCGAAAAAGCGCCTTATCCAGACCGGACATAAGGGGATGATCCACGCTTTCCTCACCGTTCTTGAAGCGGGAACGCACCGCAATAAAGCGTACGTTGGCATGACGAAGAGGCTGAAAAGAGGCAGCCTTGCGGGCCTTGCGCTCGTATTCGGAATCATCAGGGAGGCAGTCATGGGCGGCCAGCCAGTTTTTTTCCGGGAGGCTCCATGTATCCGGCTCACGCACGGCACTGCCGTCGTTGGTAAAATCCCACCATACAACGGTATCCGCACCGTTCCAAATCTGACCGGGCGATGTCAGCACTGTCCACGGCATGGCCGGACGGCGTTCCGAGAGCTTCTCGCCGTCGCCGAGTATGGAGTCCATCACTTTTTCAAAATCCTGACGGCTTAGATCTCCGCCGATACTCTCCAGCGTTCTTGCGCTGCGGGCACAAAGTTCTGCCGTCATCGGCAATTCGTTCAGCACAGACTGTGCGGCCCATGCTCCGAGTGTGCGAACGGCCGCGGCCATATCATGGGTACAGACACGTCCGCCGCTTCGACGCTCCTTCGGGCAGAACCAGTGTATCTGCTCAAGGAGTTGAGCATCCGGCACACCCTTTTCATCAAGAAAGACTCTGCGCCACCCCCCGGGCCAGCCTTCCAGATTCGGCTGACGCTCCTGATCAAAGTACGGTGAGAACTCCTCACGCTGAAGCGCGACAAGCAGGCTTCGGGCCAGCTTTCCGTCCAGCGGACTTACGGGCAGAAGCAGGAACTGACGCAGCGTTTCCGGCTCAAAGGGGAAGAATTGCAGGCGCAGATACAGCGGTATCATCTGGATATAAGGCCTCGCCACAGTCCGCATACGGCATCCGGTATTCGGCAAGCCCTGGCGATCCAGAGCTCCGTCCAGTTCAATGCTCTCTTCCTGCCGCAGAATGACCGTGCGGCCCAAGCCCCCTTCTTCCCCGCGGGCGGCAAGCACGGCGGCGAGCGCTTCCGCCGCTTCGGAGAGGTTATCGGCTTCCAGCTGGAAGAATTGCGTATCTGTGGAGCTTGAAAACGTTCCGGCGGGCTGTGGTCGATCTACAAACTCCACGCCCTCTCTTTTCATCAGCTCAAAAAGGCTTTGCCATGGTGTCGGCCAGAACTCGCGGGGCGTGACCATATCCACTTCGGCAAGGCCGTACAGCCCCCAGCCATCGCGCAGGCAGCGCAGGATAAGACGCAGTCGATCTGCCATTCCAGAGCCGAAATTTTGCCCATAGAGGTTCTCAAGCTCATACAATTGAGCAAGCCGGGAAAGACCGGCCTTATGGCAGGCCTGTGCACATGCGTCGAGCTCGCCGATCCTGGATTCAAAAGCTCCGGCAAGAGTCAGTTCATCTCGAAGCTGGAGCACCCGTTTGGCGGTGTTCCAACCGTCACAGCCGAAGGATTTTTCATAAAAGGCGTGCGGCTCATGAGTGAGGAAATCATTCAGGGCGCGCCAGGCAGAGGCTATGCGCTCACTGCCATGCATATCCGGTACCGGCAGCCCCATGCGTTCTTCCAGCAGGGACAGAAAGCCTGCGGGTCCGCATATCTTCACTCCATCCACAACTTGGGCGCTGGGGGACGTTGTACCTGTGTGCAGAGCGTCCGGCCATGCACCACCGTCCATATATCTTCCGAGTATGACTTTCATATATACTCCAAAGGCTCATGCGATGGGTTCTGGCAAAATAACGCTTCACAATAGCCTATTGACTCCCCATACGCCATAGAAAAAAAGCCGTATCGTCTACCGAGGTATGGACAACGGAACCGGCTTTCTCTTGATTTCAGCAGCAAAACAGGCAAAATCCGGGCAGGAGTATGTCATGTCTGGAAAAAAACGCCCTGCCGCTTCCCCCGTCACGTCTGCGTACAACGCCTCCGACCTCCCACGCATCACGCGCCTTCTGCACATTGCGCAGGAAGTACGGCGTGATCCGCATCAGACGCAGGAGGCCCTGCGAGCAAAGTTCGGCATCAGCCGAAGCCAGTATTACAAGGACAAGGCTGCCCTTGCCGAAGTGGGCTTCAGTTTCGACTTCCACCGCCGGAGAGGCTTCCGTATTCTTGAGGACCGGCTTTCGCCCATCACGGGCCTGACCTTCAGCGACCGTCTCCTTCTCATGTTCGCGCTGGAACATTTGAGCGCCTCGGGCGACGGAACGCTGGCAGCTCTTGCCGTGGAGACCGGCCGCAAGCTGGCGGGCGGACTGGATTCGCCGTTCCGCGAACAGCTCCAGCAGTGCTTTGATGAGCGCGTCACGTCTCAGGGCTTCGGAGTACAGCCGGAAATTCTTTCCTCCATTCAGGACGCCGTACGCGAAAGTCGCCGCATACGCATACGTTACACCCGAGCCTGCGACTGGACGGAACGCTGGCGCGAAATAGATCCTCGGCGTCTCTACTTGCGTCAGCGCACCCTGTATCTCTACGCACGCACCGCAGATGAAACGCCGCCCGCATGGAAAATATTCCGTCTGAACCGCATAGCCGAGGTGCGGTCCACAGCCATACGATTCTCACAGGAATCCATGGCCGACGACGGCTTTGAGGCTCGCCAGCAGAACTCCTTTGCCGGAGTTTTCGGCGATGACCTGTACGAAGTGAGCCTGCGCTTCACCGGCGCGGCCATGCACTATGTTCTGGAAAAAAAATGGCATCCCAGTCAGCAGATACGACAGGCTGCCAGTGAAATCATCTTTTCCGTTCGGGTAACCGACCCGCAGGAAGTCCTTCGCTGGGCAAAACAATGGGAAGGCGAGTTCGAGGTTTTACACGTGGAGCGCTGTGAAGAGTAGGCTGAATTTCCCGTCCGGTTCCAGAGTAAGGTTCACATATCCGAAATGCCTATCACGCACCTGTCATGGGCTTTTATGTCTACAGATGGATGTCAGCAGCGTCCACCCATCTGTAGACGTCGCATCCATCCGTCCTTTGATCTGAGACTTGTCAGCGCTATGTTTTCTTTGAAACCGGATTCCGATCAGACTCAAAAGCACAGCAAAGGCGTATGTTCAAGTATCTTTTTGAAAAAGAGCAACATTTTGAGTTCAAAGGTCACTGGGCCTGTTACTCCCTCATTGTAGACTGTCAATACGAAGTCATCCTTGCGGACCAGTTTCCGCCTCTGGACATGTTCGGTTATTCCCTGCATGAAACGGAAGCTCATCCCGTATACCCCATGCTGGCCTGCATAGTATACCGCTGGGCCGTGCGTACCTTTCTCGACTGGCTGTACACATATAAACCGCCCCAGTTCCACTTCAGCACAGGAAGAGAGGAACGACGCCGCAGTCTTTACACACGATTTGCCCTTATGGCCGAAAACCATGGCTATACCTGTTACGCCTCTACTGACGACCATTTCTACTTCATCCGAAATCAGACAGCGAGTACTTACACCTAAGAAAGAGAGTTCCAGTTATCAAAAAAATCGTCAATCCATAACAACATAGTAATTTCAAGCAATAAGGAACAACTCTTCTATTTCTGCAGGCAGGTCTTTTATCAAAACATTTTATTAAAATGCTGCCTGCAAGCCATATTGTCAGCAGCTCCGCCCTTTGTTATTCCGTTCCCTGCAAAGCCTGCCATACGCCATCAGGAGCCTCCCATGTCAGAAGCGGATAATCGCCCTCCCTTCAAGCCCGGTGACATCGTTCGCCACTTCAAGCATGAACGCTACCCTGCCGATTCCCCCATGTACACCTACAAGGTTCTGGGATATGCCGTTCACTCTGAAACCAGGGAAACGCTCGTCATCTATGAGGCTCTCTACGACCTGAATTCTGAAGACACCCTCAAAGTATTCGCAAGGCCTCTCGATATGTTCATGTCAAAAGTGGACAAGGAGAAGTATCCCGACATCCGTCAGGAGTACCGATTTGAGCTTCTGTCACGGGTGTGAACGGGATATAGGCGGCCTTATCTCCACGTCTCCCCCTACTGTCTTCTGATACAAGCCCAAGAATGAGATTCACAGGCCATTGAGGCGCTCTCAAATCGGCGAGCTGCAGACCTGGAAAGCCCCCCCGTGACACAGAGGCAGCCTCTCTGCCTGCACACGTGCAAAATCAGGCTTTACCGCAGATGCAATGCACCACAAGACAACGTACTCACGGAGTCGGAAATCACGATAGTTCCGGGGAAAAACTTCCCTGGAGAAATGCCATTTAAACGATTCTTCCAAACCGTCGAAACTACCTTCAGCTTTGAGACATCCCCTCCCCGATCCGGCGAGGCAGGACCTTCCGAACAGCTTCTTCCCATCCAACATCAGGCTTTTTTCATATATTCTGCAAGAATATAAAAAAGTTGCTTGAAGTCTATAGGCTTTGAGACATGCGCCGTCATACCTGCGGCAGTTGTAGATGCCACATCTTCAGCAAAGGCGTTGGCCGTCACGGCAATGATGGGGACAGAAGCTGCATCGGGTCTGTCCATGGCACGGATCGCTCTTGTCGCTTCACAGCCGTCCATTTCCGGCATCTGCATATCCATGAGCACGGCATTGTAGAAAAAAGGTTCGGACTTTGCGAACAGCTCCACGGCCTCACGTCCGTTCCAAGCCTGATCAACCGCCATGCCGTACATGAAAAGCATTTCTGCGGCAAGTTCCATGTTTACCATGTTGTCTTCAGCAAGAAGAATTCTCATCCCCTGCAGCATGGAAAACCCGGAATCGCTCGACGACTCTTCGTGTACCGCGTCTTTCGGCGCCGTCCTGACCGGAACAAACGGCAAAACAACCGTGAATATGCTGCCCTGTCCGAGCGAACTTTCCACACGTATCTCACCGTTCATCTGCTCCACAAGATTTCTGGAAATGGACATGCCGAGCCCGGTACCGGCCACGGCTTTCGAGCCGAACCGCACCTCTCGCATATAGGGTTCAAAAAGATGCGGAAGAAAATCCTTCGACATTCCCATGCCCGTATCGGAAACTACGATTCTGTATTTTACGGAATCCTGAGAACCGGAATCCTCAGCCTGCGTGACGGACACGGAAATCACATCATTTTTGGAAGTAAACTTGAAGGCATTGGAAAGCAGATTGTTCAAAAGCTGAAGGATGCGCACAGAATCGCCCATGACCCAGCAGTCCTGTATATCCAGACTGACCTGCAGAGTCTTCTGTTCCATTTCCGCCTGCAACTGATAGGTATCAAGACACTCCTGAAGACATTTCTTCAGATCCATTTCCTGATTATTCAAAGAAAGCTTGCCCTGCTCCATGCGTGACATATTAAGAATGTCGTCTATCAGATTCTTCAGCTGACGGCTGGAATAACTGATCTTGTCGATGTAGATTCCGACTCTTTCAGGATCATCCAGAGCATGTCTGGCAAGATCGGCAAATCCGATGATGGCATTGACCGGCGTACGCATATCATGAGACATGTTGCTGAAAAAGCTCTGTTTGGCCTGCTCGCTTCTCCTGGCTCTTTCCAGAGAATCCCGAAGCAGACTGCGTTCGGCAAGCTGAAGCAGCTTTTCATGCTCGATCTCACGAAAACAGAGCACGACCTCTTCCGGAGCCAAAACGTCATCAAACAGAACCCGTATGCTGACCCAGCGATAATCATCACCAAAGAGTCTCCGAAATTCCCCACCGAAGTCCCGCACCTTCTGCGACACCAGCGTTCGTATATTTTCACAGGAAAAACTGCGTATATACTCCTCACGGGCCTCCGGCTCTATTACGTCGATAGCCGCCTGAAGCAGATCAGCATATGGCCCAGTCGGGGGAATTCTTCCCTGCACATAGGCGGAAGGTTTGATGCACTCGTAGGTTTCCCGAAGAAAGTTCACCCGGTACAAAGCATAATAGGAATTTCCCAGAACCTGAATGGTTTCCCGGCTGCGCGCCATAAGGGCATTGCTGCGTACCGAGCGCCAGGAATGAACGATAAGCACAAGAAGAAATATGCCTGCCGACAGCGCAAGCAGCAGAGAAAGCTGCTCCGCTCTTTTCAGAATCTCAGCACGGGGGAAGGTAACGATGGCATACCAGCCGTTGGGCATTCTGCTGTAGTAAAGAGCCTGCCTGTTTCCTCCCCCATCAAGAAAATACGAGGTATGATCCTCAAACTCTCCGTTCTGTATTTTCTGAAGCAGGAACTTCATGTGAGACGGCGACACTCCATGCCGTTCGGAATCCGGAACCTGACTGTAAAGAATATTGCCGGAGCCGTCGCAAAGGAAAAAAGAATGATACGTCTCACCGTTATAGGATGAAAAACGGGATCTGAAGTGATGGGGAAAAATGTCAAAAGCCAGTACCACATCGGTATTCCGGCATTTTCTGGCAGCGGTAATTACAGGAGATCCGGTGACGGTATCTTCATAACAGCCTGTAAATACATTCTTTCCCGGAGCATTCACCGCCATTTTGAACCATGCGCGTTCGCCGGGATCAATAGCGTCCAGCTTTTCCTGCTGCTGCTCGTTCAGCCCTACGAGTCTGCCGTTCATGGCGATGTATGGTCTGACGCTATCCTCTCCCAGTACGGTCTGCAGCCTGTCGAAAAAAATCTCCATCCACGGCATCACGTCCCCGCCCTTTCCTTCCTGAAAGCGCTTGTCGATGGAAGCCGTGGCAAAGGAAAGCAGGGTTTCATAAACTACCAGTCTGCTGCGCTCTTCGGAGGCATAGTTGTCTGCCAAGGTCATGCCCGTCATTCTGGCATTACGCAAAAGAATGTCGCGAAACGCATGAATGCCGACTCCGCAGAGCGTAATTACCAGCAAAAACAAAATAATATTGAAAAGTATGCCGTACGGAAGAACCCCGGAGCGCATCCCATGCCTCTGCACTTTCGCCTCCTTCCTGAAACAAAGGTGATGGAAAAAAAGACTCCCGGCAGAGCTGACGAAAAACGTACCCTTCTTCAAAAAAGGATGCAGGAGCTTGTCAAAACACTATTCAAAACTTGTGCGTATGGCCAGAACGGCGTCCTCATATTTTCTGGTCACTTCCGGCATCATGGCCGCTGCCCCCTCCAGATCATGCATACGCAGAGCTGTCACCTGCCTGTCCAAAAGGGCAAACAAGGCCGTCATGGAAAGATTGCCGCACACCCCTTTCAGTGTATGAGAGGCCTCAAGCGCTGCAGACTCATCACCATGGTCAATGGCGTCCGCCAGCCTTGCATAATTTGCATCCGCAGGAAACTTCTTCAGCAGGCGGGCCAGAAGCATTTCGTTCCCCATGCAGCGCTCCAGCATGCCGTCCACATCAATGCCGCCGTCCATAAGCCGTTCTCTGATCGTTGCGTCCATGGTTCAGTGCTCTCCTTTATCGGGCCTGGGGATACAGCCGGGCCAGTTCTTCCTCCACAGAGAAGAAGCGGTCCAGCAGAAGCGGATTGAACACGCCGCACTTGTTGTCACGAATCATATCCAGGGCTTCTTTTCTGCAGAAGGCCCCCTTATAGCAGCGCTTGCTTACCAGTGCGTCATACACGTCCGCCAGGGAAACGATCTGCGCCCAGATGGAAATCTCGTCGCCCTTCAGGCCGTCGGGATATCCTCTGCCGTCCCAGCGCTCATGATGATGGCGGGCAATGTCGTAGGCATAATGATAGGATTCATGTTCACGCAGCTGAGGAATCTTCTCAAGCAGCGCCGCCCCCTGAGTGGTGTGTGTTTTTATGATCTCGAACTCTTCCGGAGTGAGTCTGCCGGGCTTGTTCAGAATGGCATCGGGTATGGCTATCTTGCCTACGTCATGCATGATGGAGGCAAGCGCTATATGCTCTATATTTTCCGCGCTCAGGCCAGTTCCCAGATCGGTATTCAGCAAAAGAAAACGCGTAATGTCATGAATGCGCCGAACATGCTCTCCCGACTCACCGCTTCGGAATTCAATGGCGGTGGAAAGCGATTCTATCATGCCTTCATTCAAACGGATGATCTTCTGCGCCTGAAGCAGAAGTTCCGACTGCTGTTCCTCAACCTTATTACCGAGAATCTTCCTGGCCCGGAAAAGTTCTACCACGGAGTTCACTCGCCGCTGCACAATATACGGAACCACAGGTTTGCTGATGACATCCATCACCCCCAGCCCGTAAGCTTCTTTCATGATGGCATCACTGGCTTCTCCGGTAATCAAAAAAACTGGTATTCTCTCCGTCAGCGAGGCTTCTTTCATGTGGTGCAGCACCTGAATACCGTCCATTTCAGGCATAACGACATCCAGCAGCACGGCACAGTAGCGCTCGGGAGTTGCCCGCAGTCTCTCCAGACCGACTTTTCCATTCTCCGCCTGTTCCGTAGGATAGAACGAAGAAAATATATGTTCCAGAACTTCTCTGTTGATTTCATTATCATCAATAATCAGCAGAGTGCCCGTCTGTCGCCCCTGATGTAAGGAATGCAACATATTCACCTCTTACAGAATCCGGGAAACACCTTATTTTCCTGCATAGTCGATCAAGGCCCGCATCTCAACGGAAAAAATCATGGGCAAAAACGCATCCCATACATAATTATGCTCTGCCAGGCATATAAACAAAGGCTCTTGACTAGCTGAGAGGATGTTCTCTGAGCATTTTTAACACCAAAAGA